>Ga0182027_10000621_pt1 | contig 60823 bp, 47 predicted proteins | sample 712E1DmetaG_FD_121300 | JGI IMG/M metagenome (GOLD analysis project Ga0182027, IMG submission 121300) | Permafrost microbial communities from Stordalen Mire, Sweden - 712E1D metaG (Illumina Assembly) | ecosystem: Environmental > Terrestrial > Soil > Wetlands > Permafrost | place: Sweden...
AGGCGATCGGCTCGACGATGGGGGCTTCCTGTCAGCGGATGGAGGCGCGGGCGGCCCGATCGCCACACCCCCCGATGAGTGTTGAAAGTGTTGACAAACAAAGGTGCCCGGGAGCCGCGGAGCCGCAGCCGCCGTCCTCATGAGGCGCCCGCAACCGGGGCGTGGACTGTGGGTTGGGACGGCCGTCGCCCGACCGGGATCTCAATCACCAGGCGCCCGGTTGTGTAGTCGTGACTTGCAGGCGTGCGCGTGCGGGCACGCGGGCGAGGGCGACGGGCGATGCCGCTGCCAACCCGGGGTCGTTGCCAGGTATGCAGGCCGGATATCAGGTCCACTTCGGGACCGGATCGATCTCTGGGTCCACATGCCAAGGCTTGACCCCGCGATGTACGTGAATTCGGCGGCGCCCGAAGGATCGGCCGTGGTGGCGGCTCGTATCGCAGCCTCCCGCCGCCGACAGGTATGTCGGAACGGCCGCCCCAACTCCGGGCTCAGCGGCCGTGCCCTGCGAGCGGCCTGTGCGCTCGGGCCGGTCGAACAGGCCCACGCAATTCGACTGGCGGAACTGGAGGGTTGGAGCGCGCGCGGCATCGAGCGGCTCTTGCGAGTGGCCCGAACGGCCGCTGATCTCGCGTCTTGCGATGTCGTGGACGGGTCGCATCTCGATGAGGCGGAGCGCTTCCGCTCCCCGTCGTGCTGGCGGGCAGGGTTCCAGGCGGCGAGCTGAGGCATGCTTGGAGTGCAGAGTCTCGGGCCGCTCGCGCCGCGGTGCGTCTCCGAGCCCGTGGCGGGGCCACGTTCAGCCGCCCTGCCGGCGGGACCGCCGCCGCCCGTTCAGGTTCTGCCGGACGCCACCGAGCGGCTCGAGCGCGAGGCCTGGGTCGTCCTGCTATCGGTCTCGGGCTTGGGGCCGGTCAGTTTCGGGGCCTTGTTGGCGGCGTTTGGCTCCGCCCGGGCAGTATTGCGGGCCGCAACGGGACCGTCAGGGCCGATGGTGCTGTTGGAGGCCCTGGCCGAGGCGGCAGGCGAGGCGGATGAGTGCCGAAACAGGGCTCGCTTCCATTCATGCCCAATCGATTCTGGTGCAGTCGCGTCGTCGGTCCAGAACGACGGCTCCTCTCGGCACAGGCCGGCTATCGGAACCGACTTGGCCACGCGGATCTGCCAGGCAGCGGTGACTGGCGGAAAGGTCCTGGATGAGGTTCGGGCCCTCGGCTTGACGGTCGTGACGCTTGAAGAGCCGTCCTATCCGCATCGGCTTCGCCATGTCGAGTTGCCCCCGCCACTGCTATTCGTCCGTGGCTCGGTCGCGGCCCTGGGTGCGAAGAACGCCGTAGCCGTGGTCGGGACCCGCCGGCCAACCGACAAGGGTCGTCTGATCGCAGGCTGGATCGGGTCGGCAATCGCCAGAAGTGGGGCGATGGTCGTCTCCGGGTTGGCAGTTGGGATCGACGGCGCCGCGCATGCCGCGGTCGTCGCCGAAGGTGGCAGGACTGTTGCGGTGCTCGGTGGCGGCCATGCCCGACTCTTCCCAAGGGCCCACGAGCGCCTTGCGGAAGGTATCGTCGAGACCGGTGGAGCGATGGTTTCGGAGCTTGCCCCCGAGACGAGCCCGACCCGGGGAACGTTCCCGCGGCGGAACCGACTTATAAGCGGCCTGTCGGATGCGACGATCGTGGTAGAAGCCGGACGTCGAAGCGGTGCCTTAATCACTGCTGGATGGGCGCTCGAGCAGGGCAGGGAGTGTTTCCTCGTGCCAGGTGCGTTCGATTCCCCCGCCAGCGCGGGATGCCATGCTTTTCTCAGGAGCTTTCCGGACCAGGCCCATATCGTGTCCGGCATTCCCGAACTGATCGAGGACTTGGGACTGGGTGGCTCCGAGGCCGGGACGGACGCCACGGTCGCCGAGGGAATTGCGGGCGGGTCACGTCGCACGGGCTCCCCGGCGGCATCGGCGCCTCACGCCGAACAGGCCGCGGTTCTCGCCTCGTTGGGGCCGGTCGAGCGCGCTATCGCCGAGGAACTGGCCCGCGGTTCGGCGACCGCCGATCAGCTCGCTGTTCGTACTTCGCAGCCTGCGGCTGCCGTTCTTAGCGCCCTCACGCTGCTCGAACTGAAGGGCCTGACCGCCAGTGCATACGGTCGTTACTCGCCGTCGGGCTCTCTCGGAAGGTGGCCCGGACCCGATCGCGCCTGACCTGTGGGGGCCGTCAGCCCGGCACACGACGATCCTGAGGCGATCCTGGATCGAGCGCCAGGAGGGTTCCTCCCGGGGGCGGGGGCCATTTGCCGGATGCTCCGGGGCGGTGTTACCCTCCCAAGAGAGACGCCAACCGGGACTGTGCTCCCGCCAAAGGAGACGACCCAGTGCGGAAGATCGCGGCCGCTGTGGTGGCCATCCCCTTCATCGTGTTGATCTACTTGACGTCTCTGATTAGGCGAAGGTCCCCCAGTCGTGCCCTTGCGGCGGGCCCCACTCAACTAGTCCTGGTCGGGGCCGCGGTCGTGGTCCTGGTGGGTGGGATGCTGCTGGGTCTGCCGGCCAAGCAGGTCGCCGGCGGTGCCCCGCCAACTTTCGCCCCACTGGCGCCCCAGGCGCAAGGCTCCCGAGGCGATAGCAGCTTGCCGCTGGACGTTCCGTTCCAGGTTCAATTCACCAAGCCGATGAACGAGAACACGGTTGAGGGCGCGCTCTCGGTCACCCCGCAGGTCAATCTCAAGTTCCTCTGGGATGCGACCGCTCAACAGCTGTCGATCGCGCCGGATCCGCACTGGGCGCCGAACACGACGTACAGCGTTGACATCACAAGCGCCGCGACCGACCAGGAGGGGTTGAGCCTGGCGGCCGAGATCCACACTTCGTTCCAATCGGGCTCCCCGACGGCCGGCCAGATCGTCGCGACTCAGGCGAGCGGCGACCAGACGTCGCCATTGACCGCATTCCAGCTCACTTTCACTCGGCCAGTGAAACTGTCGACGGTCCTGCTCCGGTTCGCGATCAGCCCGCAGGTGCCCGTCACCATCGTCGGTGACGACCCCACGGACGCAGCCTCGATGGTCTTCACGATGACACCCAAGTCACAGCTCGCGTCCAACACGGCCTACTTGATCACGATGGCTGGTGGTGGCACGGACTCGGCAGGCGCGGCTCTGCAGCCCGTCGCGGCTCTCCAGATCAGCACGATGGCCACACCGTCGGTGGTCCGCTTCCGACCCCAGGCCGGCTCCGTCACCTATGACAACAACCAGCCGGTGTCGGTCAGATTCACCATGGCGATGGACGAGAAATCGACAGCTGCGGCGTTCTCCGTCACTGTCAACGGCCGAGCCGTGGCCGGCAGCACCTACTGGGCAGAAGGCGACACCGTTCTCGTGCTGACGCCGCGATACTCGTTTGCGATCGGCTCCACGGTGGTGGCCAGGGTGAGTACGGCCGCGCGCTCGGCTACCGGGTTGCACCTATCGAACGCGGCCAGCGCCACGTTCAAGGTTTCCAAACCGCGATCTACCGCTATCTCGTACGGCGGCGTCGCATCGGCCAGCTCGCCGTGGCACGCGTCCGAGTTGTACTACCTCAAGCTCATGAATTGCACGCGAACCGGCGGCTGGGTGACGAGCAGTGGAGCGTGCAGCTCCGAGACCCATCACACGCTGCCAGCCCAGAGCGCCCTCAGCCTCAATGCCAGCATATCCAACAAGGTCAGCCGGCCATACGCCAAGTACATGGCCGACCACAGACTCCTGGATCACTATCTCTATGGCTCGACACCGCACTCGAGGCTGTGCGCGGCCGGCTACTGCGGCGGCTCATGGGGCGAGAACATCGCCTCACCGGGCTCGTCCGGCAAGGCCGGGATGATCGCCGTCGAGATCTTCTATCAGAACGAGTACTGGTGTCGGTGCGAGCACTACTACAACATCATGGACCCGTACTTCCACCAGGTGGGCATCGGCGTCTGGGTGTCGAACGGCGTGGTCAGAGTCTCGATCGACTTCTACGGCTGACCCCAGTTCAGTCGGCGAGTCAGATGCGAACCTCTCGCGGTGCAGCCGCGAGATGGTGATCCAGGTCCGTCGCGCCGGGCGAGGGTTGTCGCGCAGCATGACGTCGCGGCCATCGGCAGTGGTGCCATCGTGTCGGGCAGATGGCCACGTGGATGGCTGATGCTAGACTCCCGCCGATGAGCGGCAACCTTGTGATCGTCGAATCGCCGGCGAAGGCGAAGACGATCGAGCGATACCTTGGCCCGGGCTACACGGTGCTCGCCTCCTACGGGCATGTCCGGGATCTGCCGGAAAACCCTGGCAAGAACCAGCTCGGCGTGGACGTGGAGCACGACTTCGCGCCCGTCTACGAGGTGGTTGCCGATCGAAGGAAGCAGTTGTCGGCGATCCAGAAGGCCGCGTCGAAGGCCGACCTCATATACCTGGCCACAGACCTCGACCGTGAGGGCGAGGCCATCGCGTGGCACGTCGCAGAGGCCGCGCACCTGAGCCCCGATCGAACTCGACGCGTGACGTTCTCCGAGATCACCGAGACGGCCATAAAGCGGGCGTTTGCCTCGCCCCGTTCGATCGACCGGAACCTGGTGGACGCACAGCAGGCTCGCCGGGTCGTCGACCGCCTGGTCGGCTACACTCTCAGCCCGCTGCTCTGGCGGAAGGTTCGGGCAGGCCTGTCGGCCGGGCGCGTTCAGTCTGTCGCCGTGCGCCTCGTCGTGGACCGCGAACACGAGATCCGGGCTTTCACCGCTCGCGAGTACTGGACTCTCAAGGCAATCCTGGTGGCGCCAAACGGAGAGACCTTCGAGGCGGAGCTCCTTCGGATCGGAGGCAAGAAGCCTTCCATTGCCGACGGCGAGACCGCTCAGCGCCATGCGGAAGGCATTCGAGCCAGCCGGCCGGTCGTCACGAGTATCTCTGTCAAGAACACAAGCCGGACACCTGCCCCACCGTTCACGACGTCGAGCCTCCAGCAGGAAGCGAGTCGCAAACTCGGATTCGCGCCGAAGCGGACCATGAGCGCCGCTCAGCGGCTCTACGAGGGAGTGGAGACGGACGAGGGCCAGGTCGGCCTGATCACCTACATGCGCACGGATTCCGTCGCGCTCTCGAGTCAGGCAATGGCAGAGGCCGCTCGCGTCATCGAGTCCCGTTTCGGCAAGGAGTACACGACCCCGAGGGGTCGAGCCTTCAAGACGAAGACGCGCAATGCCCAGGAGGCGCACGAGGCCATTCGACCGACGTCGTTCCACCGCGATCCGGCCGCCCTTGCGAAACGTCTGGGCAGCGACGGAGCCAGGCTGTATCGCCTGATATGGCAGCGGGCGCTGGCCAGCCAGATGGCAGTCAAGGAGCAGGAGACCACGAGCGTCGACCTGGCGACCGATGGCTACGAACTCCGTGCCAACGCCACGCGCACCACCTTCGACGGTTTCTCGCGCGTCTACACCGAGGGGCGCGATGATGTCGAAGAAGAGGCCGAGTGCCGTCTCCCGCCGCTGGCGGAAGGCGACGTCACCGGCGTCCAGTCGGTCTCGCCGCAGCAGCACTTCACCGAGCCGCCGACCCGATACACAGAGGCGACCCTGATCAAGGCTCTCGAGGAGCACGGCATCGGTCGGCCGTCCACGTATGCGGCCACCATCTCGACAATCGTCGACAGAGGCTACGTCAAGGTCAAGGAACGCCGCCTGCACCCGGAGCCGGTGGGCGAGATCGTCACGGACCTTCTCGTGTCTCACTTCGGCGAGTTCGTGGACCTGGAGTTCACGGCTCGGATGGAGGACGAGCTCGACGACGTCGCCGACGGCAAGCGGGCCTGGGTCCCCGTGGTCCGGGCGTTCTACACGCCTTTTCGGGCACGCATCGAGGAAAAGACAAAGGAGCTGCGCCGGGCCGATTTCACGACGCGACCGTCGGATGAGGTGTGTTCCGAAGGCCACCCGATGGTCGTTCGCCTCGGTCGCTATGGCGAGTTCCTGGCCTGCTCGAACTACCCGGCCCACAAGGAGACACGGGAGCTGCGGGTATCGGGCGGCGATGGCACGAAACCTGCCGGCGAGGGTGCCGAAGAAGGCACCGGCGAGGTTGCCAAGCCCGAGACGTGCCCGAAGTGCGGCGTTACCGACGGTGGCGTCCTCGTGGCGCGGCGCGGCCGATTCGGCCCATTCATGGGTTGCTCCCGGTACCCTGAATGCGACTTCATCAAGAAGGATGGACCGCCGCCCCCGACGCCGTTGGCGTTCGAGGTTGCGTGCCCGGCATGTGGCGTGGGCCGCCTTGCGACGAGGCGGGCCCGCCGGACCGGATCGCTCTTCTGGGGCTGTTCGCGCTATCCGAGCTGCCGTTTCACGACCTCTCACGAGCCGACCGGGGCGCTGCACGACGCAGACGACGGGCCGATCGGACGCAACGGCCAGGACGCCCTCTGTCTTGTCTGCGGCGCCGCCATCGACGTCACCGGAATGGATGATCCCGTCGGAGCGCGGCTGGCCGGAGGGGAGCCGAACCCATTGGCCCTGGCACGACCGGCATCCAGCCGGCCGCGTCGTTCGGTCCGCGCCGCCGGGGCCGGCGGGGTCCGCAAAGTCGCGGGGCGCAAAGCGGCCGGACACCGGACCGGCCGGCATCCTGGCCACGCCCCCGAGGGTCCGAATGAGCCCGCCGCGCAGGGTGACTGACCGGCCTGCGGCCGATCCGGCGTCGGGAAGGGAGGCGGCCGACCGCTTTCTGCGAGCGCTCGAAGCGCGCGGCTCGTCGGCCAACACGGTTCGTTCATATCGGACTGGCCTCGACGCGTATCTGGCCTGGCTGTCGGCGCACGGCCATGACTGGCAGGCGCCCACTCGCGGCGAATTGCGTGCGTATCTGGCCGCGCTGGCGGAAGGGCATGTCAAGCGCACCGTGGCCCAGCGGCTGGCCGCGGTGCGTTCCTTCTATCGGTACACGACGCGCCAGGGCCTGACTGCCGGCAACCCGTTGATGGCCCTGGCTACGCCCCGTCAGCCGCGCCGCTTGCCCGAAGTGTTGACCGTGGCCCAGACGGAGTGGCTGATCGAGGTGGCCGCCGAGCCGGGTCCGATTGCGGGCCGTGGGCGGGCTCCCCATGTCCACCCGTCGCCCCGTTCCGAACCGACCTCGCTCGCCGACGATCTGTCGGTTGGGGCACGAGCCGAGCTCGAGCGGGCCCTGGCACTGCGCGACGTAGCCATCGTCGAGACAGCCTATGCGGCCGGCCTCCGCATCAGCGAGCTGGCTTCGCTGACCATCGGTTCTGTGGACCTAAAGCGCGGCGAGGTGCGGGTGACCGGGAAGGGCCGGAAGGAGCGGGCGTCGCTGCTGGGCCGCCCGGCCCGGGCGGCCCTCGCCCGGTACATGGAAGCTGGCAGACCATTTCTGGCGAGCCGCACGGCGGGGACCAGGCGAACTGTGGTGGCGGGCCGCGCCACGACGGCCACCAGAGAGTCGACGGAATGGCCTTCAGATGTCGCCACCGAGCTCACCACCGGTACTGCCGCCGCGGGCGACGCTGAACGCGGCGTCCTCTTTCTCAACCACCTCGGCGGCGGCCTGGGTGTGCGAGGGATGCGGTACCGGCTCGATCGGCTGCGGCTCGCCGCGGGGCTGCCCGAGGGAGTCTCACCGCATACGTTGCGCCATAGCTTTGCGACCCACCTGCTCGACGGCGGGGCCGACCTGCGCGTCGTCCAGGAGTTGCTCGGTCACGAGAGCCTGGCAACTACCCAGATCTATACGCACGTTTCGCCGGCCCGTCTGCGAGCCGCGTACACTGCTTCCCACCCCCGAGCGAAGATGCCCTTGGGGGCCGGTCGAGTAGGTTCTTCTCCCGGGGCCGCGACCGAGGTCGACTCGGCAGACGGTCTCGGAGCGTCCGAACCCGGCACGGACAGCGCCCCCTAGGCGTCATCGGTTCGAGAAGAACCGGCTCGGGCGAAAGCGGGCCGGTCCAGGCGAACTTCGGTTCGATCAACAGATCTCGGCGAGGAGGTCGGCAGATGGCGCAGGAGTTCGCGATGGAAGCGTCGAGGACCCACGACGGCCCATCGACGCGGGCCTCCGTCGTTGATCTCGCCCCGGAACCATCGGTTTGGGACGCTTTCGTAGCCAGATCCAACCCGGGTTCTTACCTTCAGACGAGCGCATGGGCGCAGGTCAAGGCACCCAACGGATGGACGCCCCTTAGATTCATCGGCTCGGTCTTCGGTAGCGAAGTCGGCCGAGGTGGCCCCAGTGGTTCGGAGGAGACCGTCCACGAGCTCGGCGCGATCCGCGGTGCGACCGACCACGAAACCGGCGAGACGGCCGCGGAGACCGAGTTCGGTGCTCAGATCCTGGTCCGGAGGCCGCGGCTCTTTCCGTGGGCGTTCGCCTACGCGCCTCGGGGTCCTGTCTTGGAGCGCTGGAACGCGCCCACGCTCGACGCCTTCACCGTTGCTCTTCGCGATGCGCTTGCCTCGGGCCCGGCCCGGATCTCGCATGTCCGCATCGAGCCGGAGATCGAGATGAACGGCCCCTGGGACGTGGACGGGGAGCTCCGCCACGCTCTGAGGCGGAACGGATGGCGGCCCGGGGCGCCGATTCAGCCAGTCCGGACCCGCCAGGTCGATCTCCGAGCCGATGAGACGGCACTCTGGGGCGACCTTCGCAAGAAGTGGCGCCAGTACGTCAACAAGACCCGACGGAGCGGGGTCCGCGTCGTCGATGCAACCTCCGACCGGCTGCCGGAGTTCTACGCGATCTACCAGGAGACGGCGAAGCGGGCGGGCTTTGTGATCCGAACCTACGAGTCGTACCTGGGCGTGTGGAGGGCCTTTACCCAGCTCGGCATGGCTCGTTTGTTGATCGCTGAGGGTCCGGACGGCGTCGGGCTGGCGACGTTGTTCCTGCTGCGGGTGGGTGACCGCGTGATCGAGCCATACGGCGGCATGACCGGCACCGGCGCCGAGTGCCGGGCCAACTACCTCCTGAAGTGGGAGGCGATCAGGACGTCGCGGGAGCTTGGTGCCAGGAGCTACGACATGTGGGGCCTGTCCCACCAAGGAATCGACCATTTCAAGACCGGCTTCGGGGGCCGCGAAATCAAGTATGTCGGAGCATGGGATCTCGTCCTGGACCCGGCTGGTCGCCTCGCGTTCGACAGCGCCCAGGTCGCGCAGGACCGAATCGGCGCCTGGCGGCACGGCATCCGTCGAGTTCGGGGCGGGCCGCAGGGTCATTCGGACGAGGCGGGCGAGTGACCGCTCGCGACCGCGAGGCCGATGGTGGGGCGGCCCCGGCGGCGGCGGATCCGGCGGCGGCAGGTCCGATGGCGGCCGATCCGATGGCGGCCCTGCTCGCGGCAGCGGAGCCCACCGGCCCGCGACGTCTCGGGGAACTGATCGACCGCCTGGATGCCTCCGGCCGGCTTCGAATGTCTCCGACGGCCGGCTTGCCGGCGGGAGGTGTCACCCCGCCGGATCCGGCGATCGGAGCCGTAGAGGTTCGTGGCGTGACGTTCGACTCGCGCCGAGTCCGAGCCTCGGTCGTCTTCGTGGCGGTGCCGGGCCTTCATGCCGACGGGCACGACTACGTAGCCGCCGCGGCCGCTCTCGGTGCCTCGGCTGCCATCGTGGAGCACCCGGTCCCCAGCGTCGTGCTACCCCAGGTGGTCGTCGATGACGCTCGTCGCGCCCTGGCCACTGTCGCGGCGTGGTGGTACGGCGATCCCAGTCGCGAGCTTGGCATCGTCGGCATCACCGGCACGGACGGCAAGACAACGACCGCTAACCTGGCCACGTCCGTGTTGGAGGCCGGCGGCATCTCCGCGGGCCTCATCACCACTGCCAACCTCAAAGTTGGCGCGCTGCGCCTGGCCAATCCGGAGCACGTCACCACGCCTGAGGCACCTGACCTCCAGCGGACGCTGAGAGCCATGGTCGCGGCCGGCAACGAGGCCGGCATAGTCGAGACCACTTCTCACGGACTGGCGCTCCACCGCGTCGCGGAGATCGGCTACGACATCGCAATCTTCACAAACCTGACCCACGAGCACCTGGAGCTGCACGGGACGTTCGAGTCGTATCGGGCGGCAAAGCTGAGCCTCTTCAGCCGTCTTGGCGACGGCCCGCCGAAGGGACTGGCGCGCGACTGGCCACGCGCGGCCGTGGTGAATGCCGACGATCCGGCGGCGCCGCTCTTCGCGACCGCCGCGCGGAGGGCCGGCGCTCGGGTCGTAACTTACGGTGGCACGGCCTCGGCCGACGTACGAGCTACCGCCGTCGAGGAAGATGCCGGCGCGATTCGCGTCGACATCGCCACTCCGCGCTGGAGGGGCGCGGTCGAGTTGCATATAGCCGGGATATTCAACGTCCACAATGCGCTGGCGGCGGTCGCCCTCGGCGAGGTCCTGGAGATCGATCGCAGTGGGGTGCGGGACGGCCTGGCGGCGGTGGAGCGCGTGCCCGGCCGGATGGAAAGAGTCAACTGTGGCCAGCCGTTCGGCGTGGTCGTGGATTATGCCCATTCGCCGGCGTCATTTCAGAAGGTTCTCGACGCCCTTGCCCCAATGGTGTCTGCCGGCGGTGGCCTCATAGCCTTGTTCGGCTCAGCCGGCGAGCGCGACGTCCAGAAGCGGCCGATGATGGGTCGTATTGCCGGGGAGCGGTGTCGGCTCGTCGTGGTGACGGACGAGGATCCCCGGGGCGAGGATAGCCGCACGATCCTGGATGAAATCGCCGCCGGCGCCGAGGGCGTCGGCAAGCGGCGGGGCCTCGACCTGCTCTGCATTGACGACCGTCGGGCGGCCATGGAGGCCGCGTTCGAACGGGCCGAACCGGGCGACGTGGTCCTGCTGGCCGGCAAGGGCCACGAGCAGACGATAATCATGGCCGACGGTCCACGACCGTGGGACGAGCGGGCCGAGGCGATCCGGGCCCTCGGCCGGCTCGGGTACCGAAACGAGTAGCGGTGCGACGCCGCGCTTCGGAGGCGAACGGGGATGCGATCCTGCCTGATCCAGCTCCTGGTCACTGCAGGCGTCATCTTCGCCCTGCTGTGGTTCGGCCTGCCATTCGGCGCGAGCTGGCTGGCCACCAACGCCCTGGACGCAGCAGGCTTTACCGGGACCAACACGAAAGTCGAGGTCTCGGCGGACTTGCCACCTCGGATTCTGCTTGGCCACGCTGACACGATCCGGCTCACGTCCAGCCAGGTCGGCGCCGGCGACCTCCATGCGGCCACGATCGACGTCACTCTTGGCGACGTGGAGCTCTTCGACCGCACGGTGGGCACCGTCAGCGGCACGCTGACCGGTGTGCGCGTGCCAGCCCCCAACGGTGATCCGGTGACCATCGAGACGGTAGCGCTCGGAGGGTCCGGCGCCGCAGCAACTGCCACGCTGACGATCTCGAGTGCCGAGGCCGCGAGCCTGGCCGAGTCGCAGATCGAGGCGCAGACGGGCATGACCGGAACCGTGAAGTTCGTGGCCCCGGACAAGGTCACCGCCAGGATCAACGGCAAGTCGGAGCCGGGCAAGCTGGTGGTGACGGCCGGAGCGCTACAGCTTGTTCCCGTTGGCGCCTCGCTGTCGACCGTGATCCTGCTGGCCGCCGGGAGTGGCAACCCGTTCCAGCTGACGTCGGTGGCCGTGAGCCCGGCCGCCGTTACGCTGGTCGGAACCATCGACGTGCAATCGCTCCTCGGCTTGTAGCCGGACGGCATCCGGGCAGGCCCGTGGGGACTGGCTGGTAGACTCAGTTCGATGTCGATTGAACCGCCGATTCCCCCGGACCAGGCTCGGAAGCCTGGGCCGCGACGCCGATCGGTGCGGCTGCCGCTGGCCGATCGGCTGCGTCTCGGGCTGGTCTCGCGGCCGACGCCCGAGACGCGATTCCGGCGCGTCCGCGATTCCGTAGCTCGTCACTACCCGCAGGCCGACCTCGGCCCGCTTCGCGCGGCTTTCGAGATGGCGGAGCTGGCGCACCATTCGCAAACCCGCGCCACGGGCGAGCCGTACATCACCCATCCGCTGGCTGCCGCCCAGATCCTCGCGGACATCGGCATCGATCCGGTCGCGGTTGCGGCCGCGATCTTGCACGACGTTCCCGAGGACACCGACTTCACGCTCGCTGATGTCGAGGAGCGTTTCGGTTCGGAAGTGGCGCAGCTCGTGGACGGCGTCACGAAGCTGTCCAAGTTCAGCACTCACAGTCACGAGGAGCAGCAGGCCGAGAACATCCGGAAGATGTTCCTGGCCATGGCCGACGACATTCGAGTCGTGCTGATCAAGCTGGCCGACCGCCTCCACAACATGCGGACCCTCTACGCCCTGCCCGCCGACAAGCAAGCCCGGATCGCCCGTCAGACGCTCGAGATATACGCCCCGCTGGCCGAGCGTCTCGGCATCTGGAGCGTCAAGTGGGAGCTGGAGGACCTGGCCTTCAAGACACTCGAGCCGGAGGCATACCAGGAGCTGGCGCGCACGCTCGACACCAGAAGAAAGGGCCGAGAGGCGTTTATCCGACGCGCCATCGACGCTCTACGCCCGGAGCTGGTCGCCGCCGGCATCCAGGCCGAGCTGTCGGGCCGCCCGAAGCACCTCTACAGCATCCGAAAGAAGATGCAACGGAAGAGTGCCGACCTAGGCGAGATATACGACGTGTACGCGATCCGCGTCCTAGTCGAAGAGGTCAAGGACTGCTATGCGGCGCTCGGCGTCGTCCACTCGATGTGGCGGCCGATCCCAGGCCAGTTCGACGACTACATCGCCGTCCCGAAGCCGAACCTGTACCAGAGCCTCCACACCGCCGTGATCGCCCTCGACGGTCAGCCTCTCGAGATCCAGATCCGGACCCATTCGATGCACCAGGTGAGTGAGGTCGGGATCGCCGCCCACTGGCGGTACAAGGAAGGATCACGCGCCGACCGAGAATACGACGCCAAGCTCGCCTGGCTGCGGCAGGTCATGGACTGGCAGCGCGATGTCTCGGACGCGACCGAGTTCGTCGAGGGCGTGAAGCTCGACGTCTTCCAGGACCAGGTCTTCGTCTTCACCCCGAAGGGCGAGGTAAAGGACCTCCCCGCGGGCGCGACCCCGCTCGACTTCGCCTATCGCATCCACACCGATGTCGGTCACCGCTGCATCGGTGCCAAGATCAATAACCGTCTGGTCCCGCTCGACTACAGGCTCAAGAACGGCGACATCGTCGAGATCGTCACGACGAAGGGGGAGCACGGGCCTTCACGAGACTGGATGAATCTGGTCCGGACCAACCACGCCCGGGAGAAGATCAGGCAGTGGTTCAAGCGCCAGGAGCGCGACGAGAACATTGTTCACGGCCGCGACTCGCTCGAGCGCGAGCTGCGGCGCCTGGCTCGGACCAGCCTGGGCGCCGTGGGGGCCGAGCGCGTGCTGGAGATCGCGCGTGCCTACAACCACGACAACCTCGACGACTTCTACGCCGCCATCGGATACGGGGCGATCGGCGCGCAGCAGGTGGTCACTCGGCTCGGCGTCGTCGACGACACGCAGCTTGCGCTGCCGCCCACCGCTCCACCGCCGAGTCCGTCCAGGCAGGGCGGCGTTCGAGTCAATGGCGTCGGCGACCTGCTCATCCGTTTCGGCAAGTGCTGTCGCCCGATCCCGGGCGACCCGATCATCGGCTTCATAACCCGCGGCAAGGGGGTCACGGTCCACCTCAAGAACTGTCAGACGGTCCTGGGTGAACGCGAGACGGCGCGCCTGATCGAGGTTGAGTGGGAACGCCAGGTCCAGCAGACCTATCCAATCTCGATCCGCCTGGAAGCCTACGACCGGACCGGGCTGCTCTCCGACATCAGCCAGGTGGTCGCCGACAACAAGGTCAACATCGTCGCCGCGAACGTCGCCGTGACGCCTGATCGAACCGCGACGGTCCGCGCCACGCTCGAGGTGGCATCGGTCGCCCAGCTGGCCCGCGTGATGAGCCGCCTGGAGCAGCTCAAGGATGTGATCGCCGTCCAGCGCGACTTGGGGTAGCGCGTCGGTCGGCCGTGGGTCCGGTATAGTCAGTCGATCGGTCGCGCACTCCATCGCCAAGTCGCAGCTCCGGGTGGTCGAGCCCCGGGGGTAGTCGGTCAGAAGGAGGCTCTCGTGCCTGACGAGTTCATCTACCCCGAGGGGATCAGCGTGGACGCGCTGAAATCGGCGTTCGAGGAGGCCTTGATGGAGGTTTCCGTCGACACGGACGGCGACCTCATCATCAAGGACAACTACCGCTGCTATCTGCGGCCCGATCCGGACGGTCGGCTGATCTCCGTATACGCGATCTTCGGCGGCAACGATTCCGCGGCCCAGGCCGACAAACTGGCGTATGTCAACCAGGTGAACGACCAGGTAAAGCTGATCCGCGCCTCGGTATCCGGCAATGGCAAGTTCTTCTTCGACTACTACCTCTCAGTCGAAGGTGGGGTCTCGAAGCGCTGCATCGTCCTTGCCGTGCGACGGTTCCTCTCCTGCCTGGCGTCGGCGCTCCGCGAAGACACCGCGAACGTCGTGGCCTGATCGGTTGATCATGAGGCGCGTGAGGCCAGGCCGGACGCCGGTCGTGCGTCGCCGATCGCCGGCCGCGCCCGCATAGGATTGCCTTGATGCCGTCATATCGCGCTCCCAGGGGAACACGAGATCTTCTGCCGGAGACCAGCGCCGCCCTGAAGCGGCTCGAGGGCGTAGCCCGATCGCTGGCCGATCGCTACGGCTACCGCGAGATGGAGATTCCGCTGTTCGAGCAAGCCTCGGTCTTCGAGCGCGGGATCGGCGAGGCTACGGACGTCGTCGAGAAAGAGCTCTTCCGGCTGGCGCCGCGAACCGAGGAATCGGAATCCTGGGCATTGCGGCCCGAGGCGACGGCCGGCATCGTGCGGTCATATGTGCAGCACGGCATGCACACCTGGCCGCAGCCGGTGAAGCTCACGGTCGTGGGCCCTATGTTCCGCTACGACCGGCCGCAGGCGGGTCGCTACCGCCAGTTCTGGCAGTGGGATGCCGAGGTGATCGGCGATCCCGGCCCGGCGGTCGACGCGGAAGTCATCGAGATGGGGTGGCGCTTCTATGCCGAGGCCGGCGTGGGCGGCGCCCACGTCCTGATCAACTCGATCGGCGACGCCGCCTGCCGGCCGGCCTACCTGGAGGAGCTGATCTCCTACTTCCGCGGCCACGAGGCTGAGCTGCCCGAGCTCGAGCAGCGGAGGCTCGATACGAACCCGCTGCGCCTGCTGGACTCAAAGAACCCGGCCATGACCGCCCTGGTGGCAGCCGCGCCCAGAATCTCCGACTGCCTGTGCGAGGGATGCTCGGCCCATTTCGCGTCGGTGCGGGCGCATCTAGACGCCCTAGGCGTGCCATTCCGCGTCGAGTCGACGCTGGTCCGAGGGCTCGACTACTACGCGCGGACTGCGTTCGAGTACTACCGGAGCGGCGCCGAGGGCCAGCAGCAGGCCCTCGGCGGGGGCGGCCGGTACGATGGCCTGGTCGAGTTGCTCGGCGGCCGCCCTACGCCTGCGATCGGCTTCGCATTGGGTCTCGATCGTGTCCTGCTGGCACTGGAGGAGGCTGGTTCGGGGACCGCCTGGGATCTCCCGCCGGTGGCTATCGTGGTGGGGGCTGATCCGGCCGACACCAAGTCGAGGCTGCGAGTGGCATCGCTCCTGCGCGGCGAGGGGCTTTCGGTGCGGGCCGAGCTGGGAGCGCGAAAGCTTGGCCGCCAGCTTGAGACCGCGTCCAAGGAACATGCCCATTTCGCCGTCATCATTGGCGACGAGCTTATCGATGGTCATGTCCAACTCAAGGACCTGGAAGCCGGCACACAGCGCCTCGTGCCGCTCGCGGATCTCGCTCGCGAGCTGGCGCGAGCCGCCAGGAGCCATCACCACGGTTGAAGGTGTGGCCGCCGGTATGGGGGCCGATCGACCTGGCACTCGCCAACTCGAGTCGGCAGGTGGTTTGCCCTGACGGCGAACCGCCTGGGATGCGGCCAGGGCGAGCCTGACGAGTTGTGATCTCACCTGCCGTGGATGCCGGCGACATATGGCAGGCCAACAGTCGTTCGTGTTCGGATACGATGCGAGGCATGACCGAGCCCACAAGATTGACCACGTCACCCGAAGCAGCCTTCAGCGCCGCGACTCCGTACCGGGATGTCACCTGCGGCGAGTTGCGCAGCGGCGACGTCGGTCGAGAGGTCCGCATGGCCGGCTGGGTCCACCGCCGGCGCGACCACGGCGGGCTCATCTTCATTGACCTGCGTGATCGCTACGGCCTGACCCAGGTCGTCGTGAACGAGGCCGAAGCGCAGCGGGCGACGGAAGTGGCGAACCGGGTCCGCAACGAGTTCGTGGTGGAGGTTCGGGGCACCGTAGCCCGACGGTTCGCGGGCATCGAGAACTCCAAGCTTCCCACCGGCGAGGTCGAGGTCCAGGCTTGCTCCGTGGAGATCCTGAGCGAGGCGCTGACCCCGCCCTTCTACATCAACGAGCCAGATGCGCCCGTTGACGAGAGTCTTCGGCTGCGTTACCGCTACCTCGATATCCGCCGTCGACCGCTGCTCGATCGACTGCTCCTGCGCTCCGACCTCGTCCGCGCTATTCGCGATGCCCATCATCGGGCCGGTTTCGTCGAGATCGAGACCCCGATCCTGCTCAAGTCCACGCCGGAGGGCGCCCGCGACTTCATCGTGCCCAGCCGGCTGCAGCCCGGATCGGTCTATGCGCTGCCGCAGAGTCCCCAGCAGCTCAAGCAGCTGCTCATGGTCGCGGGCCTGGACCGCTACTTCCAGATTGCTCGGTGCTTCCGCGACGAAGACCTGCGGGGCGACCGGCAGCCTGAGTTCACCCAGCTCGACCTCGAGATGAGCTTCGTCACCGAAGAGCGAGTAATGGACTTCGTCGAGGCGATGATCGTGGAGGTCAGCCGAGCGGTCGTGCCGGACCGTCCCATCCAGCAGGTCCCATTCCCGCGGATCGACTACCACGAGGCGATGGAGCGATACGGATCGGACAAGCCCGATCTCAGGTTCGGAATGGAGCTGGTGGATCTGGCGCCAGCCCTGGGGGAGGGGAGCACCGGCTTCCGAGTCTTCGACGAGGCGGTCACCGCCGGTGGGCGCGTGAAGGCGGTGACCGCGCCCGGCATGGCCGACGTCAGCCGGTCCCAGATCGACGAGCTGACTCAGTTCGCTCGCCTCTACGGCGCCAAGGGATTGGCTCACGTTTCGGTGGCCTCGGACGGGAACGTTCACTCACCGGTGGCCAAGTTCCTCGGCGAGGAGCGACTCACCGGAATCGTCAAAGCGGCGTCCGCGAAGGCCGGCGACCTCATCCTCATCGTCGCCGACGCCGAGGACGAGGTCGTGGCGGATGTCCTCGGCCGGTTGCGCCAGGAGCTCGGCCTGCGCCTCAACCTGGCAGACCCGAACGTTCTCGCGTACTGCTGGGTCTACCACTTCCCGATGTACCAGTGGGACGCGGAGAGGGGCCGCTGGGATGCCACTCACAACCCATTCAGCGGTGTCCTGCCGGAGGACGAGAAGCTGCTGGTCACGGCGTCGGGCAATCCGTATGAGCCGTCTCGCGGCGATCCCGCGGGACGGGCCCGGGCGATGCAGTACGACATTGCGCTCAATGGCTGGGAGCTTGGCGGCGGCTCGGTCCGCATCCACAGGCGTCAGCTGCTCGAGCGCAGCTTCGCGCTGCAGGGCTACTCGCTGGAAAAGATGCACGAGCTCTTCGGCGGGATTCTCGAGGCCTTCGACTACGGCGCCCCACCGCATGGCGGTATCGCCATGGGCATCGATCGCTGGGCGGCGCTGTTCGCCAATCAGACCAATATCCGAGAGGTCATGGCCTTCCCCAAGACCCAGTCCGGCACGGACTTGATGCTGGCGGCGCCGTCCGAACCGGACCCGGAGCAGTACTCTGAACTGGGCCTGCGGTTCGTGGGTCTCGGGTCGGCGGGTGGCCCGGCCAATGGTGGCCCGAGGTAACCGTTCTGAAGGCCAGCGCTCGACAAGGCGCGGCATCGAACAGGAACGCCGGTACGGCGAGGGCGCAGGCGGCTGATGGCTGAGAACATGGTTCGGTGCGGGCGGTGTCATGAGGTCTTCGACGCCGCCGAGGGATCCTGCGCTAAGTGCGGCACTCCGTATCAGCCGCCCACTGCGGCGCCGAGTGTCTCCGAGGGTATGTACGCGGACCGATATGCGGGCACCGAGCTCGTGATGGCGCCGGAGGTCACGCCTGCGGTTCCAGGTAGACGTCGGAACATGGCGCGTTTCTTCATCGGGGGTGGGGCGTTGACGATCCTCCTTGCCGTCGCATTCACGGTCCTGTACGAACTCGGTGTCGTGGGCGACGCCAACGGGGCTCATCGGCCCGTATACGTCGTCCCGATAACGCCGGGCCCTTCGCCGACGGATGCCCTTCCGCCCACCATCGCGATGACGCTGAGCCAGCTCAACGATCCCAACCTTAGCGCCCAAATCAGCGTCGAGAGCCACGTTCAGGTCAGCAGCCGGGTTCTCGGCCAGTCGCAATCGTTGATCGTCAAGTTCGATGGGCAGGTCTCGAAAGGAAACCAGTCGGGGACGATTCAGGCTGCCGGCGTGACGCAGGAAGTCAGGCTGGTCGACGGGCAGGTCTTCGTCCGGACCCTTCCTTCCGGCAAATGGTCGCTGGCTGCATCGATGCCGGCCTACCGGGTCATCTGCCCCGTGTTCGGGCTCACCTCGCCAAAGGATCTCCAGCTGCTCGGGCAGGAGACCAGGGGCGGCCTGCTCGTCAATCACCTCCGTTCGACGGGCTGGTGGACGCCCGACATCAGTCGATTGGCCATGGCCGACCTGTCGGCGTTGCCGATCAAGCCGGACGCCGTGACTCTCGACCTCTGGGTGACGCCGGCGGGGACACCGGTCGCCGCGACGTTCTCAGGGACGAACTCCGCCACGGATGGCACCAAGCTGCTCGACATCGAGGTTTCGTACACGTTCTCGCAGGTCGGCGTCCCGCGGCAGATTGTGGCGCCCGGGGCCAGCCAGTCGCCCTCGTATACTGCCTGAGAGAGCCGCTCCCCCCGGGGTGTCGCCCGGCGGCAGCGCGCCGGGCCTCCCTTATGCTCGTGCCAGCTCGCTAGGCCGAGGTATCGCTCGATTGCTGTGCGTGCGCGGCCAGGTCCGCGTTCCACTCAGGTGGCGAACCCGCTGCGGGCTCAGACGGCCCCTGATAGTCCGGCAAGCTCGACCGAATCGCGCTGATGTCGTAGACGATCCCGGGGTCGCCCAGTTCGAGCAGCCAGGCGGCGGCGCCCTCGGCGATGACCGCAGCCACGGCCTCTGCCCCGTGCAGGCCACCATGCGCTGCCAGGCGTTCGGTCAGGCTGGTCGGCAGGAGGATCGGAAAGCCGGCCTGGCCCGCGTAAGCCGGCCGAACGACGGCGTCCGGCGTGACGCCGTGGGCCTCGACGAGGGACGTAGCGGTCTCGGGATCGATCCAGGCGTGGCGGAACGGCCACAGCAGCCCGGCCGTCGTCTCTGCAACCGCCAGCACGGCGGCGCGCTGCCCACACACGAACCAGGCGATCCCGGGGGGCTCTCCGGCAGTCGGGTGCGCGATCGTGACGGGCAGGTCGGCAACGGCGTCGGCGAAAGGCTCGGACGCCTCCGGGACGACGAGGACGATCGGAAGAGCCCCGCCCGACCAGGCCGCAAGAACCACGCGACGAATCGCGGGCTCGCCGTCGGCATCGCCGAGGGCGGCGGCCGTGTCCGGTACGAGAACGATCGCTGCTACGGTCATTTGGGCCTCTTAGGTCGAGTGTAGCGCTCGCCAGCCGGCGTAGCGAGCCGCTCGCCGGGTCGTCCCGCCGCTCGTTGCGCGTCGCGTATGCGACAATTCAGCGGCCCATGAGTGACTCACCTCGTTCCACCACGCCCTTCGATACCACCGCGCGCGGCCTCGCCGTCGGCGTTGGTTGGTCGGTGCGCGACGACATCCGAAACGTCGCCATCGTCGCTCACGTGGACCATGGCAAGACGACGCTGGTCGACGGGATGCTCCGCCAGGCTGGTGCGTTCCGCGCCAACCAGATCGTCGTCGAGCGAGTCATGGACTCCGGTGACCTCGAGCGCGAGAAGGGGATCACCATCCTCGCCAAGCAGACCTCGGTCGAATATGAGGGGATCAGGCTGAACATCGTCGATACCCCCGGCCACGCCGACTTCGGCGGTGAAGTCGAGCGCAGCCTGAACATGGTCGACTCGGTCTTGCTGCTTGTGGATGCTGCCGAAGGGCCATTGCCGCAGACGCGCTATGTGCTGCAGAAGGCCATGTCACACCATCTGCCCGTGGTTGTGGCGATCAACAAGATAGACCGGTCCGACGCGCGTTCGGCAGAGGTCCTCGACGCCGTGTACGAGCTGTTCATCGACCTCGGGGCCGACGAGCACCAGATCGACTTTCCGGTCGTCTACACCAACGCAAAGGCCGGCACGGCAACGCTCGACGTGCGCAACCCGGGCACCGATCTGCGGCCGCTCTTCGAGCTTCTGATCGAGCACACGCCGGCGCCGCGGTTCATGCCCGAACACCCGCTCCAGCTGCTGGTCACCAACCTGTCGGCAAACGACTACGTCGGTCGGATGGCAGTCGGCCGCGTGTGGAACGGCAGCGTCCGGATGGGTGAGAGGATCGCGATCGTCCGCGATGCAGAAGAAGACGCCATGGGTTCGATCGAGCCCGGGCGGACCGTGATGCTGACCGGCATCGTGACCAGCCTGACGACTGCTCACGGCATCGAGAGGGTCGACATCGAGGAGGCCGGCCCGGGCGATATCGTGGCCGTCGCCGGGATCCCCGATGTGACCATCGGCGACACGATCACCGACCCGGGCGATCCCCGGCCGATGGCTAGGCTGGACCTGGACGCCCCGACGCTGAGCATGACTTTCGGGGCGAACACGTCGCCACTCTCCGGGCGCGAGGGCAGGTACGTGACCAGCCGCCATATCAAGCAGAGACTCGACCGGGAAGTGCTCGGCAACGTCTCGATCGAGTTCCAGCCGACCGACTCCGCTGACACGTACGAGGTCCGCGGCCGTGGCGAGCTTCAGCTGGCGATTCTGATCGAGCAGATGCGTCGCGAGGGCTACGAGCTCCAGGTGAGCCGGCCCGAAGTCATCCTGCGGACGATCGACGGCGAGATCCACGAACCCTATGAGCGCATCACCGTCGACATACCGCCCGAGTTCATCGGACCGGTCCAGGCCGCCCTGGCAGACCGCAAGGCGCGCCTGGAGCAGATGAGCACCGACGCCGACGGACGCGTTCGAATGGAGTACGTCATTCCCGTGCGCGGCCTGATCGGCTTTCGGGGGCAGCTCCTTACCGAGACGCGAGGTACCGCCCTCATGCACCAGATCGGGGAGGGCTACGGTCCGTGGGCCGGTGAGGTCACGCATCGGACCAGCGGCGTGGTGGTGGCCGATCGACCGGGACTGTCCAATGCCTATGCGCTCTTCGGCGTACAGGAGCGCTCCGACCTGTTCATCGGCGCGGGTGCCGACGTATATGAGGGCATGATCATCGGCGAGAACGCTCGCGGCGAGGACATGGACGTCAACGCCACCAAAGAGAAGAAGCTGACGAACATGAGAACCCACTCGCACGACGAGGCGCTCCGGCTGACGCCGCCGCGCGAGCTGACGCTCGAGGCGGCCATCGAGTTCATCGGGGTTGACGAACTCGTCGAGGTGACGCCCAAGTCGATCCGCCTGCGGAAACGCGTCCTCTCCCAGCATGACCGCCGCCGCATTGCCGGCCGCGAGTACGAGCAGCGGGTCGCCTCGGAGCGCGACGGGCGGTAACGCACGCTGCGAAGCGCGGGGCGTCCTTGACCTCCGAACGATCAATCGGGCCGCGATTGTGACGGGTCGGGTAGGGGACACGCGATCGGGTCGTCGTACAATCTCGTCGATGCCGATCTACCTCGACCACGCCGCCACCACCCCGTTGCGGCGCGAAGCCCTCGAGGCAATGCTACCGTACCTGACCGAGCAGTTCGGCAACGCCTCCTCGCTTCACGGCTACGGACGTCGTGCGCGGGCCGGCCTCGACGAAGCTCATGAAAGGGTGGCCCGCGCGCTGGGCGCCACACCGCGCGAGATCGTCTTCACCTCCGGTGGAACCGAGGCCAACAACCTCGCCCTGAAGGGTGGCGCCTGGGCGGGCAAGGCTCGCGGTCACCGGATAGTCACCAGCTCCGTCGAGCACCACTCCGTCGGACACACCGTCCGCTACCTCGAGAAGTTCGGTTTCGAGGTCGTGGAACTGCCGGTTGACCGCTACGGCCGGGTGGACCCGGACGACGTGGAAGCGGCCATCACACCCAAGACGATCCTCGTAAGCGTGATGCTGGCCAACAACGAGGTCGGCACGATCCAGCCGATCGCCGACATCGCCGCTCGGGTTCGGCGCCACAGAGGGATCCTTCTCCACACCGATGCGGTCCAGGCTGCGCCCTACCTGGCGATCGATCTGGCGGCCCTGGACGTCGACTTGCTGACCATCTCGGCTCACAAGTTCGAGGGGCCCAAGGGCGCAGGCGCGCTGTTCGTTCGTCATGGCGTCAACATCCTCGCGCAGCAACAGGGAGGCGCTCAGGAGAGGTACCGCCGGGCCGGCACCGAAGACGTGGCCGGGGCAGTCGGCCTGAGTGTGGCGTTGGAGCTGGCAGTTGCGGGACGGGCGGAGACGGTCGCGCGAATGCGCGAGCTGCGCCGCTCGTTCGCCGCGGCTGTATGCACCGCGAGCGGCGTGGAGGAGACGGGCCACCCGACCGAGCGGCTGCCGGGCCTGGCCTCGTTCGTGGCGGCGGGCCAGGACGGCAGTGCCGTGGCAATGGCGCTCGATCTGGCGGGGCTCGCCTGCTCGGTCGGATCGGCTTGCGTGAGCGGCTCGAATGATGTCAGCCATGTCCTGAGCGCGATGGGCTACCCGGAAGAAGAGGCGAGAGGAGCGCTGAGGTTCTCGCTCGGTCGCACGACAACCCCGGAGGATATCGACGAGGCCGCCAGCCTGGTGGTCCGGACGCTCGCCTATCAGGCCGACGCCGCGGCGAAGCTCAGGGCTCAGGGTGCAGCGGCCCTGGGGCGGGTAGCGTCACCCACGGCGGGACCGGTCGTTGCGGCAGATCAAGCAGGCCCCGAGGCGTCGGCCGGGTGACGGTGCATATTCAGCCGAGGCGCCGCGTGCTCGTGGCGATGTCCGGCGGCGTGGACTCGTCGGTTGCGGCCGCGCTCGTGAAGGCCGCGGGCAACGAGGCGGTCGGCGTCTGGATGCGCCTCAGCGACGTCGCCGACAGCTACAGCGAGTTCAAGCGGAGCTGCTGCTCTCTGGATGCGGCCGAGGATGCCAGGCGCGTTGCGTCGCAGCTCGACATGCCGTTCTACGTGCTCAACCTGGAGCGCGAGTTCGACGCGGGCGTGCTGCAGCCGTTTCTGAAAGCATACCTGGAGGGCCGCACCCCGAGTCCTTGCGTCGACTGCAACACGATGGTCAAGTTTGGCGCTCTCCTCGGCCAGGCCCGGTTGATGTACGAGTGCGACGCCGTGGCCACCGGCCACTACGCCCGGATTGATTCACCGGCCGCGGATTCGTCCACCGCCTCCGTGACCGACGACCGTCCGGGACGAGCCGGATATCGGTTGCTCCGCGGCTGCGATCGAGAGAAGGACCAGAGCTACTTCCTCTACAGGCTGGGCCAGCTCGAGCTGGGCCACATCCTGTTCCCGCTCGGGGACATGACCAAGCCGCAGGTGCGTGAGACGGCCCGCGCCCTGGGACTGGCAACTGCCGACAAGCGAGACAGCCAAGAGATCTGCTTCGTGCCCCGAGGCAACTATCGAGACGTGTTGAGGGAGCGAGCCGGGTGGCGGGCGGAGCCCGGACCCGTGGTCGATGTCGATGGCCGCCAGGTAGGAGAGCACTTCGGGGCGGCTGGCTACACCGTGGGCCAGCGCCAGGGCACGGGCGTGGCAGTTGGCGAGCCGCGCTACGTGTGGAAGATCGATTCGGCTGCGAACCTGATCAAGCTGGGTCGGAGGCACGATCTCGACACCCGGCGGTTTGAGGTCGAGGAAGTGAGCTTCGTAGCCGGGGAGGAGTTGGCCGCTCCCGCCGGTGACTTCCGGGCTGAGGTCCAAATCAGGCACCGAGGTCGTGTGACTGCCGCATCGATTCGCAAGCGGAGGTCAGGCCGATGGCTGGTCGAAACGGACGAGTCGGTTTGGGCGGCCGCTCCGGGGCAGGCCGCCGTCTTCTACCGAGGTGAAGTAGTCCTGGGTGGCGGCCGAATCGCTCGGTCGGACGATTCCGGGAGCTGAGTCGGCTGCCTATACTCGCTAAGTGGCGATCGGCCCCGCTCCTGTCCTCGCCCTGCTTGTCGGCGGTTTTCACACCGCTCTGTTCATGTTCCTGCGCGGACGTGGGGGCACCGAAATGTTGATTGTGCTCACGGCAGCCGCCCTCGGGGCGTGGGCGGGCGACGCCATAGGCGGGCGGTTGGCCGTCGACCCGCTCCGGATCGGTGACTTCCACGTGATCGCGGCGTCGGTCGTCGCCTGGGCCGGGATCCTATTCGTGGAGGTGCTATCCGTCCTCGGCCCGTCAAACTCGAATGGCAGGCGCGCGTGATCGACCTCCTCGCGCGCCGTTTCCACGCGCACCGGATGACCTCCGCCGGCCCGGATCCAAGGTTCCTGGCTTTTGCACGCGGCCTGGCTCTCGGCGCGCTGGTCGGGGCGGTGATAGCCGGGTCCAGCATCTGGAAGCGGCGCCGCCGGGCCTAACCGAGTGCGTTGCCGCTCGGTTCGGATGGGCGCCACGGCTTCTCGGCGTGGACCGTGCGAACCAGGGCAATGCCGGCGCCGACGAGAACGCACGAAACCACAACATCTGACGAAAGGCCGATGCTGGGTCGGTAGAAGTCACAGCCGAATGCCGTCGCAACCACGATCCAGGCTACGATCGAGGCCATTAGTCCGGCGGCCAGGAACCTGGTCAGCTGATCGCGGGCATTGCGGTGTACGCGCCAGAGGGCCCAGAGGGTCGCTGCGTAGATCACAAAGACGAGCGCAGCGGCCGCGATGCCCAATTCCGCCCCTATCTCCGGAAAGAGGGAGTGGGCATGGTCGAGTGTGTCGAGCGCCCCGGCAGGCCTGTATTCCGGCTTCAAGTAGTTGGGCCCGAACTGATCCAGGCCCACGCCCAGGATGGGGTTGGTGAGAGCCATCTTCACGCCTGCGTCGGCGGCGTAGAAGCGCTCAACCAGAGAACCGCGGCCGGCTATCGTGGCCGGATTCCACGAGTCGAATCTGCTCTCTCCGACCAGGGCAACCATGACCGTTCGGTACCCGCTGTCGATGCTCGGGGCGACCTGCAGGAACAACGCCGGCCATGGGATGAAGAGGGTCGATACGGCCGTGGCGGCGAGCACCAGCGTCAGGCGACGGCGCCAGCTTTGGACAATGAGAAGCGGGACAAGGACGATGCCGACCCCCGCCGCGATCCAGGCGCTCTTTGAGAGCGAGAGGAAGAGACCGGCCAAACCTGCCACAAGAGTGGCCGACATCAGGACGGTTGCCCATCTCGGCAGCGATAGCGAACGGCGGGACGCCAGTGCCGCAACGATGAGCGGCACCGTCATGGCCACAACCGCCGCAAACAGGCCTACGTTGTAGAAGGAGGCACGCGCGAACGTCAGACGGTGCGCATCGATGGACGCAAGCGACCTGAAGGTGGGAAGCGTTTGTGCCACGTTGAACGTTGTCGCCAGACCTACCGCGATGCCGAGGGCCAGCCCGACCATGACCAGGTCCCGCCGAGATGGGCGCAGCAGCACGAGAATGGCCGCCAGGGCGATTGGCTCCAGGATGCCGTGCAGGAGGACCGTTGCGCTCAACGTGACATCGTGGGATGCCATCGTGGAGATGACGGCCAGACCTATGAAGCCGGCGACAGCGACCTCGGCGAGACGGAAGGCGGCGAAGCCCTTCGTTCGGCCGGCTGCTCTGAGATCTGCAGCGGACCAGAGGGAGGCTGGTACGTTGGGTCTCGTTGTGGCGACGCCGATGGCCAAGGTGACAACGAAGACGGTCTGGAGAATGACCTGGACCGGGCCGACCTGCAACCATACGTACGCGGCGTTCCACAAGGGGGTAAGAGCGAGCACGAGGAGCAACGCCGGCCACGGGCGGTAGAGTGCAAACGCTGCCACGAGAGCGGCCGCACCGGGCACCACGAGGGACACAAACGTCACAAACGGACCGGGCGACATGGCCATCAGAGGATGCTCGGACCGCCCCGCAACCGCGAACACGGTGACGAAGACCGCGAACGCGGCCGAGAGCCTGGCGAGCTGGCCAAACGCCGGCAGCGTGTAGGCAACCGTGCGTGGATAGGCGGCGGCCAGGCGGCTCGGGAGAACAGGCTGCATTCTTGGCTGTTCGGTTGTGTCCAAGTCTTGAGGACTCCAGTAGAGCTTCTTCCGCCGCTCGGCCGCAACCGTGTCCCGATCTTCTCGTCCCGGCGTTCAGGGCTTGCCTGACCGGGCGCACGGAAGGGCACCATGTCGAACTGGCAGCATGTTCGCTGCCGCCAGCAAGCGGTGTCTCCTCTTGCTCGTCCTCCAAGACGTGGGCAGCAAGTGCAACCTGCACGTCGGTGGCAATGCTCGAGTCGAGGCTGCAGGAACAAGTCCAACCAGCTCGAATGCTGGCCCCGACACCTGATAAGAAGCTGAAAACTGGCCATGCCAAGGTCTCGAGTTGGATAGGCCCATCCGGCCTGCGGTCCGCATGAAGCCGCGCTGCCAGAAGTACGCGCGGAGACCGGAAACCATGGCTGCCGAAGGTTCGCCGGCGACCGGTCGCGACCGAACGGCAGCCGTGGCGTTGTGCGGATGTCCGCTCCTGTTCGGCTTGGTTTGGTACCGTTAGCGGAGATGAACGACCTGCCGATTCCCTACCTGACTGCGGCCGAAGTACGCCGCCGGTATGTTGAGTTCTTCGTCCGGCGCGGCCATACCGAGGTGGCCAGTGCGTCGCTCGTGCCGGCCGGGGACCAGACACTTCTGTTCACGAACTCGGGCATGGTCCAGTTCAAGGACGTGCTGACCGGACGAGAGAGGCGCAGCTACGTCAGGGCAACCGATTATCAGCGGTGCCTGCGCGTCGCCGGCAAGCACAACGATTTCGAGGAAGTGGGCCGCACCCCGCGCCATCACACCTTCTTCGAGATGCTCGGCAACTGGAGCTTCGGCGACTACTTCAAGCGTGACGCGATCCTCTGGGCCTGGGAGCTCCTGACAGAGGTATTCGCGATTCCCGGCGACCGGCTGGCCGCCACCGTCTACACCGACGACGACGAGGCGTACGGCGTCTGGCACGACGAGATCGGGCTGCCGTCCGAGAGGATCGCCCGCTGGGGCAACGTCGAAGAAGGCAACGACTCCAACTTCTGGAGGATGGCCGAAACCGGGCCGTGCGGGCGCTGCTCGGAGATCCACTTCGATCGAGGAGTTCGGTTCAGCGAGGGGCCGCATTGCGTTCCGGACCACTCGGAGCACTGCCCCCGCTGGCTCGAGGTCTGGAATCTCGTCTTCATGGAGTTCGAACAGCGGTCCGACGGCACTCGCGTGCCGCTGCCGATGAAGTCGGTCGACACGGGCATGGGCCTGGAGCGACTGACCAGCGTGATACAGGGCGTGCCCACGAACTACGACACGGACCTCTTCACGCCGATCCACGCCGCGATGCGCGATCTCCTCGGCCACGACCCGGAGGCTTTCGAGGCCGAGCGGTTCAGCTACCAGGTCATCGCCGATCATGCCAGAGCAGTCACGTTCCTCGTCGCCGACGGCGTGGCGCCGTCCAACGAGGGCCGGGGCTATGTCCTGAGGCGGATCCTGCGTCGCGCTGTCCGGCACGGGCGGTTGCTCGGGCGGCGGGAGCCTTTCATGGACATCACTGCCGGCGTCGTCATCGACGTGATGAAGGACGCGTACCCGTTCCTGGACGAGCAGCGGGATAGGATCCTCCGAATCGTCCGCCGGGAGGAGACGCGGTTCGCCCGGACGCTCGAGGCCGGAACGGGCCAGCTCGAGGCCGCTCTGGCCAGCCTGACGACGAGCGAACGAGTCGTCGGCCGTCGGCCCGAGAGCCTGCCCGAGGACGCACCCGTTCTCCCCGGGGCCATCGCGTTCCGGCTCCACGACACCTACGGGTTCCCGGTCGATCTGACCGTGGACATGGCCGCTGAGCATGGGGTTCGCGTCGACCGAGAGGGATTCGCCGTCGCCATGAGCCAGCAAAAGGAACGCAGCCGCAAGGGCACCAAGGCCGATCTCGCCCGTCATGCGGAGCTCGGCGATCTCTACCAGGCCATCCTGCGACGGGTGGGAGAGACGAGGTTTCTCGGCTACGAGGGCACGGAGGGCCACGGCCGGGTGGTCGCCATCTTGCGAGACGGGATCGAATACGGTGATCTGACCGGCAATGGGGACGCGGAGGTAGTCCTCGACGTCACCCCCTTCTATGGTGAGGGCGGTGGGCAGGTCGGCGACGGTGGCGAGCTGCTCGAGGCCGACGGGGGCAGTGCCCTCTTCAGCGTCGAGGACACTCAGAAGCCGATCGCCGGGCTGTTCGTCCATCGTGGAAAGATCCACGGCCGGCTCAAGGTCGGTGAGACGGTCACGGCTCGCGTCGATGCCGAGCGGCGGGCCCGGACCATGCGCAACCACACCGCCACGCATCTGCTGCATCGCGCCCTCCGCAACGTCGTCGGGCCGGAGGCTCACCAGGCCGGCTCGCTGGTGGCGCCGGACTACCTCCGCTTCGACTACCCGCTGGATCGGGCGCTTACGCCCGAGGAGAAGCGCTCCGTCGAGGACGAGGTCCGCCGAATCGTGCGCGAGAACCGTCCGGTCACGACCGTGGTTCGGCCGATGGCCGAGGCCATTGCCGTCGGAGCGGATGCGTTCTTCGACGAGAAGTACGGCGAGCTCGTCCGAACCGTCCGGGTCGAGGGCTACTCGCTGGAGCTGTGTGGCGGTACCCATTGCTCCGCGTCCGGCCAGATTGGTGGCTTCGTGATCACTGCCGATCGCAGCATCGGGGCTGGCATTCGGCGCATCGAGGCCGTTACGGGCGACATCGCGGACGCGCTGGTTCGCGGGCGCTTCGCACTCCTCGATCGTGTCGCCGAGTCCCTTGGCGCGTCCTCGGTTGAGGCCGTTCCTGAGCGCGTGGCGGCTCTTCAGGAGGAGTTGCGTGAGGCGCGTCGCCGGCTTCGCACCGCTGGGGGAGGTCTACCGAAGGCCTCCGATCTGGTCGCGCGGGCGGAAGAGGTCTCGACGGGAGTGAGACTCGTCGCCTACGCCGGAGCCTTCGAGTCGCCCGAGCAGTGGAAGGGCCTGGTCAAGGAGATTCGCGCCTCGCTCGGATCGGGTGTGATCGCCGTCGCATTCGAAGCCGATTCCCCTCAGATCTTCGTGACTGTAAGTCCGGACCTGGTCGACCGTGGCATTTCGGCAGGGGCACTCGTCAAGGTCGCGATGGAGTTCCTGGAGGGCCGCGGTGGCGGTCGTCCGGAGATGGCCCAGGGAATGGGAGTCCGGCGGGCCGGGATACGTTCGGCCATGGCCGCCATCGCGGATACACTTAAGTCGGCGAGCGATGTAACCCACAGCTAGGGGAGCCGCGGTGGCGTTCTGGCGCAGGATCTGGGGACGCGAGGAGGAATCGGCCCTCGCCGTCTGCACTGCGCTGGACATCGGCACCGAGTTCGTAAAGGCCCTCGTTTTCGAGATCGACGAGGCCGGCCTGGGTACCGTTCGGGGCGTGGGCCGCAAGCGCCAGGGTCTCGCCCACATGCAATCCGGTACGGTCACCGACATAAACGCCGTCGTAGACAACTGCTCGGTCGCGCTCCAGGAGGCCGAGGAGATGGCCGGTTTTCGCCCGACGCAGTGCGTCATCGGCATCGCCGGAGAACTCGTCAAGGGCTTCACCACGACGCATCTGCAAGTCCGCAGGCGCGCCGACGTCCCCATCACGGACGAGGAGTTGCAGAGGCTGATCGACGGCGTCCAGCGCGAAGCCTTGCGCGAAGCGGAACGGGCCATCACCTGGGAGACCGGCCTCCCGCAGGTCGACGTGCGCCTGGTTCATGCTGCCGTTACCGGAGCCCAGATCGACGGCTATCCGGTCACCAACCCGGTCGGGTTCCAGGGCCGCAATGTCAAGATAAGCGTCTTCAACGCGTTTGCGCCTCTCGTTCACCTGGGCGCCCTGCAGAGCGTCGCCCAACAGCTCGACCTCGATCTTCTCGAAATCGTCGCCGAGCCGTACGCCGTCGCCCGTGTCCTTGCCACCGACCAGGTTCAACAATCCGGCGCCCTGTTCGTCGACATCGGCGGTGGCACCACCGACGTGGCCCTGGTTCGTCACGGTGGCATCGAAGGGACGCGGATGTTTGCGCTCGGCGGCCGGGCGTTCACCAAGTCCATCGCCGATCGACTCGACCTGCCGTTCCCCCGAGCCGAGGAGCTGAAGATCGACTACGCCCGAGGCCTGCCCACGGACCATCGCGACGAGGTGGCCAGGATCGTGGCCGACGACGTAGCCATATGGGCGGCCGGGGTAGAACTGGTGCTCGACGAGCTGGCCGAAGGCGATCTCCTGCCGGGACGCGTCTACCTGTGCGGCGGCGGCTCGCATCTCCCCGAGATCGAGCCGATCCTCTGCGGTGAGGCGTTCTGGAAGCGTTTGCCGTTCAGTCGGCCGCCTGAGGTTGTCGTGATGGCTCCGGGGCAGGTCGAGCGAATCAAGGACGGCACCAACCTACTCATCGACCAGCAGGACGTCACACCGCTCGGCCTCGCCTACCAGGCCATCGAACTGCAGACCAATGAAGATCCGCTGGATGTCGCTCTGCGGCGCGTGCTGCGAGCGATGAAGATGTAGCCGATGTCGATCTATTACCTGGACATCGACGACGAGATCACGTCGGCGGCGGCCCGGATCCGCGACTCCTCGGACAGCCGCATTGCCCTCGTGCTGTCGGGTGGCGCGCGCGTGGCGACCTCCAGGATCAATTTCAGGTTGCTGGCGCGGGAAGCCAGGCATCGCAACAAGCGGCTTGCGATCATCGCGGCTGATCCGTCCGTCCAGTCCGTGGCCAGGTCCGCGGAACTGCCGGTCTATCCGACCGTAGGCGACTACGAGAGGGCCGAAGCCGCCTTTGCGCGGGGCATCGAGGGCCGTTCCGCCCCCGAGGTCTCGGACGCGCTCGATCCGCTGGCGCTGACGGTCGGGTCGTCGGACAGAGCCGGTCAGGCCGGCCGGACCGGCGCAACGCGAGTGCCCATCGGTCCTTCGGGCAGCAGTGCGGCTAAAGGCCGACGGCGGACCTTTCGGCTACTCGCCGTCGGTATCGCGGCGCTTGCGGTCGTGATTGCCGTCGCGTGCTTCTTCTTCTACCCGAGCGCCACGGTCACGCTGACCCTGCGCGAAGATCCCCTGGGGCCGCTGACAGTGAGCGTTACGGTCAATCCGAGCGTCTCTGCTGCCAACGATCAGGCCGGCACGGTTCCGGGCGTAAGCAAGTCGTTCCTCGTCGGAGCATCGGGCACATTCAACGCGACAGGCCAGAACGTCGTCGAAACGGCAGCGACGGGCACGGTAACGTTCTCGAGCATGGACACGGGCCGGAAGTGGGCCATTCCCTCCGGGACCCAGGTTTCGACGGCCAACGGCACGGCATTCGTCACCACTGCAGCCGTGGTCGTTCCCGCGGCTGTCTTCTCGACGTCGACTCGGGGCGTTGTCAACGCCCCGATCGCAGCCGTGAAGAAGGGTCTCGGCGGGAACGTGGCGGCGAACACGATCGTGAACATGCCCAACATCTCAGGGAATGGCCTTCTCTCGGTGTCGAATGCCAGTCCCACGACCGGCGGGACTCACACCGTCACGCCCCAGGTTCAGCAGTCTGACATTGATGCCGCCCAGGCCAGCCTCGTGGCCCAGCTCGCAGGGGACTTCAATGAGGCCGTGAAGGCTCCCGGCGCGGTCCCGTCCGGTTCGACGCTGTTTCTCGATTCGGCGCAACTCGGCCCGGCCACCTGCAGCCCGGATCCCGCCGGACTGCTCGGCCAGGACGTGGCGTCGTTCCAGATCGACTGCCAGGCCAGCGGAACCGCGACCATGGTGGACATGACGACCGTGCGAAGCCTCGCGGAGCGGAGGGCCAGCGCTGCAGTCCGGACCGGGTATTCGCTCTTGGATAACTCCATCGACACGAGCATCGGCGTACCCGCGGCGCAGGGGGCAACGGTCGTCGTGCCGGTCACCGTGAGGGGTGCCCAGGTACAGACGGTCGACGTCAATCAGCTTCGTTCCAGCATCCTGGGCAAGTCGGTCGACGATGCGCGAACGTTGCTCTCCCGGTACGGCCAGGTCGATATCGTGGTATCCCCGGCGTGGGCATCTACGATGCCGAGCTTCAACTTCCGGATCGACTTCAAGCTCGTCGTCCCACCGGCCCAGCCGAGCGCGGCTAGCTCGTCGAGCACGAGTCCCGGGTCGACCAAGGGCAATGTCGCTCCGCCGGCCACTATTCCCGGTTCAACCCCGACTGCTGTGTTGCCGTCAGGCTCGGCCCCGGTCTCACCAACGTCCGGCCTCACCGAACCGCCGTCGGTCGGGGCATCCGCATCGCCCTCGACCGCACCCTCGGACACCGCCTCGGCCGCGCCGTCGCCGAGCCCGACGCCGAGCCCGTGACCGTGTCGGGAGAGCCGGTCGGGCGCAAGTCGAGACGCGTCGTCGGCGTCGATCTCGGGGAACGTCGCATCGGCATTGCTCTCGGCGACCTGGACAGGGGAACAGCCGCGCCGTTCTCGACGCTCGGCCGCGGCAAGCACGTCTCTGAGGACGCTGCCGTCATCGCGCGGCTTGCGAGCGAGCAGGGAGCCGACGTCCTGGTCGTAGGATTGCCTCTCGACATGGACGGAGGCGAAGGTTTGCAAGCAACTCGGACCAGGGAGTGGGCGGAGGCGGTGGCCGAAGCCACAGGCCTGACACTGCGTTTCCGCGATGAGCGCTTGACGAGCGAGCGAGCCGAGCGCCGCATCGGGCCGGCCGGTCGAGGTCGATCCGGCGGCCCTCCAAGCGCCGCGCAACGCGAGGCATACCGTGCCCGCGTGGACAGGGAGGCCGCGGCGCTGATTCTCCAGGACGAGATCGACGCGGCGTCGGCGGAGAACGTGGAGCGGTCCAGCCAATGACTGTAAGAGGCGGCCGCAAACCGAGGTCGACCCGCGCCGGCGGCGAGCACCAGGACGAGGAGAGTGTCCCCGTCGTGGACACCGGCTGGGACGACTACCTTCCGCCCGACCGGGAGGAACTGGAGGCGGTGCGTCGGGCAGAGCCGCCCGGGCGCAGTTGGGACTACCGTCGGAGCCGGTCGGGCGGGCGAGGCAGCTTCCTGCGCTTTGCGGTGTTCGCGGCGATCGTCGGCAGTATCATCGTGAGCGGCCTGTATTTCGTTGCCACGCCGATAGTCGTGAACGCAGTCGTAGACTGGGCCGCCGAGAATCCGACGGCCCTGCAACTGCCCTTCGTCTCTCAGATCGTCCGCGGTGGTCTCGGCGCCAGCCTCAGCCAGCCCGTGGATGCCACGGACACCAAGGCCGTCGTCGTGGTCATCGACGCCGGTGCCACGCCGGCGCAAATCGCTGATCAGCTGGTTCAGGCGGGCGTCATTCGCGACGCTCGAGCGTTCGTCTTCGAAGCGATTCAGCGGGGCGCGACGGTGAATTTCCAGCTCGGTCGCCACGTGGTCACCAGGGCAATGACGGTCGACCAGATCATCGTCAATCTGACATCGGCGCCGGTGGCGCCTCCAACAGTGCGAATCACCTTCCGGGAGGGTTTGAGGATCGAGCAGATGGTGGCCTTGCTCGAGTATCTCGAAGCGAATCCGGTCGATCCAACCGCCCCTCTCACGATGAATGTAGACCAGTTCTACGACCTGGCGATCCATCCACCGGCCGAGCTCCTGGCCCAGTACTCGTGGCTCAAGCTGCCTGCCGGCGCCTCTCTTGAAGGGTTCTTGTTCCCCGCCACCTACGACGTGGCGCCGGACACGACGCCGATCGAACTGATCGAGATGCTCCTCGACGCGTTCGCGAGCCATGCTCCGCCGGCCTTGCTCCAGCTGCCGCCGGACCAGATCTACGAGAAGGTTCAGATCGCGTCGCTGGTCGAGACCGAGGCCAAAGTTGACTCTGACCGGGCCCTGATCGCCGGCGTGTACGTGAACCGCCTCAATCCGAAGCTGTGGCCGACGGGTCTTCTCGACGCGGACCCGACCCTCAACTACGCGAACGACTCCGTCTGGTTGCAGTCGCACCCGATCGCAAGCTGGGTTGACTACACGTTCTGGAACTCGATCAAGACGACGGTCCCATACAGCCAGGTCGTGTTCCCGGGGAATCTGGCCGATTACAACACCTATCACCATGCCGGCCTGCCGCCGACTCCGATTTGCTCGCCAAGCGGCCCGTCACTGGTGGCGGCGATGGCTCCGGACACCGCCGACGGCTACCTGTACTTCCTGGCCAAGAACGATGGCTCCGGTACTCACGCCTTCGCCAAGACGCAGGCGGAGCAGAATGCGAACCTCAAGAAGTACGGGTACACGAACTAGCGGCTGCCCGCCCCGGCCTCCGAAACGGCCGCGCGCGACACGAGCGGCCGTCGTTCTGGCTCTTTCGGACGTGAATCTGGAGCCGCGGCCGCTACCATGAGGCGATGACGAATCCAGTTCGGGCGCTGCCACATCCGGCCGACTTCCCCCCGCCACCGAGCGCCGCCGACCGAGCCAGATGGGCCTTGGCCGACGCCTCCGCCAGGCTCGTGCGGCTCGACCGATTACGCGCGAGCATGGTGGATCACGGCGTGGATGCGTACTTCGGCATCCGGCCGGAGCACATGCGATACCTGACCGGGTTTGCCCTCGACGACGGCGAGGACCGAGTCTCCGGTAACTCGGGCAGATTCCTCGTCTCGGCCGACGAAGTGGTCGTGCTTGCCGACACCCGCTACCGACTTCAAGCCGCAGCTCAGGCGCCTGGGGCACGTGTCGAGGCCACGACTCACGACCTGGCGGCTGCCTGGCCGACCCTGGTCAAGAGCCTGGGAGCCCGGTGCGTGGCCGTGGAGTCGACCCTGGTAAGCCACGAACTCTGGCAGCAACTCCAGGTCGCGGCTCCGGACGTGGAGCTGGTGGAAGCTTCCGGCTGGGTCGAGGCTCAGCGGGCAATCAAGGAACCGGCGGAGGTGGAGCGAATCAGAGCCGCCTGCGCGGTCGCGGATCGATCCCTCGCTGCGATCGTGCGTCGGATCAGGCCGGGCCGAACAGAGCGGGAACTGGCATTGGCGCTGGAATGGGAGATCAGGACCTGTGGTGCCGACTCGCTTGCCTTCGGTATCGCCTGCCTGGCCGGCCCGAACGCGGCCATGCCACACGGCTCGCCATCGGACTGCGAGGTGGACGCGGGACAGGTTCTTCTCTTCGACTTCGGAGCCGCCGTGGACGGCTATCGCAGCGACATGACGCGGACGCTGTTCGTGGGGGAGCCACACGGGCGCGATCTGGAGGTCTACGAGCTCGTGGCCGCCGCGCAGTCCGCTTCATTGGAGCTGCTTGAAGCCGCCTTCCGCGACGACGGTCCGGGGCCGACCGGCCGGGAAGTGGATGCGGCCGCCCGTGACGTGATCGAGGCCGCTGGTCACGGCCAGCATTTCGGCCATGGCACAGGTCACGGCATCGGCCTGGCCACGCACGAGCAGCCTTCGCTGGGTCGCGCGGGGTCGGACGAGCCGCTGCCCAGCCCGACCGTCTTCAGCGTCGAGCCGGGGATATACCTTGATGGCGAGACGGGCGTCCGGATCGAGGATCTCGTCCTGTACGATCGAGCCCGAACTGGTCTCGAGCTCCTCACGGGGTTCCCGAGGGAAGTGCTGGCCGTCGGCGTTTGAGGATCGCGACGTCGGCAGGTCCCTGCCGTGCAGGGCCCATCTGGAGGCAGGACTGAACTTGACGAGTCGTCGCTGGCGACGAGGCCGCGCCATTGGGCCACGTGGAGGTCCGCCGTTGGAGGACCATTCTGGAAGAGGGCGTCAGGCAGCCGAAGCCGTGCGCCGGCGACCACCGGCCGTTGCGCCTCGGACAACTCCGAGGACCGGCGGGAGCCCTGCCGGCAGCTGACTGATCCTTCGGACCCGGCCTCGGCTACAATCGGGCCTCGGCACGGACCGTTGCCAACGTTCCGCCCAGATCCTCAGGAGCCCGCCACCAGATGATTTCGACAAGCGATCTGCACAAGGGAGTCGCCATCGAGCTCGATGGCGAGCTGTGGCAGATCCTCGACTACCACCACATCAAGATGGGGCGCGGCTCGGCCCAGGTCCGCATCAAGCTCCGCAACATCAAACGCGGCCAGACGGTCGAGCGCAGCTTCCAGGCCGGCGAGAAGTGGCCACGCGCGCAGATGGATCATCGCCAGATCCAGTTCCTCTACAGGGACGGCAGCGACTTCTACTTCATGGAGACCGAGAGCTACGAGCAGTTCAGCCTGACGGCCGAGCAACTCGACGACACGGTCAATTACCTCAAGGAAAGCATGTTGCTAGATAGAACCAGCTACGAAGGCGAGACGATTGGCGTCGAGCTGCCGGTCACCGTCGATCTAAAGGTTGTCGAGACCGAGCCCGGCTTCGCCGGAGACACTCAGAGCGGGGCACGGAAACCGGCCACCATGGAAACGGGGTTGACCATCCAGGTCCCGATCTTTGTGAACGAAGGCGACGTCATTCGCGTCGATACCCGGACCGGGGAGTACCAGACTCGGCTCTGATGATCGTTGGTCGGGTGACGACAGCAGCTGTGCCGTGGAGGACCGGGCGTTGAGTCGCTCTCGGCCGCCCGAAAGCGATCCCCTGTGGGGCGATCTGCCGGTGGAAGCCGACGGCCGCCGAACTCGCCAGGCCGAACCACCCGACTGGGCGCTGCCGGCATGGGACGCCGTCGACGATGCCGACCCAAGTCCCGCGACGCGCCGGGAGTCGGCGAAGGCGGGGTCGGCGGAACCGCCTCTCGCTCCTGCCGGGCAGCGGCTATCGACTCTACCGCCGGGCCCAGCAGCGCCGAGGCCCGGATTCGCCCTGAGAATCCTCGGCGTCAGCGAGGTGACAAGGGCCGTCCGCGATGCCGTGCGCGCGGATGCTGGTCTGCGGGACGTCTGGGTCGAGGGCGAGGTGGGTCGGGTCACCGTCTCGTCTGCCGGTCACTGTTACTTCACGTTGAAGGACGATCTCAGCCAGCTGGCCTGCGTCTTCTTCCGCGAGGCCCGTTTGGCGTCGCCTTTCGAAGCTCGGACGGGGTTGCGCGTGGTGGCCCACGGCCGAGTGGATCTGTTCGAGGCGCAGGGCATCTACCAGCTCTACGTGTCGTCGGTACAGCCGGCCGGCTTCGGCGATCTCGCGCTCCGGTTCGAAGCACTGAAGGCACGCCTGGCGGCCGAGGGCCTGTTTGACACGTCCCGTAAGCGAGCGCTGCCATCCCGGCCGGCGGTGGTCGGGGTCGCCACCAGTGCGACCGGAGCCGTGTGGCATGACATCTGCCACGTCATCGGACGGCGCTGGCCTCTGGCGAGGCTCGTTCTGGCCCCGTGTCAGGTGCAGGGAGATGGAGCGGCGGCCAGCGTCGCGGCAGCTCTCGAGCGGCTCGCGCGGTGGGGCGACCAGTGCCGGGCCGAAGGACGGCCCTGGGACGCGCCGGCGGTCGTCATCCTCGCTCGTGGCGGTGGGTCGCTCGAGGACCTGTGGCCCTTCAACGACGAGCGCGTGGTGCGGGCCGTGGTCGCTCATCCCGTGCCGGTCGTCTGTGGCGTAGGTCATGAGGTAGACGTCACGCTCGCCGATTTCGCCGCGGACGTCAGGGCGCCCACTCCGTCGGCGGCGGCGGAGCTCGTCGTGCCTGATCGGGCCGAAGTTTCCGCCGGCATGGCCGAGGTCGCGCGACGCGGGCGGTCGCGAGCAGTGGCCAACCTGCTCGCCGCCCGCAATCAGCTCGCCGCCGAAGGCCGGGCCCTCGACCGGCTGCGGCCCGCCGCCCAGCTGACCGGGGCGCGCGAGCGCGCCGGGTACCTCCTCGACCGCGCCACTCGCGCCCTGCGCGATGGTCTAGGCCAGCGACGCGCAGCGGAGGCGAGCCTTTCGGGGCGGCTCGGTCCGATCGCGGACGCGCGGATGGCGGCGGCTCGGGTGGCCTTCGAGAGAAGTGCAGCAGCGCTCGGTGCGCTCGGTCCGCAGGCTACGCTCGATCGAGGCTACGCCATCGTTCGCCGCGGCGACGGGGCCGTCATCCGCGATCCAGCTGAAGCGCCACTCGGAGAGCTGCTGGCCATCACGCTGGCTCGAGGTGAGCTCGCGGCCCGCGTGGAAGAGCATCCCGACCGGGGTCCGCGGCCTTGATCACCGAACTCGTATTGGCTCTCGCGTTCGTCACGCTCGCCGTACTCGCCTTCGTGGGTTGGGTCCGCCTTGGTATGCTCCTGGGGCGGCGCACGGATCGGGCAATCGAGGATAGGGTTCGGTCGGGTGGAGATCAGGAAGCCGAGGAGCCGAGACCGGGGTCGCCGTCGGAGTCGGCGCAGGCATCGCAGAGTTCGATCTCTGTCGTGATCGATGGCCGGGAGGAGTACCGGGGTGAGTGACCAGACGGAGCTGAAGGCCGAATCGGACGTTTCGGCGCTGTCGTTCGACGACGCTCTCCTCGAGCTGCAAAGGACCGTCGCCGAGCTCGAGCAGGGCGGAGCCGCACTGGAGCGTTCCATCGCCCTTTACGAACGTGGCGTCGCACTCCACGAGCGCTGCGCGAAGTTGCTCGGCGAGGCAGAGTTGCGAGTGGAGAGGCTGCTGGAGCGCTCATCTGGCGCCCTGGAGGCCGCGGAGACTCGGGCCGCAGACGTGGCGGTCGACGATTAGGGCATTCACGGTCCCACCGGGACGGCCCCCAGAGTTTCAGGGCGCTCTTCGGCAGGCGCGGTAGACTGCCCGGCAGATAGGTCGGCGCCCGGCCGGACCGAACGACCGACAGGACAGACTCGAACAGCAGGGTGCCGGCATCGGACCCGCCCAGGAGCAACCCAACTTGACGATCTTGCCCACGCTGCGCGGGCCGAGCGATCTGCGTGGTCTGACTGACGATCAGCTCGACTCGTTGGTCGATGAGCTGCGCGAGTACATCGTCTCGACCGTGGCCAACACCGGCGGTCATCTTGGCTCCTCGCTCGGTGTGGTCGAGTTGACACTGGCACTGCACCGGGTTCTCGAGTCTCCACGTGACAAGATCGTCTGGGACACCGGTCATCAGGCATATGCACACAAACTCCTCACGGGGCGGTATGCCCGCTTCGGGACGCTGCGGCAGCTCGGGGGAATCGGGGGATTCCCGCGGCGGGAGGAGTCGGAGCACGATGTCTTTGACGGCGGCCATGCCGGAACTGGCCTGTCCATCGCCCAGGGCCTGGCGACGGCCCGAGACCTCCGCCACTCGATGGAGCGGATCGCCGTCGTCGTGGGCGATGCGGCCCTGATCAGCGGCCTCTCTCTCGAGGCTCTCAACGACATCGGGCATCGCCAGACGCAGCTGTTGATCGTCCTGAACGACAACGCCATGTCCATCAGCCCCACGGTTGGTGCTTTCAGCCAGTACTTTTCGACGTTGAAGCTGTCTACAGCCTGGAAGCAGAGCAAGACCGCCTACGATCGAATCATCGAGTCCCTCCCGGTCGTGGGCCGTCCGGCGCTGTCGTTTTCGCGGCGCATTCGACGGATGGTCGTGAGCTTCGCCCAGCCCGGCCAGCTCTTCGAGGACCTCGGCATCACCTATCTGGGCGTAATCCCAGGCCACAACAGGCGCGGGCTCGAAGACATCTTCCGTGCCGCATTGGAAGTCCCTGGTCCCGTTCTCGTCCACGTTCGCACGCACAAGGGCCGCGGATACCGTCCGGCCGAGCGCGACCAGGTCGGCTTTCACGGGGCTGCCCTGCCGCCCATGCCCGACCTTGTTGGTGCGCTCCCCACGCCCGATTTCCAGGCTTCAGCCGCCCATGTGGCACTAACCGGGCCTGCTCTGGCCCGCAAAGAAAGCGCCATGCCGGAGCCCGGTCACAGCGACGAGGCGCCGGTCGAACCGGCGAGCGACGGCAACGGCAGCGCCGGCGCCGCGGACATGGGTACGCCGTCGGAGGCAGCGCGGGCGGCCGCCGCGAAACGACCCCCGAACTACACGCACTACTTCGCCCGCGAGCTCATCGACCTGGCCCGCCAGGACCGTCGCATCGTGGCCGTCACCGCGGGGATGCCCACCGGTACCGGACTGCACCTGTTCCAGGCTGAGTTCCCGGACCGATTCTTCGACGTGGGCATTGCCGAACAGCATGCAGTGGCCCTGTCGGCGGGTATGGCCCTGGCCGGCGAGCGGCCCGTCGTCGCCCTGTACTCGACTTTCCTTCAGCGCGCATTCGATCAGGAGGTCCACGACGTCTGCCAGAACGATCTGCCGGTCGTGATCGCGGTGGATCGGGCGGGACTGGTCGGCGAGGACGGCACGAGCCACCAGGGAATGTTCACGATCCCGACCCAGCGTCAGCTGCCGGGGATGGTCATTGCGAGCCCGAAGGACGAGCAGGAGCTGCGATCGCTGGTGCGGACGGCCTTCGCCCAGGACCACCCGTTCGCGCTGCACTACCCGCGCGATGCGGGGTTTGGCGTCGCGGCTCGAGAACCGGCGGTCATTCCCGTGGGCATCGGCGAGGTTCTGCGCGAGGGTCGGCAGGTCCTGATCGTCGGCTTCGGGCCAATCGTCGAGAGGGGCCGCCAGGCGGCCGACTTGCTGGAGGCGGAAGGCTGGTCGGTCGGCCTGGTCAACGCCCGCTATGCGAAGCCGCTGGACCGCCAGCTCATCCTGGACGCAGCCCGCGGCAAAGCTCTCGTGGTCACGCTGGAGGAGAGTGTCGTGACCGGCGGTTTCGGGTCGGGCATTCTCGACCTCATCGAGGAGGCGAGGCTGGCCGATGTCGCCTACCGCGAGGTCGCTGTCCGGATCATCGGCATCCCGGCCGAGCACTTCGTCCAGCACGGCTCAGTCGAAGAGCTCCGGCGTCTGCTGAGGCTTGATTCGGCTGGCATCGCGGAACAGGTACGTGAGACGCTGGGCCGGATACGGGCGATTCCGGCCGGTAACTCGGTCTTCTCGACGCCCGTCGGCGCTCGAGCAGAGTCGGGGTCTTCATAGGCCGCGGTCCCGCCGGCGCACCGGCGCAGCACGAGATGAGTCCGGTGTGCCACGATTGATGGCATGAGTTCAACAACGGGCCGACCGACCCGCCAGCGCCTCGACCAGCTGCTCGTCGAGCGAGGGTTGGCCGAGACTCGCACGCGCGCTCAGGCGCTGATCATGGGTGGCCACGTGCGCGTTGGCGAAGGCGTGACGGCTCGGACGGACCGCAAACCCGGCGACCTCGTCCAAACGACGGTCGAGCTGGAAGTGGAAGCCCCGCCGCCGTTCGTTTCCAGGGGCGGGTTGAAGCTCCGCGCCGCCCTGGACGTCTTCGGCGTGGAGCCGGTCGGGCTGGTATGCCTCGACGTCGGGTCTTCAACGGGCGGATTCACGGATCTGCTGCTGCAGCGAGATGCAGCCCGCGTTTATGCCGTAGATGTCGGCCGTGGCCAGCTGGCGGAGGCCTTGAGGCACGATCCGAGGGTCGTATCGATGGAACGGACGAACGCCCGCGGTCTAGGCCCCGGCGTCCTGCCGGCGCCAGTCGAGCTCGCCGTCGTGGACGTGTCCTTCATCTCACTCGATCGGATCCTGCGACCGGTGGCGACCTGTTTCGGTCCCCCCGGTGGGAAGATCGTGGCTCTCGTCAAGCCTCAGTTCGAGGCCGGTCGGAAACAGGTCCGTGATGGCGTCGTGCGCGATCCACAGGTTCATCGCCAGACTCTTGAGACGGTCGCACGCTACGCGCTCGGCATCGGGCTCGAGCTGGTGGGTGCCGTAGCGTCGCCTCTCACAGGGCCCGCCGGCAACCGAGAGTTCTTCCTGGAACTCGAGGTACCAGCCGGGTTCGTTGCCCGGGACGGGGGCCCGGCGGAACTGCCCGAGGAGTGGGCGAGCAAGTTCGGGGAGCTGGCCGGGACATGAGGCTGGAGCGCATCGGATTCGCCTACAACCCAACTAAGGAGGCTGCGCTGAACCTGCGCGAGCGAGCCGAGGGCTGGTGCCAGCTGCGCGGGATCTCCCACTGGGCGGCGCCTGCCGGCGAGCTGAAGGCTCTCGTAAGCCAGCTTCCGGATACCGATGCCCTGGTCGTCCTCGGCGGCGACGGGACATTCCTCCGGGCCGCCCGTGCAGTGGTCGAGGTGGACGTGCCGCTGCTCGGCGTCAACCTGGGCAAGATCGGTTTCCTGTCCAAGATCGAAGCGCGGGACCTGGAAGCTGTCCTGGCCCAGCTCGTCGAGGGCGACTTCCGGCTGGAGGACCGAATGGCTCTTCAGGCCACGATCCATCCAGGCGGCCGTGACGAGGTCGGCGAGACCTTCTCCGCCCTGAACGAGATCGCCGTGGCCAGGGGCTCGATGGCACGGGTCTGCCGGATCGAAGTCGAGATCGGGCCGTCTCACCTGGCCACCTTTACAGCCGATGGGCTGGTCGTCTCGAGCCCGACCGGGTCCACCGCGTACTCCTTCTCGGCCGGCGGCCCGATTGTCGATCCGACGAGCAGGAACCTGATCGTCACGCCGATCGCCGGTTATCTGTCGGCCATTCGGTCGGTGGTCGTGAGTCCGCGCCACACGGTTCGTTGTCGCGTGGTGGACGCCTACGACGTGCTCATGAGCGTCGACGGGCGCGAGGACAGACGGCTCGCGATCGGGGACGTCGTCTCTGTCTGCGAGCTGGGCCGACCGATCCGACTTATCGAACCCCCCGGTGCCGTGCCGTTCTGGGACCTGCTTCGACAGAAGTCCGAGCTGCTGCCCTCATGACGGAGGCGGCCAAGGCCGACTCGAGCGGCTGGGCGGCGACCGCGCCCGAAGTCGTGCCGGAGCCCGACGTCGCGCCCATGGCCGCGGGTCGACTGGCCGAGTTGGGCGTTCGCGACCTGGCCCTGATCGAGAAGCTGCGCATTGCCTTTGAGCCCGGGCTCAATGTGCTCACCGGTGAGACCGGCGCCGGCAAGAGCCTGCTCATCGATGCGCTGGGGCTGGCGGTCGGCGCTCGAGCCGACACGTCGCTGGTTCGCCACGGGTGCGACACGGCCCGGGTTGAGGCGCTCTTCGACCGGGCCCCTGAGCCGTTGATCTGCGTGCGGGAGGTTTCCACAGCCGGTCGGTCAACCGCCCGCATGGACGACGAGACGGTAACGGCGGCGCGGCTCGCCGATGTTGCCGGGCGCCTGGTGGAGATCCACGGCCAGCACGACCAGCAGCGGCTGCTGGACGAGCGCTGGCAGCGTGAGCTGCTGGATGCGTTCGGTCGGCTCGGTCGTGAGCGCGCAGCCGTGGCCAGGGCCGTGGATGCCTGGCGGGCCAACCAGTCGGCCCTTGCCGAGCTAGCCCTCGATCCGCGCGAGCTGGCGAGGCGACTCGAGCTGCAGGACCATCAAGCGGGCGAGATACTCGGGGCGAGCCTGCATCCCGGCGAGGCGGCTGAGATCGTGGCGAAGCTGACTGCGGCCCAGCACGCCGAGGCGATCGCCCGTGGCAGCCTCGAGATGTACGAGGCCCTGGCCGGGGAGGGGAGCAGCGGTCGGGAGGCAACGGCGGTTGCCGCTCAACGGGCGCGCGAGCTGGCCCGTCTCGATGACCGCTACGGCCCTTTGACCGATCGGCTTATGGGCCTCGCGGCGGAATTGGAGGATGCCGCGGCCGAGGCTCGCGACCTGGCCGAAAGCGTTGAGCACGATCTCGGGGCCCTGGCAGCGATGGAGGAGAGGCTGTCGCTGATCTACTCGCTCGAGCGCAAGTACGGTGAGACCGAGGCAGCCGTGATCGGCTACGGGGAGCGGGCCGCAGCCGAAGCTGACCGGTTGCGTGCCCTCGAAGCGTCACGCGAGGCCCGGCAGACCGAGGCGAGCCGGCTGCTCATCGAGGTGGCTCGGGCCGGCGGGGAACTGTCGAGAAGTCGCGCTGCGGTCGGGCGGAGCTTGGGCGGGGCAGTGGAGGCGGGGCTGCTCGGGTTGGGGTTCCAAAGGACGGCGTTCAGCGTGACGGTCACGCGTCGAAGCGCCGGTGCCGGGGAACCGTCGGTCGAACTGGACGGCGAACGCGTCGCCTTCGACGCGAGCGGTCTCGATGCCGTAGCCTTCCTGATCGCCCCGAACCCGGGTGAACCGGCCCGGCCGCTGGCCCGGATCGCCTCCGGCGGGGAGCTGTCGCGGGTGGCGCTCGCGATCAAGCAGATCCTGGCCGAGGCCGATCGCACGCCTACTCTCGTGTTCGACGAGATCGACACGGGCATCGGGGGGCGCAGCGCGGAGCCGGTGGGCCGTTCGCTCTGGGAGCTGGCCCGGACGCACCAGGTGCTGTGCGTCACCCACCTCGGGCAGATCGCGGCGTACGCCGACGCGCAGTTCCGCATCGAGAAGCGGCAGCGCGATGGCCGTACTGTGACCGATGTCAGGCGCGTCGAAGGTGCGGAGCGCTTGGACGAGCTGGCCCAGATGCTGGCCGGCGCGGAGGGCGGCGTCGCGGCGCGGGCCAGCGCCGCGGAATTACTGGCACGGGCAGATTCCTGGCGACGGACGTCGAGGGGCAGGTGACGTGGAGGGCTCGACGGCAGAGGGTTCGGCCGGCGCGCCGGACCGGCTTGGAGCAGCGATCGAATCGTTCCTGATGTACCTGCGTGTCGAGCGGGGTCTTGCGGCCGCCACCCTTAGCGCCTACCGGGCCGACCTGCTCGACTTCGCGGCGAGTCGGGGCGCGTCCGAGGGGTGGGACACATCGGCGGAGACCCCGGTTCGCTATCTGAGCATGCTCGGCTCGCCCCGTCGTGGCCGCCGGTGGGTTCTGCGCCCGACCACACTTCGACGCCGTGCCGCCTCACTGCGCGGGTTCTACCGCTTCTGCTACGCCGAGGGTTTGATCGAGGCGGACCTGGCGGCACGTTTCGACCTGCCGCGTCAATCGCGGCTGCTGCCGGAAGTGTTGACCATCGACGAAGTGGACCGGCTACTGCGAGCTCGAAGCGACGATTCGCCGGCCGGGATTCGAGATCGGGCTCTGCTCGAACTCCTGTACGCATCGGGCCTCCGCATCTCGGAGGCCGTCGGGCTGGACCGGGATGACATCGATTTCGAGTCCGGGCTCGTCCGGGTAGTCGGCAAGGGTGATCGGGAGCGGCAGGTCCCCGTCGGCGAGATTGCCGTCGCCTGGCTGCGCCGCTATTCGGCCGAAGTCAGGCCCGGCTGGCTGGCAGGCCGGCCCGGCGACGTTCGGCACGGCGGTGCCCTGTTCCTCTCAGTGCGTGGAAGGCGGCTTGACCGACGCCGGGCGTGGGAGATGCTGGTCGCGACCGCCCGGTCGGCAGGTTTCCGGGAGGGTATCAGTCCGCACACACTGCGCCATTCATTCGCCACGCACCTTCTCGAAGGTGGAGCCGACCTGCGGATCGTTCAGGAGTTGCTCGGGCATGCGAGCATCAACACGACACAGTTGTACACACATCTGACTGGCGAGCGGATCAAAGACGTATATGCTCGTGCCCACCCACGGGCTTGAATGGAGACGGATGGCCCGCCGGTGGGCGGGCGGCGAAGGAGACGAGGATGAGCTACGCGGAATCGTTGCTGGCGAGGGACGAGCGGATCCTCTACGAGGCTCGACAGCACTGGCTGGCGCCGTTGTCGGACGGCCTGAGGCCGATCGTCTTGATACTGGCCGGCATCGTGCTGTTCTTCCTTCAGGGTCAAGTTCCGTCGGGCACGGCATCGACGGTCTGGACGGCCATCTGGGTTATCGTCCTGCTCGTCGGGGTGGTCTGGTTTGGGATCGTGTATCTCACCTGGCGCTCCGAGGAGTACGTCGTCACGACTCGACGGGTCCTCAAAGTGGAGGGCCTTCTCGACAAGAAGAGCGGCGACAGCTCGCTCGACAAGATCAACGACGCGATCCTCAAGCAGGGACTCCTGGCGCGAATCCTCCACTATGGCGACCTTGAGATCCTGACCGCGAACGATGACGCTATCGATCGCTACGAGATGCTGGCCCATGTGATGGACTTCAAGAAGGCGATGCTCGACGCCAAGAACCAGCTGGAAGATGGCTATCGCGGACCCGGTGCCGCTGCCCCGGCCCCGGTCGGCGCAGCCAGGGCCTCGAGCTCCGACGACGTGACCGCCACTCTTGCCAAGCTGGCCGAGCTTCGCGACAAGGGTGCCATCACGCCGGCCGAGTACGAACGGAAGAAGGCCGAGCTGCTCGGCCGCATCTAGTCCGCAGATCTTGTCGGGCGGTCACTGCGGCGGCCGCCTCTCCGGCGCATCACCGAATCGAGGAGTCAGTTGAATTCACTGAGGGTGGCAGAGGCGGCCATCTGGATCGTCATGTTCCTGCTCGTCAGCGGGCCGGTTCACGAGTGCATGCACGCGCTCACGGCCTGGAAGTTCGGCGACGGCACGGCCAAGCTGTTCGGGCGGGTCAGCCTGGATCCGGTAAGACACTTCGATCCGGTTGGCGGAACTCTGCTGATAGTCAGCGTGGCCCTCGGCGCGCTTGCGGGTTCCCCGGTCGGTTTCGGTTGGGCGAAGCCGACGCCGGTGAACCCGTACAACCTGCGAGGGCGCTATGCCGATACGATGGTTGCGGTTGCCGGTCCGCTCTCAAACCTTGCCCTGGCGTGCGTCTTCGCGGTCGGTTTTCGCATCCTTTGGGCGGATGGCGTCCAGCCCGACAACCTGTCCGCCATCGACATGCTCCAACTCGTGTTCTTCATAGGGGTCGAGCTGAACATCGTGCTGATGCTGTTCAACCTGATCCCGATTCCCCCGCTGGACGGCTCGCACGTTCTGTTCGACCTGCTGGATCCGCGGACGGCCCACGACGTCCGCAACTTCATGAACCAGTACGGGTTGATGATGCTGATCCTGGTGGTGATCTTTGCCGGACAGATCATCTTCCCGTTGTTGAACCCGATCGTGGGCTTCCTCATCGGCGTACCCGTCGGGTAGGCCCCGCAATTGGCTAGAAGTTGGTGGTCGGCCAAGATCCGCCGGGCGCTGGGCTACTTTCGCGCCGCTGTCGCGCCCGCAGAGCGGGCGGAGTTGGCGGGCTGGCTGGCGGCGCCGCAGCTTGCTCTGTTCGACTCGATGCCCGCTGCCGACCGGTGCCACGGGCTGGACGTCGTGGCGCATCTGCGCGCCGCCGGCGTGGCCGACCCCGATCTGCTGGTAGCCGGACTGCTGCACGACTGCGGGAAGGGTCCGCGGGTCCGCCTGGTCCATCGGGTAGCCTGGTCGCTTGGGAGGCACTACGGGTCATGGATCTGGCGGGCAAGCAGCCACCTGCCAACCTTTAGAACGGGCCTGGCCAGATTGCGGGACCATGCAGCACGTTCGGCGCAGATGGCTCGGGAAGCCGGCTGTACGACTCGGACGATCGAGCTGATACGAGACCAGGAGACTCCGACGGACGACGGCGGGCGGCTGCTCTTGACTGCCGATGAGGACAACTGATGACACCGACCGCGGCTGCAGGCGATAGGTCGGCGACGAGGCGCCGCGTCGACGCGATGGCCCGGCCTGGACCAGCCCCGGAGGTTGCATTCGCCACGGGGTCCGACGAGAGCGTTACGCAGGTTCGCATGGAGGCCTTCGAGGGTCCTTTGGCGCTCCTGCTCGCTTTGATCGAGGCGCGCGAGCTTGACGTGCTATCCGTGCCGCTCGGTGCTCTCGCCGAGTCGTACCTTGACGCCCTGACGGGACTCGACGGCGATCGGCTGGGCAACGTCTCCGCGTTCGTAACGGTGGCCGCTCAATTGATCCTGATCAAGAGCCGGGCAATGCTGCCTCGACCTCCCGTCACGCCCCCAACGCCGCTCGACACGGAGCAGGATCCCGAAGGCGAGTTGAGGGCGAGGCTTCTCGAGTGTCGCCGCTTCCGTGACGCCGGAGCCGCCCTGGGAGAGCGATTCAACGCCCAGCCTCTATTCCGGCGCGATGCGGAGGCAGCGGCCAGTGCGGGCCGTGCCGGCGCGATCCCGCCCGAACGACCGCCACTGCCGCCCGGCATCCTCGGGCAGGCTCTACAACGACTGGCGACCGTGGTGCCGGTAGCCGCAGCGCCGGCCGAGGTTGTCTCGCGCACGATCACCATGGCCGAGCGCGTGGCCGTGATCAGGGAGGCCCTGCGCGACTCCGAGACGGTCGTGCTGCAGGAACTGCTCGGCGGTATGCGCGACCGGGTCGTCGTCGCGGTAACCTTCCTGGCGATGCTTGAGTTGTCGAAGCGGCGGGAGATCACGCTCGAGCAGGCTGAGCCGTGGGGGCCGATCGTTGCTCGCCGCCTGGCCGAAGCCGCCGCCGACGAGGCGGCGATAGACGAGAGTCTGGAGTCGTTCGCTTGAACCGGGATGGAACCGGAGCCATTTCCGACGAGTCGATGCCACTGGAGGCGGATGGCGCAGACCCGAGCGCGGCGCGCATTCCGCCCGGTCTCGACGGAGGCGATGGCGTAGCGGCGGACGCCGCAGCCGCTTCGTCGGACGAGAGGCCGGCGGAACTGACCGAGGCCCAGCTCGAGGCGCTACTGTTCGTCGCCGAACGGCCGCTGGCGCGGGCCGAGATCGCGCAGCTCGCTGGCGTGGACCGCGAGACGGTGGACGCTCGGGTCGGCGACCTCCAGGTTGGGCTGGCCGACCGCGGGATCAGGCTCGTGGAGTCGGGAGAGCGCCTGGAACTCGCCACTTCCCCAGATGCGGGGTGGCTCATCGCCCGGTACGTTGGCGCTGACGCGCCGCGGTTGTCGATGCCGTCGCTGGAGACGCTAGCGATTGTGGCCTACCGCCAACCCTGCACTCGCGCCACCATCGAGCGCATTCGGGGCGTCGACTCGGACTACATCCTCCGCACGTTGATTCATCGGCGCCTCGTCGTAGAACTGGGCCGCTCGGATTCGCCCGGTCGGCCGATCCTGTTCGGGACCGGGTTCGATTTCCTCGAGAGGTTCGGGCTCACCAGCATCGACCAGCTGCCAGCCCTCGAGCCGGGCGTGGCCGAGCGGCTGTTCGCGGAAGCCGGAGCTTCCGCCGCGGCATGGGCTCCAGCCGTTGCCGCCGACGCGACCGCGGTCGCGGACGCGTCCGGTCCCGAGGCGCCATAGTGGCTCGCGAGCGTATCCAGAAGGTCATCGCCTCGGCCGGGATCGCCTCGCGGCGCGGCGGAGAGGACCTCGTTCGCGCCGGAAGGGTCACCGTGGACGGGCGTCGAGCGCTGATCGGAGAGCAGGTCGATCGCGAGATTGAGCGGATCGCAGTGGACGGCAACCCGCTGCCTGCGTCGGTCGGGCCGAGGTCATATTGGGTTCTGAACAAGCCAGCCGGGGTCGTCTCGACGGTTCGGGATCGGCATGCCGGGCGAACGGTAATGTCGCTCCTGCCATCCGAAGCCAGACGTGGCACTCGCCTGTACCCAGTCGGTCGCCTGGACGAGGACTCGGAAGGCCTCCTTTTGTTCACCGACGACGGCGCGTGGGCCGACTTGATGCTGCACCCGCGATACGGAGTCGAGCGCGAGTACCTCGTTGGACTGGACCGCTCGGTAACGAAAGGTCAGAAGTCGGCCCTTCGCGACGGCATCGAGCTGGAGGAGGGCCTGGCTCGCATCGACCACCTGGACGACGCGACGCCGGCAAAGGTGCGTGACTTGCTGGTGCTGCTGGACCCGCCGCATGCCGAGTTGCGCTGGTATCGAGTCGTCCTGGCTCAAGGCTGGAAGCGTCAGATCAGGCGAATGTTCGACGCTGTCGGCATGCCGGTGCGGCGGCTGGTTCGCGTCAGGGTCGGGACCCTGAAGCTGACGGACGTGAGAGCCGGCCAAGCAAGGCGCCTCACGCGAGAAGAGGTGGCGCTGCTGGCATCCAGCGCCCGATCGGAAAAGGCCAGCCGGCCCGAGAAATCGACACGAGGGCCGAGCCAGGTACCGGACGTCGCCCTCGACGAGTAGCAGCGTCCGGCCGCCGCGCTGCGGGCAGCGGCCATCGGCGTCGTCCCGCGGCGGTATCCTGCGAGCCGTGACGGAAGTTCGGGGATCCCAAGCATGGCACGGGCGGGGCGGTCGGCTCGTCGTCGCCATCGACGGGCCCAGCTCCAGCGGCAAGAGCACGGTGGGCGCCGAGGCCGCCAGGCGTCTCCGATACCGCTTCTGCGACACAGGGCTGCTCTATCGCGCCGTGACCTGGCTGGCCCTGGCGCGCGGCGTCTCGACGACCGACGTGGCCGACGTCGTGAGGCTGGCGGAAGAAGTCACGCTCGTGGCCGACTCGCGCCTACGCCTGCGACGCGTGGAGGCGGGGGGGCGCGATGTCACCGCCGAGGTCTGTGCCGCAGCCGTAGACCGGGCCGTATCGGACTATTCGAAGGTGCCGGAGTTGCGCAAGGCGCTAGTGCCGCGCCAGCGATCCCTGGCGGATGGGGGAGGGATCATCATGGCCGGGCGCGACATCGGGACCGTCATCCTTCCGGACGCGGACGTGAAGATCTACCTCGACGCATCCACAGAGGAGCGGGCGCGACGGCGGGCCGTCCAGCGGAAGGTCACCGCGGCGAATGAGGTGGGCCAGATCCTCGAGGAGCTGCGGCGTCGAGATTCGATCGACTCGACCCGCGGGACCGCACCACTGCGAGCCGCCCCGGACGCCTTCGTCATCGAAACCGACGGCCTCACCTTCGAGCAAACCGTCGGGGCCGTGCTTTTGGCGATAAAGGGCATCGAAGGAAGCCGGCATGACCAGTAGGAGGCTCCCGTTCTTCCCCAGGATCACGGGTGTCTTCCTGCATTTCGTGGCGGCGTGCACGGCCCGAGTTACGGTCGAAGGGCTGCAGAACATCCCGGCATCGGGCCCGGTGCTCGTCATCTGTAACCACGCCTCGAACGCGGACGGGATGCTGCTGATGGCTTTCCTCGTTCCGCCGATGGGTCGGCCGATGGGCTGGCTGGGCAAGGAAGAGGCCATGCGCTGGCCGTTCCTCGGCTGGGCCATGCGCCAGAACGGGGTCTTCGGCGTTCGCCGCGGCGCGGGCGATCTGGAGGCGTTCAGGCTGGCCCGAGGCGTTCTCGACGACGGCCGCGTGCTCGGGATATTCCCCGAGGGCACTCGCTCGCCCACGGGAGGCCTCCAGGAGGCGAAGGAAGGGGCCACCGTCCTGGCCGTCCGAAGCGGGGCGCCCATCCTGCCGGTCGCGATCGTCGGATCGCAGCGTTTCTGGCCCAAGGGCAAGTTGCTGCCCCGGTTCGGCCGGCGCATGACCGTAAGAGTAGGGGAGACATTCACGCTCGCGATGCCGAAGGGCGCCGATCGCCACGAGTCGCTCCGGCTGGCCACGGCGGAGCTGATGCGGCACATCGCGGAGTTGCTCCCGCCCGAGCAGCGAGGCGTCTACCGCGAGACGGCGGGGTCGGCTGATCGGGCGTAGTCGCTCCCGGTGCGATACTGACGCGCAATGGGCAACGTTCAAGACGTCAGGATCGCGCGACGCACCGGGTTCTGTTACGGAGTCCGTGAGGCGATCGACAAGGCCAAGGAGGCTGCCGTTGCCGGCAAGCCGACACACACCCTCGGTCAGGTCGTCCACAACGAGGGCGTGATCGCGGCGCTCCAGGCCCAGGGTATCAAGACCGTCGACACGCTCGATCAGGTCAAGGAAGGTGCGGCCGTCGTGATTCGCGCTCACGGCGTTCGGCCGGAGGTGCTGGCTCGGGCGGAGATTCGAGGGCTGGAAGTCATCGACGGCACGTGCACGTGGGTGATCCAGGAACAGCGCGAGATCAGGCGGCTGGTCGAGGAGGGCTACACGATCGTGCTGCTGGGTACGCCTCGTCACCCGGAGGTGGTCGGCCTTCTCGGCTTCGCTCCCGATTCGAACGTGGTCGACGAGGAGGAAGACTGGGACGCCATTCCTCGGCGCAAGAAGATGGCGCTCTTGAGCCAGAGCACACAGCCGCCCTGGAAGTTCGAGAAGCTGGCCGCGTTCATGGTGGGTCGCTGCCACGAACTCAAGATCGTGAACACGGTCTGCCCGGTCACGATTCGACGGCAGCAGGATACGGTCGAGACCGCCAGGGACGTCGACCTGATGGTCGTAGTGGGGGGGCGGTCGAGCGCCAACACCAAGGAGCTTACCCGCCTCTGTGGCATCGTGGGCACGAGGGCGATCCAGATCGAGTCCGAGGACGATCTGACCGACCCCGCGATCTTCGGCGATGCGTCGGTGGTGGGAGTCACCGGCGGGACGTCGACGCCGATCGAGGATCTGCGCGCCGTCGCCGAGAAGATCCTGAGGATGGGAGGCACGCCCGGGGCTGCTGCGCGGGCCGAGGATCTGGCCACGGCGGCCCTGGCGGCCGCAGCCACGCCGGCCGGCCGAACAACCTCCCTGCCCGACATAGTGGCCGTGTGATTGGGTCCCGCAGGCTTACAGTCAGGCCGGGGAAACGCACGAGTTTGAATTGGATCTGCGCTCCGGCGCGGGCGCGAGGTCGCGATCGGCCATAATCCACGGGTGAACCCACTGCCCATCGTTGCCGTTGTCGGCCGTCCGAACGTCGGCAAGAGCACGTTGTTCAACCGAATCGTCGGCCACCGCGCGGCCATCGTGGAGGATCGAGCCCGCACGACGCGCGACCGTATCTATGGCGATGCCGAGTGGAATGGCCGTCGCTTCATCGTGGTCGACACCGGTGGCCTCGAGATTCATCCGGGCGACCCGATCGAAGAGAAGGTCCAGGAGCAAGCCCGGTTGGCCATCGCCGAGGCCGACGTCATCGTTCTCGTGGTGGACACGATCGCGGGTCTGACGCCTGCGGACCTTGAGGCGGCCGATCTGCTCAGGACGGCGAAGGGCCCCGTCCTGGTGGCGGCCAACAAATCGGACAACGACAGGCGCGAGCTCGAGGCGGCAGAGTTCTACTCCCTGGGCTGGGAGGAGACGTATGCGATCAGCGCGGCCCACGGACGCGGAGTTGCAGACTTGCTGGACGCGATGGTGTGGTCGCTGCCGCCGGAGAGTGAGCAGGAGCTAGCTCGAAAGCGGCGCGCCGCCGAGGCCGACGATTGGGCCCGCGATATGGCCGCGGGTCGGCTCTCTCGCGTTCTCGAAGGAGATGAAGAAGCGATCGAGCTGGCCGCCGAAGGCGGTTCCGACCTGCCGCTGGAATTCGAGGAGGACGAGAGGCCCGTCTCGATCGCTCTGGTCGGGCGACCGAACGTCGGCAAGTCGAGCCTGCTGAACGCGTTGCTGGGAGAGGACCGGGCGATCGTCAGCGAGATACCAGGCACGACCCGTGATGCGATAGACACACACCTACAGTGGGGCCATAGCGACATCATCTTGATCGACACGGCCGGTATCAAGCGGCCCGGCAAGGTGGCCAGCGGCATGGCCGCCGAGCGCTACTCGACGCTGCGCGCTCTCAAGGCCGTCGAACGCGCCGACGTCGCCGTCCTCGTCGTCGATGCCTTCGAGGGACTGACTGCCCAGGACGCCCATGTCGCCGGGTTCGTTGCGGAGGAGGGCCGCGGCCTCGTCATTGCCCTCAACAAGTGGGATCTCGTGGCCGAGAAGACGGGGCGCACCTTCGACGAGTACGTGTCGGCCATGCGCGGCGAGGTGCCCTTCCTCGACTTCGCGCCGTTCGTGTCGATCAGCGCCAGATCCGGCCAGCGCGTGGCCCGAGTTTTGGAGCTCGCAGTCGACGTGTGGGGCGAGCGGCACAAGCGGATCCCGACCCCGGAACTCAACCGTGTCATTCGCGCGGCATCGCTGCGTCAGCCGCCGCCGGCCGGCAAGCTCGGCCCGCCCAAGATCTTCTACGCGACCCAGGTCGCAGTGGCGCCGCCCACGTTCGTGTTCTTCGCCCGCCACGCCGCGCAGGTTCACTTCAGCTATCGGCGCTTCCTGGAGAACCAGATTCGGGCCGGGTTCGGTTTTGACGGGACGCCGGTTCGCCTCGTATTCCGTGAGCGTGCCAGCGGTCGCTCGGTCCAGGGCGAAGGACGCGGTCGAAAGGGGAGTGGCGGTTCCAGGCCGATGGCGTCTGGCCCGGGAAAGGCCGGCTCGCAGGCCGCGGCTCCGAGGGGGCCTGTGCGCCGCGGCACGAGCGGCTCGAGGAGAAGCACGGGTGGCCGGCGGAATCCCCAGGGCTGACTTCTCGCGGCCCTCTCGAGACGGCATCGCGATGCTCTCGGAGTCGGTCATGGCGTCTGGTATCCTGTCGAGTGTCGGGGCGTGGCGCAGCCTGGTAGCGCACCTGAATGGGGTTCAGGAGGCCGAGCGTTCGAATCGCTCCGCCCCGACCACTTCCCCCTAGTTGGATCACCGTCCACCGCCAGATAGGCTGTGAGTAGGGCCGCCGGAGAGAGCGTAGGGCGCGGTTGGGAGGCTCCGTTTCGCGCGTGAAACGACCCCTGGCGCTGACCGCGCAACGAGTGGCCTACGCAACACCACGCAATGGGACGCGGCTCGGTGTTGTGGACAACCTTCTGGACGTCACGCTCCCATGCGCGCATGGTCCGTGTGGCGCGACCATATTCCGACGGCGCCAGGGAGGGTCCGCACCGCAAGATGGATACAACGACCGACACCAACGGGGCCTACACTTCGGGTGACTGGCACGTCCGCGCCGGGAGCGAGGATGCCTTCATCGCCCGCTGGCACGAGTTCCTCGAGTACGCTCGCACCAGCGCACCGGGCTTCGTTTCGGCGCGCCTGTACCGCGACTCCAACGACGCCCGCCACTTCGTGTCGCTCGGGGAGTGGCAGAGCGTCGCGGCCCAGGCCACATGGCGGGGACTGCCCGACTTCGCCGATAAGTTCGCCGCCTGCCACGCGCTGTGCGAGGAGGACCGCAACAGTAACTACACGCTGACGGATCGGGTCCTCTAGCGGCAGGAGCATCCGGCGACACCCGCACTGCCCTCGGCGCCGGGCGGGACTCTTGGGGTTCGCTACCGCTGGCTGTCCGGGCTCCGATCAGCTCAACGCGGCGAGCATGTCCGCCCAGCGGTCGAGCGGGAACAGGCGGCCCCCGCAGGGGAGGACGACCAGCGTGACACCGCGATCATCTCGACCATGTAGTCGGCATCGGCGCGAGAGAACCGGGATCGACACTCTGATCCAGATGCGGGCCTCCTGCCGGATGTCGGCACCCGGAGCGCCGAACCGGCCGCCTTAGTCTGGACGCCTATCCAACCTGGCAGGGATCCGGTTCGCCCGGCAGGAATGCGCGGACGATCAGTTCCGCGAAGACGCTGCTAGCGTCCCGGAATACCGTGGTTGCGGCGGCCTCCTTCACGACCGGCAGCAGCGTGGCGGCGTCCGAGCCCGAGACTACGGCGCAACGGTCTCCGTATGACTCGATCCCGAATGAGGCGAACGGCGTCGCGAGCGGCCACCGAACCACGTTGGCGGGGTCCGGGGTCCCCAACGAGACATCCTGCATCACGGCCAGGACCGCCAGACGGGTCGCCACGTAGGCAGTCTGCGGGCCGACCTCCGCGCCGAGCCAGCTCACGGGATCGGATAGGAGCGTCCTGAAGTGCTCGAATGCAGCCCACGTCGCGGGGGCGGGCGAACCAGGTCCGGGAGTGGGCTGTTGATACGGGCAACTCGCCGTGGTCTCGTGGGTTACGCCGCCGACGACCAGGACGAGATGATCGGTGCCGGTTCCGGCCATCATCGGGTCATTGGCGCCGTGCGGGCAAACGAACGAGGCCACCGGTCCGAGCAGGCCGTCGTTCCGGGCCTCGGCAACGATCGTCGTGAGCCCGACCTGGCTGATGATCCGGCTCGTCGGCGGCGCATACAGCGGGTACGGGTCCGTGCCTGCCGGGTACTTGGCGGTCAGAAGGTGGCCTTCGGAGATTACGATCGGGACACTGCCGAAGGAGTTCACCGGTCCGACAGGGGCAACAGTCCACGACCGAAGATAGAAGCCGTTCACTGCGGAAGACGGCGACGCGGTCGCAGTTACACCGCCGGAAGGCGTTGGAGTGGCGGCAGCAGTCGCCGTGGCGCGGGCGGTAGTTGTCGACATGGCAGCGGCGGTAGCCGTCGGCGCTGCAGCGGACCCACTGCAGCCCGATGCGACCAAGATCGCCGCGAACCCGGCCGCGGCCACGGCTCGATGTACTCGCACAGCTCTGACCTCCCGTTGCCTGCGGCGTCTGGGTCGTCCCATGACTTCGGCGTCCGGTGGTTCTTGCACGGCCGGTCTTCAGTTCTCCAGCCGCGGGTCTCCCGACTGCGGATCCCGCCCTAGGTTGCGTGCGCTGGCCGCTCCCCAGGTGGAGTCGAAGACTATCGCGATGTCGGTCGTCGCCACCGTTCGGACGCTCGTCCGGCTTGTGGTGTGTCGAGCCTCGTGGCTTCAGCGACGACCCGTCACGAGCAGGCCACGGTCCGACATCCACACCCCAGCCACCCTTGGCATTCTTGGATCAGAGCGTCAGTGAAGGATGGAGAGAACAGGGTCCAGGGGTAGTGTCCCCGTTCGTGTGCGCTCAGGCTCGTTTGAACGTCCGGCGCCACCGGTTGCGCGCGCCGCCGTCGCGACCCAGCTCGCGATCTCGGTTCGGCGCCCCGCACCCAGCTTGGCGAGGATGTGCTCCACGTGCGCGCTCACCGTTCTCGGGGCGACCGAGAGCTCGGCCGCGATCTCGGAGTTGGTGAGACCGGTTGCGATCAACCTTGCGACGTCGAACTCGCGAGCAGTGAGAGGGTGCCAGGCTGACTCTTCTGCGTCGTGCCGGCGGTTCAGGCGGCCGAGCTCCTCGACGCGCTCGAGCAGCGGGCGGCTCCGCAATCGTTTGGCGGTCTCACGCACGTCCGAGATCAGACGGGCCGCATCGACGAATCGACCCGAATGCATCAGGCACGCCGCGAGATCGAGTCGTGCCCACAGCAACTCCCACGTCCGACCTCGTGCATCCCAGCCGCGGACGGCCCGCTCCAGCGACTCCCGAGCTGCGATGGTCGAACCTCCCGAAAGGCTCAGGAGGCCCGCAGCGTGGTCCAGCGCCGGCGAGGCATACCACTCGACCTGGCCAAGGAACTCGGTCGCTCCGGCAAGCCAGCGTTCAGCCTCGCCGCGACGGCCGGCGGCAACTCGGGCCCGCATTCCGGTGACAGCGAACGGCGCGAATCGCCCGCGTTCACCGGTGCGTCGGGCCAGCTCCAGCGCTCCCTCGGTGCGTGCGATCGCATCCTCGTAGTCACCGACGAGGATCGACCGCTCGGCCAGACCCCAGGTGGCAGCCAGCAGGAGATCGGGAGCGCCGGACGCCTCGCCGAACGCCTCCGCGGCCTGCAGGTGCATGGTCGCCAGCTCGAGTTCTCCGCGCCCGAGCACCGTGTACGCCAGAGGCCAGCGGGCCATGCCGCGGGCGCGATCGCAGCCCCGGTCGGCCAGGGCGTGCTCACCGAGGGTGACAGACTCATCCCATCGCCCATCCGCCCACGCCACCAGCGCTCCGGTTGCGGCCATGACGTGGGCGCAATGGGACTGCTCGATCGCGTCGGCGTAGCGAAGCCCCTCGTCGATGAAGGCCGCAGCTCGGCGGTACTCCATGACTCTCGTCGCCATGACCGCGGCGTCTCGGTAGGCGGTGACGCCGGTGTCTTCGAAGCCCCTGTCGCGCGATTCGTACGCCACCGCGGCCATCCGATCGAGTCCAGCGGGCACGTGCCCGACGATCGCATCGAGCATTCCCTCGAGCGAGGAGGCCTGGAGGAGCACCGCCTCGTCATCTGCCTCCTGCGCGGCCTGGCGCCCGGAGTCGAGTGCGCCGCTGGAGCCATCGAGGTCGAGCAGCTCGATCGACGCATACGCGAGTTCGACAGACAGTTGCGCGCGGATGCGGCTCGCTCGCCCGCCGGACGGGAGGCCGTCCACCTCGGCGCGAGCCGATCGGATCGCAGCCAGTCGCGTTGTCAGTGACTGTGCGCGACGACGGGCCATCTGGGCGACGAACACGAGCTGATCTGCCGCGCCGACCGGGTCTCCTGCACGGGCGAAGCGCTCACGCGCTTGATCAGCCGCCCATTCGCAGGTGTCGATCTCCTCTATCGCGGCAGCCTCGATGGAGAAGGCTTCCAGGATCTGAGCCTGCTCGGTCAGTGGGAGGTCGGCGGCCATGTTGTCGACCGCGCGGCGGTACAGCTCGAACGCCTCGCGATGCGATGACAGCCGAGCCGCGACCCGAGCTCCTTGAAGGGCCGAACCGAATGCCTGTGCCGTCATCCTTGGCCCGCTCGTAATGGAGGGAGGCGTGGATCTCCGACGCTCCCTCGAGCTCCCTTCCGAACTCACCGGCGCGAGCGTGCAGTAAGCGGCGCTGGCCATCGGGCAGGCTGCTGTAGAGAGCGTCGCGGAGCAGCTGATGGCGAAAGTCGAATAGCCCGCGGGGGCCGGGTGGGTCGAGCACGTGCTGGTCGACGAGCTCGCGCAGCGACCCGTCGAGCGAGTCGGCGGTCACTTCCATGATGCCGGCGAGAACCTCGGGCACGAAGCACCGCCCGATCACCGCGCCGGAACGGGCCACGGCTTGCGCTTCCGGCGAGAGCCGACTGATGCGCTGCAGAATCGCATCTTCCAAAGTGTCCGGCACGGCAGCGTCGCGGATGGCACGGCTGTCCGTCCGTTCATCTTGGGCGATCGCTCCGAGCAGCTCTTCGACATGGAGCGGGACGCCGTCGGTCCGAGCGTAGACCGCGGTTACGACATCGCGTGGCGCCGGCAGCCCCGTGCCGAGGATAAGTGTCGTCATGAGCGCCGTTTGCTCGAGGGTCAAGGGTTCGAGTCGCGCTTCCTCGGCGATGCGCTGTGTCAGTAGTCTAGCCCGCCACTCCCGCAGCAGAGCACCCGGCGCGAGCTCGTCGGTGCGATAGGCGCCGACGATCAGGAGCGGCCGATCTCGGGTCGCCCGAGCGAGTTCGGTGAGGATCTCCAGGCTGAGGTTGTCTGCCCACTGGAGGTCGTCGAAGGAAAGCACCGTCGGGCCGTCAAGTGCACTGACGATCAGATCGACGGCCTTGAGAACGACGGCCCGACGCCTCGGCTCCGGGGATGCAACAGTCGCATCGGCGAGCTCAAGGAGCCTCCGTCCGAGGACCTCCCACGGCTCCACACGCGTCATCGAGCGCGCCATGTCGAGCAGCGACGCTGCCGGCACGTCGCTGTCCTGCGGAGCGAGGAACCCGGCCGCCGTTCGGAAGCCCCCAGCGTGCGCCTTTGTGTCGACGGCCGCGATGAATCGAGACTTGCCGATGCCGGCTTCGCCGGCAAGCAAGAGGAACTGCCCTCGACCCGCCCCTGACTCCGCGAGGCGGCGTTCAGCGAGATCGAGTAGCTCGTCCCGTCCGATCAGGATTGGCGAGAGGCGTGGCCCCAAGCGTGCCATTGCGCCGAGTCTAGGCCGCACATCCGGGTGGTCATCGGTCGAATGACCGATGTCCCGCGTGGTACGTCGCCGCATTGCTCTGCAGCATCGGTCGGCAACACCGGCGCGCATCGGCCGGAAGGTCGATGACGGCCGACCGTGCCATCGCCAGCCTTTGACCCGAAGCGATGCACAGGAGTCACGAGCGCGCAGCCCATCCCACGAGCGGAATCTATGAGCTCCGGGTGGGGGCTCATGACGAAGCAGCTTCGAACAACGCCCTGCGAGAGTCGCAGGGGCTCAAGTAAGGGAGGAAGAAATGGGTAGGTCCATGCGAACCGTCTATCTGTTCCCCGCCGGGATCGTATTGCTGAGTGCAACCATCGCGATGGGTGTCGCCCTGGTCGGCACCGCTGCGTCGGCGGTGGCGGCTTCCGCGGTCGACACAGGGTCACAGAACCTCCACGGCGAACGGGACTTCGGGTCGGCGGCCCGCGTGGGCGCTAATCCGACGAGCCCCGTAGTCGTGTCGTGGCCGAAGATCACCGCCGCACTCCAGCCGGGCCAGACCGTCTCGCCGATAGTCTCTCCGGCTGCCAGATACGATCCTGCCCATGAGCACATCACAACCGGTAACGTCAGCGGCTCGCTCGGTCGACCGACGTCGTGGGCACCTGCCTACGGGCCGACCGAGGCACCCCAGCCAGGTCAGACGGGGTGGTAGCTACAGCGGGGAGTAGAGGAAAGGCCTCGAAGATCCGGGGCCTATCCTCCTCGCTGAGCCTGGTCGTGGTCCTGCCGATAGTCCCATTCGCGGGCTAGGACCCGACTTGAGCGCCTGACTAACCGCCCTCTCGACGAGTTCTGGCACGTCGTCGTACGAGAGCCTGTGATGCCCGACGCTCCGAGCGTGGAAGGAAGAGCGCATATGTTTCGAGAAATGCCCGACCAGCGCCTCTGGCTCATAGAGCAGCGACACGGAGAGCTGATCCACGAGGCCGCTCAGTACCGCCTCGCCCGGG
>Ga0182027_10000622_pt1 | contig 60731 bp, 48 predicted proteins | sample 712E1DmetaG_FD_121300 | JGI IMG/M metagenome (GOLD analysis project Ga0182027, IMG submission 121300) | Permafrost microbial communities from Stordalen Mire, Sweden - 712E1D metaG (Illumina Assembly) | ecosystem: Environmental > Terrestrial > Soil > Wetlands > Permafrost | place: Sweden...
GCATCCGTGGGGATCGACCAAAATATGATACTTTGCCGCGTCCCTGAACACGTCGAAATAATACTTCACCGCCGCCTGTTTGTCGCTGAGCCAGAAATCGATTTTAACACCCGTGGCGCCCGCCGTGCTGATGGTATTAAGTTCCGTATTGCGTGTTAAGGAATCGTAGAGCTTGTCGCGCGGACTGGCTCCGGTTCCGCTCAGCGTGTTAAACGGCCCTCCCGCGTTATACCACATGGTAAGTCCGACTTTTTTTACCGCCGCATAGGCGCAGAGCTGCTGCCAGGTCCCGCCGCTCATGGTGTTCCAGCCCGCGTCCACGCAACTATATTCCCACGTCATTTGTTGGGCAAGGTCGATAAAAGGCGTTACTTGGCTGTAGACCGTCGGGCTGGTATTGTTCGACCACCATGACCATGACGAACGTCCCGGTTTTATCCACGATACGTCGGAAAGCATGGACGGCGTGGCGAGATCGGTTGACAAAGTCGATTCGAGAATGGTCCCCGGCGACGTTCCGGCTATGACCACCCGCCATGGCATGGCCCATGGAAGCGTGCCCACCGGCGCCGACGGGGCCGCCGCTCCCAAGAGGCCCCATTCGCTTGCGGGAGGGTATTTGATCCGGTAAACGCGCTTACTTGCCGCGCTCAAACGCGAATTGCAAAACGTGGGCAGTACGTCGGTTTCCCATAAAAGCGCCCATCCACCCGCCGGAGTTTTATAGAGCGCGGGCATGCACCAGGTGCTGTCGGTTGGTTTTGCGGTCACCCCGGGACCCGACCCCACGGGTACATTACGTTCCCAAATGTCTTCGTAAGCCGGCGCGTATGGATCGGCGGTCGTATTATACGGCAACAGCCACATAGCCGAACTTGCGGGGACTTTAAAGCCGGTAGCTTCAGACAGCACCGAAAGCGCCATTGGATTGGTTTGGGGAAAGCGATACCGAAAGGCGAAGCCGTCGTCGTAAGCCCTTAATACCACTTGCAGCGATTCCGCTGCCACGCTTGCGTGAAAAGTCAAGGTTTTTTCAATGCAGTAATTTCTGCAAATCTTCCGTTTTCCCGTTACCATAGTATAGGTTGAATCTATGGTCCGCTGAACGCTTTCCGAAACAAAGGTCAGCCCGTCGACGAAATTCTTATCCGACCTGACAAGCCCCATTGGCGATGGTTCCACGACGACCGAATATGCCGCCGGCCCGCCAACGGACACTGAAAAATAAAGCCGCTGGCCCGCCGGATAATCCGCCGTACCACCCAGGTCCGCAAGCTGAATTGTGGCTTGGACTTTACTTCCTGGCGAGAAAATGGTCCACGACGTCGTTTGCCCGTAGGCGGATAAAATAATCGCCGAACAAAGAATTGCAAATGCTGCCGTGAATCGTTTCATAAGGTCTCCTTTTTAGTTACTGTGTCTGAATTATCTATGCGAAACGCGTAAATATTTCCTGACTATCAGTAACTTCTCCGCCCTCCTGCCTGCCAAAGCGGCAGCGCAGGCAGGTGGGCGGGTTGGTCAGAGTAATTTCAAGAAAATACCTATTCAGGCGAATATTGTCAAATTAAAAAACTGCCTGTTTAAAACAAATTACAAAATTGGATTTTTTTTCTTGGATTTTCTACAAAAAAAACCTTATATTACATTACATGCCTTAAAAGATACTGCTTTTTTTATATTTACAGGTTTGATTTAAGCGCTAAACTCATTTTAAATTACCTCGAATAGGGGGGCAAGCGCATGGTTAACAATATCGTTAAAAACAGTCCGATGCGCGCGTCCATGTTTGCGGATACGCTCCTTGGCCCTAAAATCACCTGCCCGAAACCCGTAAAAATCCATCCGGAGCTTCGCGTTTGCCATGCGCGGTGGATTGAAATTCCGGAAATCGTTGACGGTAAAGACGGGATTTTGTCGGTTGCCGAAGAGCGGAAAAACATCCCGTTCAACATTAAACGAGTATATTATATTTACAATTTGCTGAACCATCACGATGTACAGCGGGGCAAGCATGCCCATAAGACCCTCGAACAGGTTTTGTTTTGCATTAACGGGTCTTGCCGGATAACCTTGCATGATGGTCTGGAAACCCAAGAGGTTGTTTTGAGTAGACCGAATGTAGGTTTATACATCGGTCCAAGTATGTGGCATGTCATGCATTCGTTCGAAAATAATTGCATCTTGTTGGTAATGGCGTCCGATTATTTCAATGAGGAAGATTATATTCGCAACTATGACGATTACCTTGAACATCTTCAACGTGAATCGATTATTGATGAATAGGACCTCCATGGTCCGTCCGGACGCGCCATGATCCCTTTTGCCGATTTATCGGCGAATTATCGCCGGTTCCACGATGAAATCGACGCCGCGGTAGCAAAGACCTTTCAGGAAGGGCGCTATATTCTCGGAGAGCAACTGCGTGGGTTCGAGGAGGAGTTCGCCCGTTTTATCGGAGTTGACTATTGCGCCGGGGTGGCGTCGGGGACCGACGCAATCGCCCTGTGCTTGCAGGCGTCGGGAGTCGGGCCCGGCGATGAAGTGGTCACCACGGCGCTTACGGCCTTTCCCACTATAACCGGGATCATGTCGGCGGGCGCCGTGCCGGTTGTCGTTGACATTACGGAGCACGACGGCATTATTGATTATGAGGAGGTCCCGAAAAAAATCAGCGCGCGGACCAAGGCCATCCTCGCCGTGCATTTATACGGGCAATGCTGCGACATGGACCGGTTGAAAAAGATCGCCGATGAGTACGGACTTTTCATTGTGGAGGACGCCGCCCAGGCCGCCGGGGCCACTTTCGGCGAGCGGCGCGCGGGAAGTTTGGGGCGATGCGCCGCCTTTTCGTTCTACCCCACTAAAAATTTAGGGGCATTCGGCGATGGGGGGGCCGTTACCACGAGCGACCGTTCGATTTACGAATCGGTGGTCAGGCGACGCAATTACGGACAGAGCGACCGGTATCATCACCACGGACCGGGGATAAATAGCAGGCTCGACGAGGTGCAAGCGGCAATACTTCGCGTTCAGCTTACTCATTTGCAAGAAGGTAATGAACGCCGGAAGGCCATCGCGGAAAACTATCGCGTCAATCTTAAAACGGTCGAGTGTCTTGCACGGCACGACTACGGGGTTTCCAACAACCACCTCTTCGTCGTTCGGCATGACCGGCGCGACCAATGCATACGGCTGCTGGAATCGCGGGGCGTCCAGACACTCGTTCATTATCCTATGCCGGTCCATTTTCAAAAAGCATTTCCCGGCCCAATAAGCGGGGACTATACTCATAGCGAACGGTTTTCCGGGTGCGTTCTGAGCCTTCCCTTGCATCCGGAACTCGGCGACCGCGACGTCGAAACCATCATCGAGGCCGTCAATGACTGTACCTTCTGATCTCCCTTCATTGTCGATCGTTGTCCCGGTTTATCGAGGGGCGGCAACCATCGGGCCGCTGGTCGATTTGCTTATCGGTTCCCTCGGCCCGGAGTACCGGCTTGAAATCGTTCTGGTCAACGATTGTTCGCCCGACGGCTCCGAAACCGTATGCAGGGAAAAATTCCAGGCCTATCCGGCAATCGTCAAGTTTTTCAGTTTGGCGAAAAATGTCGGCGAGCATAACGCCGTCATGGCCGGGCTTAACAAAAGCTCCGGCGAATGGGTCGTGATCATGGACGACGATTTCCAAAACCCCGTCTCCGAAGTGAAAAAACTCGTGTCCTTCGCGCGCGGACACGCCTATGACGTCGTTTACACATGGTATGAACAAAAAAAACATTCGCGTTTCAGAAAAATAGGCAGTTTCTTAAACGACCGTATCGCCACGATCATGCTTAAAAAGCCGAAGGACCTTTACTTGTCAAGTTTTAAGGCCATCCGCCGGCCGCTGGTCGACCACATCATCACCTATACGGCCCCGTTTCCTTATATCGACGGGCTTATCCTCGACGCCACCGCCAATATCGGCAAGGTCCTGGTCGAACACCATGAGCGGGCGACGGGGACGTCGGGCTATACGCTCAGAAAGCTCATTTCGCTGAGCCTGACGGTGTTCACGAACTTTTCGGTGCTTCCGCTTCGCTTCGCCACCGGTATCGGCGCTCTTTTCACCGTTTTCAGCGCCGTCCTCGGAAGCGAAATCATTATACGGCGTTTTGTCAACCCCTTGTATCCGATGGGCGATTCGGTCGCCTTTTTTTTCCATATGCTTATCGCCGGTATCCAGCTCATAGCCTTGGGACTGGTGGGGGAATACGTCGGGCGCATTTTCGTTTGCATGAACCGGCGGCCGCAATATTTTATCGGTAAATCATTCGAGCGGACCGATTCGGGGAAAAAATGACATGGAGAACATCGAATATAAAACAATGTTTTCCGTGGAGAATGACTACTGGTGGTACCGGGGCCTTCACGATCTTGTTCTGCGGCATGTTCGGTCCGTCCACGGGCCGCTGCAAACAAGGCGAATTCTCGACGCTGGGTGCGGCACGGGAAGAATGATGGAGCTCCTCAAGTCCCTTGGGGAAGTGGAAGGGTTCGACATTTCCCCGGAAGCGCTGCGGTTCTGCGCGGAGCGTGGCCTTAAAAGCGTTTCTTTGCATGATCTTTCGGCCTGGCAAGGCGATGCGGGCGTCTATGACGCCATCGTCTGTCTCGACGTCCTTTGTCACGACGCCATCCATGACGAAGACCGGATTATACGGGAGTTTCACCGCTGCCTTAAACCCGGGGGTGTTCTTATTGTCAATCTTCCGGCTTTCGAGCTGCTGCGCAGGGGACACGACCGGGCGGTGCATACCCGCAAGCGCTACCGCGCCCGCGAAACCGTTTCTCGCTACGAGGCCGCGGGCTTTACCCTGAGGCGGGCGACCTACCGCCTCCCGCATTTGTTTTTCATTATCGTCTGCAAAAAGCTGGTCGAGCGGCTGCTTGGCATAGACAAGCCGGAATCCGATCTTAAAGCACTGCCGACGTGGCTCAATTCGGCGTTGTCGCGGTGTAATCGTTTTGAAAACAGGTGCATTGCCGCGGGTATTACTTTTCCGTGGGGCGTATCGCTCTTCATCGTCGCTGAAAAACGATGAAAAAAGAGCGGGGGACTGTTCCTGAAAAACGCGCCGGCTTGGACCGTCTGTCCGTGCAGGTCCTTGTTCTGGCCGGGCTTAGCGTCGTTATCGCCGCGTCTTTTTACTTCCTGGACTTTCTTGGCGCCCTTGAAAAAACCGATTTTGATCTTCCGTACTATACCCTACAGCTTCAGGACCTCATTCTTCACCGGCAAACGGCGCTGACGTGGCCGCTGTTCCGCGTTTTTGTCCCTGCTCTTTCGATCGGCGCCTCACGGTTGTTTGGCATATCTTTTTGCCATGCCATGCAACTACTGAGCGTTTTGTTCATGGTTTTGCTTATTTGTTTTATTTATTATGTAAACCGGCGCACGCTTAAATCCGCTTTCTACGTTTCGGCGTTTTTTATGACGTTTCCGGTTACTATGCTGTATTCCGGAACGTATTTCATCGAATTGCCGTTTATGGCGCTCCTGTTTGCGTCGCTATGGTTTTGGGACCGATATTTGCATACCGGAGGAAAAAAAGACCTGGGGTTGACCGTTTTTTTTTCGGTTTTAGGCTTACTAACCAAGGAGGCTTTTCTTGTCGGCTATGTCATCATGGGAGCGTATGCGACGCTTTTTTTCGGGTTCAAGAGAAAGGCGCTTATGGTAGCGTATGCGCCCGTAGGGTTATTTCTCCTGGCGCTTGCCTATTTTAATTACGAATATCTTTTTGGGTTTGTCAAGCCATTGGTTTTAAGCCCCATTACTTCAAACACGGTGACGACCAACCTTCATGCTTTGGGATGGCATGAAGCCGTCGCTTTTTTCCTGAAATTAAGGGGGGGATTTGTCCATGTGACCGTTAATGCGGCGCTTGCGTTCGGCATGGGCCACGCACTCGTTTTGTTCCTTTGGAAGCGGCAGCCGCGCGGCGTCAGAAACGCCATGCTGCTTTATTATGCTTTGCTTTTCGCGGTTCTTGCGTTCATTTCCATCAATGTAAACGTGGCCCAGCGGTATGTTTTGCTCTGTTTCGGCCCAAGCTATTTGCTCTTCATCTCAAAAAAAATTCCCGAATATATCCATGATCGCCGCTTGCCCGTTTTTTGTTCGGCCCACGTTGCGGTCAATCTTTTGCTGATTAGCGCTTACGTAATGTATCAAAACCGCCAATAAGGGGAGGAATCTTTGGGCCGAAGACAATTTTCGGCCCAAAGATTACTTTGACCGTTATAACCTGCCTATCCTTTCATTTCCTCAAGTTCCTTACCCTTGGTTTCGTGCACGAATTTAAGAATAAAGAAAATCGAGATGACGGCGCAAATGGCATAGAGTCCGTATGCGCCTCCAAGGCCGATGCTTGCAAGAAGTAGCGGAAACGTCATGGTGATCCCGAAATTGGACGTCCACTGCGCAAGTCCGCTCACCGCCATGCCGGACCCGCGTAATTGGTTCGGGAACATTTCGCCGAGCATGACCCACATGACCGGCCCCCATGAAACATTGAAAAACATGACATACAAATTCGCGGCCACTAGTGCGATGGGTCCGGTTTTTCCCGTGAGCTCCAGCGTGCCATTATGCATGATTGCAGTCCCGAAAACCGCCGCCAATGTGCCTAGGGTAACGGCCATTCCAATGGAGCCGATCATTAAAAGCGGCTTGCGGCCGATCCGGTCGATGAGCGCGGTGGCGATTAAACACGCCACAATACTCACCGAGCCGCTGATGACGTTAATTAAAAGCGCATCGTTTTCCGTAAATCCGGCGGAGCGCCATAGTACCGCGCCATAGTAGAAAATGATATTGATGCCCACCAATTGTTGGAATGTGGCAAGTCCAATGCCGACCCAGACAATGGGTCGAACTATGGTTTTCGAATCGAGAATGTCCGTCAACCTCGGCCGATGGTGGTCGGAAACAAGCGAAGCGTCGATTTCATCGACTTTGGCTTGCGCTTCATTGCCCATAAGCCTTGTAAGGACCGCAAGGGCCTTTTCTTTTTTACGGCTCGCGACCAAAAAGCGGGGGCTTTCCGGAATGAACAGAAGCGAAAAGAAAAAAGTAATCGATGGAATTATCATGACCCAGAACATCCAGCGCCATGCTTCAAAACCAAAGGCCAGTACATGGGTGGAACCGCCGGCAATCCGCGCCAGAAAGAAATTACTGGTAAAAGATGCGGTCAGGCCCGTAATGATCGCGATTTGCTGAATGGATGACAAGGTCCCTCGATATTTTGCCGGAGTCACTTCGCTGATATAGGCGGGAGCAAGCACGCTGGCCGCGCCAACGGCAAGACCCCCAAGCACCCGGAAGAAAATAAACTGGCCGGAGGACGCCGCGATTCCCGCTCCCAGGGCGCTGGCGCTGAAGCAGAGCGACGCAATGATGAGAATGGTCCGGCGTCCAAGCTTATCGGCGAGCCAGCCGGCGATAAAAGCCCCAACCGCGCAACCAAGCAGCATGCAGGCCACATTAAAACCCGTGCCGATGCTGTTTGAATGAAAGGCCTGCCTAAGCCCATCGACGGTCCCGTTAATCACGCCGCTGTCATACCCGAACAGAAAACCCCCGATCGTGGCCACCAGGGTAATCAGAATAATAAAAACAAAATTCGTCGAACCTTTTTCCGACGTCATGGAAACGCCTCCCTTTTTAAAAATGGTGAAACGCCGAGATGGGCGCGGATCAAATATATTGATTGATAATCATTTCATAGTATTCCTGCTTCCCGCTTTTGGGCGTGATTTCACCGTTTTTAACGGCGATGTCCCGCAGGTTTTCCAGGTCCAACGCGCCTTTCTCGAATGCGGCGCCGTCGCCTCCGTCAAACGAGGCGTAACGCTCCTTGCGAAGCGCGCGATAGGGCGACGAGGACAAAATGCTTTCGGCCGCCGTAAGGGCGCGGGCAAAGGTGTCCATGCCGTTAATGTGCGCGATGAAAAGGTCGTCGAGGTCCGTTGAATTTCGGCGCAGTTTAGCGTCGAAATTGATGCCGCCCGGAACCAACCCGCCGGCCTCAAGAATGACGAGCATGGCCTGGGTGAGCTCTTGCGTGTTCATGGGAAACTCATCGGTGTCCCATCCGTTCTGGTAATCGCCGCGATTGGCGTCGATGCTTCCAAGGGCGTTTGCGTCGGCGGCAACCTGGAGTTCGTGCTGGAACGTATGCCCCGCGAGCGTTGCATGGTTGACTTCTATGTTTAATTTAAAATCACCGAGCAAATCATATTGTTTTAAGAAATTCAGCACGGTTGCCGCGTCAAAATCGTACTGGTGCTTCATAGGCTCCATGGGTTTGGGCTCGATGAAAAAGGACCCGGTAAAGCCGTTTTTTCGTGCATAGTCTCGCGCCATGGCGAAAAACCTTCCGATATGGTCCAATTCTCGCTTCATATTCGTATTAAGCAGCGACATATACCCCTCGCGGCCGCCCCAGAAAACATAGCCTTTGCCGCCAAGGGCAATTGTGGCGTCGAGAGCGCTTTTAACTTGCGCGCCCGCCCGGGCCAGGACCGCGAATTCAGGGTTCGTTGCCGCGCCGTTCATATAGCGGCTGTGTCCGAAGAGGTTGGCCGTTCCCCACAGCAGTTGCACGCCGGTCGCGGTTTGTTTTTCCTTCGCATAATCCACGATCGTCGTGAGGCGTTTTTCCGATTCCACGACGCTCGCCCCTTCGGATATAAGGTCGAAGTCGTGAAAGCAATAGAAAGGGATGCCGAGCTTGGTAATGAATTCGAATGCCGCGTCCATCTTGCAGCGGGCCTGGTGCACGGGGTCTGTAGCGTCGAGCCAGGGCAATTGTTTGGAAGGTCCGCCGAACATGTCGGAGCCGGTCCCACACAGCGTATGCCAATAAGCGACCGCGAACCGTAAATGCTCTTTCATGGTCTTGCCCCCGACCATTTTATTTTCATCGTAATATTTAAACGACAGGATGTTGTCGGATTTTGGCCCTTCATAGGCTATGCTTTTGATGTTAGGAAAATATGACGTCGCGCCTTCCACAACCTTGACGCGTTCTTTACGTACGGAAAGCCCCTTGATTGCCGGATTCATGATAAAGACCTTTCGCTAAAATGGAGTAAGTATAATAATTTCACTATCGTCATGCCTGCATTTGAACCTCGAGCGCGCCAAGCCAGCGGCGGTACGCCTCGGCATAAGCGTCGGCCTTTGCCCCGTCCGGTTCAACGGCTTTTTCAAGCGTGAGGCCCGCAAAGGCCGATTCCAAGTCCGGATAAAAACCCACGCCCACCCCCGCGCCGCGCGCGGCCCCTTGCGCCCCGTCGGTATTGTACAGCATGCACGGAACGTTTAAAACCCCGGCCACGGTATTGCAGAAAATTTCACTAAGAAACATGTTGGAACGGCCGGCCCTGATCCGGCTTACGTTGACCCCGATATCGCGCATGATGTCCATGCCGTATTTAAAGGAAAAGGCCACGCCTTCCTGGACGGCCCGGCAAACGTGCTCCGAGGAGTGCCGGTTGAACTGAAGACCCTGCGCGTGCGCCCCGATTTCGCGGTTGCCGAGCATGCGCTCGGCCCCGTTACCAAACGGCAAAACAACCAGGCCATCGGAGCCTATGGGCGCGCGAAGGGCCTTTTCATTCATCACTTCATACGTCATGGCCCCGCCCAAAAGGCGTTTGGTCCACGCGTTGGCGATTCCCGTTCCGTTAACGCACAAGAGAACGCCCAGGCGCGGGCGCACTTTTCCGTGGTTGACATGAGCGAATGTGTTGACCCGCGAGGCGGTGTCGACCTTGACCGTGTCGGTCACCCCGTACATGACCCCCGAAGTCCCCGCCGTGGCGGCGACTTCGCCGGGCTCCAGGACGTTGAGCGAAAAAGCGTTATTGGGTTGGTCGCCCGCCCGATAGGTGAGGGGAATGCCCGCGGCAAGCCCAAGTTCGGCGGCGGCGCCTGCGCAAAGCCCGCCCTGAGGCCCGAAGGTCGGGACCCGTGTCGGGATGAGGGCCTCCGGAATGCCGTAATGGCCTAAAAGAAGGCCTGCGGGCTTATTGCCAGCAAAATCCCAGAGAATGCCTTCGGAAAGCCCTGAAACGGTGGTTGCAAGCAGCCCCGTCAATTTATAGGCGATGTAATCTCCGGGAAGGCAGAATGCTCGGGCCCGGTTAAAATTGTCGGGTTCATGGTCCTTGACCCATTTTAATTTTGACGCGGTAAAATTGCCCGGGGAGTTGAGCATGGCGTCGAGACACGATTTTTCCCCAATGTCTTGGTACGCCTTTTTGCCCAGTTCAACGGCCCGGCTGTCGCACCAGATAATGGAGGGCCGGATGGGCTGATTGTTTTTGTCAAGGAGCACCAGCCCATGCATCTGGTAGGATATCCCAATCGCCTTGATGTCGGACGCGGACGCTTTTGAAAGCGCGCAAACGGCCCGGATGGCCGCGACGGTATTGGTCCACCAATCTTCCGGGTTTTGTTCGGCCCATCCGGGCCTGGCAGAATGAATGGTCATTTCGCTTTTCGGGCTTGAAACCGCGCCGCGACATGAACCGGTTAAACCGTCGATAATCGAGGCCTTGATGAACGAGCTTCCGATGTCGATCCCTAATAAAAACATGCGGTTATTTTTCCTTTACACTTTTTTCTAACGGTGTCTTATAATATAATAAAGCGCTCACTTAAAATGAGGCGTATAAGACTCTCTAATATAATCAATTTTGGCATTTATTGCCAAAAGAAAATATTATAAACCAGACTAAACCTGTCTGTCGAAGGATTGCATAACCGACCAATTTAAAAGTGGCTTGTTTTATATTATCAAATTAGTTTCGCCCGCATTTTGTTCCGATGTAAGGAGTGTGCGCATTATGGCAAGGCAATCCGCGAAAAAACTTTTTTTTATCGACACGAAATCGGTAAAAACCAAACATAAGCAGATCGTCGACGGCGTCAAGACCGCCATCATTGAGGGCCGGCTTGTTCGAAACGACATTCTCCCCACGATCGGCGACGTCTGTTTGACCTACGGGATTTCACGGATAACGGTACTACGGGCTTACGAGGACTTGCAGCGCGCGGGGCTTATCAGGGCCGAAAGCCGCAAGGGCTATTACGTCATTTCCGAGGAAGTCGAGCGAAAGAGCAATGTGTTTCTGCTCTTCGACGAACTCACGATGTATAAGCGGGTGCTCTATAACGCATTCAGGGAACGCATCGGGAGCAATGGCTCCATCGATATCTATTTTCATCATTATAGCCCCAAACAATTCGAATCGCTGGTTCTGAACAATCTCGGCAATTACACTTCCTACGTGGTCATGCCCTGGCCTGATAAGAACGTTCCGGCGGTCATAGCGAAAATGGACAGCGCCTGCACGGTGCTTTTAGACCGGGGCGATTCGATCCCAAAATCGCCCAAGTTTTCATCGATCGTGCAGGACCATAAAGGCGATATGGTCCGCTGTCTTGAGCAGGCGCTTCCCGCTATCCGAAAATACCGGAAATTCATACTTGTGTATCCGTCCTATACGTTCCACCCGTCCGCAACGGTCGAAGGCTTTACCGAATTTTGCAAGCAGAACCATATCAATTACGACGTGTATCGGAATTTCGACCGTTCCAACATTCTTCCCGACACAGCCTATTTCGTCCTCGACGACGTCGAGCTCGTCATCATCGTCGAGCATTGCATGGAAGCGGGTTACCAGCTTGGTAAGTCCATCGGTATCATTTCGTACAATGAAACGCCGATGAAGCGCATCATCGCCAACGGCATCTCGGTCATTTCGACCGATTTCGCCATGATGGGCGTGCGCGCGGCCGACTATATCCTCAATCCGTCAACTGAGCGGGTGCATGAAGTGATCCCGACGTCGCTTATCATGCGCGGGTCGCTGTAACTGTTAGTTTGCTTCGACCAATGCCGAGGCCAAACGCAGCAATAAAAAAAGCGGGTTTTAACCCGCTTTTTTTGAGAAAATATCAGCAGAATCAAAATGGTTAAAACTTCCCGACTATCTTAGCCATCCACATCCACTGTTTATTAAGGCTGAATGCTTCTTCATAATCGTAAGATTCATCAATTAATGTTTCGTTTCGAGTGTGGTCTCTTGATAATTGTACCACAAAGCCTAAATGTTCTTCAAAAAATGTTTTTTTCGCGTAAACTGACCACTTCCAATTATCGGATGCATAATTTGCAAAAGCAAGATGAATTGGCGAATCAGGAACCGGATAACTCGTATTTGGTCCTGGACCGAGTCTGTTTTCGTAACTGTTTGGATAAGGGCATCCATACCATTCAGCTTCAAGAGCAAAAACGTCTAAAAGCTTAAAAGTTGGGATATTAAAACCAAACATAATGGGGATTTTATTTTTAAGTGAATCGTATCCCCAATAGTTTTTCCCACTTCCCGTTCCCTGACTAAGAGCGGTGACCGAATCATTTCTTGGATAACTTTCTAATCCCAGAATCGCGGCTTCGGCATAAATCTTGCAATCTTCTTTTCCAAAAATGCCTATCGGGAAACCTTGTTTCGGATCAAAACAAACTTTTGCCATTAGCTTTGTTCCGCTAAAAGTATAATAACCGGTGTCTCCACTTGAAGTGACATATTGATTTTTCGCGATATGAGGGGTTGTAACCCTATCGTCAACTGATATTAAATCGTAAAATTGAACACCAACTCCTACATCAACGATTTTTTGATAATTATAATCCGCGAGATATGATAAAGAAATATCATTGAAAGGCGGAATAGTCGTTTCCGCAGAAAGAATTAGATCCTGATGTAGGCATCCAAATAAATCACTGCTCACTTTTAAGCCCGTTAAACGGGCAAAGGCTAAGTCAAAATTATTAATAATATATGCCGGATAGGTTCCCGTCCTGAAAAGGTATTCGCCTAAATTTCTGGCTTCCTGGTCATATTTATAAGGAAATAGTCCAAATTGTGCAGACAGATAAGGCGCTTTCATATCTCCAAAGCTATAGGACATGTTAGCGTCAGAAACAATGAAAGTGCTGTTTTGTTCATGAACATAGGTGGCTTGGCCGGTTCCACGCAACTTCGGTACATTGAACCACATTTTCCCTTCAACTCCCATAGCCATTTGCAAACGCTCTTTATAGGTGGCATTGAATAAAACATCAAGAAAAGTTCTGTTTATCCATTGATGATTTAATTCGGACGCTCCATTAAAGTAATCAACAAACTGTCCGGATTCCTGCCATGCCGCGCAAGATAATCCCAAGGTCATGTCTTGATTGGGTATTTGCAGATCAATTTTGCCAAAAGATAAAGAAGCAGCAAGAAGAATGATGCTTGCTGTCAAGTTTTTTTTGAACATTTTTTTTCAGTCCTTTCATTATTTATTATAAACTATTATTTTTTTTCATTAAAATTAAGGCACGATGATTTTATCGGTTTTTAAAGATACCGCATCATGCTTAAAATATGCAAAATAAACGCCGGAGGGCAAGCTTTTCGCAACCGTTAATGAGCCATTATTTTTTAACTGTTTGGAAACTATTACTTTCCCGGACGGGCTAATAAGAACTGCCTTCCAATCCTGCGTGGCGCCGCTTGTGGTGACGACGTAATCCCGCCCAATAAGCTTACCTATACAAAAGGGTTGATTTTTAATAGTGCTACGAGGCACAACACCCAGAGTTTGGTTTGTTTTATTGTATATTAAAGTCGCGCCCCCATAGGTTATTTTTTTGTCAATTGTCGTTGCAACGGAATCTCCTGAGCCATGATTTGTTGAAACGAAGACAATGTTAAATGTTCTTGAAGGCAATATTCCGGGAAATGATCCGGAACGGGCGCCAATAGTCAAATTCTGCGAAGATTCACTCCAGGTTATCGGGATAGTGGCGTATGTGCCGTTTTCGTAATTATAATTATCGCCTTCATCTTCATATAAGTTAAAACTTCCATCAGCCCCGGTATAAACCCGAAGTTCGATAGGGTCCGCGGCTGTGTCGGCATAGGTGATCTGAGGCCCCATCGGGATTATTGCGCCGGCCTTGACGTAAATCGGCATGGTTTCCATCGGTGTTTGTGCGGTAACAATTTGCCCCGCGGCGCCAGTTATTGATGTTCCCGACCAAAAATCATACCAAGTTCCCGCAGGTAAATAAACTGAACTTGTCGCAGCGGTCGTGGAACTAGTAATTGGGCAGATAAGCAGGCTGGGACCAAACATGTACTCGCTAAGGTTGCGTACATTAACGTCATTTCTAAAATCAAACGGCATTGCCCGCATCATAGTATATCCTTCATTCGTTACTTTCCAGGCAGTGGAATAGACATAGGGGAATAAACGATATCGCAATCTGCTGTATTTTACCAGAATTTGTTCCGTGGGAGTTCCCCAACACCAGACTTCATTGCAATCTCTAGTTCCGTGAACGCGAAAAACCGGGCAAAATGCGCCCCATTCAAACCAACGAGTCATAACGTCGGATGTTACGGCACCGTCGAAACCGCCCACATCAGTGCAAACCATCGGTAAACCCGTAGCGCAAACATTTAATAGTGCTGGAATTTGTGTGGTGTAAGTATTAAAATCATCGGCAATGTCCCCAGTCCAGTATGCAGCGCCAAGTCTCTGCGATCCCGCATAATAGGAACGCGTTAAATTGCAAACGCGTTTTGTACCGTTATTTGCCGCGCGGTAGCCGTTATATAATGTCCTGCTATGCAAAAGCGGGAAAACATTGTCAACTTTGATTGCTGGTCCTACCGATGTTGTTGCGCTAACCCATTGAGTATGATATTCAGGTTCCGTAGCATCAGGCCAAAACCCATCAACTCCCTTTGAAACAAGACTGTCGTTAATGAATTTCCAATAATAAAAAGCAGCGCTATCGCTAAACGCATCATATGTTGTGCCAAGGAAATCATTGCTGTTGATAAGGTATCCCCTACTGCTCATAAAATTATAATTAGGCCCCGCATTTGCATTAAAAGACGGCCAAACCGATATCGTAACATGGCAATTCAGGGAGTCATGCATGGTATTAACCATTCCCTTGAAATCGGGATACCTGGTCACATCAAAACACTGACAGCCATCTCCGCCTGTAGGATAATAATTCCAATCCTGAACAATATTATCAATCGGGTAGCCGTCGGTTCTATATTGTTTGACTACGCGAAGCAATTCGGATTGCGACGGATAATAATTACGGCATTGCCAGAAACCATAAGCCCATTTTGGCCACATAACTGAGGGCCCCGTAATAGTGCGATAGCTTCCAATAATTTGATCGAATTCAGGCCCATAAATAAAGTAATAATCAATGGCGTCATTTGTCGCCCAATTGCACCACCATGTCAAAGGCGGCGTTACCGTCATTTCAGAATAATTGATCCATAATACGCCAAAACCGCGCGTTGACATGAAAAATGGTGAGCAATCCGTCTGGTTCAATTGTATTTGATCTAATGACAAGCCCCGTTGATTTAATTGACTATTCTGAAATTGGCCAAAGCCGTAAAGACCTTCATCGCTTGTGCCGTTAAAAGGAATAGTCCCTTCATAGGCCGTAGCGGTCCCAACCGACTTGGATGTTAACGTTTTCCCCGCTGTTTCCTGGGCTATTAAAGTTCCGGAGGCCGTGTAATATGACACTGCGCCAGTGGCTATCGCCACATCAACCCGCAGGGAAGCCGTGGTTATTGAATACGTTGTGGCTGTTGAACTGCTTGACCAGGGCATTGCGGCCCATGTACCTTTTACGACGATATAATTGGAATCCGCTCTTGGAATCGTCGCATGCGCGGTATACACGATGCGGATAATTCTATCGGTGCATACCTGTACCTTCATTTTCGAGTTGTCGGACATTGTAAAAATCAAACCGTCCGCGACGGAGTCTTTAGAGGTTACCGTATACGCGGAAACCAATTGCAACATTCCCGCTATGATAACAATGGCGGCCATTGCCATCGGACGACAAAAGGACAGAGCGCTTAAATGTGCCGTGAACTTTTTCTTCATACCACTAACTCCTTTTCCATAAATTTGAGAATGAATGTTTAAAATATATTTTCCTCTTAAAAGTAAGCCATTTTTAAATAAAAATTTATTTTAACAAGATATAATATAAACTTTTTTTTGATCGAGTGCCAACAATAATCAATATAAACCAGACTAAACCTGATAAGTTGTTGATATTTATGATTAAATAAGATAAACAAAAAAAATATCCGCATTTTTAATAGATATATGCTGCCTGAAATCGGCGGACGCTGAGGCCCTCGAAGCGTCGTCCGCATGAGCTTTGCAAATAGCTCTTTTGGAATGCGTAATATATTTTTAAAAAAAATAAGATTTGAAAAGCGGGGCCTGAAATGAGAAAAAAAATCTTTGGAATTTTAGCGAAATTCTGCAACGAAAAAAGTTTGATTGTTTTTGCGGTCGGACTGTTAGCGGTCTTGGGCGTTTCGTGCAATGTCGCCACTGTAAAGCATCCCTATACCCTGACTTCCGATTATGCGGCGGCCGATTTGTCCGGCAGAAAGTTCGTCGTTTTGCTGCCGACCGACGAGCGCATTACGATCAATAATAAAAAAGACGTAGTGAATGATTTAGGGGGCGCAAACGCCAAGCCTGAGTCGCGGATCAGGAAATTTTATTTCCCCCTATTTTTCGACGAGCTTAAATCCTTGGTCAGCAGCGATTCTTTTTTTCTTTTAGACCAATATCGGCCTGGTTTGACCGAGGATTCGCTTGCCCCCAAGCAAATTTCGCTGCAAACCGGGGAACCTGCTTTGCCGGTTTCGTACTTGCTTCCGGACAAATCCCGGCTTCAGGCGCATGGACTGGATAGTTCCGTTTTAATTCTTGTCGAGAGGATCGAATTTAAAAGGAATGAATTTTACGTTGAAAATTATTGGGACATTAAATCAAGGCGCTCCGCCAGCCTTGAGGCCGACGCAATCGTTTTAATCTGGGATTACAAAAGCGACAAACCAGTTTTTTACGGGCCCATTTCCGAAAAGACGGAGTTTGTACTTTCCATGCAACGCAAGCACTGGGAAGAATCGGCAAGGGTATTGGCAAAAAAGATCGTCCAATCGGCCAAATGCCTTTGACCGACACTGCGTTAAGAAATTATAAGAACCCGCGCAGTTCGTTTTTCAGTTGCGCAAGCGGCATTGCCCCGGAAATCCGGTGCTTTTCAGCCCCGTTCCGAAACAGAATCATCGTTGGTATTGCGGTAATATTAAACCGCTGTGCCAGGTGCTGCTTTTCCTCGGTATTGACTTTTATTACCGTGATCCTGTCTTTCCAATCGTGGGCCAGGCTTTTAAGTATAGGGGCCATCATTTTACAGGGCCCGCACCACTCGGCCCAGAAGTCGGCTAAAACGGGTTTGTCGTGCGTTTGAATAAACTGGTCGAAGTTCGTAGGGTATTCATTCATGGCTGTATCTCGAAATATTGATCGGACGCATCTTGATAGGATGGATTAGAATAATCGATAACAAGAATTTTACATTGTTGTGAGATCGTTGAATAGTTTTGTCCGCCGTTTCCGATTGAATCGGGTATTTCAAAAACAAACAATGAATCGGTTTGTGGATTGATGCTGGCTAAAAACCCCGGTAAAAGCGCTTGAATTTTTCCCGCATTAATTGACAGTTTAAGCATTGCCTTTCCCGGCCTAACGCTCGTGACTTTGACCGTGCAAGCTTGCCCGACGGAAAATACTTCCCCGCCGTTGGGCTGTAGTATTCGATAGAGGGGATTTGCCATGTCGAAATTCGGATTCACCGGCGTATCGACGGCGGATTCGCAGGCGGGGTTGATATAGGCAAGGCCGGTATCAACGGCCCCGAAATAAATGGCGGGTTGCATGATGGAGATGTTGGAATCAAGGGGCGATATGGGCGTCCAAACATTTCGCCGCCAATCGACAACCCAGGCGCCGCAATTGGTTGTCGAACTAATCAATCTTCCTGCAACATAGGTATTGTTATTGCTGAAATACCACCCCCAAAAGTTTTCATCGTTATCGCGATAAATCGAGGGGCACCAGTTGAGGCTCGTCCCGAATACAAGAAGGTCTTGCGTATAGAGATTGATCGGCGGATCGCTATCATGGCGAAAAGGCGTGATATAGAATCCTTTGTGACCTACCGGTACGCAACCGTCTCCGAATATTCCCCCCGCATTGGCAAGGCAATATTGTCCGTCAAACGACATGGTGTGTCCGCAACCGTCAATCGCCTTAAAATCGTCATTTTGCCATTTATAAACATTCGCCCCCGTTCCTATGCCGGTTCCTCCGGCCGGAATGGTCAAATATCCCGTTCTTCCGATACCGCTACCGTTAATTATTGGGTCAACATCACCGAATATTTGGTCTTTATTTACCGCTATCTGCAATGTTTGGTTCGGGTCAAATAGAAACGCGTTGCCGAGATCGGCGATAACCCTATCATTACTAAAAATAGGAGGGACGGATGAAAGGTCGACGCGTATGGCATGTATTTGTTGAGGGTTGGCAAGATAGAATATTTCAGAACCATAGGGGCTTCTTCTGTAAAATCCCGTCATGGGGGGCCATCCGGGGAAAGTGGAACTGATATTGGTGACGGGTACGATTGTCTTTCCGCAACCGTTTGTTTGCATCAAATAAAGAAAACCGCTGTACCCGTTTGCATAAAGGATCCATTTCCCGTCGTCTGAGATGGAAATTGATCGGGGATAATCGTTTTCAGTATTTGGAATTAGGCTGGATTTGTAATTAAGGACCAAAGATTTGAAAAGTCCCGGAATTGTATCCCGATCAAAAACGAAAAAACCTCCGGGTAGCGAAGCGACATTTCCGATTGAGGCGTCATCTTTATGAGTATATGACGGACAATTTGCGATTGAAGGATCTACGGGGTTTGATTGATGGACCGAATGATTACAGCAAACCGTGAGAAAAATTAAAAAAATTAAAATGTATCTCATGTACGATTTTTCCCAGTGCTTAGGTTCTGTAGGCGAATTATGTACGCGTTTAGCGTAGATAATTACCCGTACAGAACCTTATCTGCCCTCCTGCCTGCCGAAGCGGCAGCCGAGGCAGGTAGGCAGGTTAAAATATAGATATCTCTTTTCCTCTGACAATCACCTTTTCCCCCGAAAATAGTTGGTCAGTATCGTAATTGTCAAAAAAATGTTCAAAAGCAAATGGTGGGCAAATCGATAGCTTTTATTCCATGGACGATTATCTAGTATATTAGCAAATGTTTACGATAGGCTTGGATTCTCGATTGAAATTAAAAGATCGGTTAAGTCATGATTTATAAAAATCGGTTAGGAAAATGTATATGGTCCTGGAAGGCGCTTTGCGTAAAGTATTGTTTATGCTTTTTGCTGTTATCGATCGTCCTTAATATTTGTTCCTATGGTCAAATTGGTTTTCGGGTAACCGCAACAGCCAAACAAATGCTCACTTCGGTATGCCAAACCAATAATGTTAAACTTGTGTTTTTATGTCAGGGTTCGCTTTGGTATGTTGATTTCTCGCAAATAGCTCCACAGATCATTCAATTAAGCAACGTCGTTTCCCCATATTTACCGGTCATTTCATCCGATGGTAAATGGGTCACCTACCAGACTGGCATTGATGCGGAAGGTCCATATTCCGGCACGAATGTAGGAAAAGTTTGGATCAGTGAACTTTCCGTTGATGGGACGCCGGCCCAAATAGCCGATACGGGATATGTTCCGAGGTTTGCGCAAAACACATCCGTTGATACGCCGGAAATAATTTATTCAACGAGCGTGGCATGTCCCCAACAAATTTGTTATAGCGCCGGGCAGACCCTTGTTAAGAAAATCGTGAATAAATCTCCTCAGACGACGCAGACGATTTTTGCCGCCGGGAGCTATTATGGAGGACTGTCGTGGGACAATAGGTATCTAATTACCGGTTGGCCCGCCGGGCCAAATGCCTTTATGCTGGATTTGCAAAATATACAGGCGGGGCCTCATGGGGTCCATAGCATGCGGGTCAAAAAAAATGTGACGAATGTTGACACTTTTGTCACAATCGGAGCTTGCAACATTTCCAGGAGCGCCAGCAGAATATTTACCAACACGATGCTCTATTACGATTTCTCATCCGCCGCTATAACGGCTGCCGGTTGCTATCATCCGCTTTTGGGAACTTGGGGAGAGCATGAACGGCTTTTTCTTTCGCGGTACGACTCCGAAGACCTCCAGGTTTTCGGCATGCCGTCGGACCGTCCGCTTGTCTCAATTGCCCAGGCGAACGGTCTTGGCGAAGCTGTTGGAAAAGAATGGAACAACCCGGAATGGTCGAACCATCCGTATTTTGCGACCGCAAGCCTGATGATCGATAGGTTGTGGCTTAAAAATGGGAGTTACGATCATACTTACAACAGCGAACTGTTATATCTTGTGGATCTTAAAGACTCTGTTTTTGTTCGTCTTATCGAAAGCACCGATACATCGAGCGCTTCAACCGTTGATTTTGGCAATCCGTTTATTTGGGTAGAAGTTCCCGCAGGATTTCAAGAAGATTCCACCTGGCTTAATAAAACAATTTGGGAGAAGGCAGGTTTAGGAATAACGAATTACAATATTGGGCGGAACTTATCATCAAATAAAATCGGCAATTATTTTAAAGAGAATTACGTTACCATAACTTTATATTCTCTTGTTGGAAGAAAAATAGCGACTATGAGGCAAAATGGCCCATTTGATTTCGCTCAAGAAAAACTATTCGGCAAACTGCATTCGGGTGTATATGCAATTCAGATTAATGTCGGAGGAATGCGAGAAATAATAAGCCGTTATGTGATTGAATAGCGAAATTATTTTTTATTCTATATTTATTGAATTCCTTTATTAAAGAAATGCCTGTTTCCATAAAGCGGAATTTTTTTATTTAGATTTTTTTTCCCATTTTTGAAGTATATTAAATGAAAAGAGTAAACCTGTCAACTTAACCGATTAAACAGAGAATTTAATCATAAATCATATGAAATATTTGCTATTAGTAGTTTCGTGCAGTCTTTTTATTACTTGCTCCCCTAATAAAACGGTCGTTTCGCCCGGCCCTTCATTTCGCCCCGCTGGAATGGTTAAAATACCGGCAGCCGGGAAATCTTTTTTGCAAGGCGCTAGCGATACGTTCGCATCCGTGTCCGATTTGGAAAAGCCCCCCATGACCACGAGTTTCACCTATGATTATTGGATCGATACGATTGAAGTGACCCAAAAAATGTATTCCGATCTAACCGGAAAACAACCTGTTTCAGATACATCCAAGTTTGGGAAAGGGGACAGGTTTCCGGTGTATAATGTTAGCTGGTACGATGCAATTCTCTTCTGCAACGCGCGCAGCAAAAAGGATGGTTTGGACACGGTTTATTCTTATGTGAATATCAGTAAAAGCGCCGGAGGAAGCGTCTACGATATATTAGGTTTACGGATTAGCTATGATCGCGGGGGCTATCGATTGCCGACCGAAGCTGAGTGGGAGTTTGCCGCTCGGCAGGAAACATCATCGTTGCCTTATGCATTACCCGCGGACAGCGGATTTGCCGAGGCGACAGCATGGTACTCATCGAATTCCGCGAACCAAGCCCACCAGGTTGGATCGCTTCAGCCCAATAGCCTCGGCATACATGATATGGCCGGTAACGTGTTTGAATGGACCAACGATTGGAAAGGCCCCTATGTTTTAAAAATCACCGATCCGCTGGGCGCGCCCGATCCCGACAATGCTCTTGAACGGGTGATCAAGGGGGGATCGTTTGAGCACGGGTTCTTTAATTTGCGGCCGTCCCGACGGTCCGCCACGTATCCGATATCGCTTTCAACCGCGGCCGAATTTTTAGGGTTTCGATGCGTATTGGGCATTATCTCCGCCGGGAACTATATTACCGCGGACACGAATTCGGTCCGCACCAACCCGACCGATCTGGTTCTCGGCAGCGCCTCGCAAGCCATTGGGACTTCACGTGCCAAACTTGTTTTTGTCAATGTAACGGGCGTGCATCAAACGCTGTGTCTCGTTGATTTTTCGTCTAGCTACCCTCATATTCACGAATTCTCCGATATGGATTCCGTCTACCTTCCTTCGGTATCTCCCGACGGACATTTCGCGGCCTTTTGCACGCGAGGCGTCGGTTTCAACAATCCCTCAACCGTTTACATCCGATCCCTCGACTCGTTAACGTTGCCGGCCTGGAAGCTTAATGCCGCTATTGCGTATGTGCCAAGGTGGTGGATAAATAAGGCCACTAACGACACTTTTCTTATCTATACCAATTCCTCGATCATGAACACCGATCCTTCATGGGCTTCCGCCCAAACGTTTCGCCAGAAAATGACCGGCGGGAGACCGTCGGGAAATCCGCAGGCAATCGTGGCCGATGGAAGTTTTCCCGACGGCCTTTCTCCCAATGGTCAATACCTTGCAAGCGGATATCCGCGTTTACTGATGCGGGACATTGTCAATAATGTTCAACGTCAGCTCTTTGTTTCACCGCTTAACGGCAAGGACTCTTCCGCATCAACACAGGTGTGCAATGTGTCCATTTCTCCGGATACGGCCCACCCTGATCGTTGCCTGTTTTTAGATTTTGGGAGCAATAATGCCATAAGTACGCTTACGCAATCCAGCTATGGGATCCATCAATATATGTTTATTTCCGAATTCTCGGGTAAAACGCTTTCCTGGTATAATTGCCCGCCGGGTGAAGCGCAGTGGGACTACCCGGAATGGTCGACCGCGCCGCAGTTGGCGGTTGCGTCATGTCGAAGCGAAAGCGGAGACGCACATGCGATATATTTAGTCAATGTGCAATCCGGCTTTTACACGCAGGTTGTTCAGGGCACTGAACTTGCTTATCCATATTTATGGGTAGGAGATATCGTGACGTTCCCGCAAAATTTGTCGATGGATAGTATTGGGGCATACAATGTTCCGCTCCTCAATGACTATCAAAGCGATTTTTCCTGGAAAATGCTTTTGTTTTGGCAAATGCATCGAACGCTTCAAATCGCGTTTGTAGGAAGTTCTCAAATAAGCGCCGGGATCGATTGCAGACAAATACATAATTTTATCAGCCTTAACATGGGCGTTGCCGCCGCTGCAACCACAACCTGCACAAATATGATCAGAAATTACATTGTTCCGCAATGTCCCAATATTAAACTGATCGCGATGAGCACAACCCCTTATTGGCTCGCTGATCCAGGAGGAGACGGATCAAACTTATGGAATGGCGGGATCGGCCTCAGCACGGGTTTAATGTATGATAAAAACCATAATTTTTGGCGCGGGGGGTTGCCTGATCAATTTGAGAATGCTATTGTTCAGGTGTTGGGTCCTCAATTCTCCTATCTCGATTCCATGCCACTTGGTTTTGTCGTCGGAACAACGGATTGCGAGGGATGGGGCGGACCAAATCCGAATTTAGGATGTTGCGTTGATTGGACGATAGCCGATTCGAATTATATCGCCAATTTTAATACCATTGCCCAATTAGTAAGCGATCTTTCCGCCCTTAAAATCCATTTTTTGATGATTAATTTTCCTGAGAATCCCGCGTTTAAAAATACCGACCATTACGCTGTAGATGGTCCATCATGGCCGACAGGCAAAGCAGTGATGGCGCAATTTCAATCGCTTGGAAACGGCAATCCTTATTTTCACTTTTATGACGCTTATTTAAATGGAAACCATGATTATACCGACCAAGATGCGGCAAATGAGAACCATCTTTGTCATGTGGGCGCCGCAAAACTTTCGGCAAGGCTCGATTCATTGATACAAGGAATTTTGGCGCCATAAAATTGTTATGTTGCCGACTGATACATTGTATTTTGTTTTTACAATAATCCGGATGGACGAATAATGAATTATAAAATAAGGATCGTTTTTTTTATAGCGTTGTCGGGACTTTTGCCGTGTTCCTGCAAGTACCCCTATCAACCCTCGCAATTCATCCTTCCTTCGCCGAATTTTATTTTCCCCTCAAAATCCGACATACAAAATTTTGTCGGTTTCGCAAACGTTAAGCTGGCCTTTACCTTGACAACTACGGTAAGCAACGTTTATTTCCTCGACTACAATAATTATAACGATTCCGCTTTTTTACCCTTGCAATTAAAAAAACCGAAGGGGATGGAAAGTTTCAACTGCGCGCGCTCGCGGATTTCGCCCGACGGTTCGTTCGTGGCATATTATTTGACCGCCGGCGCTACGATTAATGGAGCATATATCCAGCGGTTGGACACCGCCGCAACCCCCGTCCTTGTGGACGCTAACGGCACGGAACCTCATTGGTGGCAGGACAGTTCCGGCGGCGTTTACATAATTTATTCGAATGTTATTTTGGTCCCCACCACCGGGGGTATCAATAAAAATATCGGCCAGACGTTTAAACGGAAAGTCGACCTTACGGGAAATGGTTCCGTTTCAGGGACTGCGCTGGTCATTGCCCCGTATCCCATGAACGGCGGGCTTTCGGCGGACGGACAATACTTATGCACCGGGTACGAGAGCGCCGCCTTTTATAATATATTCGATTCAACGCTTATTCCTATAGATCAAGGTTTTCAGACCTGCAATCCTTCCATTGACCCCGATACGGCCCATCCCGGATGGATGATGTTCTTAAATTTCAAAGGCGTTCAGAACATGAATAACCCCTTTATCGGCGCAGCCGATTATCCCGACAGTTTTATCGTGGAACATTCCGTCCTTTTCATCGTCGATTATACGAATACCGTTCGCGATTATGTTCCTTTGAGTCTTTTGAATGCGGCGGGTTACGGCGGTTATAGCGAATGGCAGACTCCCGAGTGGTCGAACAATCCGCAATTCGCGGCGGCCCTGGGAGTCATTAACGACAACCAAGCCGATGGCATTATCATTAAAAACGTTGGAAACCATGCGGCGACCAAGGCATTTTTAAAATTCACCTTAGGGAAAGGTAAACTCAACCTGGAGTCACGGCCGTATATTTGGATCGGGAAATAGAAAGTGCAACCTTAATTCTAAATCCTCTGTATGGGGACTTTCACCTCAACCCCATCCCTTCTCCTTACCAAGGAGAAGGGTGCTCGAAGAGCGGGATGAGGTTCCCCCTGCGGGGGATTTTAGGGGGCGCGATATTTAGATCGGACGATTTGAATGAACACTAAAGTATCCTTAATGCTCCCCGGCGCCATTATTTTAGGGTGCATTGCATTCTCCATAGCGTTTTTTATTCAAATATTCGGCGTAGGCGATACGGATAAATCATTGGCAACCCTGACGCCCTGGCAGTGCGTGGGAGGCTGCGGGGCGGGCGGTTCCGGAGGATCGGCCGCGGACGTCAAGTGGATAGGGCAGGGGCAAACCGGGGGGCTCATCGACGCCGAAGTCATGGGGTCGATTACGCTGGGGCAAAATTTCGAATACCAGCAAATAAAAACCCGGCTCAGCATGAAACCGACCTGGTCGACGAACCTGGGCCTTACCATTCCGATTATTTCGAAAACCGGAGAGCTGCAACCGCAAACCAACTTTGACGACAAAACCGAGACCAGCGGCGGCCTGGCGGACATTATGGTTGACATATCCAAGAATATCGGCATGGAAGGCGAATACGCCCTTTCCCTAAATGTGACGCTCCCAACGGGGCAATACGACATAAAGCGCGGCAAGGAAAATGAAATGCTCTATTTGCCCACGTCCCTCCAATGCGGCAGCGGCATTTTTAACGCATCGATCGGCATAAGCCGGACGATTGATGTTGATAAGGGCCTGTGGGTCGTTGAGGCGTTTTACAGCCAACCGTTTGCCGTTAATTTTAATGGGAAAAACCAGTTTGTCAATAATGGATCGGACCAGTATAATGCCGTAAACAGTTCGTGGGACGACCTTACGGACGATCAGAAAAACCGTTTCCAATATTATTTTAAGCCTTATGGCGAAAATGATCTGGGCGGCTACACGCCTCCAAGCATTACGGCGGCCGTTTATTATGGCGACCGGCGTCATAACCATTATGTATACTCATACGGAGCGAAAGCGTTTATTCCGCTCGGTGTCGCATGGATACCCGATTATTCCGCGGGCAGCTATAATCCCGTGCCCGACCCGAATTTTAAAGCGTGGAGCATAACGCTGCACTACGGGCTGGAATTCTCGCGCCCGGAATATCCGCTTTACTTCGCGGTCGATAAAATCGTCGGCAGCCGCTCTTCCCCGGACCCAAACGATCCGTTCGATACAAAATCGCTTGCCCAGTGGCATGCGCCGGACATGAAGGAATTGCTTAATGACAACTGGATTTTTGCGATAGGCATTAAAACGACGATGTTTTAATCGGAATAACCGTCTGAACCCGATTAAAGGATTCCGGGCGGATATTTTAATCGTGATAATCAAGAAATCCCGTAATCGTGTTCAGACAATTTCAAATAGGAGCCCTTTAATGAATAAATTCAGCTTGCTATGCGCCGTTTCCATGTTCGGTTTGATTGCTCTAATGATGAACTGCAATAATAGCACGAACCCGACTCCGCCCAAAACGCTTCAATTGCTTCAACCAACCGGTGGAGAAAATTTTAAAGTAGGTCAATCGGTAACAGTCCGATGGAAGATCAATGACCTCACGCAAATTTCGAGCGTTGAGATCGACATGTCAATCGACAGCGGAAAATCATATCCATTTACAATTGCGAACGGCACAATTCCTTCCAGCATCACCGATACGGTATGGATACCTACGGCCGACCAGGTGTCCAATAAATGCATACTTAAAATTAAGAGCTACACTCCGCCTTACGTTCCCGACCAGTCCGGAATATTTACGGTGAGCAATTGATCAATAAGAAAAACTAAAAGGGCCGCCGCGAATGGTTTTTTCGTCACACATATTTATTTTCTATTTTCTCCCCGTTTTTTTATCGATCTACTACGCGCTGCCTTTTCAATGGAAAGGGCTTTACCCAAAGAACACCTTCATTACCATCGGGAGCTATATCTTTTACGGATGGCTCGTGCCGTGGTTCGTGGCGCTCATGTTGGCGTCGACAACATGGGACTATGTGTGCGGCAAGATCATCACCAAGCCCGGTCAGGTGGAGTGGAAACGCAAAGCGGCCCTCATAACCGCCATCGTGGGCGATATGGGGTTATTGGTTTTTTTTAAATACTACATGTTTTTCATGGGCGGCGTCAATGCGGTTGTGGCCGCGCTCGGCGGCAACCCCCATTATTTCCATATTTTGAATATTTTGCTGCCTTCGGGAATTTCCTTTTATACCTTCGTCGCGCTCAGCTATACGATTGACCTTTACCGAGGGGAAGCGCGGCCCGCGCGAAATTTGCCCACGTTTTCCTGTTTTATCGGATTGTTCCCGCACCTCATCGCGGGCCCCATCATACGCTATAATACCGTGGCCGACCAGCTCGCTTTCCGCACGCATTCGCTTTATAAGTTTTCAAGCGGCGTCGCCATCTTTAGCCTCGGGCTCGCCAAGAAGATCATCCTGGCGAATTCCGTGGCGCCCATTGCCGATGCGGTCTTCGGGGCCGACAAGCCCGGACTGATCAATGCCTGGTGGGGCGTTATCGCGTATGCGTTTCAAATTTATTTCGATTTTTGCGGCTATTCCGACATGGCCGTCGGGCTTGCTCGGATGCTGGGCATCGAATTCATGAAGAATTTCGACGGGCCGTATCATTCGAAGGACATTACGGTGTTTTGGCGCAAATGGCATATTTCTCTGTCAAGCTTTATCCGGGACTATCTGTATATTCCCTTGGGCGGGAACCGCTGCGGAACGGGCCGTACGTATTTCAATTTAGCGCTTACTTTTTTCCTGTGCGGTTTGTGGCATGGAGCAAAGATGACCTTTGTTTTTTGGGGAATTTATCAGGGCGTGTTTTTAATTCTTGAACGCATGCTCGGCAAAAAGTCCCTCTACAGCCGCTTGCCCGGCTGGGGGCAGATTGGATTGACCTTTGTGATCGTGCTGTTCGGATGGGTGCTTTTCAGGGCGCCGGACCTCGGGCAAGCCGCGACCTATTGGGGAACAATGGTTGGGTTGGGCCATGGGGGGCCGTCGGCGGCGCTTTTAAGCGTTGAGATATTTTCAACGCGTCATATATTTGAGATGCTCATGTGCGCGGTTTTTGTATGGCAACCGATTCAGGCGCACCACTGGGTAGAAAAGCTTTCGGCCCCCAAATATGCTTTGTGCGCCGCCGCGCTTGTTTGCGCGCTGTGCATGATGTTTACGCAAACCTATAACCCGTTTCTTTATTTCCAGTTCTGAACACGATTACTTGATTAGCGGGATTTGTTTGATATGGGGAAGACGCAAAGCGGCGAGGGGTGAGGTATAATGGATAAAAAAGAAAAATACAAGAGTTTGGCCTTGATCGGCTTTTTTCTCGCGCTCATTTATGCCGTGCCCATAACCCAAGGAATTGTCGAACGGACAAAAAACTCCCGTGTTCAAGCCCTGGACATTCTTGAGGACGCTTTTGTCACTCCGTATAGTAATGCCAAAAAAGTCCACGATCGCGCGGTCGAGCAAGCGGCCTTTGTCGATAGCCTCATCGCCAAACTCGATGCTTCGCGTGGCGACACGGCTGCAACCGAGGCCCGAAGATCCGGCGCAGAGGAAATCGCTGATGAGGCGCTGGTCGGTTTGGGCGACATGAAAAAAACCGCCTTTACCATCAATAGGCATGTGCGTATTGATTCCACGACGAGCCGATTTTGGGTCTTTGACACATTAAATTCACGCTGGAACGAAATGCTCCGAATGCTCAGGGTGGGAGGAGAAATCGCGGAGTGTAAAATACAGGCCAATCGGATAAAGGAAACCGCCGAGCAGGTTATACGCGCCAATCCGGCCCCCGCGCCGCTTGCGGTCCCGCTCATGTGCGTAAAAAATCTCCGCTATATTTTCTGGAACGACCATTATTTGCGTCCCTATGAAAAGGAGCTTGAAAACGGCTCAATTTTCGCGGAATATTTTCGGCCTAAAATGCAGTATGTCCGTTACCTGCTTTTTAATGATCTTGGTGAAAAAGGGGTGCTCGGCCGAAGCAACTGGTTTTTTTATAAACCCGATATGGATTTTCTCATAAAACCATATGTTCGCGATCCGCGTTCCATCATCGTCGATCCCAATGATAAGCCCGTAAGCGACAATCCGGTTGCGGAGATTGTGCGTTTTAAAAAGCAATTGGCCGATAGAGGTATTGATCTTTTGGTCGTGATCGTTCCCGGCAAGCCGAGCATTTACCCCGACTGTGTTTCCGAAGGCCTCCGGCCCGATCAAGCGGGGAGTTTTAGCCAATCGCTTCCCATGATCGCGGATTTGGAAAAGCAAGGTATTGACGTCGTTGACCTTTTTAAACCCTTTGCAAAGGAACGGGCAAACGACGCCAAGGCGGGCGACTCGATGTACTTGCGCTATGACACCCATTGGCGGGCGCGCGGTTTAAGGCTTGCGGCGCGGGAAGTTGCCCGGCGTATTAAAAAATACTCCTGGTACCAGCCGGGAGACGTTGAATTCGCGATAGACTCCGTCGACGTCAATCGCGTGGGCGACGTGGCAATCATGACGACCCTCCCTTTGGACAAGATACGCAAACGCGGCGCTTCCTTTGCGCCGGAAAAAACACGATGCTATCAGGTGTATCGGGTTGTCCGCGACAAAGCGGGGAACACGGTCGAGCGGTTGCCCTATAAGGATGATTTTAAAAATTCCCAGGTTTTGCTGCTTGGCGACAGCTTTTCGCGCATTTACCAAACCGATGAGCCCCGCCATGCGGGTTGGATTTCACATCTGGCCCTGGAGCTTTCCCGGCCCATCGCCTCGGTAGTCAATGACGGCGGCGCGTCGACGCTTGTCAGGTACTCCTTGGCGCGAAGGCCTAATTTACTGAACGGTAAAAAACTCGTGGTATGGGAAATCGTGGAACGGGATTTTCGGTTCGGTGAAGAAGGCTGGAAAGACGTCGCTTTGACGTTGTCGAACGGAAATTGAGGAGCGCGGGAATTTCTGGTTTTGGGAATCGCGGACCACACCATGAATGAAAAATCGAGAATCGATTGCCTGAAATGTGAAAATTATTACGTTACCTGGGACGCCCATTTCCCGAAAGGTTGCAAAATTTTCAAGGTCAAAACAAAATTAATGCCGTCGCAGCTCGTTTTTGAGGCCACCGGCGCTCCGTGCGAACACTTTCTTGAAAAAAAACGGTCGAATCCTGGTTAACGGAGCTTTGCGACGATCTCGTCGCAGGTCTCTTCTTGTGTCAATGCATCCCGGTCGATGACCACATCCGCATATCGAAAATACAATTCGAGCCTTTCATTAAACAGGTCCTGCAAGGTTTGTTCGGGTCGTTTGGCCAAGCCGCGCGTTGAAAAATCCTTTACGCGGTTTTGAATGGTTTCCAGGGATATATTGAGGAAAACTATTTTTCCAAGCTGTTGCAAATGTTTCATGGCAAGGTCGCTATACGCGGCGCTGCCGCCGGTGGCGATGATGCAATCGGTGCAGCGTAATTGCAGTAAAACGTTTTCTTCGATTTTCCGGAGGGCCATGTGGCCGTCGTGGTCAACGATATCTTGAAGCGAGCGCTTTTCCGAAAATTGAATAAGCACGTCGGTGTCGATAAAATTGCGGGTAGTTCGTTTGGCAAGGATAACGCCGACGGTGCTCTTTCCGCAGCCCGGCATTCCGATGAGAATTATGGAAGATGGTTTGTTCATGAAGATTAAAATAATAAAAGGGGAATCATGAACCCATACTGTATTTTAACGACTAAATTAAACGGCATAAGATTAATAAAAAGAAAGGGCATATATGATAAAACAATTTAAATTTTTGGTAGTTATACTATCGCTTGGCTTATGCGTATGGGCGCAAGACCGCACGCGCTCGACCTCAAGCGAAGTTTCAATCACTGCCGCCGAACCCACGCATTATTATTATATCCCAACGGCCAATGTGAATCCTCCCAATTGTCTTGTGGTTAGCCTCCATGAAATGTCATATAGCTTTCCCGACAACCTTCAACTACAGGCGTCAATTTTAGATAATATCGGCAGGATTGCTTTTGGCGCAAAATACGGGTTCCAGGACAATCTGTCCCTTGGCGTGGGTCTGGCAAATACGCTTGCGCATATCGGCCCCGGACATCATGGAATTTATAAAGATTCTCGCCTGGGGGCTTACCTGTGCTATGGGTTCGTAAAAAATCCTGCGTTCGAAGCGGTCGTCACGCCGCACATGCAGATTTTTAACGGTAACTCGCTTGGTTGCGATGTTGGGGGAATGGCCACGCCTTCTCCCTTCTGGTCTGTTATTTGGGAAGTAGGCACTTCAATAGATGTTAATAACTCTAATTTCTGGTTCAATACCGATGGCGGCATTCGGATCCATCCGCCGTCAATCCCTTTCATGAATTTTGACGCGGGAATTGACGTTTCGGAATTCGTTCTAAATACTACAAACCCGTCGACGACCCCGTCGATATATTTCGACGCGATTTTTTCGATGGTCACGAGATAATTACACTGCCGATGGTGGAGGGGTTGTCGGTTGGTTGGTAGCAGGTCTTTTTTCCGGCGCCTCGGCGGAAGCGTCGGGTTTTCTGATTTCTTTACGACGGTCTAAAACATCCACGAGAATGGGTAAAAAAATGCTGCCTCCCGGAGGCAGGAAAACAATGAGCGCCGGAACGACCAGCGCCATTGTTTTAAGGTGCTGCTTTATAAGTTTCTTTTCCTCTTTGGTCCATTTTTCCCCGGTGTTTCTCCGCTTCATGAGGATTTGCATAAAGCCTTTGTAAGCCAAGGCCTCACGCAATAAAAAGTCCTTGTTCTTAAGGAAAAGCCTCGTGAAATAAGTTTTCACGAGTGTTTTAAATTTTGGCCCGAATAGATCCATCGGAATTTCCTTTAATACAAAACAATACTTTGGAAGATAAATTATCTTTTAAAAAAATCGGCCTCGCTTTGCACGAGGCCGATTTTTAATAGCTGAAAACCAGGGCGATAAAGCAATCTATTAAATCAGATGAATCCTGGTTAAAAACTAAATTCCGTCTTAAACGCCCACCACCAATCGCTACCCATCGGCAATGTTTCTATAAGGGACATGTTTTGATATTGAAAATAATAAGAGTTGACTTTTTTATGATCGCGGGCGCATTGGGCGATAAAGCTTACTTTCCCGTCAAGAATTGATTTCTTGACATATGCCGACCAGCGAACCTGGTCCCTTAAAACTTTATAAGGCAGATTACTGCTTTGATTTACCAAAGTTGGGCCATAAGGTTCAATATCGGGAGTCGTGGAACTATTATATAATAGTTGGTTTGATAAATCGCTTGTATCATGGCAATATTCCAATTCAAGGTTTACCACGTCCAATATTTTAAACCCCGGGAAATTAAAACCCACTGAATAGAATATTCTGTCATTTATATTGGTAAAATATTTGGGATAATCCTTCAACCCAATTATGTCCGCTTCACCATAGAGCATAAGGTCGTTTGCGCCGAAAAGGTTAGAATGTAGGAACTTTTTCGGATCAAAAGACAATCGTCCCATAAGTTTTGTGTATTTCCAGTCAAAGAGTTCGGTATCACCCGCGGCATTTCCTAAAAGAAAATGTTGAGCTACGTTTGAGTTTGAAGTGTCCGGATTAAAATATTGGTCCAACCAATTCGGGCCATAATGCCCACCATAAACCGAAAGTAAATTGCAAAAACTGACGCCCCCGCCAATGGTTAGCGCGTCAAATAGTTTGGCGCTGAAAACGTCGGAAAGCGACCAATCCTGAATGGGAACGCTGTATAGTTCCGAATGGAGTAAGAGATCGTTTTGGAAAGCTAAAAGCTTTTCCGGTGATTGATATTGATAATGGACCCGAAGACCTAAAATATTTGCTTCTGGAAAATCGAAGTCACTATACACGACAAGCGGATAGGCGCTGGCCCTGAATAAGTATTCGCCGAGGTTTCGGACGTCGGGATTATATTTATACGGAAAATAGCCTAATTGAAATTGAAACCCATTTTGCTCCGAATTTAATAATGAATACTGGGCATTAGCGGTTTTGAGAAAGAAAAACTGCCAAGTTTGCATGGTTTGTGGGTTTTGAGTTATTTGCGGTGTGGAATAGGCGATCAAACCTCCGCCCCAGATATTTATATCGAGGTTGTTTTTATATAAGGCGTCATATCCAAAATAGCTATACGCCCTTTGTTGCCAAACATGACTAAGGTGAACAATGGGATCCTGCGGATTTTTCCAATAGCCAGATTCAATCTGGCCGATTTCCAGAGCGCCGTATCCAACAGGAGTGAATTTAAAATCACTAGTGTCTCCGGCATGTGAAATTCCAAAAGCAAATAAGCACACGCATGCCGTAATGCCTAAAAATAAACGTGGATTCATGAAACCTCCATGAGAAAAGCTATAGTTTTAACTTTTATTGAATTGTCAATGTTTGAATAACGCACTTTCCGTTGCCGTTTACCAAGTCCGCCGGATTGGACGTCGACGCTGCGATAATGTTATACGTACCTGAGGCCACGGTCCACTGGCCGGTTTGCGCTGCGGTATTGACATTGTAATATGAAAAATCCCTCGGGCCCAAAGTAAATTTGACCCAGCCTTCCTGTCCTGGCGTCAAGGTCAGCCTGCTAAATCCGCGCAGGTCTTTTATACGCCGTGGCACTGCTACGGTGGACGTGGGTTTAACGTACAATTGCACAACCTGGTCACCGGTAATAGCGCCGGTGTTTTTCAATGACACTACGACATCGACCCTGTCTCCGGACGAAATTGAAGAACCGCCGATAATCGACATGCTTGTATAGGCGAAGGATGTATAGCTGAGACCATGTCCAAACCAATAAAGCGGGGCTTTACTTGTTTTATCAAAATAAAAATACCCCGCGCCAGTATCGGCTGCTGGATAAAATAATTGGTTACTCGCATCCAAGTCGAAGCCCGGCAAATCATTGACTGTATTAGGGAAAGTAACGCATAAATGCCCCGATGGATTGACGTCGCCGAATAATATTTCAGCGATTGCGCGTCCTTGGCTTCTGCCGGGATAAAATGCGATAAGCACGCCGGGCGCACTTGACCATGACCCGGCCGCTGAAGCGCTTCCGCCGGTATAAACCACAATGGTTCTCGGAACCGCAGCCATGACCGATGATACCAAAGTCAATTGGTCGGCGTTTAAAGTCATGGTTGCTCGATCCATGTCTTCCGCTTCCACGTCAACTCCCACGAATACAATCGCAACATCCGGATTTGTCGTGTAATCAGTCGTGATCGTTACTTTTGAAGCGGTATTTGCAGACAAAAGGTTTTGTATTCCCTGTAAAGGAGTAATTTGGGAATCCGGAGTTACTGCGCTTGATCCTCCGCCACCTGCTCTATATTGAGTAGCGTAGGGCCCGACTACGGCGACTTTTAAAGGTTTCGTTTTGTCGATCGGCAAAACGGGAGCGCCATTAAGGGTATCATTTCTGGCGAGCACGATGCTTTCGCGGGCCTCTTGAAGGGTTAAATTAACGTGAGCTGCGCATAAAACGGGCGGCGGTTGAGGAGGGTAGGTTGCAATGGATGCGCCGCTGGGGAGAAGGTTGCCGCCCCAGGCCCATAATTTGTCGTAGACTACGTTATGGACCTTTTTATTCATTGTGTCAACGATCCACCCTGCTTGATTGTTATTAATGTTGCTTACCGAATTGAGGAACCCATCCCCATAGGGCATGCTCATGTCGAAAGGCGTATTAAAACAGTAGGTTTCATCAACACCGAATGCTCCCTGCCAGTCGGTCATGATGATGCCGTTAAACCCCCAATCGTTACGGAGGACGTCATTGACTAAATGCCGGTTTGAACCGGCGCGAAGGCACAATTCCGTTATAAGCGTTTGGTCGTTTGTCGTAAAACCGGGGACCTGGACTTGGTTGTAGCAGGTCATAATCGCCCGAGCACCGCCCTCTTTAATGTCCATTTCAAAAGGCACGCAACACAGTTCCCGCAATGCGCGTTCCGAAATAATTACTCGCTGTCCGGTCATACGCGCAGTTTCCTTACAATACGGCGTAAAATGCTTTGGTGAAGAAATGACTTTCTCATCCTGTATTCCCAATACTTGGTGCGAGGCCATTTTCCCAACTAAGTAGGGGTCTTCTCCCATGGTTTCAAAGGCGCGTCCCCAGCGCGGATTAATGACCAGATCGCTCATGGGTCCAAGGTTGCAATACAGATAATTTGCGCGAGCTTCCTGGCCGATTGCCTGGCCAATTTGGTGGGCCATAGAAGTGTCCCAGGTGCATCCGAGGGCAGCTTCAGTACCAAAAACCGTGGCCGGGTTTCCAGAACCATATATCGCTATTCCAACTGCAGGATGGTCCACGGGCCAACGTATTCCATTGGGTCCGTCGGAGCATCTCCAGCCCACGATAAGCGTTCCATTTGAAAGCGTCATGTCATCACAGCCGAATCCTTTTAAACTATCCGTTCCGCTTGGTACATATGAATACAGGTTTTCTAATTTTTGATCAAGTGTCATGAGCTTGACCAGAGAATCAGCTAATTGCGACATTTTGCTGATATTGCCGTTCGCAGTAAGATTCGCGGCAAAATTTCCTGAAACATCATTCGTGAGCGACAAGCGAAAATAGACGGTTTTAACCGTATCGGTTGCATTGGCCTGCCGTACCAATCCCCAATCGCCGATTTTTTCAAAAATGGTTGCCGTGTCCGCAGCCCCTTGCTTCGTTATAGTAAAATCAACGAAAACCGAATCGTTTCCCTGGGAAAAGAAGTTATAGGTCAACCGCCCCATATAAAAGTATGTGGGTACGTTGTTGACATTTTTTGCCTGATACCCTTTGATAAGGTCGACTGTGGCGTTTGAAATTTTCGTCGCTCCCGCAGGGAGGACCAACGCCAGAACCAATAAGTATAAGACGTATTTTTTAATCATTGTTTCTCCCCTTTACTTGCACAACATCAGTTTAAGGTTTTCTTTATAGGAGCCGATGGTAAGCTTTGCCACATATACTCCGCCGACCGCTTCTTTTTTAGAAGTCTTCCATGAAGCCGTTCCAATTGCCGAAGATATGGGGATCGATTTGATCATGCGTCCAAGCACCGAGTAAATCGCGATGTTTCCGTGTTGGACGGTCGCTTGCCCCGGGACCGACCATGCGAACGTCACGATACCGGATTTTTGGGAAATATCCGAATGCCTGAAATAGGTACTATTGGCGAAAAGTTTTCCATCCTTGACGCCCGTCTGTTGCGGGAAGGTAAAAGTATTGCTCGTTGCCGTAACAATATCTCCCATTGCGGAAGACAGCGCCAGGAGCAAAACCGAAATCCCGACTAAAAATTTAACGTTCATTCAATGCCTCCTTTAAACGGTAATATTAATTAAAGAATTTTAAAAAACGAAAGTGATTACACCAGACTATACCAGACTATTAATATACTACAATTAATAAAACTTTCATGATAAAAATCAAATTACCTGGTTTTTTCGGACGGTTTTTTACGCGCCGCGAACCTGGATTTTTAAAATAATTTTTTCCCCGACAAAATCCCAGAAATCTTCAGGTAATTAAATAGCGATTAAGCATTTCAGCCAATTCCGCAATGGAATAGGGCTTCGGGATGCCGGCGTCAAATCCATACCGCGTGGGGTCCGCGAGTACGGGGTCCTGCGCATAACCGCTTGAAACGAAAATTTTGATCGCGGCGTCGGTTTTTCTGATGATTTCGGCGGCCTCCCTGCCGCCCATTTCCCCGGCCACGGTAAGGTCGAAAATAGCGGCTGTAAACGGAGCCCCGCGCTTAGTGGCCTCCTCAAACGCCCGAATGGCTTCGCTTCCGTTTTCCGCGCATTCGCATGAATACCCCAATCCCTGAAGCATGAGACCGACGGTTTTCCTGATGGATTCTTCATCGTCCATTAAAAGTATTTTCCCCGCGCCCCGAGGCGCCGGTTTGCCGGTTTCGTCGGCGGCCTTCCGGGTTTCATGGGAAGCCGGAAGATACACATGAAAAACGGTCCCTTTGCCGGGTTCGGATTCCACTTCGATATGCCCCCCATGGCGGCTCAGGATGGAAAACGTCGTGGCAAGCCCTAAGCCGCTGCCTTTTTGTTTGGTCGTGAAAAAGGGATCAAAAATCCGGGGAAGCAGTTCGCGGGGGATGCCGGATCCCTTATCTTCAATCGAAAGTTTTACATAATCGCCCCGCGCAAGTCCCGGCCGTTCGTTTTCGGTTATGGCGATATTCATGGCCGTAAGCTTGATGGGGCCGCCCGCGGGCATTGCCTGGACGGCGTTGATGACGATGTTGTCGATGACCTGCCCGATCTGGTTTTTGTCCACATTGCAGGGCAAAAGGTCGGGCTGGATTTCAAAGACGCATTTGACGTTCGAGCCGCTGAGCGCGAAGTCGACCGTTTCTTTTACAAAGGGGAAAAGGGGCTCGGTTGCGCGCTTGGGCGCGCCGCCTTTTGAAAAGGTAAGAAGCTGCTGCGTCAGCGAGCGCGCCCGGTTCATGGCGCCCATTGCCGATTCGAGGTGTTCGCGGACCAGGTCGTTTTTCGAGGCCTGGCGCGCCAGGTCGATATATCCGAAAATACCGCTCAGCAGGTTGTTGAAATCATGGGCGATGCCTCCGGCCAACACCCCGAGCGATTCGAGCTTCTGCGTTTTTTGGGCGGCGTCGATGAGTCTCTGTTTTTCGGTCATATCGCGAAACACCAGGACGACCCCGACCGTGGCGCCGTTATCGTCGAGAATCGGCGCGCCGCTATCGGCGATGTTGCGCATGCTTCCGTCTTTGGCGACAAGGAGTGTATGGTTGGCCAGCTCGACTATTGCGCCGGTGGCAAGCACTTTGTCCACGGGATTGATGCAAGGACGGCGGGTCAGTTCATTGATGATGGTAAAAACCTGCGATAGGGGCTTTCCGCGGGCTTCGTTTTCACTCCAGCCGGTGAGCGCCTCCGCAATTCTATTCATGATGACTACTTCGCCGCGTGTGTCGGTTGCGATGACGCCGTCGCCGATGCTTCGCAAGGTCACCCTAAGCCGCTTGCGCTCGGCGGAAAGCAGATGTTCCGCCAGCTTACGCTCGGTAATATCGCGGGAGAAGCCAACCGTGCCGATGATTTTCCCGTCACGGCGCACCGGCGATTTAAACGTTTCGAACCATGCCCGCTTTTTTCCTGTTTCCTCGATCATTTCCTCGACCGTTTTTGGCGCGCCGTTTTCCATAACGGTTGCGTCGTCGGAGCGGTACGCCAGCGCTAATTCCTTGGGCCAAACATCAAGGTCGGTTTTTCCGACGAGCTGCAGCGGGTCATCAAAACCGCAAGCCTGTGCGAAGGGCCGGTTTACGGCAAGAAATCTGCTTTGGGAGTCTTTCAGCCATACGAGAAACGGGAAATTGTCCAGGAGCGCCCGTTGATATTCATAAAACGTGCGAAGGGAAAGCTCCGCGTCCAGGCTTATTTCGTCGTCCGTCTTTTTTTCCATAGGAGTAAATATCAATTTATTTCTTGTGTAAAGTCAAGAAAAATGTCGGTTTTTACGACAAATTCGTGGTATAATATGATAATCGTAAAAATTCAGCGGTTTGTTTTTCCGGAGGAATGCATGAGCAAAATTTCCGATTCACTGCGGGATTCGATCATCAACCGAAAGTTTTCAAATAAAAAAATCAAGAAAACCTGCTGGAATTGCGGTCATGAATGGCAGGGATTGCAAAGGAGTTTCTGTCCTCGCTGCCTGGGCGGCAGGCTTAAACCCGAAAATTTTAAAAAGGTGTGAAAAAACGAAAAACCGTTTTAAATTTGAAACATTTTTAATGAGCTACGGGTCTAACAGTATAAATTTTGATCATCATGAATGATTTTAGGATTGAAAACGTAATATAATACGGGACTTGATGTCTACAGCGTTTTATCAACCGTATGGGTTAGATAAAAAGGAAGGAAGGGTAGCATGAAAAAACTAAGCGTCTTCGACTTTACCGACGCCCGCGAATTCCTCTTTGAACATAAAGAAACCGTGGAGATGCCATGGAAAGAGGGATATCAGGGTGTTGCGGAGCGACTGGGCGTGACGAAAGGATATTTTTGGCTCTCCTTGCACGGCAAAAGACCTTTTGCACGAAAGGTAATCGAAAAATTTCCAAAAGTTCTTAAAATTCCCGCTGACGAAGCTCAGTATTTGCGCGTATTATGCTATATGGCGGATCTTAACATGGAAAATAAACTTAAACGGGAAATAATCGATAAATTTCGTCCGGACCGATTTAAGAAAAAGACCAAATAACGGTCATATAATTAATGGAGGTGGGGCTTTTTACCCGATACCAGGGCAAAGGAAATCTCAAAAGTACTTGAAACGAATGAAATATTTTGGCCCGCTTCTGCGGAAAGCGGATTGATTTCCCGCCAAACTGCGGGCGTCCCATGGTCCCTGAAATAACCGTACCATCGACCGATATACGATACGCTTATTTCCAACCCTTTTGCCGTTGAAAGCCGATGGAGCGAGGAAAGCCCGACTTTCCAGGCGCATCCCAGGCCCCGCAAAGACCGGTTGTCGATCGTCGCTTGAGCGGAGGCTATGGTCGAGTCGGCAATTCCTGACGATGAAAAAGAAGCGCTTTTATCCACCAGGAGAAGCGGTGTGGCGCTGAGTCCGAGAACAATGCTTGTTTTTGCGGCATTTTCGACATGGAAGAATTCTTCGGGTATCGTATATTTATAATCAAAACCCACCGAAAAACTATAAACCGAGAGCGACTGTTGCCAGTGTACCCACTGCGCAGCGTTGGAATCGTTTTGCAAATACGCTTCAAAACTTTTGGTTATCCAAAAAAACGATCCTTCAAGACACAGCGATTGCCGCTCGCTTGTCGCCACCGCCCACCAGACGGTAATGGGCCATAAAATATTATAGGCGTCCGCCGGTTCTTTTATTGAAAAAGAAGGGACTTCGGATGATGGCCCGATAATATTTTTGGCCGAATCGGGGAGCCCTTTTATCCATTCATCAAAAAGCGGAAATGATCCCAAACTCCATCCCGCCCCGATTCCGAAATGGCGATAATGCCAAAAGCTATAGGTTGTATCGATTGCAAGGGACGAGTCGTGCGCAGCGGGATTTCCACTCGTGGCCGTAATTTTTTTAAGCGAATCCGAGGCCTTGAGCGCGTTTGTTAAAGACATTGAATCCGGGGCCTTGCTTGCGGGTTTTAATACGGATGAATCGGAGAGTGCCGGGCCGAAGGTCTTTATGGTATCGGAGGCAGCGGTGACCGGCTTGGGCGGTTGTTGACTCTGCGCCCGGGCAAATGAAAAAATCAAAAGACCGGTAATAATAATCTTTAAAAATATCGTTTGCATAAGGTCGCGGCTATTTTTCAACGAGATAACTCCTGCAATTTTTTTTCCATGGTGGTAATGGTCAGATATTTCGGGGTCAATTCCGCCGGACTTACCCATTTAAGCGGATCGTTAACCGCGGAAACGGCCGAAAGCGCGCAGCCCAAGCCTCGTTGAATGGGAAAACGCTCGACGGAATATGCTCCAGACCTCTGCTTTAAAAAATCAAAGGACCCGCTCTTTGCATTGCCTAAAGCGTCGGTAATAACGGTGCACTCCCCGTCTATACCCGCTTCGAACCGCTTAACGGAAGTCAAGGCGTCGCTCACGGTCCTTATAAGTTCCTCTCCCCGGGGCTCGAAACGGGCCCAGAAAACGTCGCCGTTTCGGGCGTCGAGCGCCGTAATGACGGGCTTCTCGCGGCCATTCCACGCGCGGGCCATGCATTCGAGCGAGGAAACGGGCAAAACCTTGACGTCGCGATCAAAGCAAAAACCCTTGATAAATGAAATTCCTATGCGAAGGCCGGTAAAAGAGCCCGGCCCCGTGGCCACGGCCACCCTGGTGATGTCGCGGGACGCTACGGCGCAAGCGGCCAAAAGGAATTTGACGCTTTTATCGATATGTTCGGCGTGGGAATTGCGCAGGTACCGGGAAAAGCTCACTAGCACTTTTTGGTCGCTTGCCAGCGCGATCCCTAGTTCCTCCGAAGAGGTGTCCAATCCAAGAATATAACTCATCGAGGTAGGCCGGTCGCCCGGTTGCGGGCCGACCCGATCAAGACGTCAAGGAGCCCGGAATAGCTGCCCCCGTCGGCCATAAACGACTTCGGCAAAAGGGAGTTTGCGGTAAGGCCCGGAAGCGTGTTGAGTTCAAGCACGTAAAAAACGCCGCTGCTCAGGACCATGTCGGTCCTTGATACCCCGCGACAACCCAGAACGTTGTGCGCTTTAAGGGCGATATGCTTTATTTTTTCCAGAATTTCGGGGCCGCGAGGCGCGGGACAGAGTTCTTCGGAGCCGTTGTCTTGGTATTTGGCGGTATAATCGAAAAAATCCGCCGCCAGAGGCCTGATTTCTATGGGCGCAAGCGACTTGACCGATCCGTCGGGATATTCAAGCACCGGGCAGGTGAATTCGGCGCCGCTGATGGCGGACTCGATTAAAATTTCGTCGGCAAGCGGCGAAAATTCTTCGAGCAGGGCCTTAAGCGAAGCTTCGTCAATCGCTTTTCCCATAAGCCTGCTTGACCCGGATTGCGGACACTTGACAAAGCAGGGAAACCCGCGGTCCGCGGCCGCGCGCGCGACCGAAGTTTCCGGATGCATTCGTCCGAACAGGGAAAACGGCGGCGTGGCAAGCCCGCATTGCAGGAAAAGATATTTGCTCAGGACCTTGTTCATTGCCGCGGCGGAGGCAAGCACCCCCGGGCCGTTATAGCTGATGCCCAAAGTATCTAAAAATCCCTGGAACCGGCCGTCTTCGCCGCCCTCGCCATGCAAGGCAAGGAAGGCCGTTTTACAATTTCCGAACAGCTCGCGGGCGTCGTGCGCCCTGAAAGGGCCTTTAAATAAAGGGGAAGCGCCGTTTTCGGGAAGCCCGTCGAGGGACCGCAACTCCTCGGGCGAAGGGGCGAGGCCATCGCCAAGGTCTCGGTAAAAGTATCGGCCGTCTTGGGTGATGACGATGGCCCTGACTTCGTAGCGGCTTCGGTCGATATGGTGAAGTACATTAAACCCGGAGCGAAGCGAGATTTCATGCTCCGCCGATTTACCTCCCATCACGACGGCAAGCGGTAGTTTCATCGCAAGGATTCCTTCATTTTTTTCGTGATGACTTCCACGCATGTCGAAGCCGACACGCGGTATTGCTCGCGCGAATCGCGCTCGCGGATCGTGACCGTGTCGTCCTGGATGCTCTGGCCGTCGACCGTTATGCAATAGGGCGTTCCCGCCTCGTCCTGGCGGGCATAGCGCCGTCCGATGGCCGAATTGAGGTCGAAGGCGGCCTTGACAGAATTGTCGAGAAGGTCCTTATAAATTTTTTCGGCCATTTCAGGCATGCCCTCTTTTTTGACGAGGGGCAAAACCGCCGCTTTGATGGGAGCAATTGACGGATGAAAACGCATGATCACGCGCTGGGCGTCTTCCTTGTCCACGTCGTAGGCGTCGATGAGAAAAGCGAGCGTGGCCCGGTCGGCGCCCGCCGCCGGTTCTATGACATAGGGAAAAAGTCGTTGTTTGGTCTCTTCGTCGTAGTAGGCGAGGCTTTTCCCGCTTGACTCGGAATGACGCTTCAGGTCGAAGTCGGTACGGTTTGCAATACCCTCCAATTCGCTCCAGCCGAAAGGGAACAGGTATTCAACGTCGCAACAAGCTTTTGCGTAGTGCGCGAGCTCGTCTTGAGCGTGGTCTCGCAAGCGAAGGTTTTCTTTTTTCATACCATGCTGAAAATACCAGTTTAGCCGGGCGCTGCGCCAATAGTCGTACCACTGAGCGTCGGTGTCGGGCATGCAGAAAAATTCCATTTCCATTTGTTCGAATTCGCGCGTTCGATAGGTGAAGTTACCCGGGGTTATCTCGTTTCTAAAGCTTTTCCCGATTTGGGCGATGCCGAACGGGGGTTTGAGCCGGGAGGCCTGCTGCACGTTTAAAAAGTTCACGAAAATCCCCTGTGCGGTTTCGGGTCGCATGTAGACGACCGCCGATTGGTCTTCGATGGGGCCCATGAACGTTTTGAACATCAAATTGAATTTCCGAACTTCCGTAAGCTCTCCGCCGCATTTGGGGCATTTGACCAGGTTTTCCAAATGGTCGGCGCGAAAGCGTTCCTTGCACGATTTACAGTCCACAAGCGGGTCGGTAAACCCCGCCAGATGCCCCGACGCTTCCCAGACCTTGGGATGCATGAGGATCGCCGCATCGAGCCCCACGATGTCGCGGCGATTGGTCACCATGGAGCGCCACCATGCCTCCTTGACGTTACGCTTGAGTTCCACGCCCAGCGGCCCATAGTCCCAGCAACTGTTGAGACCCCCGTATACTTCGCTGGATTGAAATATAAAGCCGCGACGTTTGGAGAGCGAAACGATGGTCGACATGAGGTCCGGTGGTTTTTGCGCCATGAATTTTTCCTTGTTAAATGGATCGAAGACCGCAAGCGGCGAATTAAAATACTTTCTGCGCCGTAAATATCGTATAGAGGATATTTTGATCCAGCGATGCGTAGGGTATGGTCGCGACCATACCCTACCTATTTAAGAACGCCCATTGTCCTGAGAATTAAATTTGCAAGTGTGTCGTAACCGGCTTGGTTCGGGTGGATAAGTCCGGGCTCGGCCCCCGGTGGTTCATGGGTAAATAAAGCCGGATTAGGCGTATCGTTAATGGCGAATTTGGTAAAAGCGTCAATATTGGAAATGTTCCAATTGAGCTTTTTCTTGGCGGCGATCGTGTCCGCCAGCCACCCGTTAAATATCTGGTCTTGGCCGTAAGAGGGAACAAAGGGCAAACCGTTGATTACATAAATTCCGGCTTGGGGATTATTGGTATGGATTTGGTTGAGGATAAACGTCAAATAATAGAGTTCCGAGTAATAATATCCGCCATTGACTCCAAGCATCACTATCCACGTATCGGCGTTAAGGGTAGGAAAGGAATTTGTCATGAGTGTCCAAAGGTTTTTTGCGGTATACCCGCCAACGGCAAAGCAGGAATCGTCGGATGGCGGCGTTATTAAATTGGTAATGAGTGGCCCCGTTGGTTTTACCCGAGTGTTTACGCCAACGGAAGAACGAAGAGTCGTCAGCACTTTTTTTCTAAATCCCCCGGTGGTTCCGTCGCAGGTAAAACCGGAAACAATAGAGTGCCCCGCAAAGCAAATCGTTTGTTGAAGCAGGATGGTAAAATTTCCCGAACACACCGCACTGTCGCCGAATTTGTCGTAAGCGGCCAATTTCCAGAAGTAATATCCCGTGTCCATGGCGGAAGCCGAAAAAAGGGAGTCGTGGCCTTGGTATACTTTAGCGAGCTGCCCGGATGATTTGCCGATAGAGAGCGAAAACGACAACGTGTCGGACGCTCCATTAGGATCGAGCGCTGAAAACCGGAACGTCAAGCGCTTTTGAAAAAAAGTCGAGTCGATCGTCCGGTATCGAATCGTGTCGCCCATTGCCGGGGAGATCATGCGAATGTTTTTCGGAGGCTCGGTGTAGTAAACGTGAAAACTATCGATGGCCATGATACCCCGGTCGTCCCGCACGCCTATGCCCACGGTTACCGTGTCTTTGCCGAAGTAGGAAATTTTATGTTGAGCGGTTTTGGTGCTGTCGGTCCACGTCAGTCCGCCGATGTTCCACAAGTACGTAACGATCCGCGATCCGCTTTCCGAAGCTGATAGGGTGACCAGCAAGGTATCGGATTTTGGAAGGAGTGTATCGCGCGGATGCGCCAGAGTCGGCATTTGCGTGAAAACCGTTATGCTCATGGAATCGATGATTGATCCGGTCATATGGTCGTCGGTAACGCGTAATTTGATGGAATGCACCCCAACGGAGGCGGGAGGCCATGAATAGCGAAGCGTATTGCCAAGGGTGGTTATTTCTTGCGGCGCGTGGTCGACAGTCCAGAAAAAGCGCGAAATCGTCGATTTCGAGGAAATGATTTGCGCCGAGATGGAGGCGGTATCGTTGGCCCTAATGGTCGTATCATGCGGCAATTGCACGGGACTGACGTCCGATCGAACGCGCACGGCAAGCGAGTCGGCATAGGAAACCAGGCCGTTTGTAGTAATTGCCTTGACGGCAATATGGCGGCTCCCGGTATCGCCGACGCCCCATTGTTTAAGGTAAAAACTTGACAGTAAGGAATCTTTGTATGAAACGCCTCCGTCAAACGACCAAATATACGAGCCGATGGCGCGGCAATTTGAGGCGCCGGTCGCGAAAAGCCGTGTCGTGTCGAGCGGGAAAGCGATGGAATCGCCGTTTACGCGGACCGTTGGCATACAGGAAACGACTTTCACTGAGAGCGTATCGGGTAAGGAAGTCAAGCCAAGTTGCGTTTGCGCCGTCACGACAAGCTTATGAAGGCCCGTATCGGATTGACTCCAGTGCTTTAAAACCGTCGGGTTAAAAGTCGTATCTTGTAAAGAAACGCCGCTCATAAACGACCAGATATACCACTGTATCGAACAACCGCCTGAAACGGAAACGGTATAACGACTCGAGTCGCCCGAATTACCAACGGAATCGCCCGAAAGAGCGATAGTCGGCCTGCAGGCCCGAACAAAAACGGAAAGCGTCTCCGGAAATGAAGGAATTCCCGTTTGGGTCCGGGCATAAGCGACTAACGTTCGGATGCCCGTGTCGGACAGCCCCCAGCGCTTAACGATCGTCGGCGAGAAAGTAGTATCGGAAAAAGAAATGCCGCTTGAAAACGACCATAGATACACCTTAGCCGCGCAGGCGCCGGTTTGTGTTATCAGGTATCGACCGGTGTCGCCGGCAAAGACCGTGGAATCGCCGGAAAGGAGTATGGCGGGGCGACAAACACGGACAAAAACTTGCGTTGTAGCGGAATCCGAAACGCCGTGCATGGCGTCCGTAATCGTGACCGTAAATCGCTGTTGGCCGGAATCCCAAAGGGCCCATACATGGGCCACGAAAGGTAATCTTGTTGTGTCAACGCTCGCATAAGCGCCCGGGAAATACCACCGGTAACCGGTGATGCTGTCGGGAGAAAAAACCGGTATGGTATACAATCGAATGGTGTCCCCGGCGTTTACGGTTGTGTCGGCCATGGCCGTTAAGCGGGGTTTTTCCAGTGGTTTGGTCGATTGGGTACAGCGAACGGCAAAGAATAAAGCTATGCCGCAGAGCACAGAAAACAGGGGGATGAAAGATTTTCTTTTCACGATCAGCGCTTTTTTTGTCGGAAAACGAATCATTAGCGTATAAAATACCTGGTTTATGCCGACGGAGTCAAACAGCCTATGCGTTATTTAATGCTGCGTAAATTTTGGACCAAACGGTCTTTAATAGGCATTGAACCATCGATTGCGAATTGCTTGCCGGTGATCATCTCATAGAGCTTGATATAACGCGATGAAAGCTCCACGACAAGCTCCTTGGGCGCTTGCGGAAGGACCTTGTCGTTATACGGGTCGCAGTGGTCCCTGAACCACAACCGTAAAAACTCCTTATCGATATTTTCCGGTTCCCTCCCATTCGCAAGCCGCTGTTCATAGGACTCCTTTAACCAGTATCTCGATGAATCGGGAGTGTGTATTTCATCGGCGAGCGTGATTTTCCCGGCTTTATCAATGCCTAATTCATACTTTGTATCCACTAAAATGAGCCCGTGTTCGGCGGCCAATTTTACGCCCCGATTAAAAAGGTCAAACGCGATTTCTTCGCATTTTTCCCAGGTAGTTTTGTCCAAAATATTTCGGTCAAGGATTTCCTTGGCCGAAATGGATTCGTCATGGAGGTCGGACTTTGTCGTGGGGGTTAGAATCGGCTTATCAAAGGGTTGGTTTTTTTTCATCCCCTCGGGAAGAATGTTCCCGCAGATATTTCTTATGCCCTTTGCATAGTGCGTCCAGGCCGACGTATCGGTTGAACCGGTCAAATAGCCCCGGACAACGAATTCAATGGGGAGGATGGAACATTTTTTTGCGACCGTCACGTTTGGATCGGGAATTCCGATAACATGGTTGGGAACGATATCACGGGTTTGCTCGAACCAAAATGCGCTGACTTGATTGAGCACCTGGCCCTTAAAAGGAATGCTTGCCAGGATCCGGTCGAAAGCGCTTTGTCGATCGGTCGTTATGAGGACCAGTTTTTCGCCAAGGTCGTAGGTATCGCGCACTTTGCCTTTTTTACGATTGGGCAGTCCGATGAAGCCGGTATCGTCGAGACAATTATCCAGGTTTTTTTCGATATAATCTCTTTCCAGCATGGCCTCTCCTGTTTCGGTTCAAGCTTACCGACCCATCAATAAATGCGCTCCCCCTAAAATACTAACCCACAAGGTGGATAAGGTACTGTTATCAGGAATTATCTACGCGGCTTGCGTAGATAATTCAAATACAGTACCTAAGCTTCTTCGCTCAAAATAAAGCTTTTTACGGCGGATACCAATTATTTTTATCGCCATGAAGATCGTGGCCGACGCAAATATTCCTTTTGTAAAAGAGGCCTTTTCCGAATTCGGCGACGTCGAGGTCGTTTCGGGCAGAAGCATCTCCGGGGAAACCGTCGCGGATGCGTCAATGCTCCTCGTCCGTTCGGTGACTCCGGTGGGAAGGGAGTTGCTCGAAGGCTCGAGCGTCAAATTCGTGGCCAGCGCCACGATGGGCATCGACCACGTCGATGCCGCATATTTGGCGGAAAACAATATCGGCTTTGCCTACGCTCCCGGCGCCAACGCAAATTCCGTCGCGGAATACGTGATCGCGGCGATCATACTTTTTGCCGAGAAAAACTCGATCGATCTTACAGGAAAAACCCTCGGCATCGTCGGGGTGGGCAATGTGGGGGGCCGATTGTTTTCATTGGCAAATGCCCTGGGTCTTCGTTGCCTGCTTAATGATCCCCCTAAAAAGAAACTGACTAAAAGCGATTTTTTCCGCGATCTCGATACCGTGCTTGCCCAGTCCGACATTGTTTCTCTCCATGTACCGCTTACCGGTTCAGGGGAATTTCCAACGTTTCATTTGGCGGGGAGCGAATTTTTTTCAAAGGTCAAAAAAGGGGCGATTTTCATTAATTCCAGCAGGGGAAACGTGGTTGACGAAAAGGCCCTTCAGCGGGCGCGTCGAGACCGTCTTGGCGGACTTATCGTGGACGTGTGGGAAAACGAACCGGCCATTAGCCTTGAAACTCTTGCCATGGCCGACTTCGCCACTCCTCATGTCGCGGGATATTCATACGACGGGAAGATACGCGGGACCTATATGATCTACGAAGCCGCATGCGCTTTTTATTTTAAATCAAAAACATGGCGCGCCGAAAAATGCATCCAAGAGGGTGCGGCGCAAAATCTTGATCTGCGAAAATGCCCAACGCCGCTTGCAAAGGCCGTCGGCGCGTCGTGCCCGATCATGGACGATGACGCACGTTTACGGGAAACGCTTATGATGCACGATGCAAAAAAGAGGGCCGAACATTTTGACGGTTTGCGGGCCGGATATCCCCGGCGGCTGGAATTTTCCCATTTTTCATTGCAATGTTCGAATGAAACTCCTCGCGAGACCATTGACATTTTTAGGGCATTGGGGTTTCGCCTGGGGATGTCCTGCTGAAACCCGCCGCTACGAAAAATCCGATTCCTGCGGTAATTCAAGGCCCTTCATGCTCTCGAAACCATATTCTTTATTGCCGTGCTTTACCGCGATTTTGCGTCCGTCGCCTTTAAGGGTGATAGTGTCCTGGGGAAACCGGGCCTTGATTATATTCATGAAACACAGGGCCTTTTCCAGACCGTCGCCCCGGCCGAAATTCCAGACTTCGTCGGGTTGGGCCATGCGCTTTCCGTCGTAAATCGACGTTGGGGCCAAAGAGGCGAGCTTCTCATAAATTGCCGATGCGTCCAACGGTTGCGCCGCCTCGATGCATACCGGGTTTCGCTCCATGGCCGCCTTGATAAAAGGCTTCCAGGGCGTTCGCGACATGTCGCGATACGCCGCGAAGGCCAGGTCCGCGGTGGTATTGCCCCCTCGCACTGATTCGAGATAGTCGACGACCTCCTCCCGTGAAGCCGCACTTGGAATGGACAGCGCTTGCGATGGGTCCCAAGCCTTATTGGCTTCGGGAAGCTTTGGCGTGATCCGGCAAAAGGTGATAAGCTCCGTGATGACGCTGTCGACGTCGAAGCAACAATGGTCAAGGCGGCCCTTGAGTTTTTCCAAGGTCGATTTTGAATCGAGCGACACGCTGTTGGATTTGAAAAACTCCTCAACTTCGTCAAGCATCAGCCTCTTGTCCATCGGTTCGGTGTAGAATTCGTCTTCGTCGATTTCGTGGAGCAACTGGGAACGCGTGGCGTCGCTTGCCTTGAATTTGCTGTTGTGTTCGTACGAATACACTTTTTCCGCTTCTATGTATCGCGGTTTTCCGCAGCAACTATGGGTGATTTGGAAGCATTTCTGGTACTTGCTGTTTTGACGAAGAAAATTGGCGAGTATTTCAAAGGTGATGTCGGTTGTCAAAAAAGAATGTATCTTGCCGCGAAACGCTTCAAAGACCTCCGGGGAAATGGTCGCTTTCGGATAGAGCGTATGAATGTGGCCCGTTTGGTGCGCGACGACCGTGACCCGCTCATGCTGCAATGCGCGGCGCGCTTTTTCCGATAGTTCGGTGCCGTTGAACCACATGTTTTTCGTGACGATCCGCCGGTTGTTGGTAATGATCCCGTCGTTAATGTCGATAAAATTCTGGGAATGAAGCGGCGTTGCCAACAAGTAGATTTGCTCAAGGGGTATGCCCGCCACCGCGAAAAGCGCGCCGGCGTATAAGGTGGAAAGCGATACGCACTCGCCCGCGCCTGAAGCATACCCCGGCTTATGCGCGAAGGCCGCCATGGCCTCGACGGTTTCGGTTTTCCAATAGGGAATGACGTTCGAAGTGTATTTGTCAAGACCGAAATGCTTGCGGATATCGATGTCGAAGTAATACTTGTCGCCTTCATAGCCGAAGAGGGCGTTGCTCTGGGAAAGGGCCGCTTCGTCGATAAAGGCGGAAAACCTCGCCAATTCCTTTTCTTTCGTGGTAAGGCCCCAGGTGTCGAGGTCCAAATTAAAGGTGAAATGGTCGATGATGTATTGTTTCAGCCGCAGCACCCGTCGGTACGGGGTCAGTTTGGGAAAATCCCTAAACCAGGGGTCGCTTCGCCACTGCCATAAATTCGGCGACATGATGTTTGCCAGGACCAGGGAATAAAGCAGTTCGGGGAAGATAAAGATTTCCATGTCCGAAAGCGTGATTGACGACGAGTACAGTTCGAGCGATTGGGCGGATTTTGGATCGTACATGGTAATAGGTCCTTTTTTGAGCGGGATTCTTCCGAATGAAAGGTTTTCGCTATCGGATGCTGAGGCTCTCGAAGCGTCCGCCGGAGTTTTTCAATTGGCTCCAATGCTTGAAAAATACCTAATTCGCCGCCGGTAACTGAAATCATTTGGGGATTTATCAAAAAAAAAAAGTAAATTAAAGGACTCTTATGCTTTTGGCCATGGAAAAACGTATTGAACGGGCGATCCGGGAAAAAGTTTTCCCCGGGTGCGTACTGGGGATGATTTCCGGCGGCGAGCGCAGCGTCACGGCATTTGGCCGGTATACCTACGATGCGGCTTCGCCCGCGATGCGCGGGGACACCATTTTCGACGTCGCCTCGATAACCAAAGCGATTCCAACGTCATCGATAGCCTTGACGCTTATTGACACAGGAAAATTAAGTCTCGACGACAAGCTCATCGAATACATCCCCGAATTCAGGAACTCTTGCCGTGACAAGGTCTTAATTCGTCACCTGCTCACGCATACGCTTGATTTCGGGTTTCGTTTGTCGGATTACAAAGATAAGGGTCCCGACGGTCTCCTTGACGCAATTTTAACGGCGGAATTTAAGGCGCCTCCCGGAACGACTTTTTTTTACGCCAATGCCACCAGTATTCTGCTTGGGCTCGTCATAGAGCGGATTTTCGGAAAAGACCTGGCGACTTTGGGCGAAGAAGTTTTTTTCGGACCGCTTCGCATGAATCGCACGACCTTCTTTCCCGATCGATTAAACCCCAAGGAAACGGCGCCTACCGAAATCGACGCATGGCGCGGTGGGACCGTTCAGGCGCAGGTGCATGACGAAAGCGCCTTCGCGCTTCGTCCTAAAATAATCGCCGGTTCGGCAGGGCTATTTTCCACGGTCCCCGATCTGCTTAATTTCATGGAAATGCTTTCAGGAAGGGGAACGTATAACGGCCGCGAATTTTTTTCGCCTCAAATTGTGGAAATGATGCAAACCAACTTTAGCGATATTTCGGGAGTGACGATGGGCCTGGGTTGGGAATTAAATCAGCCCCGATATATGGGAGACCATTGCACGCCGCGCACGATCGGCAAGACGGGTTTTACCGGGTGCGTTTGTTTGTGTGACTTGGCCAAGCAAAAGAGCGTAGTGCTGCTTTCGAATTATACGTTTCCAAAAAGGAAAGCCGACGCATCCCTGATTAATTCCGTGCGAAAGGACGTTGCGGATATTGTATTTTCGGAAAGATTGTCGTAGGGCGAACCCTTGCGGTCGCCCCCGTTAAATAAAAAAAAAGGAGAGCGTGTTGTTGCAAAAACAAGATTTTAAAAAGCGGATCGGTTGCATCGGGGCCGGATACGTGGGCGGACCGACCATGGCGGTCATCGCGGCGCAATGTCCGGACTATTCGGTGACGGTAGTCGATATCAACGAAAAGCGCATAGCCGCCTGGAATACCGACAATCTGCCCATCTATGAGCCGGGGCTTTTGGACGTCGTTAAAAAAGCGAGGGGAAGAAATTTGTTTTTTTCCACCGACGTCAACGCTGCCATCCGCGAATCGGACGTTCTCTTCGTTTCCGTCAATACGCCGACCAAGACTTTCGGCGAAGGGGCCGGCAAGGCCGCCGACCTTCAATATTGGGAAGAGACCGCCCGAAACATTATTAAAGCGTCGAATTCCGACAAGATCATCGTCGAGAAAAGTACGCTGCCCGTTCGTACCGCCGACGCCATGGACCGTATCCTGAACGCAAACGACAAGGGAATCCATTTCGAAGTCTTGTCCAACCCCGAATTCCTGGCGGAAGGCACGGCCATTGAAGATCTACTGCACCCGGAGCGCGTTTTAGTGGGTTCCCGTGAAACCGAGACGGGGCTCAAGGCGCGGCGGGAAATCGTTGACATCTACACCAATTGGGTCGATAGGTCTAAAATAATTACTAGTAATGTTTGGAGCGCCGAGTTGTCGAAGCTCGTGGCCAATGCTTTTCTTGCGCAAAGAATTTCCTCCATAAACAGCATTTCGGCGCTTTGCGAAAAGACCGAAGCGGATGTCGGAGAAGTATCGTACGCAATCGGCACGGACAAGCGCATCGGGTCTAAATTTTTAAATCCGAGCGTCGGCTTCGGCGGATCATGTTTTAAAAAAGACATTCTTAATTTGGTATATATTTGCGAGCATTACGGGCTTCATGAGGTCGCGTCGTATTGGGAAAGCGTGGTAAGAATGAACGACTACCAAATTCGGCGATTTGTTCTTACCATGGTGCAGTCCATGTTCAGCACCGTGTCGCGAAAAAGGATCGTGCTTTTAGGGTTCGCTTTTAAAGCCGATACCGGCGATACGCGGGAATCTCCGGCCATTTACGTTGCCAAGAAACTTATGGACGAACAGGCCCGTTTGGTCATCAGCGACCCGCAAGCGCTCGATAACGCCCGTCACGACCTACGCGAACATGCGGCAAAGATCGAATTTGAGAAAGACCCCTATAAGGCTTCGCGGGGGGCGCATGCATTGGCCGTCATGACGGAATGGAAGGAATATAAGGACCTTGACTTTGAGAAAATATTCGCGGCCATGGAAAAACCCGCGTTTGTTTTCGACGGCCGCAACATTCTCGATCACCGGCGGCTCTTTGAAATCGGATTTAACGTGTACCCGATCGGAAAACCGCCGATGTCGCATTTTTAATCACCATTTCCCCGTTTTATTGGCTTCGGCCCTGGGCAGAGCTTCGAGTTCCTTCTCCGCCTTGTCGATTTGCGCTTGCGGCAGGACATAGTCCTGGAGCTTACCTTCAAAATATTTTTGATAACCCAGCATGTCCATATGCCCGTGGCCGCTGAGGTTAAAGAGGATGACTTTTTCCTTTCCCTCTTCCTTGGCCTTGAGCGCCTCCTGGATCACGGCCGCAACCGCATGGCTCGATTCGGGCGCGATAATCATGCCTTCGGTTTTGGCCCATTGCACTGCCGCCTGGAAACATTCGAGCTGGGCGATGGCGCGGGGCCGCAGGAGTCCTTCGACCACGGCCTGGCTGACCAGGGGCGACATACCGTGATAGCGCAATCCGCCCGCATGAATGGGTTCGGGTATGAAATTATGGCCGAGCGTGTGCATGGGTAAAAGCGGCGTCATCCCGGCGGAATCGCCGAAGTCGTACCTGAAAATGCCGCGGGTGAGCGACGGACACGACGCGGGTTCAACGGGAATGATCTCGATGTCCTCTCCATGGATCTTGTCGTTAACAAAGGGGAACGACAGTCCCGCGAAGTTGCTTCCGCCGCCCGCGCAGGCGATAACGACGTCGGGTTTTTTAATGCCGGCTTTTTTGAGTTGCTTCTGGGCCTCGAGGCCGATAATGGTCTGATGCAACATGACGTGGTTGAGCACGCTGCCGAGGGAGTACTTGGTGCTTCCCGTGGGGTCGGACACCGCGGCTTCAACTGCTTCGCTGATGGCTATACCGAGGCTTCCGGGGGTGTTGGGGTCTTTTTCGAGGAAGCTTCGGCCCGCTTTTGTTTCGGTGCTTGGGCTGGCAACGCATTTGCCGCCCCATGTTTCCATCATGATCCTGCGGAACGGTTTTTGGTCGAAGCTGATGCGGACCATGAATACTTTGCACTGTAAACCCAAAAGCGAGCATGCGAAGGACAATGCGCTGCCCCATTGTCCCGCTCCGGTTTCGGTGGTGATGGTTTTTGTTCCCGCTTGCTTATTGTACCATGCCTGAGGGACCGAGGTGTTGGGCTTGTGGCTTCCGGCCGGTGAAACGCTTTCGTCCTTATAAAAAATCTTGGCGGGCGTGCCCAGGGCTTTTTCGAGGTAGACGGCGCGCCGCAGCGGAGACGGCCTCCAGCGGTAGAGAATATCTATTATGTCCTGGGGAATATCGATCCAGCGCTGTTGGCTTATTTCCTGCTCGATGAGGCTCATGGGGAAAATGGCCGTCATCATGGCAGGGTCGAGAGGCGCGCCATTGGGCGCGAGAAACGGTTGCATGGGAGAGGGCAAGTCGGCCGCCAGGTTGTACCACTGGCGCGGAATTTCACTTTCGTCAAGATAGATTTTTATGGACATGGGATCTCCTCGGAAAAGAGATTTAAAAAATAGTGGCGCCGGTATTCATTCCGGCTCCTGGAAAATTAAATCGTGGTTGGAATACCTGCAATAAAATGGTAACCGACGGGCTTTTTTTGTTAACCGTGCGTATTACTCCGCCTTGTAAATGCTCAGAACGTGCGCCGCGATCCGGAATGAAAAGTGGTTGATCCGGTCGATTTCCTCGATGAGGTCGATATGGATGGACGTCGTTTGCAAGGACTCGATTTTTCTTTTGTAAAGTCGTTCGAGGTGGCGGTCGTAATACGACTCAAAATCCTTTTTAAACGCCGCCTTGCCCTCAAAAACCTCCCGCGCCAGGCTCTTGTCGTTAAGAGTAAAGGCGGCGACCGTTTTTTTCAAGAGGTTGCATGTTTTTCCGAAAAACTCCAAAATTTCCTGCCTGCCTTCCGATGAAAGCGGGTAGGGGCTCGATTCGATTTTTCCCACAAGTTCCGTGATGTTTTTTGACGCAACGTCGCCGATATGTTCCAATTCCGTGGTCACCATGATCATTTCATAGGCTTTGGCCGATTCCTCCGGGCTCAGCTCCGATTTTGAAATGCCGGTGCAATACCTGATGATGGATTCGTGAAGAAAATCCACTTCGTCGTCTTGTTTTACCAAGGCCGCAGCAAGGGTATTGTCGATGTTTTGGACGATCGTAATGCTTTTTTCAACCATGTTCACGACCGTTTCCGACATGCGGGAAATTTCCTTAAGCGCCTGGGCAAGCGCCACGGCCGGAAGACCGATGACTTTGTCGGTAATGAATTGCACGTGAAAAACTTGACCGTTTATTGATTTTTTTCTGACGAAGCTCAGGACGATATTTGAAAATTGAGGTAGAAACGGCATGCAAATCATGGAAAGAAAAACATTAAAGAGCATATGCGCGTTGGCAATCTGCATTTCCATTGAAATGCCGCTATGGGGAAGAATACCCGGCAAAAAAGCGACCAGCGGAAATACGATGCCTACCCCGATAAGTTTAAAAAGGCAATGCGCCCACGCCACTCGCAGGCCTTCGAGGTTCGCCCGAAGGGTCGCTAAAAACGCCGTGACGCAGGTGCCGAAATTCGCGCCGATGATAAGCGGCAGATAATTGACGATGCTCGGCTGCCACGTTCCCGACGCCTGGAACGTAACGGGAAGCGCCAAAAGAATGGCAATGGTGCCGGCGCTACTTTGGACGATGGCCGTAAAAGCGGTCCCTACCATAAGTCCGTACACGGGGTTTGTGAGGCTTTGTATGATGAGCTTTTTAAAGAGCGGCAACGTGCATAACGGCTCAACCGCTTGCCCCATATAGTGCATGCCGAAGAATATGAATCCCACGGCCAAAATAAGTTTTCCGTACAATGACGTTTTTTTTGTTTCAGGCGCAAGCGAAAGCAAGTACCCGGCGGCAATGAAAAGCGGCGCCAAATAATAGAATTTAAAGGCCATGAGCTGTATGGTAAACGAACTGCCGACGTCGGCCCCTAAAAGTATTCCGAGCGATTGCCGAAGGGTCAGCATGTTCGCGCTTGCCAGCCCGACGAGCAAAACCGATGTGGCGGACGATGATTGCGTAATAACCGTTGCGCCGATTCCAGCTACAAAAGCCAGGAGACGGTGGCGCGTTATCAAGGCGATAATTTTTTTTATGTGCGATCCGCCGAGGCGGCTTAAGTTCTTGTTTCCCATTTGCATGCCATAGAGAAACATGCTGAGGCCGCACAGCAGCGAAAAGAGGTCGAATATGGAAAAGGAGTGCATAGGCCTACCCAATGGAGGAGCGTTTTTCCCGCGCCGAGAGTATTTTTATTGTAAAATACCGCATACCATAAAACCAGGGGAAAATATCGACAATGGGAAAAAATATCGTGGTAATCGTGGCGATCATCTGTTGCTGGGTAAACGCATCGTTTGCGATTAAGACCCGCGTCACGATTGTTGCAAGCGGCGAGACACATGCCATGCTGTTCCCCTGCGATTGCCCGGTCAATCCCGGCGGGGGTCTGGCAAAACGGGCGCGCGTTATCGCGGGCCTTAGCGGCTATTCATCACTATTACTTGTTGATGCGGGCGGCTTTTCAGGCGGGGGAATGTACGATTCGTATACGGAAGGTCGCAAGCAAGACTCCCTTCGCACCATTGCTACGATTAAAGCCATGGCTGCCATGCACTATGATGTTGCCGCCATCGGCGATGATGATCTGCAATACGGCGCGCGGTGGCTTACGCGCATAGCCGCGCAAAACAAGCTTCCGCTCGTGTCGGCTAACTGCGAATATGCCGACCGCTCGCCGGTGGCGCAGCGCTATATCCTTGTCAAAAAAGGAAACGTCGTTTTCGCGGTCACGGGGCTTACCACGCAGGAAAAGCTTTTTCAGATCGATACGTCGGTTGTTATCGGGCCGCCGATTGCGTCCCTGAGGAAAATATGGCCGGAGATGAAAAAGAAATCCGATTTTCAAATCGTGCTTTCTCATTTGGGGGAAGAAGCTTCGCGCATGGTTTGCGACTCTTTTCCCGATTGCGCCGTCGTGGTCAATGGCCATCGGAAAATGACCACCGAAGCAGCGGAGGAAAAATCCGGACGGCTTTTCATGCAATTCGGTTTTGAAGGAAAAGGCCTGTCTTTTGCCTCGTTGTCAATAAACGGCCGTTCCATGATCGTCGATAGAACCGGCTGGTTGGAAGTCCCCGCCGAAACGCCCGACGATTCGACGGTCCTGGGCGTTATTCGAACAACCCTCGCCGACACGGCCTCCGAAAACGGCGGTCCGTCCAAATTAGCGGTTTTTGACCTTTATATCATGAGCCAATGCCCCTACGGTCTCAATGCATTGCGGGAATTCACGGCGTTTTTGGCCTCTTTTCCCTCCACCGAATGGCGCCTTGGGTTTATCGGGTCAATCGGTCCCGACAGTTCGCTTTCGTCGCTTCACGGGAACAAGGAGGTCGAGGATGAAATGCTCTGGCTGGCGGTGCAAGCGCTTGAACCGCAAAAATGGCAAGCTTTTTTGCGGCAGCGGGGCCTTAATCCGAAATTGTCCAGCGAAGCATCGATACTTACAATGGGGCTTGATCTTGGGGCCATTAAAAAATGGGCAAAGGAAAAAGGCAAACAGGCCCTTATCGTGCATTATGCGCGGTCTTCGCGCCTCGGTATAACCGCCTCGCCCACGCTGCTCATCAACAATATTCCCTCGGAAATGGAAATTACCAAGCCGCGTTTGGCGAAAACCGTTTGCGTTTCGGCGAAGAAATCATCGGCATATTGCGACTCGGTCCCCGAATGCATTGACAATAGTGATTGCCGGAAAAAGGGCATGGACGGCGTCTGCGATCAAGTAAGCGGCAAGGCCCGTTGTGTGTTCGCGAGCGCGCCGCCGTTTAACTTTACCGTGCTTTTGCCCGATTCCGCGATCGGCCATCCCGAGACCGAGATCATCGGCACAACCAAGGACCTCTTTGAGGGCGCGGTCGTTGAAACGGTTTCGGTCGCCTCGAAAAAAGGAAAACAATTGATCGCGGATTTCGCCCCCAAGGCCCTTCCGCTGTATGTGTTCGACAAAAAAGTCGCATCGAACGTTAATTTCACGAAAATTGAAAACGGGCTGGAACTTAAAAACAACGCGTATGTTTTTAAGGACGACTATGTCAAGAAATCCTATTTTTTTAAGCGCCCCATAATTCCGGGGACATGCACGGTGTTCATCGACCCGCTTTTTAGCGGCGTCAAGGACGCGCTTGCCATTGCGCTTGCAAAACGCGCGAATGTGCGCGTGCGCATCGGGCCCATTCTATTCATCCATCCCGACAGCAGCAAGCTTTCGAGCGAAGACCAATTGCGCCGCGACGAATCCGAGCGGTGGCTTCTGCTTGATGACCGGTACAATAAAAATTACAACGCCTACCTTGCGGCCTACTTGAAGAAAAACGCCGCCTCATACTGGTTTATGACCATGCGGGAATTGGGGATCGATGTCGACGAATTCGTAAAAAACATCGCCGCCGACCCCAAACGGCTTGGCCGGTATTGGTCGACGCTTTCCGATCTCGGGGTCGTCGGGCCGGTCGAAGCGCTCATTAATAACAGGGAAGTCATTGCGATCAAAAGTCCCAAGGAATTGGGGGAAGTGTTGGATCGGATCAAGTAGGAGCGGCAGGTGGCGTGGAGAGCGGGAGATGTTGCTCGAAAAACCATCATCCGCATCGAGGACGCCATCCCGACGGAAAAACATCCTCACGCAACTTTCCGAAACTCAAAAATCTCTGTAGTCCGTCATGCCTCAATTGTTAATTATAAAAATAAAATTCACCCGAAACGCGCTTTGCGTTTTCGGCGTGCAATTTTCTGTGCCTACGCCAGTATCAGCGTCTATTGTCACCGAATTTAGTAATCAGTGTCCGGTCGTAAATACCTGTGACGACCTTTTGCGCGGAAATTGGGCTATCACGAAGAATTTCATCGTAGATTCGATCCAAGATGCCGTCAATAGGACGTCAAAAATAGGGGAATGCGTTTTTCTTAGCATTACCGGAGACTACGAGGAGTTGGTAAAAGGTGTCGATCTTAAGGGTGTCGAATAGAGGTAGCGAAAAAGAGGATATTTTAATCAAACATTCTCAAAACCAAATATTTTATCTCTTAAAATTTCGTAATATTTATCGCCCTTAAGAGTGCAATCAATAAGGCCATTAAATTGTTCATCGTCTAATTTTAAATCACGAGCAATATATTTAGATTTGTTTTTATGCATTATTCTATCATGTGAATTAGGTATTTTTATTTTGGCAACAATTTTTTTATCAATATAAATATAGCCCTTATCATGTTTTCCATGATTAAGTTTGGGATCAACTTTTTGAATAATTTTATCTCTAATGTCCTTTTCTCTGAAATCCCTTATTGCCATATCATTGCTTCTTGACAATATGTTCTTTAAGATATTTTTTCCATTCAACCGGAGAAGCTCCTAATTGATTATCAGGAATGCTAATAAGATCATCAAATAAGTCAATAATTTCTAATTTTAATTGCTTTAATGCTTCTTCTTCATTTTTACCAAAACTGTAAAGTTCTATTTCTGGAATATCACAAATTATTTCATTATTTTCATCTTTTTCCACTTTAACTAATATTTTTTTTCCAACAACATAATTAGTATTATTAAGATTATAAATATAATTGGATTGGATATTATATGAAACAAAATCCCCGGATTCTGATTGTATCGCTATCCAATTAGAATTAGTTGACGATCCGGTAACAAATGGATAATTCGAGGTAATAGGTTGATAAAGAAATTGGTCAACATTAATGGCAACCCTCACATCAATATTCATTTTTTCTCACTTTCTACAAGTTTTATTTGAATAAAATCTGTTGTCATTATTTGTGAGCCAGTTTTTTTCTCGATAATATCGATAGTTTCTTTTAATTTTATTGCCAATGTTTTTGCAACAGTAAACGAAGTATTTATTACTTTTATTGCTTCACCATTTTTAAACAAAGTTAATAAAATATCCCCACCACTAATAGAATTGGAAAAGCCATTAAAATAAATTTTCTCTACCTCGGGAGATTGAATAGCTTTTTGTATTTTCTCTCTTTCAAGAGATATCATTTCAGCTTGGTTCATAATGTTTCTTCCTTATGTTGTTCTTGAGTCTTTTTTAATTCATATATTCGGCTTGTTTTTATGTAATATCTAATAAAAACAACTACTTAGAAATGGAAATGTTCATATATTAAAGGCAATTATGCCTTTAATATATGAACATTTCCCGAAAAAAGTCAAGGAAAATTATAAAAATCGCGCGCGGCGCGCCATTGAAGTATAAAAAGCATATCAGGCTATTTTTTTTTGGCCGAGAAATCATAATCCGATTGAGTGCGCATCAAGCTGGAAAAACCATCATCTGCATTTACGTCTATCAGTTTGAGCGGAAATCACGAAAAAAGACTGTGCATGAACGTCAAGCATCTAACCTAAATCCGTGAATAAAATTATGGCAAAACGGTCAATTTTCGGGTAAATTAAGAGTGAGAAGCAATTGACTAAGATGCAATAGGAACCACTCACCCGGAAGGTGCCATGCCCAAACCGA
>Ga0182027_10000623_pt1 | contig 60660 bp, 62 predicted proteins | sample 712E1DmetaG_FD_121300 | JGI IMG/M metagenome (GOLD analysis project Ga0182027, IMG submission 121300) | Permafrost microbial communities from Stordalen Mire, Sweden - 712E1D metaG (Illumina Assembly) | ecosystem: Environmental > Terrestrial > Soil > Wetlands > Permafrost | place: Sweden...
ATGCGGCGGTGCTCTTTCCCGGAACCTATCTCGCGGTGCGCGGCGAACTGTTCCACTGGGTGTTTCAGCCGCCGGATGTGGGACAGTGCTACCCGTATCTGATCGGAGAGTCGGGCGATCCCGCCGATCTCAAGGAACTCGGCATGCGGCCGCGCTACGACCGGCGCGACGCCATGCTCAACGCCTACGGAAAAGCCTTCGTCGGCACGCCTGCGTTCTCCCACGCGACCTTTGCTGTGCTCGGCGCGATCGTATTCGTCCTGATGCTGCGCAGACGCCGGCCTGCCGATCTGGCGGTCGCCTCGATGATCGCAGCGGCTTTCGCGTTCGCCGCCACCTTCTTCGTGATCTCGATCGCCTGCGATTACCGCTATTTGTATGTGCTCGATCTTTCGGCGCTGGCGGCGGCGCTCTATCTGCTGGCGGACCCACACATGAAAAAGGGGGCCTGAAGCCCCCTTTTCCAACGGAAATGATCGCGGCGTTCTACTTCGCCAATTCCAGCAGAAGCGAAGACACCCAGCCTTGGTTGCCGAGCTCATCTTTGACTTCCCACCACACGCCGTCCTTGGTGCCGGTGGGATAGAGCATCATGCCGGCGTCGAGCTTGCGCACCACTTTGCCTTTGCCGCCGTCCCGTTCATAGAGGTGGCCCGGCTTGGCCATCGTCACGGCCTGCTGCTCGTTGGTCGCAGACGCGTTGTCGGAAATGCCGCCGAGCTCTGTAACCAGCTTTGTGTAGGCGTCGATATAGGCCAGCGTCACGACCTGGCCGATTTCGGTGTGCTGATAATTGTCGACGCCGAGGCCCCCCACGCCGCCGCCCCACCAGCCGCCGCCGCCGACCCCGAAGCCCACGTCGCTCTTGGAGCCATGACCTTCGTCCATCGCCACCTGCTCGGAGGAACGCACGTCGGTGACGGTGAGAACCACGTCCGCGGTGCTGCTGTGAATGGAGATACCGCTGACGACCGCGCCGACGCCGCCGCCGATAAAGCCGCCGAGGAAGCCGCCGATATTGGTGCCGCCCGAGTCCGCGTTCTTGGAGACGATGTCGGGCGTAATGATGTAATCGGCGGCCTTCACCTGGCCTTTGCCCACGTTTGCGCCTTGGCGAAGCTCGCCTTCGCTGGCGAGCGCACGCTCCTGCTGGGCCATTGCGAAGCCCTTGCCGCGATCGAGCAGGGTGAAGCAGCCGGAGCGCATGACGAAGACCTTGATCAGCGCCTCGGGCGATTCCAGGCCAAGCGGCTCCCACCAGTTCTTCTCTGGTTCATAGATGGCGGCGGTGCCGATCTTATGCGAGCAAACCGGAATCTGGGCTTGCGCCTTCTCCGTCTTGCCATGAATGGATTCGGCCATGGCCGGAGCGGCGACCGCCAGGGCCAGCGCCAACGCTGCGCCCGCGCGCAGTGGACTCATAATTTGCATTTCAAACGCTCCTTTGGTTCCCCGGATGAAGACTAGCCCAAGTCCGCGGTAGGGTAAACGCCGCTTTAGACCAGCGCACCGTGGCAGTGCTTGAATTTGCGCCCCGAACCGCAGGGACACGGCGCGTTGCGCTGCACCTTGCCCCAGGTAGAGGGATCGTTGGGATTGACGGGCACGTCGCGCAGGCGGTTGAGCCGCGGCTGGCCGGCGCGCTGATCGCCGCCCGGCATCATCTCGTCCTCGCCGGTCAACGGGTCGATCTTGACTTCGCGCATCTTCAGCGGCGCCTGTACCGGCAGCTCCGGCGGCGGCTCTTCGACGTTGAGGGTGATATGCATGAGCTGGCGCACGACGTCGATGCGCAGCTTGCTGAGCAGGGCCTCGAACAGCTCGAAGGATTCGCTCTTGTACTCGTTCAGCGGATCGCGCTGGCCGTAGCCGCGCAGGCCGACATACTGGCGCAGATGATCGAGGTTGACGATGTGCTCGCGCCAATTGTGGTCCAGCGTCTGCAGCAGGATCGCTTTTTCGGCGTAGCGCATGATCTCCGGGCCGAAATTGGCGACGCGCTCGGCGGCGCGCGTTTCCACCGCCTTGGTGAGGCGCTCGCGCACTTCCTCGTCGGCGATGCCTTCCTCGTGCGTCCAGTCGACGACCGGCAGGTCGATGTCGAAGATCTTCTCGATCTCGTCGTGCAGGCCCTTGGCGTCCCATTGCTCGGCATAGGCCTTGGGCGGGATGTGGCGATGCACCAACTCGTCGATCACCTCGGCGCGGTAGTCGGCGATCTCGTCGCTGACGTCGTCGGCCGACATGATGATCTTGCGCTGTTCGAAGATCACCTTGCGCTGGTCGTTCAGCACGTTGTCGAACTTGAGGATGTTCTTGCGCATCTCGAAGTTGCGCGCCTCGACCTTTTGCTGCGCCTTTTCCAGGGCCTTGTTGACCCAGGGATGGGTGATCGCCTCGCCCTTCTCCAGGCCAAGGCGGGTGAGCACCGAATCCATGCGCTCCGATCCGAAGATGCGCATCAGATCGTCCTGCAGGCTGAGGAAGAACTTGGAGGCGCCGGGGTCGCCCTGGCGGCCCGAGCGGCCGCGCAGCTGGTTGTCGATGCGACGGCTTTCGTGGCGCTCGGTGCCCACGATGTAGAGCCCGCCCGCTGCGATCACCTTCTCCTTGTCGGCGGCGACTTCGGCGCGGATCTCGCCCGCATGCTTGGCGATTTCGTTCTCGTCCAGCACGCCGCCGAGTTCGGTCTTGACGCGCATTTCGGCGTTGCCGCCGAGCTGGATGTCGGTGCCGCGACCGGCCATGTTGGTGGCGATGGTGACGGTGCCGGAGACGCCGGCCTGGGAGACGATCGCCGCTTCCTGCTCGTGATAGCGCGCGTTCAGCACATTGTGCGTGATCTTGTGCTTCTTCATCAACTCCGAGAGTTCCTCGGACTTCTCGATGGAAGTCGTGCCGACGAGCACCGGCTGGCTGCGCTCGTGACATTCCTTGACCAGCTTGATGACCGCTTCGTTCTTTTCGTCGTAGGTGCGGTAGACCTCGTCGTCGTGATCCGAGCGGTTGACCGGCATGTTGGTCGGGATGTCCATGACGTCGAGCTGGTAGATGTCCATGAACTCGGCCGCTTCGGTCATCGCCGTTCCGGTCATGCCGGCGAGCTTGTCGTAGAGCCGGAAATAGTTCTGGAAGGTGATCGAGGCCAGCGTCACGTTCTCGGGCTGCACCTTGACGCCTTCCTTGGCTTCCAGCGCCTGATGCAGGCCCTCGGAGAAACGCCGTCCCTGCATCATGCGCCCGGTGAACTCGTCGATGATGATGACCTCGTCGTTCTTGACGATGTAGTCCTTGTCCTTCTGGAACAGGGCGTGCGCCTTCAGCGCCTGGTTGACGTGGTGGACGATTGAGATGTTCTCGATATCGTACATGTCCCCGGTTTCGAGCAGCCCCGCCTCGCGCAGCAGTTCGACCATGTGCTCGTTGCCGGCGTCGGTGAGCGTCACCTGACGCTGCTTCTCGTCCACTTCGTAATCGCCGCTGACCACGGCCTTGACGCCGAGGCTGCCTTTGACCTCGACCTTGCCGCGGGTGAGTCTGGGCATCAGCGCGTCGACCTTGCGGTACAACTCCGTCAGGTCGTCCGTCGGGCCCGAGATGATCAGCGGCGTGCGCGCCTCGTCGACCAGGATGGAGTCCACTTCGTCGACGATGACGAAAGAGTGGCCGCGCTGGGTCATCGCCGCGATCGAATACTTCATGTTGTCGCGCAGATAGTCGAAGCCGAATTCGTTGTTGGTGCCGTAGGTCACGTCGCGGGCGTAGTTCTCGCGGCGCTCCTCGTCGCTCAGCCCGTGCACGATGCAGCCGACCGTCAGCCCCAGGAACGTGTAGATCTGGCCCATCCATTCGGCATCGCGCTTGGCCAGATAGTCATTAACGGTGACGACGTGGACCCCTTCGCCGGCCAGCGCGTTCAGGTAGACGGCGAGGGTGGCGACCAGGGTCTTGCCTTCGCCGGTCTTCATCTCGGCGATGTTGCCGTAGTGCAGGACCATGCCGCCGACCAGCTGGACGTCGAAATGGCGCTGGCCGAGCGTGCGCTTGGCCGCCTCGCGGACCACGGCGAAAGCTTCCGGCAGGATATCTTCCAGGGTCTCGCCCTTGGCCAGCCGCTCCTTGAAGGCGGGGGTCATGGCCCTCAGGTCGTCGTCCGATTTGGCGACATAGACCTGCTCCAGGGCGTTGATTTCCGCCACCCTGGACCAGAACCGCCTCAGCTTGCGCTCGTTGGCCGAACCGAAGAAGCGCAGCGCAATCGAACTGAAGAACCGTCGCAGAATCGCGCCGAAAGCCTGCATGAAAACCTCTGTTCGGGCCTGAAACCGGCCGGCCGGCACGAATAGGACCCCGCCGCCGCGCCGGAGAGATAAGAACGGCACACCCCCTTGTCAAATCAGACGATTCCGGCCAAACCCCGCCGCCTGTTCCGGGTGACGATTATGACGCAGGTCCGCAACAAGACGACGGCCAAAGCGAAATCAGCGGCGTCGGGCACAATTTCTCCTCTGGCTCCCAAGAAATTTGCCAGCCTGCCGCCTCTGGCGGGCGCGCGGCTGGCCGTCGGCGAGGCTGGCATCCGCTACAAGAATCGCACCGACGTGCTGTTGGCGGTGTTCGCGCCGGGCACCCAAGTTGCAGGCGTCTTCACCAAATCGAAGACCGCGTCCGCGCCGGTCGAATGGTGCAAAGCGAATCTGAAGACCGGATCGGCGCGCGCCCTGGTGGTGAACAGCGGCAACGCCAATGCGTTTACCGGCAAAGCAGGGATCGAGGGCGCGCGCGCCGTCGCCCAGTCCGCCGCCGCAAGCGTGGGCTGCCGGGCCTCGGAGGTGTTCCTTGCCTCCACCGGCGTGATCGGCGAGCCGCTGCCGGCCGAGAAGATCACCAGGCTATTGGGCTCGCTGGCGCAGGACATGGCGTCGGACGGCTGGCGCGCCGCCGCCGAAGCGATCATGACCACCGACACCTTCCCGAAAATGGCGACGGCGGCGGCGTCCATCGACGGGCGCAAGGTCACCATCAACGGCTTCGCCAAGGGCTCCGGCATGATCGCGCCCGACATGGCGACGATGCTGGCCTTCATCGTCACCGACGCAAATCTCCCGGCAGGCGTCCTGCAGGAGTTGCTGGAGGCCGGCGTCAAGCCTTCGTTCAATTCCATCACGGTGGACAGCGACACTTCCACGAGCGATACGCTTTTGCTGTTCGCGACGGGCAAGGGGGCGGCGCATCCCACGATCGGCAAGGCGAACGACAAGCGGCTCGGCGATTTCCGCGCCAAGCTCGACGCCGTCCTGCTCGATCTGGCGCTGCAGGTGGTGCGCGATGGCGAGGGCGCCCAGAAACTCATCCGCATCGACGTGACGGGCGCCGAGAACGATCTCGCTGCCAGGCGCATCGCGCTCTCCGTCGCGAATTCGCCGCTGGTCAAGACCGCCATCGCCGGCTCCGACGCCAATTGGGGCCGCGTGGTGATGGCCGTCGGCAAGGCGGGCGAGAAGGCCGACCGCGACAAGCTCGCGATCCGCTTCGGCGGTGTGCTGGTGGCGGAGAAAGGCGACCGCGCGGCGAACTACAATGAGGCGGCCGCGACCAAGGCGGTCTCGGGGCGGGAAGTGGAGGTCGCGGTCGATCTGGCACTCGGCAAGGGCCGCGCCACGGTGTGGACCTGCGATCTCACCCACGGCTACATCGACATCAACGCCAGCTACCGCAGCTAGAGCGCGGCGGCCTGTTTTGAGATTTCTGGTGTATTACGGCTTAACCGTAAGCTCGCTTTACCGAATTTCTTAAGCGGACCTTAACGAGGTCACACACACACTGGGAGCCAGTCGCATGGAGCAGGTGAAGCTGGTTTTAGTGGCGGCCTGCGCCTTGATCGACCCCGACGGGCGCGTGCTGGTTGCGCAGAGACCCGCCGGCAAGAGCATGGGTGGGTTATGGGAATTTCCTGGCGGCAAGATGGAGCCGGGCGAGCGCCCGGAGGATACGCTGATCCGCGAGCTTCGCGAGGAGCTGGGGATCGAAGTGAAGGAGGCGTGCCTGGCGCCGTTCAGCTTTGCCTCGCACAGCTACGCGGACTTTCATTTGCTCATGCCGCTTTACGTCTGCCGCCGCTGGGAGGGCACGCCCGAGCCACGCGAGCATTCGGCGATCAAATGGCTGCGGCCCAAGGAGATGGCGCAGCTTGCGATGCCGCAGGCCGACATCCCGCTCATCCCGATGCTGCGCGATCTGTTGTAGGCCGTTTCGCGCGGGACGAGAACGGCACGACGGCAATCGAATACGCGCTGATCGCCTCGCTCATCAGCATCGTCATCGTCACGGCGGTCACCACGATCGGCACGCAAGTCAAGGCGATGTTCGCCAGCATCGTGTTCTAATTCCTCTCGCCCAATTGTGCTGCTATGCTCGGCGACATGAGCAGCAGAATTGAAGTCCTTTACCGCGTCCAAAGCGACGCCAAGTCCATCGCGGCCCGCGCCAAAGCCATCGCGGTTGAGCAGAGCGTCGAGATGCCCGTCGAGCCGATCGACGATCCATACGTGCTCTCCGAGATCGTCGGCCGGGTGGACGACATCAAGGACATCGGCGGCGGCCGCTTCGAGGTGCGCATCGCGCTGGCCTCGATCACCACCGGCTTCGAGGCCGGACAGCTCCTCAATATGATCATCGGCAACACCTCGATGCAGGAGGACGTGACACTCATTGACGCGCGGTTTCCCGGGGAATTCGCCGATGGCTTCGGCGGTCCCCGCCATGGCCTCGCCGGATTGCGGGCGCGGGTGAAGGCCAAGGGCGCGCTCACCTGTTCGGCGCTGAAGCCGCAGGGCTCCACGGTTGCTGCATTGGCCAAGCTCGCAGGGCGCATAGCAGCGGGCGGCATCGATTACCTCAAAGACGATCACGGCATCGCCGACCAGAGCTACAGTCCATTCGCCGAGCGCGTGCCGGCCATCGCCGCTGCCGTGGCGGACGCGCGCCGCGGAACGTCGACGCGCTATCTGCCGAGCCTCAACGGCAATCTGGATTCGCTGCGCAAGCAGGTAGCGCTTTGCCGCTCCTGCGGCCTCGACACGGTGCTGATCGCACCGATGATCGCCGGCCTGTCGCAATTTCACACGCTGGTGAAGGAGAACCCCGACATCGCCTTCGTCACCCATCCGACCATGGCGAGTGCGGCGCGGATTGCGCCGTCGTTCCTGCTCGGCAAGCTCTTCCGGCTGCTGGGGGCGGACGCCACCATCTTCCCCAATTACGGCGGGCGCTTCGGCTACACGCAAGAGGAGTGCAAGCGAATCGCCGAGTTCGCGCTCGGCGATTGGCCCGGCGTCAAGCCGTGCGTGCCGGTTCCCGCCGGCGGCATGACGCTGGAGCGCATTCCCGAGATGCTGGATTTCTTCGGCGCGGATGTCATGCTGCTGATCGGCGGCAGCCTGCTTTCGACGCGCGAACGGATCACCGAGGAAACCGCGCGCTACGTCGAGGCTGCGCGCGCCACCCGGGCAGCATGAGCATGGACAAGAAGAACCCGATCCGCCGTTTCAACGCCTTCCGCTGGGAGGACACCGATCTGCTCGCCTACAAGGAGGAGGGCAGCGCGCCGTTCAAGGCGATCACGCGCCAGACCCTGTTCCGCGACCCGGCGCTGAAATGCGAGCTGCGCTATTTCGACGTCTCGCCCGGCGGCTATTCGACGCTCGAACGGCACGAGCACATGCACGCGGTGCTGATCCTGCGCGGGAAGGGCGAAGTCCTGATCGGCGAGGAGGTCCGCAAGATCGAGTCCAACGATCTGGTTAGCGTCGAGCCTTGGACCTGGCACCAGTTCCGCGCCGGACCGGATTCGCCGCTCGGTTTCCTCTGCATGGTCAACGCGGAGCGCGACAAGCCTTCGCTGCCGAGCGAGGAGGAACGCAAGGCGCTTGCAGCCAATCCCAAGGTGGCAGCATTCTTGAAGGACTAGCGCGGTTTCGCTTTGTCGCCCGCGGAACGCTCGACGGTGCCGAGCGCCGCGGCGAGGCGCGCCTTCGCGCTGCCGGGTTTGAGGGGCTGCTGCTGGCTTTCGTGCGGCGCCCAGCCGGTCAGATAGACAATGTCGAAGGTCGCGCGCAGCAGCCCGTCGGGCTCCCTGTGCTTCGCCGCGTAATGTTTGAGCGCGGCGGCGAGGGTGGCGCGCGAAAGTCTTTGCCGCCCCGCCAGCGCATTGGTTTCGCCTATCGCCCGCAGATCGCCGACGAGCGTGGCGAAGTCCCGATAGTGCACGACTGTGCGTTCCACGTCGGCGACGGGGAGTGCAAAGCCGGCCCGCTGCAATAGTGCGCCCAACTCGCGCACATCGGCGAAGGGCGTCACGCGCGGTGTGATCCCGCCGAGCGTCTCGATCTCGCCCGCCGCCATCGCCTCGCGCAACTCGAACAGCGTCGCGCCGCCGAACAAAGCGGCCAGGAACAATCCGTCCGGCTTCAGCGCCCGGCGAATCTGTACCAGCGCGCCGGGAAGATCGTTCATCCCATGCAGGGACAGAATGCTGACCGCCAGCTCGAAGCCGCCTGCCCCGGCCTCCAGCCTCTCGTCCGCGCCGAAGGCGGCGCTGCGCCACGCCGCCGATGCGCCTTGCAGAAGCTGTGCCGCATAGCCATCTATAGAGAGTGCGGAGGCGAACGCGCGATTCACTGGCGTCAGGCGGTCTCGGACCCCTTCCGTCGCATCGACCAGGAGGAACCGTTCGCCCGTCCTCCGCGCTGCGCGCGCGCGGTGCAGCGCCTGTGCGCGGGCGTCGAAAATCCGAGGCGGTCCGTCCGTCATCGCGCTACATTACCAAGATGGGCATCGTAAGCGAGAGCAGGCGGGCAGGGCGCAAACTGCTCGATTTGGTCTATCCGCCGCTGTGCATCGGCTGCCGCGAGCATGTCTCGGAGCCGGGCAGCCTGTGCCCGGCTTGCTGGCAGGCACTGCATTTCCTCGACGGGCCGGCTTGTGCCGTCTGCGGCCTGCCGTTCGAGATCGATCCGGGCGACGAGACGATGTGCGCCGGATGCCTCACCTATCCGCCGGCCTTCGACAAGGCCCGCGCCGTGCTGCGCTATGACTCGGCCAGCCGCAAATCGATCCTGGCTCTCAAGCGTGCCGACCGCCTGGACTTGGCGCCGGCGTTCGGGCGCTGGCTGGAACGCACGGGACACGAACTGCTCGCCCAGTCCGATTTGATTGTGCCGGTGCCGCTGCATCGCTTGCGGTTGTGGAAGCGGCGCTACAACCAATCGGCGGAACTGGCCCGCGCGCTGGCGCGGCTGAGCGGCTTGGTGGTCGACCCCTTCGCCCTTCGCCGCATCCGCCCGACGCCCAGTCAGGGCGAAATGCCGTCGGCCAGCGCCCGGCGGCGCAACGTGCGCGGCGCCTTCGCCGTGCCCGAAAAGTGCCGCCCGGCGGTGAACGGCAAGCGAATCCTGCTGGTCGACGATGTGCTGACCACCGGGGCGACAGCCAACGCCTGCGCCAAGGCGCTCAAGCGGGCGGGGGCGGAAAAAGTATTCGTGCTGACGTTGGCGCGCGTTGTACGGCCGCTGGTGGAGACTATATAAGAAACCGTCACAATCTCCGTGTCCGCCATGCCCAAGGTTCGTATATACACCACGCCGATCTGCCCCCACTGCGTCAGGGCGAAAACCCTGTTGGCCCGAAAGGGCGTACCAGTCGAGGAGATCGACATCTTCATGGACGCGGATGCCCGCCAGGAAATGCAGGCGAAGACCTGCGGCGCCCGCACCGTGCCGCAGATTTTCATCGGCGAGCACTATGTCGGCGGCTGCGCCGAGCTTTACGCTCTGGACAAGGCCGGCGAGCTCGATCCGCTGTTGGCCGGATGAACGTGTTTCGCGCCGCGTGCGTGCAGTTTCGCTCCGGCGACGACATGGCCGAGAATGTCCGCGCCGCTTCAACGTTGATCCGCGAGGCCAAGGCGCGGGGCGCCGATTTCATCGCCACTCCCGAGAACACAGGGCTGATGGCTGCGGATGGCGGGGCCAAACTCGAAAAGAGTTTCCCGGAAGCTGCCGATCCCGCACTTCCCGCGTTCCGCGCGCTGGCGCAGGAGTTGCGCGTTTGGCTCTTGATCGGTTCGCTGGCGATCAAGCTGAGCGAAACGAAAACCGCCAACCGCTCGTTCCTAATCGATCCCAAGGGCGCAATCGCGGCGCGCTACGACAAGATTCATCTGTTCGATGTCGATCTGCCGTCGGGCGAGACCTATCGCGAGTCCGCGACCGTTGCGGGCGGCGACCGCGCGGTGACCGCCGATCTGCCCTGGGGCAAGCTCGGGCTCAGCGTCTGCTACGATCTGCGCTTTGCGCAGCTCTATCGCGCGCTGGCGCAGGCGGGCGCGTTCATGCTCGCCGTTCCGTCGGCCTTCACCGAGATCACCGGCAAGGCGCATTGGCATGTGCTGCTGCGCGCCCGCGCCATCGAGAACGGAGCTTTCGTCATCGCCCCGGCACAGGGCGGCCATCATCCCGGCGGGCGGCAGACCTACGGCCATTCGCTGATCGCGGGCCCCTGGGGCGAGGTACTGGCGGAAGCGGGAACCGATCCCGGTGTCATCGTCGCGGACATCGATCCCGCGCGCTCCGCCGAGGCGCGTGCGCACATTCCTTCCTTGCGTCACGACCGGCCGTTCGCATGATCATCCGCATCGAGAGCGCCGCCTCCACCGCCGCGCAGAGCCTTATGGCCGCGCTCGATGACGACATCATGAGCCGGTATCCCGGCGAACCCACCAACGGTATCGACGCGGCAGACTTCGAAGCGGCGGCCGGCGTCTTCGTGGTCTGTTATGTGGACGACGTGCCGGCGGCCTGCGGCGCGCTCCGTCCGTTCGAAGGCTGCGCCGAGATCAAACGGATGTATGTCGTCCCCGCGCTGCGCGGCCGCGGCTTGGCGCGCGCCATGCTCGGTTTTCTCGAAGCGGAAGCCGCGCGGCGCGGCTATGCGCGCGCGATCCTGGAGACCGGGCGGGAAATGACCGCAGCGCTCACGCTCTATCGTTCCGAGGGCTGGCGGGAAATTCCGGTGTTCGGCCGGTACATCGGCGATCCGAAGAGCATCTGCTTCGAAAAGCCTCTGGCGCGCCAGGGTTAACGTCTTGCGGAATATAATGTTGACCCCAGTTGATGTAGGGTGATGGCGCGAAAGGCGCAGGTAGTGATCGTCTACAATCTCAGATGCGTGAACGACCACGAATTCGAAGGCTGGTTCCAGAGCGGGGCTGCCTTCGACGACCAGGCCGCGTCGGGCAAACTGATGTGCCCGATGTGCGCCACCCATCGGGTCGAAAAAGCGGTCATGGCGCCCGCGCTCGCCGGCACCAAGAAGACCGTTTCGGCTAAGGACGAGCTGAAGCAGATGCGCCAGTTCGTTTCGGGCATGCGCAAATATGTGAAAGAGAACGCGGAATATGTCGGACCGAAGTTCCCCGAAGAGGCGCGCAAGATCCATTACGGCGAAACCGAGGAGCGCCACATCTACGGCGAGGCGACGCTCAAGCAGGCCAAGGAGCTGATCGAGGAGGGCGTCGACGTCGCCCCCCTGCCGCCCGATTTGGACGAAGAGACGAACTAGGCGCTATCTACAACTAGCTTTGGGCTTTGGACTTATTGAGGGTTACGGCGGCGCGAATGAGAGTCTTCAACGCCTTCTCGTTTATCTTCTCGCCGTCGTGGAAATCGATGGCACGCCTGGTGTTGCCTTCGAGACTGGAGTTGAAGAGGCCTGAAGGATCCTTCAGAGCCGCCCCTTTGGCGAAAGTCATCTTCACGACGGTTTTGTAAGTCTCGCCCGTGCAGATAATTCCGGCGTGCTCCCACACCGGAACCCCTCTCCACTTCCACTCCTCGATGACTTCGGGGTCGGCTTCCTTGACCAAGGTGCGCAGCCGGCTGAGCATCATTCCCCGCCAGTCGCCTAGCTCCTTGATTCTCGCGTCTATCAGCTGAGAAGGAGACTTGCTTTTCTGCGGCCCGCTCTTCTTCATGCCAGTTTCTCCGCCTCAGTCCCCAGGCATTGAGAAATGGGGGGCATCCCCACCGTGCCGATTCTGCCCGGAGCTGCGGTCACGCTATGCACCATTGTAGGCAGGGCCTAGCTTCCCGCAACCACCATGTAGTTCACGTCGGTGTCGGCGGACAGCCGCCAATTCCAGTTTAGCGGATCGAAGGAGACGCCCTGTGTTTTCAGGACCTTGAGCCCGCTCTCGTCAAGTATCGCGCGAAGCCGTTCGGGCTCGACGAAGCGGCTCCAATCGTGGGTGCCGGGCGGCAGCCAGCGCAGCACGTATTCCGCCCCGATCTTGGCCAGCGCCAGCGACTTCAGCGTCTTGTTGAGGGTGGCGACGAACATCAGCCCGCCGGGCTTTACGAGCCGGGCGCAGGCGCCGAGGTAGCCCGCCAGGTCGGCCACATGCTCGACCACCTCCATGTTGAGGACCACGTCGAAGCCTTGGCCGTCCGCCACGAGCGATTCGGCGGTCGTCACCCGATAGTCGATCTCGACCCCGGCGGAGGCAGCATGAGCGGCAGCCGTTTTGACGTTTCTCTCCGAGGCGTCCGCCCCCAGAACCGCGAACCCCAGCCGGGCCATCGGTTCGCTCAGCAGCCCCCCGCCGCAGCCGATGTCCAGCAGGCTCAAACGCTGGAACGGTTTGAGGCCATCCCGCCCGAAATGGGCCCCTGCCACCTCGCGAATGAAGGCCAGCCGGACCGGGTTGAATTTGTGCAGGGGGGCGAATTTGCCCGCCGGGTCCCACCATTCCGCCGCCAGGGCGGAGAACTTCGCCACTTCGCCAGGGTCGACAGAGGGTGAGGTCATGCCTCGGCTTATACCCTCCCCTTGAGGGAGGGTCGATCCGGCGAAGCCGGATCGGGGAGGGGTAGTGGCGCCATTACCCCACACCGGAAAATTCACTGCGTGAATTTTTCTGCCTCCCCCTCAAGGGGGGAGGCGAACATGAGTTGAGCCGCCGCCACCCTCCGTCTATGTATGGCTCGCGAAGGGCAGGCGTGCAAACCATGGCAAAGATTGCGATGAAATTCGGCGGGACCTCGGTGGCCGACCTGGACCGCATCCGCCATGTCGCCACCCTGGTCGCCAAGGAGGCCTCGCGCGGCCATCAGGTGGCCGTAGTGGTTTCCGCCATGGCGGGGGAGACCAACAAGCTGGTCGGCTGGACCAAGGAACTCTCGCCCCTGCACGATGCGCGCGAATACGACGTCGTGGTGGCGGCGGGCGAGCAGATCACCGCCGGACTGCTCGCCGTGGCGCTGGGCGCGATGGGCGTCTCGGCGCGTTCGTGGATGGGCTGGCAGATTCCGATCCGCACCTCGGCGGTGCACGGTTCGGCGCGCATCGAGGGCATCGATCCCGCATTGTTGAACGAGCGGCTGGGCCAGGGGCAGGTGGCCGTGATTGCCGGCTTCCAGGGCGTCGCGCCCGACAACCGAATCTCGACGCTGGGCCGCGGCGGCTCGGACACCAGTGCCGTCGCCGTGGCCGCCGCGATCAAGGCCGACCGTTGCGACATCTATACGGATGTCGACGGCGTTTACACCACCGATCCGCGCATCGTGCCCAAGGCGCGCCGGCTGCCTAAAATCGCCTTCGAAGAAATGCTCGAGATGGCTTCACTAGGCGCGAAAGTCCTGCAGACGCGCTCGGTGGAGATTGCCATGCTATACCGCGTACCTGTCCGCGTCCTGTCGACTTTCGATCCCGACGCGGGCGGCACGCTTTTGTGCGACGAGGAAGACATCGTGGAAAAGAAACCCGTTACCGGCATCGCCTATTCGCGCGACGAAGCGAAGATTTCGCTGATGCGAATTCCGGACCGTCCCGGGATCGCGGCGGCGATCTTCGGTCCGCTCGCGGACGCGGGCGTCAACGTCGACATGATCGTGCAGAACATCTCGGAGGACGGAAGGCGAACCGACCTCACTTTCACGTGCGCGCGCAGCGAACTGGCCCGCGCCCTCAGCGCCCTGGAAAAGGCCGGGCCGACCATCGGCTATCGCGAGATCACGTCGGACTCGAACATGGCGAAGGTCTCGATCATCGGCATCGGCATGCGCGCCCATCCCGGCGTAGCCCAGACCATGTTCCGCACCTTGTCGGAGAAGGGCATCAACATCCAGGTGATCTCCACCTCCGAGATCAAGGTCAGCGTGCTGATCTCGGAAGAATATGTGGAGCTGGCGGTGCGCGCGCTGCACTCGGCCTTCGAACTGGACGCGGCATGACATGACCGACGTGCTGGGAGACGCCTGATGCCCCCGGCCGTTGGATCCGGCCCTCGCACCCTCCTGCGCCGCCTGCGCGAGATCATGGCCGAGCAGACGACGGCGCAGACTCGCCTCGACAAACTCGTCACCGTCATCGCCGCGAACATGGTGGCGGAGGTCTGTTCGATCTATCTGCGCCGCGCGGGCAAGGCGCTGGAGCTCTTCGCGACCGAAGGCCTCAATCCCAGCGCCGTCCACCGCACCCGCATGAAGGCGGGCGAGGGCTTGGTCGGCCTGGTCGCCGAGACCGCGGAGGCCGTGAATCTGAGCGACGCGCCGAGCCATCCGCACTTCTCCTACCGCCCGGAAACCGGCGAGGACCCCTATCACTCGTTTCTCGGCGTGCCGATCGTGCGCGGTGGCCAGGTCTTCGGCGTGCTCACGGTGCAGAACCGCGCGGCGCGCCAATATGCCGAGGAGGAAGTCGAGGCGCTGCAGACCGTCGCGATGGTGCTGGCTGAAGTGGTGGCGCAGAATCTGCTGTTCGACGTCAAAGAACTCGATGAGCCGGAGCTGCGCACCGATCGGCCGCGCAAGTTCAGCGGCGAGGGCTTATGTGAAGGCGTCGCGGTCGGCCAGGTCTTCCTGCACGCGCCGCGCGTCAAGGTCGAGCGCATGATCGCCGACAATCCGCAAGAGGAACTCGTCCGCCTCGAGGAGGCCATCGGCAGCCTGCGCGATTCCGTCGATCTGATGCTGGATTCGAGCGAGCTGGACCTCACCGGCGAAAGCCGCGAGGTGATCGAGGCCTATCGCCAGTTCGCCCACGACCAGGGCTGGCGCCAGCGCATGCGGGATGCCGTGCGCACCGGCCTTACTGCCGAGGCGGCGGTCGAAAAAGTACAGGACGAGATGCGCCTGCGCGTCGGGCGGCTCGGCGATGCCGTCCTGCGCGAACGCCTGCACGATCTCGACGATTTGGCGCGCCGCCTGTTGCGGCATCTGTCGGGCGACGGCCATCCGTCGCTGCAGGAAATGCCGCGCGATGCCGTGCTGGTGGCCCGCGGCATGGGGCCCGCCGAACTCCTCGACTACCGCCGCGACCGGCTGCTGGCGCTAGTGCTGGAGGACGCCGCGACGACCTCCCACGTCGCCATTGTGGCGCGCGCCATGGGCCTGCCGCTGGTCGGCTCGGCCGAGGGTGTGACCGACGCCGCGCGCTCGGGCGATCCTATTGTTGTCGACGGCGAGAGCGGCGAGGTGCATCTGCGCCCCGCCGAGGAGATCATCGCCGCCTTCAAGGTCAAGCGCACGCTGCGGGCCGACCGCGTCGCGCAATTCGCCTCCATCCGCGAACTGCCCGCCGTGACCAAGGACGGCGTGCACATCAAGCTGATGATGAATGCCGGCCTGCTGCTCGACATGCCTCATCTCGAGGAATCCGGCGCCGACGGCATCGGTCTGTTCCGCACCGAGCTGCAATTCATGATCGGCGAGACCATGCCGCGGCTGGCCGACCAAGCCGCCTTCTACAAGAAAATCCTAGATGCTGCCGGCGACAATCCCGTCGTCTTCCGCACCCTGGATCTGGGCGGCGACAAGGTCCTGCCTTACGCGCGCTGGGAGCGGGAGGAGAATCCGGCGCTCGGCTGGCGGGCGATCCGCATCGCGCTCGACCGCCCGGCGCTGCTGCGTTACCAGGCCCGCGCCCTGCTGACCGCGGCGGCGGGCAAGGTGCTGCGCATCCTGTTGCCGATGGTCAGCGAGGTCTCCGAATTCAACGCCGGGCGCGCCCTCATCGACCGCGAGATGGAACGCGCTCGCCTTTTGGCCATTCCCCAGCCGCGCCAGGTGCTGGTGGGCGCCATGCTGGAGGTTCCGGCCCTGGCCTTCATGCTGCCCCAGATCATGCGCAGCGCGGATTTCGTCTCGATCGGCTCCAATGATCTTTTGTCACTGGCGTTCGCCGTGGACCGCACCAACCCGCGCGTGGCGCGCCGCTACGACTTCCTCAACCCGGCCGCGCTGACCCTGATCCGGCAAATCATCCACAGCGCCAAGGAGGCGGGCGGCGAGCTGTCGCTTTGCGGCGAGATGGCCGGCAAGCCCCTGGACGCCATGGCCTTGATCGGACTCGGTCTTCGCACGCTTTCCATGTCGCCGGGCAACATCGGCCCGATCAAAACCATGATCCGCAGCCTGCGCTTGGGCGAAGTGTCTCAATTCGTGGATAAGCAGTGCGGGCGTACCGACCATTCCTTGCGAAGCAGGCTTGCGGCCTTCGCTGCGGAGCGCGGCATCCTCCTGAAATAGTGATTGTCATTTTCTTGTCACAGCGCCCTTTGGCCTATACAGTAGGCGGTCTGAGGCGTTGTGAGGTGTCGTTATGAGGATGTCCGTTATTTCCTTGGTTTTTGTTGCCGCGATGATCGGATCGCCGGCAGTATTCGCGGCTGACGATCAAACCACGACGTCTGGTCAAACCACCACGACCGGCCAGACCGCCATGCCTCCCGCGGCCGGCGATCCCTCGACCACGTCGGACGCCCCAAACCTGGACCAGGTCGAATGCCGGGAATTGCCCCCGCCCACGGGCACACGCCTCGGCGCTCGTCGCATCTGTCAGACCAAAAGGCAATGGCTGGCACTTCAAGCAGACTCCCAAAAGACGCTGAACGATATGCAGCGCAGAGGCGGGAGCCCGGGCATGGTTGGTAACTGAGCCGGGTCATCGTCCCAACTCATGTTTTGTCGCGACCGGTCCCGAAGCGGGTGGCGCGAGACTTCTGCTAGGGCTTCCAGCGCTACCGGCCGAGAAATCGGACCCAGAATCGAGAAAACTTGTTGATTCCCAATTGTCTAACCGGGGGTCTTGCAGGTACATTTGGGCTGCGGGCGCGGCCTTCATGGCTGGGCGTCATGCGTTGATTTGCCTAAAGACGAAACTCGTTTGCAGATGACCAAAGTCACACGGCTCACATTGGACGAAGGGGGCGGCCTCGACCGGCGGCGCATTCACCTGCGCGAGATTTCCGGCGACCTCGACGCGCCGCTGGAGACTGTCGGCCAGGATTTGCACGCGGCACGGCTGAGGCGCGGCGACGATCTGGCGACCGTCTCAAGGGTGCTGAAGATCCGCAAGGATCACCTCGAGGCGCTGGAGGAAGACCGCGTCGAGGCTCTGCCCGGGCGCACTTATGCGGTGGGCTTCGTTCGTTCGTACGCGGACTATCTCGGGTTGGACGCGGTGCAGTGTGTCGAACGCTTCAAGGCGGAGATCGCCGGGCGTTCCGACGAGACGGTTCAGCCCATCACCGTGCTCGACGAGGACGACCACCGCCGACTACCGCAAGGCTGGATGATTATCGCCGGCGTGGTGTTGGTGCTGGTGCTTTACGGCGCCTATCAACTTGCCGCATCGGCCGAGCGCATGCTCAACGAGCCGGAAACCGTTCCTCCGCCGCAGCAGATGATGTCGAAGCCCGCCACGGTGGCGCAGCACAAGCCCGCGCCGTCGAAGCCGGTCGTCTCGCCGCCGCCCGCCGCGACGACGCCACCCGCCGAAGACACCACCGCGCCTGCCGCTCAAGCCACCGTGCAACCGCCGCCGAGCACGACGCAGCTGCAGCCCTCCGGCGTGCCCGACGCCATCCCGGCCGGCCAGGTCTATGGCGAGCAGAACAAGAATGCCCGCGTCGTCCTGCGGCTGCGTCAGGCCGCCCGGATCCTGGTCCAGGGACCTGACGGCACGTTGTTCATCAACCGCACGCTGAAGGCGGGCGATACGTACAAGGTCCCCAATTTCGTCGGCGTGACCATGACCACTTCGAATGCCGGGGCGGTCGAACTCGACCTCGACGGAACCGTCGTTGGCCTGGCGGGCAAGAACAACGACACCGCCGAAGCGCTGTCGCTCGACCCGCAATCGATCATGGACCGCGCCAACGCCGGCCGGACGGGACAATGACCGGCGCAGACGAAAGGTTGCCATGAGCGTCCGTGCGTACCGCGACATTTACCGGCGTAAAGCCCGGCAAATTCACGTGGGCCCCGTGGCGATCGGCGGCGACGCCCCGATCAGCGTGCAGACCATGACCAACACCGTCACCTCGGACGCGCGCGCCACCATCGAGCAGATTCGCGGCATCGCTGAAGCGGGCGCCGACATCGTACGGGTCTCCTGCCCCGACGAGGAATCCACCACCGCGATGAAGGCGATCTGCAAGGCCTCGCCGATCCCCGTCGTGGCCGACATCCATTTCCACTACAAGCGCGCCATCGAAGCGGCGGAAGCGGGGGCCGCGTGCCTGCGCATCAATCCCGGCAACATCGGCTCGGCCCAGCGCGTCAAGGAGGTCATCAAGGCGGCCAAGGATCACGGCTGCTCGATGCGCATCGGCGTCAATGCGGGCTCGCTGGAAAAGGAATTGCTCGAGCGTTACGGCGAGCCTTGCCCTGAAGCGATGGTCGAAAGCGCGCTCAGCCACGCCAAGATTCTCGACGACAACGATTTCCGCGAATACAAGATTTCGGTGAAGGCCTCCGATCCGTTCCTGGCGGTGGCCGCCTATCAGGCACTGGCCGAGGCCACGGATTGCCCGCTGCATCTGGGCATCACCGAGGCGGGCGGCATGATCTCGGGCACAGTCAAATCCTCCATCGGCATGGGGATGCTGCTGTGGAGCGGCATCGGCGACACCATCCGCGTCTCGCTCAGCGCCGATCCGGTGGAAGAGGTGCGTGTCGGCTTCGACATTCTGAAGTCGTTGAACCTGCGCCATCGCGGCGTGAACATCATTTCCTGCCCCTCCTGCGCGCGGCAGGGTTTTAACGTGATCGATACCGTGCGGATTCTGGAAGAGCGCCTCAAGCACATCACCACGCCGATGTCGCTGTCGATCATCGGCTGCGTGGTCAACGGGCCGGGCGAGGCGCGCGAGACCGATCTGGGCTTCACCGGCGGCGGCGCGGGCAAGGGCCACGGCCAGATTTATCTCAACGGCGAGATCGCCTACCGCCTCGACAATGAGAATCTCGTCGAGCACATCGTCGAACTGTGCGAGAAAAAGGCCGCGGAGATCGAATCCGAGCGCGGCAAACTCGAAGCCGCGCAGTAAATCCATTAGCACGCATCCCCAAAACGAAGTTGGAGCTCACGACTATGAGTGCAACCTACCAAGGCGAATGTTTCTGCGGCGCCGTCCACATCGAAGTCACCGGCGCGCCGGAGGGTATGGGCTATTGTCACTGCCGCTCGTGCCGGTCTTGGTCGGGCGGGCCGGTCAATGCGTTCAGTCTGTGGAAGCCCGAGGCCGTGTGGGTCACGGCGGGGGCCGAGCATGTCGCCATGTTCCAGAAAACGCCGCTCAGCCAACGCCAATATTGCCGCAAATGCGGCGGCCATCTGATGACCAACCATCCGCCGCTTGGTCTGGTCGACGTCTTCGCCGCTACGCTACCGGCACTGAAATTCAGCCCCGGCGTCCACGTCAATTATTCCGAGACCGTCCTGCCGATGCACGACGGCCTGCCGAAGTTCAAGGACTTCCCGAAGGAATTCGGCGGCTCCGGCGAGATCGCCGCGGAATAGGGCGGGCGGCCTAGACGCCGATCAGTTCGCAGTATTTCTTGAGATCGATATTGCCGCCGGAAACGATGGCGACGATCGGCCCGCTGCCGGCCTTGCCGGAAAGCGCGGCAGCGAGCGGCAGCGCACCGGCGCCTTCGGCAATGACCCGGACCTTCTCCGCCATCAGCCGCATCGCCGTTCTAGTTTCCTCCAGGCTGACGACAATGGCGCCGTCCACCACCGGCTTCATGCGCTCCCACATGCGCGGAAAAACGCTCTGGCCACCCGCGCCGTCCACGAACGAGGCCTTCCAGTCCTTGAAAACCTGCGGGCTGTTCTTGGCGAACGAGAGCGAAAGGGGTGCGGCCGTCTCCGGCTCGGCGCCCCAAACCTTGACCTCGGGCTTCAGCGCCTTGATCGCGCTGCCGACGCCCGTGATCAGGCCGCCGCCGCCGATCGCCGCGATCACCGCCGCAGTGTCGGGCGCATCCTCCAGAATTTCGAGGCCCATGGTTGCGTGGCCAGCGATGAAATTGTGATCGTCGAAAGGATGCACGAAGGTTCCTTCCGCGCCGGGATAGGAACGCTCATCGAGCGCCTGCCAGGCGCGGTCATAGGACACGAGGAGGAGTTTGGCGCCGAGCGCGCGCATCCGGTCGAGCTTGGCGGTTGGTGCCGTCTCGATCGCGACGACGGTGCAGGGCACACCGGCCTGCCGCGCCGCATAGGCGACGCCTTGCCCGGCATTCCCCGCGCTGATCGTCCACACGCCGCGCTTGCGCTCGGCCTCGCTCAGCAGCGCCACGGCGTTGGCGGCGCCGCGCAGCTTGTAGGCGTTGATCGGCTGCAGATTTTCCAGCTTCAAGCGGATGTCGGGCGCACCCGGCCCCAATTCCAGGCGCACCAGCGGCGTGCGCAGGATCGTTGCGGCGATTCGCTTCTGCGCCTCGCGCATTTCGGCGAGCGCGATCGGGCGAACGGGCGCGAGCGAGGCGGGCATCGTCGATTTCCTTCCAAAACGCGAGCGAATATGCTTCCTGCGCCCACTGTACGTTGCCCGGGCGCTTAGGACAAAGAATGATTCCCACCGCCAAGCTCGAACGCCTGCTGGACCGCTTTCATGCGGTGGAGGCGGAGCTTGCCTCGGGCGTGGCCGGCGGCGTTTATGTGAAGCTGTCGAAGGAACATGCCGAGCTATCGCCCATCATCGCGGCCGTGGAAGCCTACCGGACGGCGGAGAAACAGTTCGGCGAAGCCGATGCGCTGGTGAACGATCCCTCGGTCGATTCCGAGATGCGCTCCCTTGCCGAGCAGGAACGCGCCGAGCTGAAAGTACAGCTCGAAGGACTCGAACGCGACCTGAAGCTGAAGCTGCTGCCGAAAGACACCGCCGACAACTCCTCCGCCATCGTGGAAATCCGCGCCGGCACCGGGGGCGACGAGGCGGCTTTGTTCGCCGGCGATCTGCTCAAGATGTACACCCGCTACGCTGCGCTCCAGGGCTGGAAGACCGATCTGATGTCGCTGTCGGAAAGCGACCTCGGCGGCATCAAGGAAGCCGTGATGGAAGTGGCCGGGGAGGGCGCTTATGCCAAGCTCAAGTTCGAAAGCGGCGGCCATCGCGTGCAGCGCGTGCCGGTGACCGAGGCGGGCGGGCGCATCCACACTTCGGCCGCCACCGTCGCCGTGCTGCCCGAGCCGGAAGACGTCGACATCGAGATCAACGAGAAGGACCTGCGCATCGACGTCTATCGCGCCTCGGGCGCCGGCGGCCAGCATGTCAACAAGACCGAAAGCGCGGTGCGCATCACGCACCTGCCAACCGGCATCGCCGTGGCGCAGCAGACGGAAAAATCCCAGCACAAGAACAAGGCCCAGGCGATGAAGCTGCTCAAGGCCCGCCTGTTCGACATGGAACGCGAACGGGTGGATCGCGAACGCGCCAGCGAGCGCAAGGGGCTGGTCGGTTCTGGCGACCGCTCCGAGCGCATCCGCACCTATAATTTTCCGCAAGGGCGGGTGACCGACCATCGCATCAACCTGACGCTCTACAAGCTCGACCGGATCATTTCCGGCGACGACCTCGGCGACATCGTCGACGCGCTGGTGACCGAGGACCAGGCCAGCCGTCTCGCTGAACTGGAGACGGACGCCCGGTGAGCGATTCCTTTCTGGCGGATGCGGTGCATCACCTGACCGCAGCCGGGGTGAAGAACGCCCGTCTCGACGTACGCCTGCTGTGGAACCACGCCGCGGCCGATGCTGTGCTCTTTGCGTCCTTCGTTGCCCGCCGCGCCGCGCGCGAACCGCTCGCCTACATCACCGGGCGCAAGGAATTCTGGGGCCTCGATTTCGAGGTCGGCCCCGGCGTTCTGATCCCGCGCCCCGAAAGCGAGACGATCATCGAGCAGGCGCTCGCCCTGTTCCCGGATCGCGGCGCGGCGTTGAAGATTCTCGATCTCGGGATGGGCAGCGGCTGCCTGTTGATTGCGTTGTTAAAGGAATATCGCAACGCATGCGGCTTAGGCATTGACCTGTCAGAACAAGCGCGCGCTTACGCTATGCGCAATGTCGTCCGCCACGGCCTCGCCGGACGCTGCGAGATTCGGGCCGGCGACTGGAATGAGGCGCCGCGCGGCCCCTATGACGCGATTCTTTCCAATCCGCCCTACATCAAGACCGCGGACTTGGCCGGTCTCGAACCGGAGGTTGGATACGAACCGGTGGAGGCGCTCGATGGCGGGCCGGACGGGCTTGCGGCTTATCGCGCTTTGGCGCCCGCATTGGCCCGCCTGCTGAGTCCGGGCGGACGGGCGTTGCTCGAAATCGGAGCCGGACGCGCGGGCGAAGTCGGCGCCGTTTTGGCACAGTGTGGCCTCGAAGTGATAAAACAGGCCCCGGATCTGGCGGGAATTCCGCGGGTTTTGATCGCGGGCCGTAGGGGATAGCCCTTTCCTTTGTGGCGAAAAAGGTGTTGGAAATGCCCCGCCGACCCGTTAGCTTCATGGGCCGGGGACAAGGATCCTGCCGATTGGCCGATAGAGTCGGCGGCGGGGCGCATTTAGCGCCTTAGGTCTTGGACATAGCGAAAGACGAACTCTGCATGGAAACGCCGCTCGCGCGCCTTTGGCTGCGCCAAGCGATGATGACGGTAAACCGTAGGACGGAACCTTCCCGTCCTCATCCAAAGGGGCAACAGTGAAACGCTCGAGACGAGGCGGCCGCAGGCCGCAACCCGGTGGTCATAACGGACACAATGTCGGAAACGGCGGCGGGCACAATCCGAACCGCACCTTCGATTCCAACGGCCCCGAAATCAAGATTCGCGGCTCGGCCGCCAATGTCTACGAGAAATACCTTCAGCTTGCTCGCGACGCCAATGCCGCCGGCGACCGGATCATGGCGGAGAATTACCTCCAGCACGCCGAGCATTATTACCGCATCATGGCGGTGGCCCAGGCCCAGCAGCAGCAGTACCAGCAGGCGAACGGCCAGGCCAACAACCCCAACAATCCGCAAGTGCGTCCGCCGAACGGGGCCAGCGATCAGCCTTACGTCCAGCAGCAGCCCGGGGCCGCGCCGCAGACCAGCGCCCCCTCGTTCTCCCTGACCGAAGGCCAGGACGACGACGAGGACGACGAAGCCGGCGACGGGCCGGAATAGGCGTTTGGCGGCACTTGTGCTTCCGCCGGTGAATTCCCACATATCTGCCCGGGTGCGGTGCCCTTAACGGGGCCGTAGCCCAAATTTGCGAGACTCGTCCTAGGCTACTTTGTGGGCCGGGCCGGGGGCTTGAGAGGCAGAGATGGACATCGAGAAGTTCACCGAGCGGGCGCGCGGTTTCATTCAATCCGCCCAAGGGCTGGCGCTGCGCTCCAACCACCAATATTTCACCCCGGAACATCTGCTGAAGGTCCTCATCGACGATGAGGAAGGCTTGGCCGCGCGGCTGATCGCGGCGGCGGGCGGCAAGCCGGAGCAGGTGCGCGACGGGGTGGCGCGCGCGCTGGCCAAGCTTCCCAAGGTCGAAGGCTCGGGCGCGGGCGGGGTTTATCTCGGCCCCGAAACGGCGCGGCTGCTGGAGGCGGCGGAGCAGGCGGCCAAGAAGGCCGGCGACAGCTTCGTCACCGCGGAATATCTGCTGCTGGCGCTCGCCATGGCGGCGGCCACGGAGTCCGCGAAGATTCTGAAGGACGCGGGCGTAACCCCGCAGAACCTCAACAAGGCGATCGCCGATCTGCGCAAGGGCCGCACCGCCGACAGCGCCACCGCCGAGAACGCCTATGACGCGCTCAAGAAATATGCCCGCGACCTGACCGAACTCGCCCGCACGGGCAAGCTCGATCCGGTGATCGGCCGCGACGAGGAAATTCGGCGCACGATCCAGGTTCTCTCGCGCCGCACCAAGAACAATCCGGTGCTGATCGGCGAGCCGGGCGTCGGCAAGACTGCCATCGCCGAAGGCCTGGCGCTGCGCATCGTCAACGGAGACGTGCCCGAAAGCCTGAAGGGCAAGCGGCTGATGGCGCTCGACATGGGCGCGCTGATCGCGGGCGCCAAATATCGCGGCGAGTTCGAAGAGCGGCTCAAGGCCGTGCTCAACGAAATCACCGCCGCTGCGGGTAAGGTGATCCTGTTCATCGACGAGATGCACACCCTCGTCGGCGCGGGCGCGGGCGAAGGCGCGATGGACGCCTCCAACCTGCTGAAACCGTCGCTGGCGCGCGGCGAGCTGCATTGCATCGGCGCCACCACGCTGGACGAATACAGGAAGCACATCGAAAAGGACGCGGCGCTGGCGCGGCGCTTCCAGCCGGTGTTCGTCTCCGAACCGACGGTGGAGGACACGATCTCCATCCTGCGCGGGCTCAAGGAGAAATACGAAGTCCATCACGGCGTCAGGATCACCGATTCCGCCATCGTCGCGGCGGCGCAGCTTTCCAACCGCTACATCACCGACCGCTTCCTGCCCGACAAGGCCATCGATTTGATGGACGAAGCGGCGTCGCGCCTGCGCATGCAGGTGGATTCCAAACCCGAGGAGCTGGACGAACTCGACCGCCGCGTGGTGCAGCTCAAGATCGAGCGCGAGGCGCTGAAGAAGGAGACCGACAAGGCGTCGCGGGACCGTCTGGCCGCGCTCGAAACCGAGCTTGCCGATCTCGAGCAGAAGGCGGCCGCGCTCGCCGCGAAATGGCACGAGGAGAAGAAATCCGTCCAGGACGTGCAGGGCTTGAAGGAGAAACTCGACCGCGCCCGGGCCGATGCCGACATCGCCCAACGCCGCGGCGATTTCGCGCGCGCCGGCGAGCTGACCTATGGCGTCATCCCCGATCTCGAACGCCGGTTGAAGGTGATCGAGGAGCAGCAGAACACCGCGCTGGTGAAGGAGGCCGTGACGCCCGAGCATATCGCGGGCATCGTCTCGCGCTGGACCGGCATTCCCGTCGACAAGATGCTGGAAGGCGAGCGCGCCAAGCTGCTCAAGATGGAGCAGGCGCTGGAGGCGCGCGTCGTCGGCCAGGACCAGGCCGTGCGCGCCATTTCCAACGCGGTGCGCCGGGCCCGCGCCGGGCTGCAGGACCCCAACCGGCCGATCGGCTCGTTCCTGTTCCTGGGGCCGACCGGCGTCGGCAAAACCGAATTGACCAAGGCGCTGGCGGCGTTCCTGTTCGACGACGACAACGCCATGGTGCGCATCGACATGAGCGAGTTCATGGAGAAGCATTCCGTGGCGCGGCTGATCGGCGCGCCGCCGGGCTATGTCGGTTACGAAGAAGGCGGCGTGCTCACCGAAGCGGTGCGCCGGCGGCCCTATCAGGTGATCCTGTTCGACGAGGTCGAAAAGGCGCACCCTGACGTGTTCAACGTGCTGCTCCAGGTGCTCGACGATGGTCGCCTGACGGATGGGCAGGGCCGCACGGTCGATTTCAAGAACACGGTCATCATCCTGACCTCGAACCTCGGCACGGAGTTTCTCACCGGCGAGGACACGGCGGCGGCCCACGCCCAGGCGATGGCGGCGGTGCGCGCCCATTTCCGCCCTGAATTCCTCAACCGGCTGGACGAGATCATCCTGTTCCACCGGCTGACCCGCGCCAACATGGACAAGATCGTCGACATCCAGATGGCGCGGCTCGCCAAGCTGCTCGCCGACCGCAAGATCGAGATCGTGCTCGACGCCAAGGCGCGCGAATGGCTGGCCTCCGCCGGCTACGATCCGGTGTATGGCGCGCGCCCGCTGAAGCGCGTGATCCAGCGCCGGCTGCAGGACCCGCTGGCGCAACTGCTGCTAGAGGGCAAGATCGCCGACGGCGCCAAGGTGAAGGTCGGCGCGGGTAAGAGCGGGCTCACCATCAACGGCCAGGAATACTCGGGCTCGCCCGACGAGATCGACGTCGAGCACGCGCCGAGTAAGGCGCTGCATTGAGGACTGGGCTTATTTCGCCGCCGCTCTGAGGTCGGTGGAAATATCGGCGACTCTGGTTTCCAGCTCGGTGGACGCCAGCACAGAATCGACGTGCAGCCGCGTTGCCAGGAAGTCGCGCAATTGGCGACCCGCCAACTTGATCCCTTCTGCGATTTTTACCTTCGTCGGATTGACCTGAACTTTATTGATCCGGATTTCGTAGTGCAGATGCGGGCCGGTCGCCATGCCGGTCATGCCGCTAAAGGCGATCACCTGAGCTTGGCGCACGCGCGTTCCCTTGTGCAGGCCCCGCATAAAGCGCGACAGATGCCCGTAAGCGGTTTCGTAGCCGTTGCCGTGGTTGAGCAGCATGAAATTGCCGTAGCCGTTTTCCCAACCCATATATTCGATGGTGCCGGAGCCTGCCGCCATCACCGGCGTACCGATCGGCACGCCGAAATCGACGCCTTTGTGCATCCTTGTGTAGCCCAGGATCGGATGGAAGCGCATGCCGAAGCCGGAGGTGATGCGCGCGCCGTCCACCGGCGTCTTCATCAACATGCCCTTGGCGCTCTGGCCCTTGGCGTCGAAATAATCCGCCGGCTGGTCGGCGTCCGGCTGGTAGCGGTAGAGCGCGATTTCGCGGCCGCCCAGCTTCATCATTGCGTAGGTGATGTTGCCGTCCTTCGCCGGCTGACCTTCGGGCGTGTAGTAATAATCATAATAGACCTCGAAGGAATCGCCGGGGCGGATGTCGCGCTGGAAGTCCACCTTGTACGAGAACATCTTGATCATCTCGACGACGACGTCGGCGGGGATGCCCGCCTTCATCGCGGAAAGATAAAGGCTCGAGTCGATCGTGGTGCCGGCGCGATGCACATGGGCGACAAGCTGCTTGACGGTATCGGTGGCGGCGAAGCTGCCGTCCGCGGCGCGAGTCACCGCAATGTCGTGCTCGACCGACGGAGAGAAGGCGATGGACAAGAGCCGCACATTCGGCTCGGCGGCCGCAGCTTGGGTCGTCGCGAGACCGTCATTGGCGGCAGCGTCGGGCGAGCTGTCCGTGAGAGCGTTCTGGCCGGCGAAGGGATCCGGCGGATTGCTGAAGGTCAGGTCGAACGATTGTCCGGCCCTGAGGCTGCGCGGATTGTAGACTTTCGCCAGCGCCGCGATCGCCGCACTGGCGTCGGCTGCGGTAATGCCCGCTTCCTCCAAGGCGCCGGCCAGCGTGTCCCCGGAATCGAGCGTCACCGTGTGGGTTTCTACCTCGGGAGCGGCGTTGGCGGCGCGTTCGTTCGCCAGCGTGTTGTCCAGCGATGCGGCGGGCGTGACGGTCTTCCCCGCATTCGATGAGCCGCCGATCGACTGCGTCATTTGCTGGAACAGCCGGTAGGGCAGGAAATTCGCCGTCTCGAAGCCGCGCGAGTTCGTCGGCGCCATGGTGCCGAGCGCAAGCCAGGCGACGGATCCGAAAATGATCGCGGTCAGCGAGGTCGATACCACGGCCCAGCGGCCGTCGGGGGTGGAGAGGGCGACAGCGGCCTTCCGAGCGGAAAGGCGCCATTCGGGCGTGAATGAATCTTGTGTCGGCTCGTATCGACCGTCCACTTTGGCTCCTGCGTTACGAATTCCGTCGTTGCACGAAAAGCCCCCAGCCCCTGATCTACGCGCTGGCGAACCGGCGACGAATCATTTAGCCCGATCCTAACGTCGGCCGTCAACCATTACCGGCGCGTTAAGGATTCGCCCATCCGTCAGGGCACAGCTATGTGCCAATCCGCGAATCTCGACTCAATGCCAGCAATTTCCGGGCCGAAAAATGATCGCGGCCCATGGGCAGTGCCCATGAGCCGCGTCACCGTCCGAATCAAGGGGGTACCTAGAGGCGGACGAGAAGTTCTTCCGCGATCCGCCCATGCAGCCAGCCGACGCCTCTGGCGATGTGCAGGACCACGAAGAACAGGAGAATGCCGACGAACGTCAGCAGCACCAGACCGGGCGCGGTGTGGAGCAGATGATTGAGCCAGGGAACCTCGTCGATCTGGACGTGGCTTTGATTGGTGATGAGCGAATAGATCGAGGTGCCGGCAACACCGAGCGACATCGACAATCCGACTACGGCGGTCACGAAATAGATGATGCCGAGGGGCAGCATCAGGATCAGATAGAGCATCGACGTCCAGGTGCGTATGTCGAGCACGGCGTCCTTGATCCGCGTCCAGATCGATTCTTCCGATGGCGCCGCGGAGGGCAGGCGGCGCGGCATGCGCACGCCGAGCAGGGCCTCGACGATGCGTCCTTCGACGTGGCTGAGGACCCGGATCGAGCCGACAAACAACAGCGCGAAGGCGATGCCGATGATCAGGATCGCAAAGCCCGCCGTCAGCGAGATGCCGACGATTGTCCAGGTGAAATAGAAAATCCCGGTCACCAGCGACAGCAGCATGTAGAGCAGCGCGCCGTAGGTGCGCGGATCGGAGATGATGTTGAAAAAGCCGTAGCGGCGCCGGGCTTGCTGCTCGGGCTGCGCGAACGGGGTGGAAATCGTTGCTTCCATATCGCGGTACTCCTCTGCGATTTCTTGCGGCGAGCCGTAGGTTTCCACCACGGAGGCCATGACGTCGGCTTCGGCCCGCTCGGGATTCTGCGCGATCTCGTTGTTGAGGTGCTCTTCGCAATCCGCCAGCGCATCCGAGATCAGGCCTGGCGCGGCGCCTTTCAGCGCGCGGCGTAGCTGATCCAGGTAGGCGCGGACCGTGTCAGGCGGTCGGTCTAAATTCATGGGCCATCCCTCCGGTACCGGCCTTGAGCGCGTCGTCGACGAACTCGCGCATGTCGCGCCAGGCGAACTGCCATTCGGCCAGCGCCTGCCGTCCGTCGTCGGTGATGTTGTAGTAACGCCGCGGCGGCCCGAACGCGGAAGCTTCCACCCGGCTTTCCAGGAGGCCCAACGCGTTCAGCGAGCGCAGGACGGGGTAGATCGCACCCTGCTTGAAGATTAGTCCGCCTTCGCCCTCGGCCTTCACGGCTTTGGCGATTTCGTATCCGTACATCTCCCGGCCCGCGCGAGCGAGCACGGCCAGGAGCACGAGCGATGAAAGCCCGGCCATCAGTTCCTTACGGAATTTGCGCGTGTATTGGGATTCTTCGGTCACTTACTGAACGCGCCTTTCTTCCGCCCTCCAACTATTACGAAGTCATATGTAGCATGCACTTCACAATATGCAAGAGCGTAATAGTGGGGAGTTACAAATATTTTGATTCGGCTTGCGATTTGGTTAACCGGACATCGTGCCGCAGGTCAGGCCGTCGCTCTTGTGCAAATCCTGCAATCATAGGTTTAGAGATAGGCAACTAGGGGGGACACAATACACAAACTTCGGCCACCGGTCCGTCCGGCGCTATGCCGGCCCAAAGGGTAGCCATGCAGATCGACGCCTATCTCGAACGCATCGCCTATGACGGCCCCGTGCGCGCCGATCTCGGCACGCTGAGGGCGCTGCACCGCGCGCATCTCCTGGCGATCCCGTATGAGAATCTCGACGTCCAGCTCGGCCGCCCGGTGAGCATCGAACGCGCGCCGATCTTCGAGAAGATGGTGACCAACCGACGCGGCGGCTGGTGCTACGAGACGAACGGGCTGTTTGGCTGGGCGCTGGCCGAATTGGGCTTCAAGGTGAGGCGCAGCGCCGCTGCGGTGATGCGCGAAACTTCCGGCGACTCGGCCATCGGCAATCATTTGGTGCTCAAGGTCGAATTGGAGGAGGGGATTTATCTCGGCGATGTCGGCTTCGGCGACGGGCCGCTCGATCCCATCCGCGTCGCGCCCGGCGCCTTCGCCTCGCACGGCTTCGACTTTGCGGTATCGCGCGAGCCCGGCGGCTGGTGGCGCTTGCACAATCACAGGGGTGGCGGCGCGCCGTCGTTCGATTTCAACCTCGAGCCTGCCGACGAAGCCCTGATGGCCAAGAAATGCGATTGGCTGCAAAGCGCGCCGGACTCCATGTTCGTGCAGAACACCGTCTGCCAGCGCCACACCGCCGACGGGCTGGCGATCCTGCGCGGGCGCGTCCTGCGGGCGCTGATACCGGCCGGGCAGGCGGATCGCCTCATCAGAGACGCGGACGACTATGTCGCGGTGTTGGACAAGGTGTTCGGCTTGCGGCTGCCAGAAGCCGCGTCGCTGTGGCCGAAGATCTGCGGCCGCCACGAGTCGCTGTTCGCGCCGGAATAGACCCTACGCCGTCTTTCGCGCCGTCAGTACGGGCGAAGAACCGGCTTTGCCCTCGATGCGGACCCCGCTGAAGCCGCTATGCGAAAGAAGCTGGAAGGTCGCGACGATCTCCTGGCCGGAGCGGCTGATCGGATTGGGCAGCCATTTTGGTCCCTTCTTCTTGTGCGCGCGCAGGATCAAGAGCAGCAGGCCGCCCGGTTTGAGCACCCGGCGCACTTCGGCGACGTCGTGGGCGGGATCGCCCCAGAAATGGAAACAATGCAGCGCGGCGGCCTTGTCGAAATAGCCGTCGGGCCAGGGCAGGGCGGAGGAATTGCCCAGTTTCAGTTCGACGCGCCCCTGCTTGCGGAACCTCCTGGTGCGCCTCTGCGCCTTTTGCAGCATCAGCTCCGAAGGGTCGATGCCGCCGACGCGGACGCCGGGCGCCGCCTTGGCGATCTTGCGCAACAGCCGTCCGGTGCCGAAGCCGATCTCCAGGACGCAGTCCGCAGTCTGCACGTCCAGCCGGCGCAGCGCGAAGTCATGGGCGCGGGCGTTGCGCCGGTCCATGAACCAGCCGAAGACGCCGCCCCAGAAGCCGTGGGGACACATCGGCTGCCGTATCCTGCTCGCGACCATATTCAGGCCCCCGCCAGAATGATCTTCTCCACCTTTACATAATCCGTTTTTCCGGTGCCGAGCACGGGAATCGTCTCGGTTTGGATAATGCGGCGCGGCACGGCGATCTCGGCGACCCCGTGGTTCTGCGCCCAGCCGACCAGATCCACGCGCTGGGCCTCGGGATTGGTCGTGAGGAGCACGATCTGCTCGCCCTTGCGCCCGTCGGGCAGGGCAATGGCGGCATGGCTGTAGTCCGGCCACAGCGAGGAGGCGCAGTTTTCCACCACCGCCAGCGAGACGGTCTCGCCGCCGACCTTGGCAAAACGCTTCATTCGGCCCTTGATGGAAATGAAACCTTCGTCGTCGATGGAAACGACGTCGCCCGTGTCGTGCCAGCCGCCTTCCACCGGAACGATGACCCCGGGGTTCTCGGGCCTGATGTAGCCGAGCATTACGTTCGGCCCCTTAAGGAACAGGCGCCCGCCGCCTGGGATCCCCTCGACCGGCTCGAGCCGCGCCTGCATCCCCGCCATCAGCCGGCCGACGGTGCCCGGCCGGTTGGCGCCCGGCTGATTGGCGGCGGCGACGGGAGAGGTCTCCGTCACGCCGTAGCCCTCGATGAGATCGATCGCGTACTTCTTGCGCAGCAGCTGGCGGGTTTCGTCGCGCACTCGTTCGGCGCCGCACACGGCCAGGCGCAGCGAGTTGAGATCGCCCTGTTCGCCGGCGCGCGCATATTGCGACATGAAGGTGTCGGTCGAGAGCAGGATCGTTGCGCCTTGCTCCTTGATACGGCGCACGATGTCGTGCGGCTGCAACGGCGTGGGATGCAGCACCGTCTTCATACCCAGCAGCAGCGGCAGCATCGCGCCCGCCAGCAGCCCGAAGCAATGGAAGGTCGGCAGCGGGTTGAACATGATGTCGGTCGGATAAAACGCTACGTGTGCGCGCACCTGCTCGACGTTTGCCAGCAGGTTGGCGTGAGACAGCGCCACGCCCTTCGGCGCGCCCTCGGTGCCGGAGGTGAAAAGAATGACCGCCGGCGACTCGTAAGCCGGCCGCGACGCAACGAGTCCGGGCGCGTATTGCCCGATGCCCGCCACCGCCTTGTCGAAGATCGACAAATGCTCGCGTACGTCTTCCAGATAGACCAGCTCCGCCGCCATGGAGATTTCGGCGGCCAACGCGTCCAGCTTGGCAAGTTCGATGAAACGGTGCGCCGTGACGATGCGCTTGACCTCGGCGGTGCGCAGCGCGCTCATCACCCCGGCCGCGCCGTTGGTGAAATTCAGCATCGTCGGGATGCGGCCGTAGGCGGAAATCCCGAAGAAGGTGATCACGGCGCCCGCGCTGGTCGGCAGCATGATGCCCACGGTCTCGCCCCGCGAAGTTCCTTTCTTCAGGGCATGGCCGAGCGCCAGGACGGCGCGCATGATCTCGTCGTAGGTCAGGACGCGCTCGTCGCCATCGACGATGGCCTGACGGGTGCCGCCATAGCGCGCGCGGGCGTCGATCAGCGCCTGGAAGATCGTCTTATTGGTCTGCGTCATGTCGAGCGGGATAACATCCTCGCCCGACGCGGCGGCGACGGTGGCTACGGCCAATGGTTCCTCCCCAGATGGCGAGCATAGCCCGCTCTTGGTTTTGTGACACAGCCTAACGGAAGCGGGCAATTTTCGGTAGAGCGACCCATTTGTCGAGGACCGCCAACCCAATAGCCGCAGGGCACGGCGGCGGCTGTATCCCGCGGTCAGCCATATTCAGGTCCCGGCCAGGACTATCTTCTCGATCTTTGTGTAATCCGGCTTTCCGGTGCCGAGCACGGGGATATCGTCGCTGTGGACGATGCGGCGCGGCAAAGCGATCTCTGCCACGCCGTGGCTTTGCGCCCAACCGACCAGCTCCGCACGGCGCGCTTCCCTGCATGTCGTCAGCAAGACGATCTGCTCGCCCTTGCGTTCGTCCGCAACCGCGACCGCGGCATGGCTGTGATCCGGCCAGACGGAGGAGGCGCAATTCTCCGCCACCACCAGGGATACGGTTTCGCCGGCCACATTGGCGAAACGCTTCAGACGTCCCTTGATGGAAATATAGCCGTCTTCGTCGATAGACACGACGTCGCCGGTGTCATGCCAGCCGTCCTCCACCGGAACGATGACGCCTGGGTTCGCCGGCCTGATATAGCCGAGCATCACGTTCGGCCCTTTCAGAAACAGGCGGCCGGCACCGGGGATTCCTTCCACCGGTTCCAGCTTCGCCTGCATCCCCGGCATCAGATGGCCGACGGTACCGGGCCGGTTGTCACCAAACTGGTTGCCGGCCGCCAAAGGAGAAGTCTCCGTCAAGCCGTATCCCTCGATCGGCTCAACCTCGTGTTTGTTGCGCAGCAGCTGGCGAGTTTCTTCGCGCACCCGTTCGCCGCCACACACCGCAAAACGTAAGTATTTCAGATCGCCAGGCTCGGCTGCGCGCGCGTATTGCGACAAAAAGGTGTCCGTTGAGAGTAGAATCGTCGAGGCTGTTTCCTTGAAGCGCCGCACGATTTCATGCGGTCGCAGAGGTGTGGGATGGAGCACCGCCTTTATGCCCAGCAGGAGCGGCGTGAGCACACCCAACACCAGCCCAAAGCAATGGAACGTCGGCAGCGGGTTGAACAGAATGTCGTTCGAAAACAACGATTCGTGCAAGCACACCTGTTTGACGTTGGCCAACAGATTGGCGTGCGACAGCGCCACGCCCTTGGGCTTACCTTCCGTGCCGGAGGTGAAAAGGATGACTGCCGGCGAGTCATGCGGCCGGCGCGGGGCGACCAACCGCGGCACAAACTGCCCGATGCCTGCGGCTGCCTTGTCGAAAATCGACAATTTCTCGCGGACGTCCTCAAGATAAGTCAATTTCGCCGCCCTGGAGATTTCAGCCGCCAGCGCCTCCAGCTTGGCGAGTTCTATAAAACGGTGCGCTGTGACGATCCGCTTGACCACAGCGGTACGCACAGCGCTCACTACGCCGGCGGCGCCGGCGGTGAAGTTCATCATCGCCGGGATGCGGCCGAAGGCGGAAACCGCAAAAAAAGCGATTACCGCGGCCACGCTCGTTGGCAGCATGATGCCCACGGGTTCGCCTCGAGACGTGCCTTTCTTCAGGGCATGGCCGAGGGCCAACGCTGCACGCACGAGGTCGTCGTAGCTAACGGCTCGGTCGTCGCTATCGACGAGGGCCGTGCGAGAGCCGCCAAAGCGCGAGCGAGCTTCGACCAGCGCCTCGAACAACGTCTTCTTGGTACCCAATATGTTGAGTGCGAGAAGGTCCTTACCTGACACCGTGACGACGCCAGCGAAAGCCAATTGATATCTCCACCGCAAGGCGGGCGTGACCCGCTCTTGGCATTGTGGCGGCAACTTAACGGAACCCGGTGATTTTCGGTAGAGCAAGCTATATGTAAGGGCCATGACCACCGTCATCGACCAGGCGGGAAAAGACCGCCGCGCCCTGCGCCACCCGGAAAAGGCCCACCGGCCGGACAATCCCGTCCTGCGCAAGCCGGAGTGGATCCGCGTCAAAGCGCCCTTGGGGCGGGAATATTCAGAGACCGAGGCCATCGTGCGCCAGCACGGTCTGCACACGGTCTGCGAGGAGGCCGGCTGCCCCAATATCGGGGAATGCTGGACCCGCCGCCACGCCACCATGATGATCATGGGCGACACCTGCACGCGGGCCTGCGCCTTCTGCAACGTCAAGACCGGCCTGCCCGGGCCGCTGGACGAGGGCGAGCCGGGGCGCGTCGGCGAGGCGGTCGCCAGGCTCGGCCTCAAGCATGTGGTGGTCACTTCGGTGGACCGCGACGATCTGTCCGACGGCGGGGCGGAGCATTTCGCCAAGACCATCCGCGCCATCCGTGCGGCCAGCCCGGGCACCACGGTGGAAGTGCTGACGCCAGATTTCCTACGCAAGCCCGGCGCCGTGGAAATCGTGATGGCGGCGCGGCCCGATGTCTTCAACCACAATCTGGAAACCGTGCCGCGGCTTTATCTCAATGTGCGGCCCGGCGCGCGATATTACGTTTCGCTGCGGCTCTTGGAGCGCGCCAAGGAGCTGGCGCCCGGCGGCTTCACCAAATCCGGCCTGATGGTCGGGCTGGGCGAAAGCCGCGAGGAGATCATGCAGGTGATGGACGATCTGCGCGCGGCGGGCGTCGATTTCCTCACCGTCGGGCAGTACCTCCAGCCGACGCGCAAGCACGCGGCGCTGGATCGCTTCTGGTCGCCCGAGGAGTTCAAGGCGCTGGAAGCCACGGCGCGCGCGAAGGGCTTTCAGATGGTATCGGCGACGCCGCTGACGCGCTCGTCCTATCACGCCGATGCCGACTTCGCGCAGCTTCAGGCAGCGCGGGCGGGCGCGTGACCGCGCATACCGAATGCAGGATCGTTCCCCATGCCGCTGACGTGATGTACGCGGTCGTCGCCGACGTGGAGAAATATCCTGAGTTTCTACCCTGGTGTCTGGCGCTGCGGGTGCTTTCGCGCGAACAGGTGAAAGGCCGCGATGTCTTGCTGGCCGAAATGCTGGTCGGCTTCGGCGCGCTGCGCGAGCGCTATACGAGCCGCGTGGTGCTCGATCCGGCGGCGCGCACCGTCGATGTGACGCAAGCCGATGGTCTGTTCCGTCAACTCGAAACCCATTGGCAATTCACGCCGATGGGCGAGGGCTGCCGCGCGGATTTCTCCATCGCCTTCGAATTCAAGAACCCGTTGCTCGACGCGGTGGCCGGCCGCGCCTTCGAACAGGCGCTGCTCAAATTAACCGACGCCTTCGAGGCACGGGCGAAGTCGCTTTCAAGCCGGGCGGTCTGATCGGCTCAGTGCGTCGGCAGCGGGGCCATTGTGCGCATTGGCATGGCGTTCGTGCGCTCGATCGCGTTTGAATATGAAATCGAAATCTTCGCGAAGTTGAGCGTGATGGATTCGGTCGGATTCTCTTCGCCGCCAGTGCCTGCTTTTTGCGCCGAACTGATGAGCACGTCCTGCAAAATGATCTTCTCGCTGCGGCCGCCGGGTAAGGTCTGCTCGAGGACAACGGTCGGGAAGTGCTTCCCGCTGGCGCAGGCCTGCATCAGCAACGGCGAAGTGCTGTCGACCGTCTTCGTGATATGGATATCTTGGACCGAGACCTTGCCGGCGCCCGCGCCTCCCGTCGCCGAGCCGATCGACGCTCTGCTGGCGCCCCATGACCAGCTCAGGACCTCGATCGATCCGGAGTGGCCGGCCTGCCTGGATTCCCCGGGCACGCCTTCGAGCTTGAGGTAGGCGTTCATGGCCGCAGACGCATTCTGGGCAAGCAGCGCTGAACCGAGGGCCAAGCCGAGAGTGAACACGAGTGCGCGATGCGGTGCAAAACCGATCATGGGAATCTCCGCAATAGTTGCACGACGATGCTATAGCGGAATGTCTCCGCCGCATACCGGCAAGCAACCACAACATCTTTGCGGTCTTACAAAAGTTTCCGCAGGAGCAGCAACGCCGCTTCGACGCTCTTGAGCCGCACGTTGGTCCGGCCGATTTCGCCGAAGCGATGTTCTTCGTGCAGGACGGGGCGGCCTTCGCGGCGGGCGGCGATGTGAACCAGTCCGATGGGTTTCGCTTTCGTGCCTCCCGCCGGTCCGGCGATGCCGGTGACGGCGACTGCTAATTGCGCGCGCGAATGCGCGACCGCGCCCTCGGCCATGGCGCGCGCGACCTCTTGCGACACCGCGCCGTGCTCGGCGATCAGCGCGCGGGGCACGCCCAGCAATTCTTCCTTGGCCTCGTTCGAATAGGTCACGAAGCCGCGCTCCAGAACGTCCGACGCGCCGGGAATCTCGCTGAGCAGGCCGGCGATCAGCCCGCCGGTACAGCTTTCGGCACACGCGATGCGCAGCTTCTTTCCGCGCGCCTCGTCCAACACGGTTTTCGCCAGCGAAACAAGCGCAGGGGAGAACATCATAGAAGTCCGAAATGCGCGGCCAGCAGCACGATAGCACCCGCCATCGCGCCCGCCACCAAATCGTCGGCAACGATTGCGAATCCGCCGCGCATGCGCTCCGCCGCCGACACCGGCCACAGCTTGGTCATGTCGAACAGGCGGAACAAGACGAAGGCCAGCGCATAGCCCTGCCAGTTCAGCGGCGCGAAGGCGCAGGCCAGCCATTGCCCGGCCAGTTCGTCGATCACGCACTCGGAAGGGTCGTCGCGCCCGGCCTGCTTCGCATAGATTCCGGAAATGGGAACCGCCAGAACACCCACGCCGAGCGCGGCACCCAGCAGCGGCAAGCTCCCGAACCAGGTCGCGATCAGCGCGGCGAAGGGCAAGGCGACCAGGCTCGCCGCCGTGCCTGGCGCCAGCGGCGCGTGTCCGATGCCCAACAGGGTCGCGCCGCGTCCGATCCAGCTCATGGCAGACGAACGGTGGCGATCGCCTGCGCCTCCAACCCTTCGCCGCGGCCGGTGAAGCCGAGGCCTTCGGTGGTCGTCGCCTTGACGCTGACGCGCGAGAGTTCGAGGCTGAGGATCTCCGCGATCCGCGCGCGCATCGCCTCGCGATGGGGCGCAATCTTCGGCCGCTCGCAGATGATGGTTACGTCGCAATGGATGATCGCGCCGCCCTTGGCGCGTACCAGTGAGGCGGCATGGTCGAGGAATTTCCACGAAGGGGCGCCGCGCCAGCGTTCGTCCGTGGTCGGAAAATGCTGGCCGATGTCGCCGTCGCCGATGGCGCCCAAGATGGCGTCGGTCAACGCGTGCAGGCCGGCGTCAGCATCGGAATGGCCTTCCAGCGCGCGGTCGTGAGGGATCTTCACGCCGCACAGCCAGAGATGATCGCCGGGCACGAAGCGATGGACGTCGGTGCCCGATCCGCTGCGCGCCTCGCCCAGCCGCGCCGACAACAATGCTTCGGCCATTGCGAAATCCTCCGCGTTCGTCACTTTCAGGTTGCTCTCTTCGCCCGGCACGGCGGCGATCTTCAAGCCCGCCAATTCGGCCAGCGCCATGTCGTCGGTTACTTCGTGCGCGGCATGGTCGCGATGGGCCTTGAGGATCGCCGCGAAACGGAAGCCTTGCGGGGTTTGCGCCCGCAGCAGCGCCTCGCGCGGCACGGTGATCCATTTGCCGTTCTCTTGTTTGCGCAGCGTATCGGCGACGGGAAGCAGCGGAATGGCGGCGTCGGCGCCGGCTCGGAGCGCGGCGATGACGGCGTCGATCAGGCGCGGCGAGACCAGCGGGCGCGCCGCATCGTGGATCAGCACGAATTCGGGCGCCGCAGCGGCGACCGCTTCGAGCCCGCGGCGCACTGATTCCTGCCGGGTTACGCCTCCGATCGCGGGAACGGGCAGATCGAGCCTCGCCACGGCGGCGGCGTAGTCCGCTTCCTGGCCCGGGCCGATCATCACCTGGATGAAACTCTCCCGCCGCCCGGCAAAGGCCTCGATCGCCCAGCGCAGCATCGGCCGGCCGAGGAGGGCGGCATATTGCTTGGGCTGGCTCAGCCCCGCGCGCTCGCCCTTGCCGGCGGCGACAATCAGGATGGCGGTCGGCATGCAGGCTCCAGATTCGGTGATTTTCTTGGTAGCATGATGAGCGGGCACGGCCCGGACGATTTTTTCCAGCACTATATTGACAGCGACCTGGGGTCGCAGCCGACATAGCCAAGGCAAAACGGCAAAAAATACTCTCTCCCCGTCACCCCCAGCTGTTGCACATATTATCAGCAGTGAGTTATGATGCCTAAGTATTAGGCATGGTGCGCGCGTGAAAGCGGAAATTGTGGACCGACTCGAGAACCCGGCGGCAGGCCTGATCGCGGCGGCCTTGCCGATGCCTGTGATCGTGGTCGGCCCTTCGCTGCAGATCGTCTTCGTCAATCCGGCGGCCGAGCAGTTCTTCGGCATCGGCGCCGGCCTGCTCCAGAAGCAAAAGCTCACGGACCTCATCCCGTTCAGCAGCCCGCTGATCCAGTTGATCGCCCAGGCGCTGGACCGGCGCGCCTCGGTCGGCGAACGCGACGTCGATCTCTCCACGCCGCGCCACGGCGAGCGTCTCGCCGATCTCGTGGTCACGCCGCTGCCTGGAGCGGAAGGCTCCGCGATCGTCATGCTGCAGGAGCGCAGCCTGGCGCAGCGCATCGACCGTCAGCTGCTGCATCGCGGCGCGGTACGTTCGATGCACGGCATGGCGGCGGTGATGGCGCACGAAATCAAGAATCCGTTGGCCGGCATTCGCGGCGCTGCGCAATTGATCGAGGAGCATCTTCCGGCCAACGAGCGCGACCTGACCCAGCTCATCTGCGCCGAGGCCGACCGCATCCGCGCGCTGATTGACCAGATGGAATCCTTCGGCGATACGCGTGCCTTCGCGCGGGCGCCGGTGAACATCCACGAGGTGCTCGACCGCGTGCGCCGCGTCGCCGAAACGAGCTTCGCCAGGACGGTCAAATTCGTCGAGGTCTTCGATCCGTCTTTGCCGCGCGTCTTGGGCGACCGTGACCAACTCATTCAGGTGTTCATGAATCTGGTGCGCAACGCCGCCGACGCGCTGCCGGAGCAGGGCGGCGAGATCACGCTGACCACGGGCTATCGCCCCGGCGTGCGCTTCGGCGCTGCGGTCGCGGGCGAGCGCCTCAGCCTGCCGCTGGAAGTGACCGTGCGCGATAACGGCGCGGGCGTGGCCACCGATCTGATGCCCTACATCTTCGATCCGTTCGTGACCACTAAGCGCGGCGGCTCGGGGCTGGGGCTGGCACTGGTCGCCAAGATCATCGGCGACCATGGCGGCGTCATCGAGTGCGATTCCGTGCCGCGCCGCACCGTGTTCCGCATCCTCTTGCCGAAAGCGGCAAACGACAGCGAAGGAAACCCCGATGCCTGACGGCACCATCCTGATCGCCGACGACGATTCCGCCATCCGCACGGTCTTGAACCAGGCCCTGGGTCGCGCCGGATACGATGTGCGCACGACGGGCACCGCGGCCGGGCTGTGGCGCTGGGTGGCGGCGGGCGACGGCAATCTCGTCATCACCGACGTCATCCTGCCCGATGAGAACGGCTTCGATCTCATCCCGCGCATCAAGCGCATTCGCCCTGATCTGCCCATCGTCGTGATGAGCGCGCAGAACACCATTCTGACCGCGATCACCGCTGCGGAGCGCGGCGCTTTCGATTATCTGCCCAAGCCATTCGATCTGAAGGAACTTACGGCCGTGGTCCAGCGCGCGCTCGCCAGCCCTCAGAGCAAGCGCGAGCCGACGGCGGCGGAAGAAGGCACCGAAGGCCTGCCGCTAATCGGACGCTCGGCGGCGATGCAGGAGATCTACCGCGTCATCGCGCGGCTCACCCAGACCGATCTGACGGTGATGATCATGGGCGAGAGCGGCACCGGCAAGGAGCTGGTGGCGCGCGCGCTGCACGATTACGGCAAGCGCCGGCACGGCACCTTCGTCGCGGTGAACATGGCGGCGATCCCCAAGGAACTGGTCGAGAGCGAATTGTTCGGTCACGAGCGCGGCGCGTTCACCGGCGCCACCAACCGCGGCATCGGCCGTTTCGAACAGGCCGACGGGGGCACGCTGTTTCTCGATGAGATCGGCGACATGCCGCTGGAGGCTCAGACGCGCCTGCTGCGGGTGCTGCAACAGGGCGAATACACGACGGTCGGCGGGCGCACACCGATGAAGACCGATGTGCGCATCATCGCCGCCTCGAATCGGGATCTGCGCCAGCTCATCCAGCAGGGCCTATTCCGCGAAGACCTCTATTACCGGCTTAACGTCGTGCCGCTGCGCCTGCCGCCGTTGCGCGAGCGCGTCGAGGACATCCCCGATCTGGTGCGCCATTTCTTGCGCAAGGCGGAGGAAGAAGGCCTGCCGGCGAAGCATCTGGACGCCGACGCGCTCGACATCCTGCGCCATCATCGCTGGCAGGGAAACGTCCGCGAGCTAGAAAATCTGATCCGCCGCCTGGCGGTTCTGCACTCCGGCGAAACCATCCCCGCCGCCATCGTCGCGGCGGAGCTGCGCGAGCCGGTCAAGTCGAGCGGCCTCGATGAAGGCGAAGAACCAGCCTCCCTGAGCGCAGCGGTCGAACGCCACCTGACGAAATACTTCGCCGAGCATGGCGACCGCCTGCCGCCGCCGGGTCTCTACGACCGTGTTCTGCAAGACATCGAGCGCCCATTGTTGTCGATCTGTCTGGGGGCGACGCGCGGGAACCAGATCCGCGCCGCCCATCTGCTCGGTCTCAACCGCAACACGCTGCGCAAGAAGATCCGCGACCTTGGCCTGGAGGTCATCCGGGGCTTGAAGGCGGAATAGGGCCTTGATTTAACCCTGTTGTCGAATTGCATCGCAGCATTCTTGCAACAGGTTGCCAGTTCGCTACACTGAGCAATCGCAGAGCGATGCCCGCGGGTTATCGGGCCAATCCGGCAGCGGCGTTTGGGAATGTCCACAGTTAAGCCAGTCGAAAAGCCGAAGAGCGGCTTGTTCGGGATTTCGCGCGCCATCTCGCGGCCGTCGCTGCTTGCCTTGGCTCTGGCCTTCCTGGCCTTGCTGTCCGGGCCTTTCACCTACGCCATTCTGACCGGCATCATTCCTTACACCCCGACCCAGGAGGGGATGGTCATCCTCCTTTTGGTCAACCTGACCTTGGGCCTGTCGCTGGGTGCCTTGATCGGCTGGCGGCTGGTGCGGCTATGGGCGGAGCGACGCTCGGGCAGGGCGGGGGCGCGGCTGCATGTACGCCTGGTGGCGATGTTCAGCGCCATCGCCGTGGTGCCGGCGATCCTGGTCGCGATCTTCGCGGCGGTGACCCTCACCCTCGGCGTCCAGGCCTGGTTCTCCTCGCGCGTGCAGACGGCGCTCGACGGCGCCCAGAACGTGGCCCGCCAATATCTCCTGGAGCGCGCCCGCGGCATCACCATGGACGCGGGCCAGATCGCCTCCGGTCTCGAGAACGATCCGCGCATTTTCGATCTTAAGCAACACCAGGTTCATCTCGGGTTGATGTTCGCCAAACTGGAGGACATGACGCGCGACCACGGTCTGCAGGCGTCCTACATCATCGACAGCCACGGCACGGTTCTGGGCAGTTCCAAGCAGAAGGAATGGCTGTCGATGCCCGAGCCGTCGCCGCCCAAACCGAGCGAATTCAAGCAGGCGGCGCAGGGCAACATCCTAATCGACGCCGATCCGACGGTCGGCGCCGTGCGCGCTCTGATCCAGTTGCGCGCACTGCAGGACGCCTATCTGCTGATTGTGCGCAAGGTCGATGCCGAGGAGTTCAACTACTATCAGCGCACGAAGGTCGCGGCCAACGAGTATCTGGGCCTGAAGAAAAGCCTTTCGCACATCCAGCTTCTCATCGCGGCATTCTACGGCGTCGTTTCGCTGGTCATCCTGTTGGCGGCGATTTCGCTTGGCCTATGGGTCGCCAACCGCCTGGTGAAGCCCATTTCCGGCCTGATCGGCGCCGCCGAGCGCGTCTCGGAGGGCGACCTCAAGGCGCAGGTCGAAATCGAGAGCCAGGACGACGAAATCGGCGCCTTGGGCATGGCCTTCAACCGTATGACCCAGCAACTCGATTCCCAGCGCAACGCGCTGATCGCCGCCAACCTCCAGATCGACGACCGGCGCCGCTTCACCGAAACGGTGCTGGCCGGCGTCAGTGCCGGCGTGATCGGCCTCGACGCCGAGGGCACGATCACCATCGTCAACCGTGCCGCCGCGCGCCTCTTGAACTCGACGCCGGAGGAGCTGGTTGGCCAACATTATGCAGAGGCCGTGCCGGAGCTTGCCGCCCTCATCCGGCGCGCCATCCAGGAACCGCCGGCGCGCGCCGGCGGCGAGGTCACCGTCAAGCGCGCCGGCAATACGCGCTCGCTGAGCGTGCAGGTCGCCGGCGAGCAGGGTCTGGCCGCGGGCGGCTTCGTCGCCACGTTCGACGACATCACCGACCTCGTTTCGGCGCAGCGCACCGCCGCCTGGGCCGACGTCGCGCGGCGCATCGCCCACGAGATCAAGAATCCGCTGACCCCCATCCAGCTTTCCGCCGAACGGCTCAAGCGCAAGTACGGCGGCGTGGTCGGCGTCGACCGCGAGGTGTTCGAACAGTGCACCGACACCATCATCCGCCAGGTCGGCGACATCGGGCGCATGGTCGACGAATTCTCGTCGTTCGCGCGCATGCCCGCTCCGGTGATGCGGCGCGAATGCGCGCAGGAGCTGTTGCAGCAGGCCGTGTTCCTGCAGCGCGTGGCCCATCCGCAGATCACTTTCGAGACCAACATCCCGAGGGATCTCATCTGGTTCGAGTGCGACGGACGATTGGTCAGCCAGGCGCTGACCAACGTGCTTAAGAACGCCACGGAAGGCATCGCCGCGCGCAACGCCGCGGGCGACGACACGCCGGGGCGCATCGCGGTGACGATCGAGAAGACAGACTCGCAAATCGTCATCAAGGTTTCCGACAACGGCATCGGGCTGCCAGCGGAGCATCGCCACCGCTTGACGGAGCCTTATGTGACGACGCGCGCGAAGGGCACGGGGCTGGGCCTCGCCATCGTGCGCAAGATCATGGAAGACCATGGCGGCGAGATCGTCCTGGAGGATGCGGCCGAAGACGGAAAGGGCGCCCAGGTGCGGCTCTCGTTCCCGTTGAAGCGAATTACGCGTGACAAGGGTGTGGAAGATGAGCAAGCACGGGTTGCCACTGGCGTCTGAAATCCTGGTCGTCGACGACGAAGAGGATATTCGCGATCTGATCGCCGGAATTCTCCGCGACGAGGGCTTCGAAACCCGCGTCGCAGGAGACAGCGATGGCGCGCTCGGCGCCGTGAGGCAGAGGCGGCCGCAGCTGGTCGTACTCGACATCTGGCTGCAGGGCTCAAGACTCGACGGCATCCAGGTGCTCGACACGCTGAAGCGCGAGCAGCCCGATCTTCCCATCGTGATGATTTCCGGCCATGGCACGATCGAGACCGCCGTCGCCTCGATCAAGAAAGGCGCCTACGACTTCATCGAAAAGCCGTTCAAGGCCGACCGGCTGATCCACGTCGTCGGCCGCGCGCTGGAAGCCGCCCGCTTGAGGCGCGAAGTGCAAGAGCTGAAGCTTAAGTCCGGCGACGAGACCGAGCTGGTGGGCCAATCCTCGGTTGTCTCGCAGATCCGCCAGGCGGTGGAGAAGATCGCGCCGACCAACAGCCGCGTCTTCATCGGCGGGCCCCCGGGTTCGGGCAAGGAACTGCTGGCAAGGCTGATCCACGCGCGCTCGCGCCGGGCCGCCAACGCCTTCGTCGCTGTCAACTGCGCGACGATGGAGCCGGACCGCATGGAATCGGAGCTGTTCGGCGTGGAATCCAACGAAGGCCCGCGCAAGATCGGCCTGCTCGAGCTGGCGCACAATGGCACGCTCTACCTCGATGAGGTCGAGGACATGCCGCTGGAAACCCAGGGCAAGGTCCTGCGCGTGCTGGTCGACCAGACCTTCACCCGCGTCGGAGGTTCGACGCGCGTGCAGGTCGATGCGCGCGTCATCAGTTCGGCGTCGTGCGACCTGCGCCCGGAGATCGCGGCCGGGCGCTTCCGCGAAGACCTCTATCACCGCCTCAACGTCGTGCCGGTGCGCGTGCCCTCGCTGGCCGAGCGGCGCGACGACGTCCCGCTCCTGGTCTCGCATTTCATGAAGCGGCTGTCGGCCGCCTCGGGCCTGCCGACGCGCGAGATCGGCGACGACGCCATGGCCGTGCTGCAGGCCTTTGGCTGGCCGGGCAATGTGCGCCAGCTGCGCAATGTCGTCGAACGGCTGCTGATCCTCGCCACCGACGACACCACCCAGGCCATCTCCGCCGATCTGCTGCCCTCCGATCTCGGTAACAGCGCGCCGTGGGGCGGACCGGGGCGCAGCGATCTCGTGATTTCGCTGCCCCTGCGCGAGGCGCGCGAAATCTTCGAGCGCGATTACCTGGTGGCGCAAATTAATCGTTTCGGCGGCAATATTTCGCGCACCGCCGCGTTCATCGGCATGGAGCGCTCCGCCCTGCATCGCAAACTCAAGTCGCTCGGCGTCGGGGCGGGCGCGGGCGGCCGCGAAGGTCTCAACGCTTGATCGGACGCTGGAATGGGCGGCTGCCCGCTGGCCGGATCGCCTATGTGAACGGCCGCTACCTGCGCCACGGCGCCGCCGGCGTGCACATCGAGGATCGCGGCCTGCAGCTCGGCGATTCCGTCTATGAGGTCTGCCGTATCGCGGACGGTCGGCTGCTCGACGAAGAAGAACATCTCGACCGCCTCGAACGCTCGCTCGGCGAGATCGAGATGGCGATGCCGATGGGCCGCGCGGCGTTGAAGCGGGTGATGGCCGAGATCGTCCGGCGCAACGGCTTTAGCGACGGCTTGCTCTATCTGCAGGTCACGCGCGGCGCTTTCCGGCGCGACCATCCGATCCCGCCGGCGCCGAAGCCGACGCTGATCCTTACCGTGCATGCCTTGGACCCCGCCGCGATTGCGCGCAGGCACGCCGAAGGTGTCGCGGTTGTCACTCGCCCCGACGAGCGCTGGGGCCGCTGCGATATCAAGACGACACAGCTTCTGGCGAATCTGCTGGCCAAGACGGCCGCGCGCCGGGCCGGCGCTACCGAGGCTTGGCTGGTCGATGACGATGGCTTCGTGACGGAGGGCGCTTCCACTACCGCCTGGATCGTCGACGCGGAGGGCAGGCTGGTGACGCGCGAATTGAGCCACGCCATTTTGCCGGGCGTGACGCGCCGCGTGATTCTGCAAGCCGCCGCCGAGGCCCAATTGCCGGTCGTGGAGCGCCGCTTCACGTCGCAGGAGGCCGCCTCGGCCCGCGAGGCGTTTTTCACCTCGGCCTCCGGGGGCGCGATCCCCGTCGTCGTCCTCGACGGGCGGAAGGTGGGCGATGGCAGGCCCGGCCCGCTCACCCGCCGGGTCATGGCGCTTTATGCGCAGTATTCCCGAGAACGGCTCGCATAAGGACGATTGTGTCGCAATCTCCATATCGGCGTGTAAGGCTTTCGCGAATGCAGCGATCCGCCCTATGCTGGGCGCTCTGCTTCGCGGGGCGGACAGGGCCAAGAACAGACGGGTATAAACAATGAGCGAAAAACAACAAAACCTGCAGGACACGTTTCTGAATGCAGTTCGGAAGAGCAAATCGTCGGTGACGATCTTTCTCGTGAATGGCGTAAAGCTTCAAGGGAACATCACTTGGTTCGACAATTTCTGCGTGCTTCTGCGTCGCGACGGGCAAGCCCAGCTCGTCTACAAGCACGCAATCTCCACGGTCATGCCGATGGGGCCGATCCAGCTGCAGGAGCAGGAAACGGTCGTCGAAGCCGCCATGCCTTGAAGGTGGCGAACGTCCAGTCATCCGTAGCGCGTCCGCGCACGGCTTTCGTCGTCCATGTCGAACCCAAATCGCGCCAGAAAGACGATCGCGACGCGCGCGCGCGGCTGGCCGAAGCGGTGGGGCTGACCAAGGCCATCGGCCTTGAGGTGATCGCGCAGTTCATCGTGCCGCTGGGGCGGGCGGTTCCCGCCACCTTGATGGGCAGCGGCAAGGTCGCCGAGATCGGCGCTGAAGCGGCCGCTCTAGAACCCGAAATCGTCATCGTCAACGCCCAGCTTTCGCCGGTCCAGCAGCGCAATCTGGAGCGGGAGTGGAAGACCAAGGTGCTCGACCGCACCGCGCTCATCCTCGAAATCTTCGGCGAACGGGCGCGAACCCGCGAGGGCCGCCTCCAGGTGGAACTGGCCCATCTCACCTGGCAGAGAAGCCGGCTGGTCAGGTCGTGGACCCACTTGGAACGCCAGCGCGGCGGCTTCGGCTTCCTGGGCGGTCCCGGCGAGACCCAGATCGAGACCGACCGCCGCCTGATCGGCGAGCGCATCACCAAGATCAAGAAGGAGCTGGAAGGCGTTGCACGCACTCGCGGATTGCAGCGCAAGGCGAGGAAGCGCGTGCCGTATCCGGTGATCGCGCTGGTCGGCTACACCAACGCCGGCAAGTCGACCTTGTTCAACGTCCTGACCAAGGCGGACGTCTTCGCCAAGGATGTCCTGTTCGCCACCCTAGATCCCACCATGCGCGGGCTGCGCTTGCCGGGCGGGACGAGGGCGGTCTTGTCCGACACCGTCGGTTTCATCGCCGATCTGCCGCATGAGCTGGTCGCCGCCTTCCGCGCCACGCTGGAAGAGGTGCTGGAGGCCGACCTCATCGCCCATGTGCGCGACGCCGCCCATGCCGAGACCGAGGCCCAGAAGGCCGACGTGCTGAAAGTGCTGGCCGAATTGGGTGTCGAGCCGGGCCGCGACCGCCCCTTCGTGGAAATCCTCAACAAGATCGACCTGTTGGAGCCCGGCGCTCGCGCGGGATTGCAGAGCCGCGGCGCCGTTCGCGACGATGCACCGGTCGCCGTGTCGGCGCTGACCGGCGAGGGCCTGCCGGTTCTGCTCAAGCGGTTCGAGTCGGTGTTGACGGCTGACAACATCCGCCTTCGCCTTGAGCTTTCACCGTCCGACGGCGAGGGGCTGGCTTGGGTCTATCGCCACGCCCGCGTCCTGGCGCGCGACGACAATGGCGGCGGCTCCATTATGCTGACGCTCAGTCTTCCTCCACAGGACGCCGCCAAGCTCGCCAGCCGCTTTGCCGGGAAAATTGCGGCGGAGTAGGGGGTTGAGGCTGGCGCTTAATGTGAATCGCCATCCGGTGGATATGTGGACAAAACTCTCACCATGGGCGGCCTTGAGCCGCCCATCCATGGATGGCCGGGTCGCGCCCGGCCATGGTGAGTGAGAGGTCCAGAGAAAGCGCTATTCGCTTTTCTTCGCCTCGACCCACAGCGCTTCCATCTCGTCGAGCGTCGCCTGGGCCGGGGTCTTTCCGCGCGCCGCAAGTCCGGCCTCGATCGCCCGGAAGCGGCGGACGAATTTGGCGTTGGCGGTGCGCAGGGCCTTCTCGGGATCGACCTTAAGGTGGCGGGCCAGATTGGCGACCGCGAACAGCAGATCGCCGACCTCTTCCTCCAGCTTCTCCGGCCCGGCGCCGGCGGCTTGGGCCTCGACAATCTCGCCCGCTTCCTCCGCGATCTTCTCCACCACCTTGGGGGCGCTTTCCCAATCGAATCCGACGCTTCCGGCCCGCTTCTGAAGCTTCTCGGCACGCAGCAGCGCGGGCAGGGCGCGCGGAACGTCGTCGAGCAAGCCGCCCGGCTTGGCCGCCCGCTCGCCGCGCTTGTGCTCTTCCCAGGCGACAGTCTGCGCCGTGGCCGACGCCGGCGTCTGCTTGCCACCGAAAACATGGGGGTGGCGCGCGATCATCTTGGCAGTGATCGCCTCGACCACGCCCGCGAAATCGAACAGGGCGCGCTCCTCGGCCATGCGGGCGTGGAAGACCACCTGGAACAGCAGGTCGCCCAGCTCATCCTTCAGGTGAACCCAGTCCTTGTCCTCGATGGCGCCTGCGACCTCATAGGCCTCCTCGATGGTGTAGGGCGCGATGGTCTCGAAGCTCTGCTCGCGGTCCCAGGGGCAACCGGCGCGCAGTCGCCGCATGATCTCAAGAAGCGACTCGATGTCACGGGAAGGTCTCGCTTTTTCCATATCGGGGGTATCGCGCGGGGAGGGGGCCGGGGGCAAGGGCGCGCGCCGCTTTTGTGCAATACTCCAGTGGAAGAATGCGGCCGGGACGGACCATGAAAGCTGCGGCGCTCGCCATATTTCTCGGACTGTCGGTCGGCGCGGCGGCGCAGGGCGATTTCCCCGGGCGGATTCTAGCCCTGCACAACGCCGAACGCAGCGCGCTGGGCCTACCGCCGCTCGTCTGGAGCGACCCGTTGGCACAGCAATCCGCCGTCTGGGCGAACCGGCTCGCCGAGCTGGGCCTGTTCGGCCATAGCCCGCCCGAGATGCGCCCGGGTGAAGGCGAGAACCTCTGGATGGGAACGGCGGGCGCCTTCACGCTGGACGAAATGGTCGCCAGCTGGTCGGACGAGAAGCGCATCTTCCGCTATGGCCGTTTTCCCGAGGTCAGCACGACGGGCGAATGGCACGAGGTGGGCCACTACACGCAGATGATCTGGCGTGACACGACGAAGGTCGGTTGCGCCCTGGTCCGCGGGAACGGGGCGGATTATCTGGTGTGCCGCTACAGCCCGCCGGGAAACGTGTACGGGGAGTGGCCGTATTAGCCTGCCGCCTAGCCAATAGTTTTTCGTATAAGATATATTATGGGAAATACTAGGGCGATATTGGGGGAAAAGATGATGTTGCGTCAGACGATTCGGTATATCTTCCACGCGTCGCATCGGGAAACGCCGTCATGAGTGGCTCGAAGAAGAACCGTCCGCTGTCGCCGCAGGAAATCGCGCGGCGCAAGGAGGCCGCCAAAAAGCAGGCTCAGCTGAACGCCGAGCCCTTGCCGCAGGCCTACGCCGACCTGGCCGGCAAGGCTGGTAAGTTCTCGCCTAAGAAAGCGCAGAATTTCCGCCATCAGGGCCGCTGAAAAATATTTCCCGGTTCCCCTTGAACCGACAGGGTCGAATGACCATTTGGCCTATATTCCTTATCTTGTAGACACCCTAGAGCCCGGCCGCGGCGGCCATCCCGCCCGGCCGGCTCCGTATCGGGCCACTGGCCAGCGCTCCGTAAACGAAGTTATGGTTACGCCGCGAAAGGGCGTCGCTCGATGGGGATGAAGGCTGTGCTGGTGGTCGGCCTGTTGGCCGTGGCGGGCTGTGCGGATCCGCCCGAGATCTGGGACCGGCCCCAGACCACGCGGGACCAATTCCAGGTGGATGCTACGATGTGCAAGCTCGAGGCGGCGCAGACCGTGCGCCCCCAGGCTCAAACGAACGAGCGCGCGGCCGAGCCCGCGACGTTTCAGGGCACCAGCACGGTTGCGGTGGGGCCCGATCCCTCGGTCCGCTTCGGGGGCAATGTCCACCAGACGAACTTCGATACCGAAGACCATCGCCAGGCGATCCACCAATGCATGGAGTCGAAGGGCTATATCTTGCGGCAATAGTGCCTAAAGCCCGGCCATAACGGTCATCCCGTCATAGGCCGGCTCGATGTTGGGCGGCAGCTCACGTTTTAGCGTCTCGTAATCCAGATCGATATGGAGGTTCGTGAGCACCGCGCGCTTCGGCTTGAGGCGTGCAATCCATTCCAGAGTCTGCGCGACGTGCGAGTGGCTGGAATGCGGGGTGTAGCGCAACGCATCCACGATCCAGCACTCCGCCCCGGCGAGCGCGGCAAAAGCGTCTTGGTCGAGCACGTTTACGTCGGAGGAATAAGCCAGCGGACCGAAGCGCAACCCGAGCGAGCGCACTTTGCCGTGGCGCTGGGCAAAAGCCAGAACCGGAACCGGCCCCCCTGCTCCGCCGATGGCAAATGGCGCGAACGGCTCGGTAATGGCATGCAGCTTGGCGATGGGCGGGTAATCGCTGCCTTCCGGCTGCACGAAACAATAGGAGAAACGCGAAAGGATGCCCTCGGCCGTGCGCGCGTCGGTATAGACGTCCACCCGGCGGCGCTGATGGATCGAAACCAGCCGTAGATCGTCGATGCCGTGGAGCTGGTCGGCGTGGTCGTGGGTGATGAGGACGCCGTCCAACTCGCTCGTGCGCGCGGCCAGAAGCTGTTCGCGCATGTCGGGTGAGGTGTCGACCAGCACGCGCGTCGTGCCGGCGGCGGAGATCCGCCTGACCAGGATCGAACAACGGCTCCTGCGGTTCTTCGGATTGGACGGATCGCAAGCGCCCCAATTTCCGGCACCATCCGCGCCGCCGAGCCTGGGCACGCCGCCCGACGAGCCGCAGCCCAGGATGGTGATTGCCAATTTGTCATTCATTGTGGGCGCGCGACCTTTGTGAACAAGCGAAAGAAATTTTCGCTGCTGGCCCGCGCCAGCTCTTCGGCCGTGACGCCCTTGATCTCGGCCAGTGCCGCTGCAGTGTGCGCCACGAAGGCGGGCTCGTTCGATTTGCCGCGATGGGGCGCGGGCGCCAGGTACGGCGCGTCGGTCTCCACCAGCAGGCGTTCCAGCGGCACCTCTCTGAACACTGCGCGCAGGTCATCGGACTTCTTGAAGGTGATGATACCGGAGGCGGAGATGTAGAAGCCGAGGTCCAGCGCCGCCTCGGCCAGCCGCTGGCTGCCGGTGAAGCAATGCAGCACGCCGCTGAACGCGCCTTTCGCCATCTCCTCGCGCAGGATGGTGATGGTGTCGTCCTCGGCGTCCCGGGTATGGACGATGAGCGGCAGCCCGGTCTGGCGCGCGGCGTCGATGTGGGCGCGGAAATTCGCTGCCTGCGCGGCGCGCGGCGAATGTTCGTAGAAATAATCGAGGCCGGTCTCGCCCACGCCCACCACCTTGGGATCGGCGGCGCGTTCGATCAGCGGCGCGGCGCCGGAAAGCGGCTCGGCGGCGGCCTCGTGCGGATGGATTCCGACCGAGCACCACACATTCTCGAAGCGCCCGGCGATCTCGCGCACGCGCGGAAAGGTCTCGAGCTTGGTGGAGATGCTGACGCAGAGCCCGACGCCCGCCGCGTGCGCGCGCGCCATCACCGCCTCGATGTCCGTGGCGAGCGCGGGATATTCCAGGTGGCAATGGCTGTCGACCAGCATGGCTAGACCGCGCCCGCGCGCCGCGACGCTGCATTCATTTCGCGCGCCGCGGCGAGCAGCGTCTGGCGCGGATCGAGATGCAGCGCCCCGGTGCGCGCGAAATTCCGGTTCAGCCGCTCCAGCGCGCCGACCCAGCGGTCGAGCCCGGGCTGGCCGGCGCGAGCGCGGATACGCTCGGCCAAAGCCTGGGTGAGGAAGCCGCCCAGCATATCCAGCCCGTCGGTAATGCGCGCGAGCTTTTCGGCCAGTGCGAACAGCGCGGGAATATCGGGTTTCGCCGCCCGCGCGATCAGCCGGTCGGCTTCCTCGGCAAGCATCGGCCCGTCGCCGCCGGCCAGCCTCAGCGCCGCGCCGAGCGAGCCCGAGGCCAGCCGCGCCAGCGAAGCGCGCTCTTGCGCGCTCTGTTCGGGCAGCAGGCGGGCAAGCTCCGCCTTCATCTCGGCGTCGCCGAGCGGGCGCAGATTCAGCCGCTGGCAGCGCGAGCGGATAGTGGGCAACAGCCGCCCAGGCGTATTCGACAGCACCAGCAACATGGCGCGCGACGGCGGTTCTTCCAGCAGCTTGAGGAGCGCGTTGGCCGCATTGTCGTTCATGTCGTCGGCGGTATCGACGATGGCGACGCGCCAGCCCCCGGCACCCGAGGTCAGGCCGAAGAAACCGTTCAGGCGGCGCACTTCGCCGACCTTCAGTTCGTTCGACAATTTGCCGGACTCGGGATCGACGCTGCGCTTAAGTACGAGCAGGCCCGGATGCGAACCCGCCGCGACCAGGGCGCTCGCCGGATCGCTGGCGGGCACCGCGAGATCGGCCGGGCCCTTGTCGCTGGCGCCGTAGGCGAACAGATAGCGCGCGATGCGATACGCCAGCGTCGCCTTGCCGACGCCGGGCGGCCCGCAGACCAGCCAGGCCTGCGGCGGCCGTCCGCTGCGCAGCGCGCGCGAAACGATCGCCAGCGCCTGGTCTTGCCCGATCAGGCGCGTCGTTTGGCGCGGATGGTCGACGCCTTCGATACGGTCGGTCTCGACGCTGACCTGTGGGCGGGAGCGCTTGGCCATGGCGTCAGCTTAATGCGAAGCGCTGGGCGACCGCGGCCCAGATCGCCTGCGCCACAGCATTTTCGTCCGCGCTCGCGTCGATCACGACGCAGCGGTCCGGCGCGCGCCGCGCGATGTCGAGGAAGGCCTGGCGCAGCTTCTCGTGGAAACCAGGATCGAATTGCTCGAAGCGCGTTTCCGCCGAGACGCGGGCATTGGCGCGCCTCAGGCCCTGCTCTGTTGGAAGATCGAGGATGAAGGTGAAATCCGGTTTGAAATCGCCGATCGCTACGGCTTCGATCCGCCGCACCGTCTCGCGGTCGAGCCCCCTGCCCGCGCCCTGGTACGCATAGGTGGAATCCGCGAAGCGGTCGCACAGTACCCAGCGGCCATGGGCAAGCGCCGGTTTGATCGTGCGCGCAACATGGTCAGCGCGCGCCGCGTAAAGCAGCAGCGTTTCGCTTACGGCATTCCAGCGTCCGGGCGAGCCTTCGACCAGCAGCTTGCGGATTTCTTCCGCGCCGGGCGAGCCGCCGGGCTCGCGCGTCACGATGCAGGAAATGCCGCGCTTCTCGAGCGCCGCAGCGAGCGAGCGCGCCTGAGTAGACTTGCCGGCGCCCTCCCCGCCCTCGAAGCTGATGAAACGGCCCTCGGTCATTGCGAACGCAAACGCAGGATAAGCGCGCGCAGTCCGGTCATCATCCGCCCGAATATGCCGGCGCGCGGTACGCTCTCGGCGGCATAGATGGGCACAGACAGTCCGGGGAAATCCGGCGCGGTGACGTTCAGCGTTCCGACCTGCTCGCCTTGGGCGATGGGCGCCTGCAGCGGGCCCTTATAGCTCAGGGTCACGACCATGGCGGGACGGGAATCGACCTGCATCGTCACGGCGACCGGCCTCAGCGTCGTCAGCGCGACGGTCCGCTTCGCTCCGCCCCAGACCTGCGCCGTGCCGGCGATCTCGTTCGCCTTGAAAAGCTGGTAGCTGCGGAATTCGCGGAACGCCATGGCCAGCACGCGCGCGGCCTCGTCGCCACGGCGGATTTCGCCGAACCATTCCTGGGTCATGGTGCTGTCCTTGGCCAGATCAGGATAACGCAATCCGCCCAGCACCAGGATCAGACGATGGCCGTTCTGCACCGCGGAGGCGGTGACGCTGAATCCCGCGGCGTCGGTGTAACCGGTTTTCAGTCCGTCGGCGCCGGGAAATTTGTCGAGCACCGTATTGCGGTTGGGTTGGGTGATCTGCTTGCCTTGATCGGTCGTCGTGTAACTTCTTTCGCTGAAGTAGTGGTAATATTGCGGGTAGTCGTAGATCAGATGGCGCGCGAGCGTCGCCAGATCGAGCGGCGACATCAACTGACCCGGAGGGTCGGGCAGCCCGTCGGGATTGACGAAATGCGAATTCCTCAGACCTAATTCCCTTGCCCGCTTGTTCATCATGTCGACGAAACCGTCCAGCGTGCCGCCCACCGATTCCGCGACGACGACGCATGCATCGTTGCCCGAGGCGACGATGATGCGTTGAATAAGGTCCTCGACCGTCAACCGGTCGCCGACGCGCACGAAGCCCTTCGAGCCGCCGGTGCGCCATGCCGTTTCGGACACCGCAAAGGTGTCGGTGAGCTTGACGCGGCCGTCCTTCAGCCGCTGGAACAGCAGCTCGAGCGTCATCAATTTCGACATCGAGGCGGGCGGCATGGCGGTGAAGCCGTCCTTGGCCCACAGCACCTGCCCGCTCGCTCCGTCCATCAGCAGCGCGTGCTCGGCGCTGGTATTCATCGCGGCGCGCGCGGGCGCGACGGCCAATGCTATGAGGGCAAGAACAAACAAACATAGACGCGGCATGGCGGCACTCCGGAAAAACGGCTGTTACTGGTCGACCACAATCCGCGCGTCGTTGGCGCCGAGGCTGCTCATCCTCGACAGCGCCGCATCGGCATCGTCGGTCGTATTGAACGGGCCCAGCCGCACTCTATAGAGCGTTTGGCTGTCCCGTTGAATGGCGAAAATCTTCAGGCCGCCGCCGAGGCGCGCGGCAAGGCGCGCAGCATTCTGATAGACGCTGAAGGCGCCCACCTGGACGTAGAGGTGGGTGACGGCGGGAACCGGAACTTGGTTGACTTGTCCCGTTGGCAGCGCACCGGCATCCGCGACCGCCGGAGCCGGGGCCGGGGCCGGCGCAGGCGGCGCGGGTTCGCTCTGCGGAAGCTCCCGCGCTCCCGGAATGGCGGCGAGCGGGGCGATCTCAACCGTGGCAGCCGGGACGGCAGGAACCGCAGAGGTGATCGCGGCGGGGGTGCCTGCGCCGAAGGGCTGCGGCTGGCCGCTGGGCAGATCGGCGCGGGCGAGATACTGAACGCGCACCCGCGCCGTGCCCTGATTGTAGAAGCCGAGCAGCTTGGCGGCGCGCTCCGACAGGTCGATGATGCGGCTCTTTGAGAACGGTCCGCGGTCGTTGACCCGCACGACCAGGGATTTCCCGTTTTCGAGGTCGGTCACGTGCACGTTCACCGGCATCGGCAGCGTGCGATGGGCCGCGGTCAAGGACTCGGCGTCGAAGATCTCTCCGTCCGCCGTCGCATTGCCGTAGAAGCCCGGCCCGTACCAGGAGGCGATGCCGGTTTCGTCGTAATCGGGCTGCTCGCGCGGATAGTACCAGGTGTCGCCGATCTGATAGGGATTGCCGATCCGATAGACGCCAGCGTTTGCCGGAATACTGACCTTGGTCTCCGGAGTCGAGGCGCAGCCGGCCGCAAGCGCGCCCAGCACGATCACGGCGCAACCCTGTCGCAGCGATCGGTTCATCGCGCAGAATCAAATCCTAGAACGGGCTGGAATGGTAAACGATGGCGGCGTGCGGCTCAACCGCTCCATGCGCGCGGACGGACCGTCAGTTCGCTCTCAACTTGAGCGCGCTTTGCTTCATCGTTTCGGCAAGCTTGCGCAATTCCCGGCGCGAGACCTTGCCCATCGCGTTGCGCGGCAGTTTCTCCAGCACGATCAAATAATCGACGGGGCCGTCTTTTAATTGCTGCCGGCAAAGGGTTTTCAAGTCCGAGGCGTCGGCGCCCCGGCGCGGTTCGACGGCAACCCAGATCTTGTCGGCGCCATTGCCGACGGAAGCGATAAAAGCGGCCGCTTCGTTCACTTCGTCCAATGCGGTCAATGCATCCTCGATGGAATGGGGGTTGATCTTCCTGCCGCCGGCGTTGATGACGTTGTCCACGCGGCCGGCAAGAAGCAAAATCCGGTTCTGCGTGACGGCGCCAAGATCGCCCGGGTAAAACCATCCGTCCCGGAATGACTTCGCGTTTGCCGCGGGGGCGTACATATAGCCTTTCACCAGTCCTTCCGACCTGAAGCGCAATTCGCCCACCACACCGGGCGGAAGCTTGTTGCCGTCCTGGTCGACCGCTTCGGCGTCCACCCAAGGCGCGATGACCCCGACGCCGCCGGGGATATTTCTGAGCCGAGTGATAGGAGCAGAGGCGGCGTACCCGATTTCCGCCGACCCGTACATGTTCACGATATTCTTGCAGAGCGTCTGTGCGATGCGGTTGGCGAACGATTGCGGCAGCATGGCCCCGCCAACGCCGACCAGCTTGAGCGAGGTACAATCGACCGGATCGGCTTCGACCATGTCCACGAGCTGCCCGACGCTCGCGACCGAGCCGATCACCCTGTCAATTCGGAAGTCGGCAATGACATGCCCGGTACGCTGCGAGAAATTCGAGAAATACGTTCCTCCGCTCCACAAACTCTGAAAGACGGTGAGCAATCCCCAGATTGTGGAAAGATCAAGCAAGCCCATTGTTTTTTGTTCGTACCCCGACGCAATGGGGCCGATCGTCTGCTGCCGGAGCCGGCAGGAGATGTTCGCCAGCGTCAAACCGATCGCCTTCGGCTCCCCCGTCGTGCCGGACGACGTCGTGATCAGACAAACATCGCTCTCGCGCGCGAAGCCGCCTTCCGGCATCGGTTCCGTGTTCTCCCAATCCTTGAGCCAAGAAATGTCGACTGCAACCGTGTTCGAACAAAAAGCAAACCGGCCCTCGCCGTCGGCGATGACGAAATCTACCGACACGCCGGCAGGAACCGTCGTTCTGCCCGGTTCGATATGCAACAGCGGGACCGAAACGGCGCCGAGGCGGTTCAGCGCGCAAACCATCACCGTATGAAGCGCCGGATTGGTGACCCAAATAGCGGCGGTGCTGCCGGCTTTGATTCCCGATTTATGCAAGCGGTTCGCGGCCGCGCGCACGGCGCCGTAAAGCTGGCCATAGGTGAGCCTCGCTTTCGGCGTCACGATGGCAGGGGCGGGCGGAGTGGCCACGGCGTGAAACATCAGCCAGTCGGAAAAATGCATCGGTCGTGCCGAAAAAGAGCTATCCATTTCCTACCTTCAATCTCTCGCTTGAACGCTTTGGAATCCGGGAAATTCACGCCGCAGGAGCGCCGCGAAGCGATGCGGGCACCACTCTGGACTGCGCCTTTTACTTCGACGGTCGCCACGATGTCCAATGGTTCCCGACGATCGCAGCTTTGACTTTTGCGCCTGCCGTCTTATTGCTAAGTCACGGCGCTGAAATGCGGATGGGTGGCCGAGCGGTTGAAGGCACCGGTCTTGAAAACCGGCAAACCCGCAAGGGTTTCGAGGGTTCGAATCCCTCCCCGTCCGCCACCCAATTTCTATGGGTTTGTTTCACGACTATTTTCCCTCATTTTGTCAAACCAGTTCGCTTAGGTTTGACAACCTTGATCATTGCCGAGCGCGCCAGGTGCCGGCGATCGGCGGCTTCGGTGTAGCGCGTGACTTCGCGAAGCGTCCTATGGCCTGTAATCGCCATGATCTCGTGCGCCGTGCAACCCGCTTCGGCCAAGCGCCGCGCCGCTGCCTTGCGCAAGCCGTGTGCGGCGCAGCCCTTCGGCAATCCAGCTTCCTTGCATACCTGGTGGAACCAGTTCCCAAAGCCGGCTGCGGAGAATGGCTTTCCGGCATCGGTGACAAGGAACGTCAGATGATCGCTCGGCGTGGCGTCGATTGCGGCCCGCAGCTCGCTCAAGAGCGGTATTTCGACCAGCGTCCCCGTCTTCTGTTGCCGAATGGACAGGACGCCTTCACGGATATGCTGGCGACCCATCCGCACGATGTCGGAGCGTCGCTGCGCAGAGCATAGCAGAAGGGCGAGCGCCAGGCGGGCACGGGTGCCGACAGGATGCCGGGCTTCGAACTTGCCGATATTATCCTCGGTCCATGTCCAGAAGCCGCCGGCGCGCATCTTTGGCGCTTTGAGACCGAACGTAGGATCGTCCTTTCGGTAGCCGTGCATGACCGCGAATTTCATCAAGAGCCGAATCCCCCGAAGGAGATTATGCGCTGCCGCTGGCGTGCCGGCTCTGTTGGCGATCATGCAGGCGATATGCTCGCGCTGCAGCGTCGCGACGCGCTTGTCCCCATGCTGAATCCGGAAACGCTCGATGATTCCGCGATAAGTCGTCTGCGTGCTGATGGAGAGCGCCTTGAATTCGGCTGAGGTGAGATAGGAGACGACGAGCGCATAGATCGACCCGGGCACCGTGCGATCCGCCGCGACGCTCGCGCGGCGATCGGCGACTCCCTTCATTGCCGCTTCGTGCGCTGCCATGAATTCGGGCGACCATGGCGTGCTCGGTAGAGCGACACGCTTGCATCCCGCCTTTCGAAAATAGTAGCGCGGCTTGCCATGTCGATCTGCGAACGCCTGGACGTGAGGTGGAAGCTTGAGCTTCATTGCACACCATCCCACTCATTTTTGTCGTCTGAAGACTCGCGCTTGGAAACCGGCACGACCACGATCACCCCATCCGGCCGCAGCTCGACGCGTGCATTTTCACCGGCGGCCTTGGCGCCTTTGAGCGCCCGCTTTACGTCCGCCTGGGTGAATTTTGCCGCGCGCTGAGACATCAGTTGAGCGCCTTGTCGCCGCGGCTGTTGTTGAAGTCAGAAATGAGCGTCAAAAAACTTTCGGCGTTGTGCGACATGAGCTGGATAAAGGCGACGAAGGAGGTGATGGAAAGACGGAAAAAATGTCCATTGATCTGCAACGCGATGGTGTCCAGGTCGCCTTTATTCAGCCCAGCCTTGGCGAAAATAAATTCCTCCATGTCGATTTGCGCTTTCCGGGCCGCAACAGGTTCGACCTTCCCGACGGTTTCCATTATTGACCTTCGTCGGCGAAAAGTCCGTCGATCATCCTCACGATTTCGGCCAGATTTTCGGCGTAGATGCGAGTCGCTTCGATAGGATCGGAACGACAAGGTGGTTTGCCGTCTATCATTGCGCCCATCGTTGGCGCCATGCGCCGCGCGAGAAGGCCAAGGCCGGCCTCTCCATCATCAAACAGAAGCCCGTCTTTGGAAGGAAATGTGCCCCGATGCCAAGGACGAATCCACCAACGCGGAAGGTTTCCCTCGCGCTCAAGTTTCAAGAGCTCGATTGCGCGTCGAGACGCGATTGGAAGCAAGACGCCCGCGCTGGCAAAGCGATCGATGAATGCGATTTCGAGACAATTTTCGCGAGTCAATTTCGCCGCTTCACCTGGCAGAGGCTCAGTAAATTCGGTCTGTAATAATTTGTCGCCGGCGTCTCCGTCATGGCCGAAGCGGAAAAGGTAACTGAATCTGTTGCGATCAATGCCGATCACAGAAAGGGCTTTGCTTCGATCCACTGTCGCGTTTTTTTCCATGGCCACCTCGGGGGTATGTGACAAGTCACACCCTAACCTACTTGGCGGTGTGTGACGAGTCAACACCCCCTCTACGGGTAGATTTCTGGCGCGCCGCCCCGCGAAGTCCGCAAATTTGCGGACTTCCGGCTAAATGGCCGAGCTCATGTGCCGCGCTCCTATGCCACGCCTCTCCAATTCAACGCGCGTCCATCTGCACCGAGGACGCTTCGACGCCTGCGCGCGGTTTCGCCGACGCAGAAGAAATCGACCATCCATCAGGAACGAGTGACGGTCCAAACGGATGGAGACCAAGGTGTGCGAGTTGATTTTCGTGGGCATTGAAATCCTCGAACGCCAGCTCGATTTGGTCAACGATGCAGTTGAAGGCGCCTTCCAATTGATCCCCGGATACAGCCGGGCAGTCATCTATAGCTTCGGTTGAACTTGCCTCACGCAGTGCGATCGTTGCGCCAGATATAGCCATTAGTCGCTTCCATAATCTCGGCAGGTGATTCGCATCATCTTTGTCTTTTGCTATCGTGGCGGCTGAGAGTTCGGTCATTGCGGAATCCCTTTTTTGAGCGCCAATTCCAACTCGAAACATAGCTTCACCTGACGCGATAATTCTGGTAAACCAAAACTATGGCAAAGTCAATTTTGGTAAACCAAAAAAAGAGAGGCCGGCCGGCGACCGGCCGCGATCCGGTGATCTCAGCACGGCTTCCAGAGGCAACGATCCGCGCAATCGAAAAATGGGCCGTCGTCCACCGCAAATCGCGGGCGGACGCGATCCGCGAATTGATCGAGAGCGCCCTCCAAAATGCGATAGAGCCGCCGATCAAGAAGCGAGCTGAGCGGCGGTCCCGCCAAAAAACCCGCAGAATGCGGGATTAACGTCGAAGACGCGGTGTCGAGCTCTTTGGTGGGCTTGGTCCCGATCGCGCCGACCATCGGCAGATCAGAAGCCGGTCGGACGAATTTCCTTTGGCCGTTTAACTCGGGCTCGGTTTCCCGCCCAGCGCATGGGCGGGCGATGAGCAGCCCGTGCAACATCGCGTTTCCCGTGAAACGCTCGACCGAGAGGCCGGGCAAGCGCCGCGTCCGGCTGGGAGGTCTCGCCCATCGGCGCAAGATCGAACGACACGACCATGAGCGGGACGG
>Ga0182027_10000624_pt1 | contig 60652 bp, 50 predicted proteins | sample 712E1DmetaG_FD_121300 | JGI IMG/M metagenome (GOLD analysis project Ga0182027, IMG submission 121300) | Permafrost microbial communities from Stordalen Mire, Sweden - 712E1D metaG (Illumina Assembly) | ecosystem: Environmental > Terrestrial > Soil > Wetlands > Permafrost | place: Sweden...
CACAATAGGGAATACAAGGATATGTTTTTTGATAAGGTGTAGTGAACCCCCAAGGCACTTCGGGCCTTGTACAAGTCTTTTTTGGATGTGAGCACGAAGTGCCGAGCTTTGGGGGATGGGGGGTATCCGTACCGTGAAAAAAACATATCCTTGGATTTCCTATATCTGATTTAAAATCGATAGATGCCTTTGTATTGCCTTTTGGGAGTTTTGGTTTATAATTGTGAACTAATGAAACAACGCGTTTCCTTTTATACATTCGGGTGCCGGTTAAACCAGTCAGAGACAGCTTCCATCCAAAATTCTTTTGGGGCCCATGAGCGCTATCAAGTCGTGGACACCCTCGATACGTCGGATATTGTCGTTATCAATACCTGCACGGTGACACGCTCTTGTGATGTCGACACCCGCCATCTGGTGTATAAGGTCAATCGCTGTAATCCATCTGCCCGTATTGCCCTGGTGGGTTGCCAGGCACAGATACAAAAAGAGCAATTGGCCGCTTTGCCTAATGTACGCTGGATCGTCGGTAATGGCCGCAAAATGGATTTAGTTGCTGTCTTGGATGAATATCCTGATCCTAAAACCTCGCAAGTGATTACACCGGCCATCGGACGCGAAGCTTTCCGCCTGCCTGCAGCTTCCCAGGACCGTGATCATACCCGGGCTAATATCAAAATTCAGGACGGCTGTGATTTTTTCTGTTCATTTTGTGAGATTCCTTATGCCCGGGGCCGTGCCCGCAGCCGTGTATTCGAAGACATTATGGTTGAAACCCGTAGTCTCATCGCGGCTGGTCATAAAGAGTTGATTTTAACGGGTATCAATATCGGGACTTATGCCAATCAGGATAAGACGCTGGTGGATGTCATTGCGGCACTTGAGGCCATTAAGGGTTTGGAGAGGATACGTATTTCTTCCATTGAGCCTACAACCATCGGGGGAGAAATATTAGACTTTATGCGTGCGGGGCATAAACTTTGCCGCTTTTTGCACATCCCTTTACAAAGCGGTGATGATGAGATTCTGCAGGCAATGGAGCGTCAATACACTACTGATGCATTTAGCGATTTTGTCCGTCAGGCAGACGCCAGTGTGCCGCAGATATGCATCGGGACCGATGTGATGGTGGGTTTTCCCGGGGAGAGTGATAAACATTTTGACAACACGGTCGAATTTTTAAAGGAGTTGCCTGTCCATTATTTGCACGTGTTTAGTTATTCTCCCCGGCAAGTGGCCCATAGTCGTAGGATGCCGGCGGTTTCAACGCAACTCGTACATCAGCGCAGTACTATTTTGCGTGATTTAAGCCAGCGCAAGCGTCGTTTATTCCATGAGTCACTGCTGGGGAGTGACCAATTGGTTTTGTTTGAAAAGCAAAGAGGCGATGGGTGGCAGAATGGCCTTACGGATAATTATGTGCGGGTCAAAGTCAAAGCTCCCGTTGATTTATTTAACCAAATTGTTCCTGTCCGGCTGCAACGTATAGACGGTCAGGTTGTGGAGGGCGAATTAAGTTGTGTGTCACCTTAATTCCTAATTTATGCGTCATTTTTTATTTTTATTTATGATTTTAATGGCTTTTCCTTCCATGGCCATGGCTGGACAATCCCAAGGAGAGCCTTTTGCCGTCGTTGAGCTTTTTAGCTCGGAGGGGTGTTCCAGTTGTCCCTCCGCAGATCTTTTAATCAGTAAATTAACGGCATGGGCCAGACAGAACAAGAGCCCTGTTTATCCGTTGGTTTTTCACGTAGATTATTGGAACAATTTGGGCTGGCGTGATGTGTTTAGCCGTTGGGAATTTACCCAAAGGCAGAAAGATTATGCCCGTATATTTAAAACAGAAGGCGTCTACACACCTGAGATGATTGTCAATGGTTCTGATGCATTCCTGGGGTCAGATGAGGACCATCTGCAGAAAACCTTGGGGCATGAATTGTCCCTATCTACGGATGTCACTTTGCAAATTAGAGCGATCAAGCAGCAGGGGCGTCTGACTGTCATTTGCCAGACGCAGGGATTTTCCAAAGGGGACGTGGTACATGTCGCCTTGGTAGAGAGAGGATTAAGCACGGATGTGACTGCCGGTGAAAATGCCGGCCGCACGCTTCATCACAACAATGTGGTGAGGGAATTTCGGACAGGCCCCCTCACAGCATCCGGCGCCAAAATAGAAATCCCGTTGGACAGGATTTCTGACAGCTCCCAAGCGTCGGTGATTGTGTTTGTGCAAAATCCCACGACGATGTTGATTGAGGCCGCCCAACAGTGGGATGTGGAGTCGTGATGAGCTCCCAGCGCCGGTTCCAATATTGTGTTTATATAGTGGAGTGTAAGTACGGAACATATTATACTGGTTATACCAATGACATAAAAAAACGGGTCCAGGCGCATAATAACGGGGTGGGTGCCAAATATTTGCGGGGCAGAGGGCCGGTTAAATTAGTTTTTATGAAAAAGTGTTCAACCGCTAAAGAAGCCCGCTCTCAGGAATGGTATTTAAAGCGATTGCCTAGGCAAAAAAAAGAAGCTCTGATTGATTCCCTCCCCCTTGATAGGGGAGGTTAGGTGGGGGTGAACACATTGAATAAACGTTTAGAATGGCTTTTATTGATTGTCCTAGCCGCCGCCGGTATTTTTTTATGGTATCGGTTTTCCTTTCCGCGTTATCAATCCATTGACTTAAACATCAATCAAGCCCGAGCAGTTGTTTTGGCCGATAAATTTTTGAGTACTCAGCGTGGTGTGGATACACGTCCTTTCAAGTCAGTGGCGGTATTTGATGTGGATGAGGGCACTGACCGGTATTTGGAAAAGACTTTAGGCATCGCGGCTTCTCAGAAGCTGCTTAAGAGCTTGCATTATGATTTATTTTTCTGGGTCGTCCGCTTTTTTAAGGAAAAACAAAAAGAAGAATTCAGGGTCATTGTCAGTTGTGCCACAGGTGAGATTACAGGGTTTTCCCATGTCATCGAAGATACAGCTGCGCGCCCTACTGTTGACAAAGAAAAAGCCCGGCAGCATGCGATGAGTTTTTTGGAAACACAATTTGGCTTTGATCCCGCCAAGTATATTGTTCACGGCGAGGATGTCAACAAATTGGACAACCGCCTGGAATATGCCTTTAGTTGGCAGGCCCGTGATGTGGATATCCCCTGGAAGAAAACCAAAGAGAACGGCTATGCTAAACTTTTGACTAGTGTCAGGGTCTCGGGTGAAGAAATCCTTACGTTTAACAAGTCTCAGTTTGAAATCCCTGAGGGGTTTAATCGCTATGTCGATAATCTTAAACAAACGGGGGCCAGTCTTTCTCTGGTATTTCGCCTGATTTATTTGGCACTTTTGACGATCGCCATCGTGGTTGTTGTCAATCGCAAGCATCAGGTGGTCAGCCGCACGGTTAAACCTTTTTATATCATTGTAGGCGTCGGTATTTTTGTTTTAGTGGCGGTGGATGTATTAAACTGTTATCAATCTCTTATATTTGATTATCCGACGACACAGTCATTTGGGGATTATGTGATCAGGAAATTTGTTGAGAGTATTATCGGGCCATTTTTTATTGCGGTGGGTTTTATTTTGCCTGTCTTGGCCGGGGAATCGCTACGGTTTGAGGTGGACAGACCCAGAAAAACAGCGGGGTTTTTAAGTCCGCTGTTATCTTCTTTTTGTTCACGCTTAATCGCCCGTCAGATTTGTATCGGCTATTTGGCGGCGGTGGTGATTTTGGGGGTGCAGGCCGTTATTTTTGATTTAGGCTATAAATATTGCGGCGTTTGGGATGAGCTCTCCTGGTTGGCGCAAACGTCAAGCTCTGTGGTGCCGGCCTTTACAGCGCTGGTCATCGGCGTTCAGGCCTCTTTTTCCGAGGAGGGTATGTTTCGTTTGTTCACGATTAATTTATTAAGAAAATACGGTGTTCCCATGGCTTTGGCCGTATTTTTTAGCGCTGCGATGTGGGGATTTGGACATACGGGATATGAAATCTTTCCCATGTGGTTTAGGGGGGTGGAAGTCACTTGTATCGGGATCATGATGGGGATTTTTTATTTACGCTACGGTCTTATGACGGTGATTGTCGCGCATTTTTTAATAGACTCATTTTTAACTAATTTACCGTATTTATTAAAACCCCATGCCTCTTTTGATTTTACTACCGCCTTGGCAGTGGTTGTCCTGCCGTTATTGTTAGCATTGATCGCTTTTATTTTCGATAGAAATATCCAAGAGAAGCCTTTGATGCTGCGTTTCAATGCCCAACAGCAGTTTAATACCGGTTTGTTAGAAGAATTATGCCGCTCTAAAACTCCTGAAGAGCTGATAGCCCTCAAAAAAGACTTGGGTACCCATGGCTGGGACCCAGCGATTATTGAGCGTGTTTTCCAAAGGCCTTAGATTCAAAAATCATCATTCGTAAATCATTCTGGACAGTATTAAAAAAGTCTGTTATAAAAGATTTTCGTTTTAATTATTAATAAGGGCCATTAGCTCATCCGGTAGAGCATCTGACTCTTAACCCGTCCCGTCGACAAATCGTAAATTCCAGAAAATAATATAACTACAAATCATTACAACAAGTTACACGAATTTTTTCATTTTACCAAAGTACATCAAAACATATCAAAATACATCAATTTAGTCCCCATATAGTCCCCAGAAAATTTTCCATCACTTCATCAAAATCAACACCAACAAAACATCATTAATCAAGAACAACAATCAAAATTATTTCATTACTAAACTATCAATTCTATTTCATTAAAGCATCCTTAAAACGATTTTATTATCAAGTCTCCATAGCAAGGGTATGTTCCCGACCCCTGCCACCCATTAAAGACTAATGGTTGGGTGGGAGGGGTCGGGAACTTTTTGGCGCTGATAAGCGACAAAAATCCCTTGCTGCATGGAGACTTGTGAATTTAAAGAATTATAAAAAAATTATGCCACTGAAACAGTTTTGTTCCGATTTTGTAACGCCATTGAGTTTTTCCTAAAAAAAGCGGTTTCCACCAAAAATAGCTCTCCGGGTGGCAAAGTATAAAAATACCGTATATACTTCACTTAATAGCCTATGAATATAAATTCAAGAAAAGTCCTCATTATAGGGGCATTGCTATCCTTTTTAACCAATAGCTTTGGGCCGCTGCCTGTTTATGCCCAGGAGCTTGCTCTGCCCGCACCAGGACAGATGGTGGCGTTAAGCCCTGCCTTTAGCCCTGCTGTGCTTAAAGGCATTAAATTAGACCCTCAAAATCCTTTCCGGTTCCATTTCTTCGTTGATCGTGGGGACAGTAGTTTAAGCCAAGAAGAACTTAAAAGTGAGTCGTCTAAGCTAATCAAATATTTCCTTGCCTCTTTAACCATCCCTGAAAAAGATTTATGGGTCAATCTTTCACCTTATGAAAAAGACCGTATAGTACCGCAGGAATTCGGCCAGACGGAAATGGGCCGTGACCTCTTGGCTGAGGACTATCTCTTAAAACAAATCACTGCTTCATTGATCTATCCCGAAAGCCAATTAGGCAAAGAATTCTGGGCTAAGGTCTATGCCCAAGCCCAAGCTAAATACGGGACAACGAATATCCCTATTAATACCTTTAACAAGGTCTGGATAGTCCCTGAAAAGGCAGTTGTCTATGAAAACGGGGGAGTGGCATTTGTATTGGAAAATCATTTGAAGGTGATGTTAGAGCAGGATTATTTGTCACTTGAAAAGCATAGTGCCATTTCAAATAATCCTGTCATCCTGAGCGAAGCGAAGGATCTTAAGACATCTTTAGATTCTTCGTCACTGAGAAACGTTTCTCAGAATGACGTAAATGCCTTAGGCAGTCAAATCGTCCGTGAAATCGTCATTCCGGCTTTAACCAAGGAAGTCAACGAAGGCAAGAACTTTGCCCAATTACGTCAGGTTTTCTATTCGTTAATCCTTGCCACCTGGTACAAGAAGAAAATTAAGGATAGCATTCTCAATAAAGTTTATTCCAATCGAAACAAAATTGGCGGGGTGAATGTTTCGGTGGGTGATAAGGATGAGATTTATCAAGAATATTTGAAAGCTTTCAAAAAAGGTGTTTACAACTACATCAAAGAAGAAGCTGATCCGGTTACTAATGAGGTTATTCCGAAGAAATATTTTTCGGGGGGCATTGAAGCTTTACGAATTGATGTTGACTTGGCCATGGTCGGGCCAAGACAGCTTAGTGATGCCCAAAGGTCCGCTTTAGATTCAGCTCAATTGGTGGATGCAATGGGTGACTTCGCTATGATAAATCAAACGCCCAGTCCAAAAGCGGATGTGGTGATGACACCAGAAGAAATAGCGGAGAGAATTAATTCTTTACTAAAAAATAGAGAAGCCCTGACCCTAGAGAAGAAAAGGGAGTTGCATGATTTGATAGCTAGGGCCAACACCATTACAGCAGAAACATATACCAGATTAGAATCCCAATATAGGAAACAACGTGAAGCATACCCTAAAGGGAAAGATTTAGAATCCTTACAGGCATTTATAAATAGGGCCCGTGATTCGAATAATACCGGTCCAATCAATATTCTGGATATAGGTACAGGAATAAGAGATATGAGATGGTTTGCAAATCAACAGAATTTATTAGCCACAGGGGTTGATATTTCTCCTTCGGTTATTGAATCTATCAAAACTGAATTAGGGAATAAGCCTAACATAACAGCGCGTGTGATGGATATGAATGCCTTATCCTTTCAAGATAACTCTTTTGATGGCGTTAGGTCATGGACCTCGTTACATCATTTACCTTTAGTGGATGAATCCGAAGGAATGGATGTGGCTGTGAAAGAAATGTATCGGGTCCTAAAGCCAGGAGGCAAATGCGATATTTTAGTCAAAGCGGAAACAAATGATCGCAAAGGATTCATGACTCTTGATACAAAAGAAGGTTTGGGATCCAGATTTTATTATTTTCTTTCCCGTTCTGACTTGTTAGATCTTCTTCAAAGAAACGGCTTTGCAGTTCAGGACAGTGATATAGAACCTGTGGTGGATGATCGTGGAGAGCTAAATTGGTTTGTTCATGCAATTAAGCCAACTGTTAGTACAACAAAGAAAGCAGAAACAGAGGGGAGTCCAACAGCGGATGGGGCGATGACGGCCCAATGGCCTGAAACGCTTTGGCAAGCTATTGGTGGAGAGGGTTTGGGTAGAGTAAAGAATATGTCTCCTATTGATTTTGGCACATACTTAAGTAGAAGGTTTGATGTGCCTTTAATAGGGTTGGACAGAGAGGCAATGGTACGAAGTGGTCTTAGTACAAAATTCCCGGATGACATGTTTGCACTGAGTCAAATGGATTATGAAAAAAAGAGAGAGGAGACAGGTTACAAGACTATGATTTCTGCAGGGATATTGGGCCCAGGGGTTTATTATGATAAAAGCAGTTTAATGACAATGTCCATTATTAGACTTTCTAGTGAAATAGGTTTTTTTCACGAATTTTGCGAATATCTTGCTGCAGCTGAAGGTCAAGCTGATCCGTTGATGTTGCGTTGGCATGGGCATCATTCTTTAGCAGTCGTTATTGAAACGTTGAGATTTGCGCAAAAATTAGGGAGGTTAAATGATATTTTAGAGTCTTGGAAGGGGCAATTTGAGGCGGCTAAACATTTACCCGATTATCCGGAAGTTTTAAAAAAAGAATTGGAAGATGTATATAGAATGGCTGAAAAGGGGGAGTTCCCTGCCATTGCTTCTCATCCTAAAAGTAAAGCGGAGAGCATTTTAAAGACCCTTAAACCCAAAAAGGAAGGCAGCGTAGCGGTTGCAGTTAATGTGCAAAGAAGGGTTTATGATCTTCCCTTACGGGTATTTCAAACAGCTAAATTTATAGAATTTACTGAAGAGCAGACTGGTGTAATTGTAGAGGTGCATCAAGCACATTCTGATCAGCCGGAAGCAAATGTGAAAATTGAAATCACAGCTGTTCATAAAGACGGTAGAAATGGGTGTAATCCTGAGATTTTAAAGAATATTGCTGAACAGTTTGGGCAATTTTTAAACGACCCTTCTGTTTTAAGAGGATATCCTGGTAGCATCGACAAATATGCAGATGAAGTACAGAGATTAGGTGCACAAAATCTCTTGTGGCGAAAAAAGTCAGAGAAAGACAAAGCGCAAACCACAGGCGGTATCGACCTCAACCCCGCCCAAATGTTTATGCAGGTCAAAAAGCAGGGCAGTGACTTCAAGTTTGAATTCAATGGTCAGATCTTTGACGCCGCCCAGATTACCGGTGCCACATTTACCATCCGCCAGATGACACCTGTTATTAATCTTCCATTGATACTTGGGCTTAAAAAAGAGCCGGAAATGCAGTTAAGTCGATTAAATTAATATTGATTAAATATCAAATTTTATTGGTATCGTCGAATTATTTCCTTGACACATCGACTTATTTTGATAATATATATATTGATAAATAGTCATATTTAAAGAGATTGCTTCACTTTACCGCAATAACACTTGCCGAAGCATCCCCCTCAAGCAGGTTCGTATTATGGATCAAAAAATTCCTCAGAAGATCCAATTCCTCAAATTCGTCGCTGAGCAAGGGGTGGTGAGTGCCCTGGACATCAATCGCTATTATTTCACGGAAGATAAAATCGACGTCATTATAAGCACTCTATATCAGTTGGGAGTGTCCCGCATGTGGTATGGCAAGACTTATGGTGGTGTCTGGAGGATCAGTGATCCTAAATTATATAAGCTTCTTAAAATTTATTATCATGACCTTTGGGGTTTAAAAGTCAGCCGTATGGTGGGGACTAATCTTGTCCCGCATTTTCTGGAAATGAATCGTGTCCGCACAGTTTTTGAAAAATCCGGTCACTTTGACGTGGCTCTATGGTTGTCTGAGCGAGTTATTCGAGCATTGCCTGTTGGGCAACGTTCGGATATTTGTCCGGCCAAGAGGCCGCCGGATGCTGTTTTTTGGGTCTTTAAAAAAGAAGGCGGCCAGAAGAAATATTTCCTGGAATGTGAGCGTCACTATAACAGTACAGAAAGGCGTTATGTAGAGATTCTTGAAAGCTATGAACGGCGGGAAGATGCTCATGATGGCAATGTAGTTTTTTTATGCGGTAACAAAAGAATTCAAAGACGATTATTACGGATTCAATCAAGGTATGCAATCGGTAATGATTTTAAGTTCCTTACATTGGAAGGGTTTTATAACAACTATGAGAAAGCCACAGTTGCATCGGAGGCAAAGGTGGAGGCAGCGCAGGCGGCTTGATTGTTAGTGTTTATCGGAAGGACGGTGGATTATGGAGCAACGCTTTATTGGAATGAAGGACCTGGCGGTTTATCTGGGGGTGAGCAGATACACTATAAGGGCTTGGGTGTATAGGGACAAGATTCCTTGCAAGAGGATCGGCCGCGCCATACGGTTTGACATGCGCCAGATTGAGAAGATGCTGGCGAAAGAAGATCAGCTGGCCACGGTGCAGCATTTTGTTTGAAGTGTTTTGGATTATTTTTGGTATAATCTGCGAAAAGGACAACATAAGACTTGCACCATTGGTGCAAGAAATCAGGGCAGAGATTATGCAGACACTGTCTGCGCAATCGGCATCATCATTACTATTAGAAACTGCAACTGTTGGTTGCAGAAATTAGTAATAGAGGCTAAAAATGAAGGCGTCAAGAATAAAAGCTATTATTAAACAAGGCGAAGGCATTTCAGTAGAATTTAAGGAGTGCAAAAAGGAAATCAGTAAAGATGCATATGATACTGTCTGCGCGTTCTTAAATAGAAACGGCGGCGAGCTTTTGCTTGGCGTTAACGACAACGGTAAAATTATCGGCATTGATCCAAATTATATTGAGCAGATTAGGAAAAATTTTGTTAACGCTGTTAATAACCCGGAGAAGATCAACCCGGCGTTTTATTTGACTGTTGAAGAAGTTGTTATTTCCGGAAAATCAATTTTGTATATTTATGTGCCTGGAAGTTCGCAAGTCCATCGGTGCAACGGGAAGATTTTTGACCGTAATGAGGATGGGGATTTTAATATCACCAATAATACCAATCTTGTTGCCGCCTTATATTTGAGAAAGCAAACAAGCTATTCTGAAAATAGGGTGTATCCCTATGTGACGATGAAGGATTTGCGCTCTGACTTGATTGCACAGGTGCGGGAGTGGGCGACGATACAGAATGCGAGGCATCCTTGGGCCAAGATGTCGGATATCAATCTTATCAAAAGTTCGCAGATGTATTCAAAGGATTATCAAAGCGGTAAGCATGGTTTTACATTGGCAGCCGTGCTTATTTTTGGTAAAGACGATGTATTGCTTTCCATTTTGCCGCATTTCCGTACTGATGCAATACTCAGAAAAGTGGATGTGGACCGATATGATGATCGTGACGATATAAGAACCAATCTTTTAGATAGTCACGACAGATTGATGGCGTTTGTGGCAAAACATCTTCCCGATAAGTTTTTTATGGAAAATGGGCGGCGCCTCAATCTGCGCGATAACATTTTTAGGGAAATTATCGTTAATCTTTTAATCCATCGGGAATTTCTTAACGCCTTTCCCGCCAAACTTGTTATTGAAAAGGACCGGATATTTACTGAAAACAGTAATAGGCCGCATGGGTATGGCCTTATTGATCCAAAGAATTTTTCCCCATTTCCTAAAAATCCGGTCATTGCCAGATTTTTTAAACAGATCGCATGGTCCGAAGAACTTGGATCAGGCGTTAGGAAGCTTGCTAAATATGGTAAAATTTATTTTGGCGCAGAACCACAGTGTTTTGAAAAAGATGTTTTTAAAATGATTGTAGCTACCCCGCAAGCTACCATGCAGGACACCATGCAAGCTACCATGCAGGACACCATGCAAGATAAGCGGACACAAGAAATACTAATCTTTTGTAATGAGCCGCGTACCAGAGAAGAGATTCAAAATCATATCAATATTAAAAATAGAGATTATTTTAGAAAAGAGATATTAAATCCTTTGCTTGAAAAGAATTCGCTTTTACCGACTATTCTTGGAAAACCAAGCAGTCCAAAACAAAAGTATTATTCTGTGAAACAAAAGGCTAATAATAAAACGCTACAAGGGATTTAGTTATGGGTAAGACGTTTCAGCGTAAAGACAGGAGTGATCAGGACTGGTATATCAGCTACTATGAGCCGGGTGGGAAGCGTATAAAGAGGCGTATAGGACCCAGCAAGAAGCTCGCAGAGGCGGCTCTGAAGAAAATTGAAGTGGCCATTGCCGAAGGGCGGTATTTGGAGGTTAAGAATCAAAATAAGATTCCTTTTGAACAGTTTGCTGATGAATATTTGCGTACGCACTGCGTGAATAAAAAATCTTTCGACTCCTATTATGATCTGCATGTTCGGATTTTAAAAGTCGCTTTTAAAGGCAAATGTCTGGATGATATCAAACCCCTTGATATCGAAAAATTCAAAAACGCCCGCTTGATGCAGGTGTCACCGGCCACGGTCAACCGGTCCCTGGCCTGCCTTAAATCAATGTTTAACCGCGCGATTGTGTGGGGCAGGTATGAAGGTGTCAATCCTTCAACAAGGGTCAAGATGTGCCGTGAAAAGGCCATACGGCTGCGCTATCTGGAAAAAGAGGAAATAACCCGCCTGGTTGCTAATTGTTCAGAGGATCTCAGGCCCATTGTGATTTTAGCGGTCAATACCGGCATGCGCCGCGGAGAGATCCTGAATTTAAAATGGCATGATGTGGACTTTAAAAGGGATGTTATTTGTTTGCTGGAAACAAAGGGCGGTGATAAGCGCGAAGTGCCGATGAACGAGGCGGTCAAGGATGCGCTGATCAAGGTCCGTAAGAATCCCAAGAGCGCGTACATTTTTTGTTACAAAAACGGTGAGCAGGTCCGCGATATTCGTAAAACATTCTGGACAGCGTTAAAAAAGTCTGGTATAAAAGACTTTCGTTTTCATGACTTAAGGCATTCGGCGGCCAGTCATCTGGTAATGGCCGGGATTGATTTAAACACTGTACGTGAAATTTTAGGACATAAGACAATAGAAATGACTTTACGTTACGCGCATCTTTCTCCTAACCATAAGAAACATGCTGTTGATGTTTTGGGGCAGAGTATTGGGCTTCAAAAGGCTTCCACGGGTTTTCAAGCAGTCCCCATATGGTCCCCAGAGGCAAAATCGGAGAATGGCCAGGAAGAATTTGTTAACGTAAATCAAATAAATTCAAACAGTTATAATTAGCAGGGCCATTAGCTCATCCGGTAGAGCATCTGACTCTTAATCAGAGGGTGGCTGGTTCGAGTCCAGCATGGCCCATATTTTCGAGTTAAGGACATGTCCTTTAAATCTATAGATATAGAGTCTCTTAAAAGAAAAGCGGTGATTTTTCGTCGTGAAATTTTAGAGACTTTGGAAGCCGCAGGTTCCGGCCATCCCGGCGGTTCCTTATCTGCTGTTGAAATTTTTTTGATTTTATATGGTTATCAAATCAACCATAAACCCCAAGACCCTCGTTGGGAAAATCGTGACAGGGTGATTGTTTCCAAAGGCCATGTTTCACCGGTGGTTTATGTGACGCTGGCGAATTTTGACTATTTTCCCAAGGAAGAATTAAAGACCTTCAGAAAGTTTGCCTCCAGGCTGCAAGGCCATGTGCACACCAAAGCCCCGGGAGTGGAATTTAATACGGGTTCGCTGGGGCATGGCTTGTCTTTTGCCAATGGGATTGCTTTGGGAGCCAAAATGCGCGGTAAAAATTTCAGAGTCTATTGTGTGATGGGTGACGGTGAGCTTCAGGAAGGTTCCGTCTGGGAGGCAGCCATGACCGCGGCCCATTATAAACTGGACCATGTCTGTGCCATTATCGATTACAATAAAGTGCAGGAAAATGGGCCGACCAATGAAATCAAAAATTTGGAACCTTTGGCCCAAAAATGGTCTAGCTTCGGTTGGCATGTGATTGACATAGACGGACACAGTTTTGAAGCTTTGAAGAAAGCTTTTGATGAATTTAGCAATACTAAGGGCAAACCTACGGTGATTATTGCCAATACTGTCAAAGGTAAGGGCGTTTCTTTTATGGAAGGCAAGAACACCTGGCATGGCAAGGCGCCGAATAAAGAGCAGTTAGCCCAGGCTTTAGCGGAGTTAAAGTGATGGAGATGAAACCTGCCCCAACCAGAGACGGTTTCGGCGAAGAATTGGTCGCTTTAGGGAAAATCAATCCACATATTGTGGTGGTTTCCGGTGATTTAGAAGATGCCACCCGTGCCGAGTATTTTAAAAAAGAATTTCCTGAGCGATTTTTTAATTTAGGGATCACGGAGCAGGATGTGATCGGCACAGCCGCGGGGCTGAGCACCCAGGGCTATGTCGCTTTTGCCACGTCATTTGCCGTGTTTCTGACTAATCGCGCCTATGATATGATCCGCATGGATGTTTGTTACAATCATTGCAATGTGAAGATCGTTTGCTCTCATGGCGGTGTTACCGTCGGAGAGGATGGGGCCAGCGCCCAATGCCTGGAAGATTTTGCTATCATGCGCGTTTTACCTAATATGCAAGTGATATGTCCCGCGGATTATATAGAAGCCAAAAAAGCCACACGCGCGATCACCGACACCTTGGGGCCTTTTTATATGCGCACGTCCCGTGCTCCGCTTCCCATTATTACTAAACCGGAAGATGTTTTTGTGATAGGGAAGGCTAATATTTTGCGTGCCGGGCATGATGCCACGGTCATTGCTTGCGGGGTCATGGTGGCTGAAGCATTGTCAGCCGCCCAGCAGTTAAAAACCGAGGGCATTGATTTAAAAGTTGTGAATATGCATACCATCAAACCCATAGATGTGGATATGATTGTTAGTTCTGCCAAGGCAACAGGGGCCATAGTTACGGCTGAAGAGCACCAGATGGCAGGAGGATTGGGTTCCGCAGTGGCCGAGGTTTTGGCGCAACATTGCCCATGTCCCTTGGAAATGGTGGGGGTCAAGGATTCATTCGGACAAAGCGGCAGCCCTGCCCAGTTGCTGGCTCATTATGGATTGAAAGATGTTAATATTGTTGCGGCGGTTAAAAAAGTTATTCGTAGAAAAAAAGGTAATTGAAGAATTATTATGATTCCCTCCCCCTTGTGGGGAGGGTGAGGGAGGGGGTAATATGCCCCAGACAAAATTACATGAAATAGCCAAGCTCGGCCAGAGTTTGTGGATCGACAATATCAGCCGATCTATGATTGAAAGCGGCAAGCTTAAAGGGCTTATTGATCAGGGACTGCGCGGGCAAACATCCAATCCCACTATTTTTAAACAAGCCATAAGCTCCGGTAGCGATTACGATACTAAAATTCAACAATTGGCCCAAGCGGGTCGTTCCACTTTTGAAATTTATGATGAATTAACCATCAAGGATGTGCAGGATGCGGCAGATTTGTTTCGAAGCGTTTATGATAGCACCGACGGTTTTGATGGCTATGTCAGCCTGGAAATCAATCCTAAATTAGGCCACCAGCTTGAAGCGCAGCTCAAAGAAGGGATACGTTTGTGGCAAAAGCTTAATCGCCCTAATGTGATGATTAAAGTGCCGGCTACCAAAAACGGTTTGGGAGTGGTGGAAGGTTTGATTGCCCAAGGGGTCAATGTTAATGCCACCTTGATTTTTTCAGCGGAACAGTATACCCAAGTGGTGTGGGCCTATCTGAAAGGATTAAAGCGTCTGGGAGAAGAAGGCGGAGATGTTAAGAAGGTCCATTCTGTCGCTTCTGTTTTCGTCAGTCGCGTGGATACCAGCGTTGACAAGAAACTGGATGAAAAGTCCCCTTTAAGAGGTATGGCGGCAGTATCTAACTGCGCCATTATTTATCACAAATTCCGAAAAAGTTTTAGCGACAGTGAATTTAAGGCTTTAGAGCGCAAGGGCGCCAATATCCAGCGTGTTTTATGGGCTTCAACGGGAACGAAGGACCCTCGCTATAGTGATATTAAATATATTACCCAATTAATCGCCGCTGATACGGTCAATACAGTGCCTGATAAAACGCTGGAAGCTGTTTTAGATCATGGCCTCGCATCTTTAAGTCTGCCGGGGGATGTGAGCCATGCCCAGAAAACCATCGAGGCCTTAAGGGGGATGGGTATTGATGTCGGCATGGTGTGCCATCAATTGCTCGACGAGGGGCTGGCCGCATTTGAAAAATCTTTCGAGGAATTAATGGCAGGCATTGAAGAGAAATCCAGGAGTTTGTGCGCCAAATAGATGATTAGAAAATTTTAATGGAAAAATTTTTAAATTTTGTTACATTATAGATGCTCATTTGAGAGAAGTTTTCCAAGGCACATACTATTAACAAAGGTAAGAAGTGATTCTTATCAAAATAAGGAGGAGAAGTCATGAATAAGAAATTAGTGGTAGCCGCTATTTTAGTTTTTGGTGCGGCAGGGTTTATGTTAGCCCAAGGGACCGTTAAAGCCCAGGATAACACAGATAACAGCGCCATGAATAGCGATTCAGGGAATACTGATAATACTGATAATACAGTTGTTCCCGGAGCTCCGGCTGCTCAATAACTCTTTGTCAGAAGAGTTGTATTAATTAATATATAGGGACAGCATCCTATTTTTGTTTGTGAATTTTCTGAAACAAAAATAGGGCGCTGTCCCTGTTTATTGCTATAATATAATTAATATGGACGCTTCACTTAAGAAGAAAATTGCCGCTTCACTTAAGAAGAAAATTGACATTTCACTTAAGAAGAAAATTCTTATTGGAATAGCCTCGGCAGCCGGGTTGGTTTTATTGGCTGCTGTGGGGTGGTTTTTATATTTCCATGCGCAGTTTAGTCTTTATCAGGACGCTCAGTATAAATTTTCTATCAAATATCCTAACTCTTGGAAGTTAATCAAGCATCCGCAGGCGAATGTGGCAGTGGTTTTTTTGCGCCCCAAAGATACGGTTATGGACACGGTGCAGGAGAATTTTAACGTGACCATTCAGCCGGTACCGGATACTCTCCTTTCTTTGCCAGTTTTTAGCGCGAAAATCAAAGAACAGATGGCAGAGATGTTCGGAAAAAATATTCAAATCATCGAAGATAAACCTATGCGATGGGATTGGCGCCAGGGGCATAAGATGATTATGCAGGCGCCTAAGCCGGACCATCTGATTATGGTTAATGCCTGGGTCCTGCGCAGCGATCAAGCGTATATCCTGACTTTTTTGGGAGACATGAATAAGTACACGCAGGATGCCCCTTGGGTGGATGAAATGATCCGCTCGTTTGAGTTGCAATAAAGCGCCTACACGCCCATGCGCTCAACTAAAAACTCTTGAAGGGAATGACATTGCAAATAAGGGTTGGTTTGCTTTTGATGGCCGATGGTGTCCGTCGGTGTGGGGCCGTAATTGTGGCCGGAATAAATAATCGTTTCATCAGGCAGTTTCATGAGGACATGATAGAGGCTGTTGTACATAATTTTAGGGTCACTGCCGGGTAAATCACAGCGTCCGCATCCGTCGATAAAAAGGGTGTCTCCGGTCAAGAGACATCCTTGGGCTAAAAAACATTGACAGCCGGGGGTATGGCCCGGCGTATATAGGACATCAAAGCTGATTTTCCCGACCGTTAATTTGTCTTGCGGGGCCACCTCCCTAAGGCCCTGGATGCGAGGCCTTGAAATGCGGGGCTCATGTGGGGAAATATAAACCGGCATGGGGTGGATGGAAAGTAGTTTATCCAGCCCATTGATGTGGTCGGGGTGGGTGTGGGTCAAGAAAGCTTGGGTGATTTGATAACCTAAGCGTTTGGCCTCTTTGCAGAGAAAGTCCACGTCCCAGGCCGGGTCCACAACGGTCATTGTTGATGTGTCAGGGTCGCCTAAAAGATAAATAAAATTATTGAGAGGCCCGATTTCATATTGCCGGATGAGTAACCTTGACATAAAAACCCTCACTCGTATAATAGTGCATTATTATACATCAGAGACGGAGGTTTGCCAATGGCCCTTTTAGAATCCATCAAAATTCCTTTAGGCACGTTGACGCCTGTTTTTGAATTAAAAGACGCGTTTGGTAAATCTTATAAGTCCGCGGAACTTTTCGGCGAGCGCGGGCTGCTGGTCGTTTTTACTTGCAATCATTGCCCGTATGCTTTGGCCGTGTGGCCTCGGGTGGTGCGTTTAGCCCAATACGGCAAAGGGATGAAGGTCAACACGGTTGCGATCAATCCCAATATCAATCCTGATTTTCCTGACGATGCACCGGACAAGATGATCCTTAAGATCAAGGAATTGGGCATTGATTTTCCGTATTTGGTGGATGAAACCCAAAAGGTGGCCGATAGTTTCCGTGCCCAATGCACGCCGGATATTTATTTATTCGATAAAAACAAAAGGCTTGTTTATCATGGCCGTATAGATGACAATTGGAAAGACGAAGCTTTGGTCACCCGCGAAGAATTAAAAGAAACCATGAATAATATGGCGGCCGGGAGGCCTATTTCGTCTAAGCAGGCTCCTTCCATGGGTTGCTCTATAAAATGGAGAAGTTAAGGCCACGGAGGCGGCATGTATAAAAAAATTATCGTTCCTTTGGATAATTCAGCGACTGACGAAGCTATTTTGATCCATGTCCGTAAACTCGCCCGATTGACAGGTGCCCAATTAGTGTTGGTGCATGTGGCCGATGGGTTTGCCGCGCGTCTGCAGGACCAGTTGAATTTGGCGGATTCCGAGGAAATTAAAGGTGACCAGGCTTATTTAAACGAGGTCTGCGCCGGTTTGCAAAAAGAGGGTTTACCATCCAAAGCGATTTTGGTGCAGGGCCAAGAGCCGGTAGACGGTATTTTATCTGTTGCTCAAAGCGAAGGCGGGGACCTGATTGCTATGTCGACCCATGGACATCGATTTATTCAAGACCTGATTTTAGGTAGTGTGGCGGATACGTTGCGCCATCGCACCGATATCCCTATTCTTATGATTCGGTCCTCTCTCAAATAACCCCAGATGGATCTATGGAATTTATCAATCGCATAACGCAAGCCGGTTCATTGGCGCAAATTGTTTCTGAGCTTTTGGCAGGAGTGGAGGGGCATTTTGATTTGGGGATTTTGTATGTTTGCCCGGGAGCTCCTTATGAGCCTTCGGCATTATGTCAAGCCGTCAGTCGCGGGGTCTCTATACGTCATTTGATGTGTTGTACGTGTGCCGGCACAATCGGCAGCGGAAAGGAAATTGAAGGTCGGCCGTCAGCTTCTGTGATGTTGATGCGTCTGCCTCAGGTTAAAATTGCACCTTTTGTTCTAAGTCAGAACGTGTTGGAGACACTTAAGACCAAGGAAGATTGGTATAATTTTTTGGAAGTATATCCGAACGAGAAACCCAGCTTTTTGGTATTTGCCGATCCTTTTGCTTTTGATGTTAACAGTTTTTTGGCAGGAATCAATTTGGCTTATCAGGGGATGCCTATGGTAGGAGGATTGGCCAGCGCCTCTTCCAGTACCGGGGGGAACATGTTGATGATGGACTCCCAAGTTTTTCAAGAAGGGCTTATTGGTGTGTGTTTGACGGGTAATCTCAGGGTGGAAACGGTGGTCTCTCAGGGCTGCCGGCCTATCGGAGAGACGTTTATCGTGACCCGCGCCGAGCGCAATATTATTTATGAGTTGGCCGGGCGTCCTTTTTATCAAGTGTTGGAAGAGGTATTACAGAGGTCTACAGACTATGACAGGCAACTGGCTCGTGAAGCCGTTTTTATCGGTATTGTGATGAATGAATGTAAGCCAGAATTTAAACGGGGGGATTTTTTAATCCGCGCCCTGCTGGGTGTTGATCCCCAAAGCGGTGCGGGGGTGGTGGGCGATCATATGCACTTGGGGCAAACGGTACAGTTTCAATTGCGTGATGCTAAGACCGCGCATGAGGATTTACATGAATTGTTAAAATTATATAAAACCAGGGCACCTACCGCGTCAGCTCAAGGAGCTTTTGTTTTTTCTTGTAATGGACGCGGGATTAATTTATTTAAAGAGCCGGACCATGATATCAAGATTATCCAACATTATTTAGGCCCTTTGCCGGCAGCAGGTTTTTTTTGTAACGGAGAATTTGGCCCGGTAGGCGGGATCAACTTCGTGCATGGGTTTACCAATAGCACGGCGTTATTTTATTCAACATGATGATTTCTTCCGCTATTTACATACAGCGCATGTTATCTTTTGTCCACCAAGCAGGCGGTATGGCTTTGGATTTGATGGGCAAAGGCGCCTCCGGCCTTAAAAAAGATCAATCTGTCATCACTCTGGCGGATAAGGCCATTTCAAAATTGGCCCGCGCCAGTCTTTCCGACTTTTTGCAAAAGCCGGGGCATATTCTTATTGATGAGGAAGACCCTAATAGCATGCAATATGCGGCCCCCAAGGGCCTTGAGGGGGCTTCACTCATCTGGGCGGTGGACCCGATTGACGGAACGCGCCTATACGCCAATCGCATGCCGTTATTCGGTATTTCCATCGGGTTAATCAAGGATTTAAAGCCATGGCTGGGAGCAGTTTATTTTCCTATGCTCAAGGAACTTTTTTATTGTGACGGCGCCGAGGCTTATTTTGTTCAGGACGCTTTTGGGCCTCAAGAGCGTAAAATCCGTATAGTTCCTTTGGATGAAGGGTTATCCGCCCGTTCTTTGTTCTTTTGCAATGATACTTTTTTTGAAAAATTCTACTGGAAGGACAAAAATTTTTATATCATGATCAATGCCTGTGCCGTGGTCAATTTATGCTGGCCTACCGTCGGCCGGGGGGCGGGTTGTTTTACGCGCTGCCATTTGTGGGATTTTGCCGGAAGCTGGCCTATTTTGCGCCGGGCGGGGCTTGATTTACGCCGGACGTCCGACGGCAAGGTCCTGGAGTGCCTGGAGGCTGATTTATTTACTCACGATCCTGTAGCCTGGCGTATGAAAGAATATTATTTGGTGTCTTCCGAGCGTAATTATCAAATTATTTTGTCAAAAATAGGCCGCCTGAAGCAGGCAAGCTAAAAAAATGGTAAGAATTTTCATGCTCCCTCTTGCAAAAACGGTATTTTGGTGGTATAAATGAATTAGAACCGACAGGGATCATCCATAATGAGAGGCCCGCTGGATTTTCTTCCGGGGCACGACAGATGAAAAATAAAAATAGATGATCCTGTCGGTCTTTTTATAGTCGACCAATCTCTCCTTAGATGCTATAATGCCCAACATGTCTGACCGTTTTCTGCGTATTTACAAGAAATTCCATCTTGATGAAGTCAAAACCCATCTGATGACCTACGGGGCTTTATCCGGGACTTGTGCTAATTGCAAAAGCATGGATTGTAAATTAGACATGCTTCAATGCCCGCAGTGCGGCAGTGAGTTTAAATTCATCGCTTTTCAAAATATCAGGGACCATATGCCTAAGATGCTTAAAATTAGCCATGAAAGGCCGCAAATTATTTTTGTGGATTATGATGATTTTAAGCGTATCGAAGGTGAAGAAAAGGCCAAGGGAATACTAGGATAGAGGAGTGTCATTGCGAGCGAAGCGAAGCAATCTTTTAAGAGATTGCCACGGCAAGCAAAAAGCGAGCCTCGCAATGACACGGAAGAATACAGTGATTAATAAAGAACGATTGATTAAATTGACCCGTCAGCTATTGCGGATTGATTCTAGCAATCCGCCAGGCAACGAGGTGGCGGTAGCGGATTGTGTGATTCGCGATTTAAAATCCATCGGTTTGGATATTAAAATATATACGTTTGCCAAAAACCGACCTAATGTGGTGGCTACCTTGAAGGGGACATGGCCGCGCGCTCGTGCTCGGCGTGAAGCGCTGTTAATAACACCGCATTATGACACGGTACCTTTTGGGAAAGGGTGGAAATTTGACCCGCTGGGAGCCGCCATTCATGGGGGGCGTATTTACGGCCGGGGCGCAAGCGATGATAAAGGCAATTGCGCGGTGGGCATGGAGGTTTTGCGTAGTTTGGTACAAGAGGGCGGACGCCTGCAAAGGGACATTGTGTTTGCGGCGACCGCTGATGAGGAAACCGGCAGTAAGTTGGGCGTGCTGCCGCTGTTAAAAAAAGGTATTTTACGTCCCAAGGTCGCATTGATTTTGGATTCCGAAGAATTTGATGCTATCATTGCGCAAAAAGGGCTTTTTCATTGCCGGGTACAAATTTTTGGGAAAAAAGCGCATGGGGCTTACAACTGGCTGGGGGTCAATGCTATTGAAATCGCCGCGCGGGTGATTAACCGTTTAAAGAAGCATCAATTTAAGTATACAAAGCACCCTCTTTTGGTTGCGCCGACTAAGAATATCGGCACTATCCGGGGCGGCGATAAAGTCAATATCGTGGCGGATTTTTGCGAGTTTTCTATGGATATCCGTTTTTTGCCGGGTCAGAATGCCAACGGGGTTTTAAAGGAAATCAAAAACATTATTGCCCAAGTAACCAAAAATTTTAAGGTCATACTCGATGACACCCAGAAACCTTATGGGATTGACCCGCGACATCCTTTTGTCAAAACTTATGGGGATACCTGTCGCCAGATGGGATTAAAAGCACATTACAAAGGCAGTCAGGGAGCGACGGTGATTACCTTTTTTCAGGATTATGGTATTCCGGCTTTTTCTACCGGATGGGGCAGTCACGGCGTTGTTCATGCCAATGATGAATATGTGGAAATTAAGAATTTGTATAACGGCGCAAGGGTCTTAGAGGCGTTTGTAAAGGCATATGATGTCAGGGCATGAGGGGACACGAATTGTCTGCGTATTCATCGCTTTGCTGTTTTTGCAGGCCTCGGCGCGGGCGGAGACAATACATTATGCCCTCATCCAACTGGGGATTAAAGCCGGGGAGGCGACTTTAAGCAATGTCGGCCCTGTGGTCTATCAAGGCAAGCCCACATTTTTGATTGTCTTTAAAGCCCAAGCCATTAATTTTTGGGATGAAGAAAAAATTTATACGGACCCGCTTAATTTTTATCCGTTGTTTGTCGAACGTGATTTGAATATTTTTGGACGAAAAGAAAAAATTGCGGAAGTGTATGATCGCGCTAAAGGCGAAATCCGTCTGACCAAAACCGTTGGGGACAAAAGCACACAGCAGGTCCTTAAGAAAACAGGGGCTATAGATAATATTTACGGATTTATTTGGCGTTATCGTCAAAGCGGTTCGTTTAAAATTGACGATGTTCTGGAGATTTCTTTACCGACTACAGATTTAAGAATAAAATTGGTTAAACGTATTCACTTAAAATACCAGGGCAAACAAGTAGATACTTTTTTCATGCAAAGCAGGCCTGCTAAATATAAAATCTGGTTTGACACTGCGAGCCACAAACGGCCTTTGCGCATCAGCGGGGCTGTAGGCATGGCCAATACAGTCATGGAGATGACGAGTTATGAGGAGTAATTCTTTACCAAATAAATCAGGCTATTATGGTTCTTTCGGCGGGCGTTTCGCTCCCGAAACCCTGATGAAGGTTTTGGCCGAATTAGAAGATCAATACCGGGCTATTCAAAAAGATAAATCTTTCAAGAAAGAGTTTGAGTTTTATCTTAAGGCATATGCCGGACGGCCCACCAATTTATATTTGGCCAAACGTTTAAGCGCTCATTTAAAGACGCTCAAGGTCTATTTAAAGAGAGAAGACCTGTTACATACCGGTGCCCATAAAATTAATAATACGTTAGGCCAGATTTTGGTGGCCCGGCGTATGGGCAAAACCCGTATCATCGCCGAGACAGGCGCCGGTCAGCATGGCGTGGCCACGGCCACTGCCGCGGCGTTATTCGGCCTTAAATGCGTTGTGTATATGGGTTCTGAGGATGTGAAGCGCCAGTCGATGAATGTGTTTCGCATGAAATTAATGGGTGCGCAGGTTATTCCGGTGGCAAGCGGCTCCAAAACGCTCAAGGATGCCATGAATGAAGCGGTACGCGATTGGGTGACAAACGTTGAGGACACTTTTTATATTATCGGTTCTGTCGCAGGGTTCCATCCGTATCCGGCTATGGTGCGTGATTTTCAATCGGTCATAGGCCGTGAGGCGCGCCGTCAATTTTTAACTCAAGAAGGGAAACTGCCGGATTATCTTTTGGCTTGTGTGGGCGGGGGCAGTAATGCGATGGGGCTGTTCCATGCGTTTTATAACGATAAGAATGTTCGGATGATAGGCGTTGAGGCCGCGGGGCTCGGCGTGCATACCCATCATCATTCCGCAAGTTTGACCCAAGGCACGGTTGGCGTTTTGCATGGCAGTAAAAGCAAGCTGTTGCAAAACAGTGATGGTCAAATACAGGTGGCCCATTCCGTTGCCGCGGGATTGGATTATCCGGGGGTCGGGCCTGAGCATGCGTATTATCAACAGAGTGGTCGCGCCAAGTATGTGACGATCACAGATAAAGAAGCGATAGAGGGACTCAAGCTTTTGTCACGTCTGGAGGGGATTATCCCGGCGCTGGAGCCGTCCCATGCTATTGCGTATTTACAAAAATTAGCCCGTGGTGTCAAAAAAATATCGACAGTCATTGTCTGTCTGTCCGGCCGCGGGGACAAGGACATGAACCAGATTGCGCCATTTATTTAAGGAACTCCCCCTAGCCCCCTCTTTGTGTTAAAGAGGGGGAATCGCAGGGGAACTCCCCTCTTTTTTTAAAGAGGGGTAAGGGGGAGTTGAATACATCTATGAATCGAATTGAAACCAAATTCCAGGAACTTAAAGCCAAAAAAAACCAAGCGTTTATTGCTTTTATCACCGCAGGTGATCCGGATTTAGGGACTACGGAAAAGTTGGTCGCGGCTTTGGAAGGTGCCGGCGTTGACATTATTGAACTGGGGATTCCTTTTTCTGATCCTTTGGCAGATGGCCCCACCATACAAGCCTCTTACTATCGCGCTTTAAACAAGGGTACAACTGTCAAAAAAATCTTAGAGACAGTTAAACGCATCCGCCTTAAGACATCTATACCCATAGCCTTGATGAGTTCGTATAATCCGATATTGCATTTTGGTGAAGAAAAATTTGTTAAAGCATGCGCGCAGGTGGGGGTTGATGGCCTTATTATCCCTGATTTACCGCCGGAAGAAGCCCACAATTTGCGTCGGGCGGCACAATGTTATGATATCGCGACTATTTTTTTTGTGGCCCCCACGAGTACAGATCGACGTATCCGGACGAATACCAAAGCTTCGAGTGGTTTTGTTTATTATGTTTCTTTGACGGGCCTGACGGGTACCCAAAAAGCAGTAGCATTTTCGGTCGTTAAACACATCAAACGTATCAAGCGTTTTACCCAAAAACCGGTGTGCGCGGGTTTCGGCATTTCAACCCCGCAACAGGTCAAGGATATTAGCCGCGCGGCTGACGGGGTCATTGTCGGCAGTGCCATTGTCAAAGTTATTGAAGCCAATCGGGGACGTCGTGACCTGCTCGCTGTGGTTACCCGCTATGTTCGTTCATTAGTGAAAGCATGTCATTCCCAATGATAAAAATATGTCATTCCCGCGAAAGCGGGAATCCATAACAGAATTAATCTTTAATATGCGTCATATAACCCAACTACCCAATCAAATTCGTATTGTTACCAAGGAGTTAAAAGACCGCGATAGCGCGGCTATCGGCGTTTGGGTGGCGGCGGGAGGCCGTTATGAAACCAAGGTCAACAAAGGGGTAGCCCATTTTTTAGAACATATAGCGTTTAAGGGGAGCCGAGAATATTCCTGTAACGCTATCAAACAACTGATCGAAGGAGTGGGCGGCAATATCAATGCCTTTACCTCCGAAGAAGAAACCTGTTATTACGCTAAAGTCCCGGCGTCTCATTTGAAGCGGAGTTTCGATGTATTGGCAGACATCTGCTTTTTTCCTAAAATTGCCCTGAAAGATCTGGAAAAAGAGCGTGCGGTCATTTTGGAAGAAATCAAAATGTACCATGATCTGCCGCAATATTACGTGGGTGAACTGCTCGAGGCGCTTTTGTGGCCTGATCATCCTTTGGGGCAAAATCTTTCCGGTACCCCGCAGACGGTGGGGGCCATGTCCATCGCTCATTTGAGGGATTTTCAAAAAAATTATTATGTTCCGGCCAATACGGTGATTTCCGCTTGCGGATCGATTAAACATGAAGCATTAGTCAATATGGTGGCTGAGAAATTAGGGAAATTATCGGGGCCTGCAGCGCCTTCCTCTATCCCCGCACGTCGTACGCAGGATAAACCTGCGGTGCATTTGTATACAAAATCGACCGAGCAGATGAATTTGGCGTTAGGGTATCTGGCGTATGAGACTAACCATAAAGATTATTATGTTTTGGCGTTGTTGAGTATTATTTTAGGGGGGAACATGTCCAGCCGTTTATTTAATGAAGTCCGCGAAAAGCGCGGGCTGGCGTATTCTGTATCCAGCGGTCTTAAAAGTTTGAATGATACCGGGGCTTTTATGGTCCGCGCCGGAGTAGACAATAGTAAAATCGTTGACGCTTTGGATTTAATTCTTAAGGTTTTGGGATCTGTGGCCGGTCGTGGTGTTGAGGCGGATGAATTTAAGCGCGCTCAGGAATATTATATGGGGCAGTTCTTATTGGGGTTGGAAGACACCATGGACTATATGCTTTGGATGGGGGGTGTGGTGATAAGCCACGACCTGGTTAAAACTATGTCCGACGTTATTAAAAAAATCAAGGCGGTCACCCGCAGCGATATCAAGCGCGTGGCCGCAGAAATCCTCGATCCCCGAAGGCTTAATGTCGCTATCATCGGTCCCATGAGCGCCTCCCAACAGAAACAGCTACATGGCTTGGTATTAGGGGGACACTAATGACTCCACAGATTTTATCATATGCACCTTTGCCCGGTTCTCGCAAAATCTATGTCCCTGGAAAAATTTATCCGGATATTCGCGTGCCGTTTCGGGAAATCGCTCTTTCAGACACCATTGATCAGGACGGTCAGCACACAGCCAATGGGCCGGTCAGGCTTTATGATACCTCAGGCCCGTATACTGACCCGTCGGTAAAAGTGGACATTACCCAAGGGTTGCCCCAGCTTCGTTCGCCATGGATTTCAGACCGTGCCAGCTCTAAAGCCGGGGCCAAGAGGACACAGATGTATTATGCCCGCCGCGGCCTGACTACACCCGAGATGGAATTTATCGCCATTCGTGAAAACTGTACGCCGGAATTTGTGCGTGCGGAAGTCGCTCGCGGCCGTGCCATCATCCCGGCGAATGTCAATCACCCTGAAGTTGAGCCTATGATTATCGGGCGCAATTTTTTAGTGAAAATCAATGCCAATATCGGCAATTCTTCCCTTTCTTCGTCGATTGCCGAAGAAGTTGAAAAGATGGCCTGGGCCATACGCTGGGGCGGGGACACGGTGATGGACCTCTCGACGGGGAACAATATCCATGAGACCCGCGAGAGGATTTTGCGCAATTCTCCTGTCCCCATCGGCACGGTACCTATTTATCAGGCTTTGGAAAAGGTCAATGGCAAGGCCGAAGATTTGACCTGGGAGGTTTACCGTGACGCCTTAATTGAACAGGCGGTCCAGGGGGTCGATTATTTTACGGTCCATGCCGGAGTCTTGCTGAAGTTTATTCCTTTGACCGCCAAACGCACAACCGGCATTGTTTCACGGGGAGGGTCTATTTTGGCCAAATGGTGCTTGGCCCATCATCAAGAAAATTTTCTTTACACGCATTTTGAAGAGATTTGTGAAATCATGAAAACCTATGATGTCGCTTTTTCTCTGGGGGACGGTCTTCGCCCGGGTAGTATTGCGGATGCCAATGACGCGGCCCAATTCGGTGAACTGGAAACTTTAGGAGAGCTGACTCAAATCGCCTGGAAGCATGACGTGCAGGTGATGATTGAGGGGCCTGGACACGTACCCATGCATTTGATCAAAGAGAACATGGATAAGCAATTAGCCATTTGTCATGAAGCGCCGTTTTATACCTTGGGGCCATTGACCACAGATGTGGCGCCGGGCTATGACCATATGACTTCAGCCATAGGGGCTGCCATGATCGGCTGGTTGGGCACGGCGATGCTTTGCTATGTGACTCCTAAAGAACATTTGGGGTTACCTAATAAAAAGGATGTTAAAGACGGGATCATGGCTTATAAAATTGCGGCCCATGCCGCGGATTTAGCCAAAGGTCATCCCGGCGTGAAGGCCTGGGATGACGCGCTTTCCCGTGCCCGTTTTGAATTCCGTTGGCAAGATCAATTCCATTTAAGCTTGGATCCCGAAACCGCCGAGAGTTTTCATGACGAGACCTTGCCTTCCCCGGTGGCCAAGCTGTCCCATTTTTGCTCGATGTGCGGCCCGAATTTTTGTTCTATGAAGATTACTCAGGATGTGCGCGCATTCGTTGAACGCGGCGTGCAGGAAAAATCCAAAGAGTTTTTAAATAAGGGCGGCGAGATCTACCAATAATGCCAACTAAGTAGAAATTAAATGGGAGCCGGATGTCGTGAAGGCCTGCGCGTGGTCTTCTATCATCGCCAACAGATGTTGGTGACAATCTTCTAACTCGTTGAGTGTTTTGGTGCGGAACTCCAGCGTTTCTTCCATCATTTTGGGGAAAAGTTTACGGTAATATTCAATTCCATCCAAGAGATTGTTTTTAAATTCCGTAAAATATTTGATTTTTTGTTCGTTCATGCATTTGAGCGACTTGTCGATGTCTTTTTTGAGATAATCCAAGTACATACCCAATTCTTTGATGAACATATTCGGGCGCGGTGTGTTATTAAGCAAATTGATACGCCCATAAATATGGTCGGTCATTTCTTTTAAAGTGGCAATCTTGGAAAAATAAGCAAGATTAGGCCCCGGGCAAACCGCGGTAAAGCCCGGCACCTTCGTGGGGATATTATTATTGATCAAGACAGACTGGCCCAAATCATGGCAAATGCAGGCTTTCATGACAATGGCATCAAAGCGTTTTTTGTATTCTTTTTCCTCTAAGTGAAGTTCATTGAGTTGGTCGATTTTTAGTTTTTGATATTGGCGGCTGGCCGTGCAAATGGGCCGGGGCGTAAATTCGGTATTATACATTAAATAGCTTTTGGGGCAGGCACTGCCGGGACGGCCGTGCATGACTTTGAGGTCTTTTTCAATGTCGCTTAAGGAATCCCGTAAGTTGTTAAAGGGGACTCCCAGCGGCGAGACATCGCTTAAATACAAATCTTTTTCACCGGCTTGGCGTAGTTTTTCTAAAGTGACAGCATCAACGTTAGTGACCTCGGGACAAAGCAAAAACGGCGTTGCCCAGCCGGTCGCATTGAGGCCATAATGCAAGCGTAAAAATTTGTCTTCTTGCCAGGTGCCGATACCGCCTTGGGCCGTAACGGCTAAAGTATGAGGTTTGGCAAAAGGGGTTTTGTTCTGGAGCTTCAGGGCTTCATTATAAATATTATGCAATTCTGTAATCAATTCCTGGCGTTTGGTCCGGAATTCTTCCAGGATGGGCCCCATCAAAAACCCCTGGGTGGCAAAAGCATGGCCGCCGCAGTTGAGGCCTGACTCGATGCGGTATTCAGAGATCCACAACCCTTTTTTAGCAAAGAATTTTCCCTGGATGATGGAAGAACGGAAATCGCTGACTTTCAGGACAATCTTTTTTTTAATATGGCCTGCGGCATCAGCATAAAAATCTTTGAACCCTTCGACATAGGTGTACAGGCGCCTGTTAATACCGGCGGAGAATACGATGGCTGACTGCAGGCTGCTTTGGGCATAGCCGCGCAGGGCAGAGAGGGCGTCGGAGAATTCCGCGGGGAGGAGATTCCCTTGCTCGTCATAATTATCGCGGTCCAGCTTGGTCATGATATTGACGTCAATATCACCGGGCTTGATGGACTCGCGCAAATTCCTTTGTAAATCCGCTTTTAATTGGGGATCGGTGCAGGAGAGCATGTGCCGCCACGCGGCTTTGAGTACAGAGTCTTCCGGTAACATTTCAAAATATTTGGTGATTTCGCTGCCGGGTTCGAAAGCGGAAGCTTTTAATTCGGCAAATTGGCGTTGGACAATGCGGTTGACCAAATCCAGATATGCGGTAATGCGGCGTGCACGGAAATCTTCGTCATATTTGGTAATAGGGGTATAAGGCTCATGTTCTTTGGCGCAATAAAATTGGCGCATTTGCTCAATGAGGGTATCGTCCACCAGGGAAATGACCGAGTGGATGCCGTAGCGCGCCACCTTAATGGGGGTGTCTATAGAAAAACCAATGCCCATGACGGGAATATGGAACGTGTGCACATAATGAGGCATGATGCATTTAGTATACGCCATCCTGCCCGAAAAGCAAATTTTATTCGGTTAGTTAGCCTTTTCAAAATGGCCTAAATTGGCAAAACATGTATAGATAGTTTATACTTAATCTATGTGGCAAAATTTAGATATAAGAAAAATAATCTCATTGGGGATGATTTTTGCCTTTTTGGCCAATATATTTGGGCCCCTGCCTTTGGTCCAGGCGGACCCCGCCTTTGGCGGGGCAGGTGATTTTCGCCTGCCGTCACCCGGAGTGATAGTTCATTTAAGCCCTGAATTTAACCCGCCAATCCTTAAAGGCATCAAGGTAAATCCCGATAATCCTTTCCGTTTTGATTTTATTTTAGACAAAGGCGATTCCAACACTGTCATTCCGGCGAAAGCCGGAATCTTAAATCAAACGGAACTCAAACAAGAAGCCACCCGTTTAATCAAATATTTCCTCGCCAGCCTAACCATCCCCGAAAAAGACCTATGGGTCAACCTAAGTCCTTATGAAAAAGATCGCATTATTCCTCAGAGCTTTGGCCAGACTGAAATGGGCCGGGATCTTTTGGCCGAAGATTACATGCTCAAGCAGATCACAGCTTCACTGATTTACCCGGAAGATGAAATTGGCAAAAAGTTTTGGAAACGGATTTACGCAGAAGCCGCGAAGAAATTCGGCACGACGAATATTTCCGTAAACACATTCAATAAAGTTTGGATAGTTCCTGAAAAGGCCGTCGTGTATGAAAATGCAAAGGCAGCGACGGCGTATGTGGTGGAAAGCAAATTAAAGGTGATGTTGGAGGAAGATTATTTAGCATTATCTAAAAATGATTCCCTCCCCCTTGTGGGGAGGGTAAGGGAGGGGGGAGACGTAAACGCCCTCGACTCCCAAATCATCCGCGAGATAGTCATCCCTGAGTTAACCAAAGAAGTCAACGAAGGCAAGAATTTCGCCCAACTGCGCCAAGTCTATAACTCACTCATTTTAGCCACATGGTACAAAAAGAAAATTAAAGACAGCATCCTGGCACAAGTTTATGCAGACAGAAACAAGATAAAAGGATTGTCATCCCCGAATGCCTCTGTCGGGGATCCACAACACATTTATCAACAATACTTAAAAGCCTTCAAAAAAGGTGTCTACAACTACATCAAAGAAGAACAAGACACCCTCACTCAAGAAACCATCCCAAGAAAATATTTTTCCGGGGGCTTTGATGCCGCATTGATTGCTCCGTTAATTAATTATGCTCCAGCGTCACAACTGCCTTTACAGCTAGATAATGCGCAAATTGTAACAGTTGATTGTGCCATGGCGGAAACTTCAATAGATCATGCCATGTCTGGAAGTATTAATGTTGAACAGGTCCTCAATGAAGTCATTGATGCTGATTTTGGGGGTAAAGTTGATAGTAATGTGGAAGTCAAAAGTGAGAAAGTTCTGAATATTCAAGAAGATTCGAGAATTAGATTGATATTTCACGAACTTTTAGAAAATGCTTTTGATGCCAGGAAACAGGGTTCTACCGTGCGTGTTTTTGTTAAAGAGGGAAGATTCAAGGGAGAGCATAATGCCGTTATAGATTTTCACAATGATGTTTCCGCAGCTACAAGAGCACAATGGAAAGGATTAGAAGCATTTGCTAGGCGTCTTGCCAGCGAGGGCAATATGTATGTTGAGGAGAATGGGCAGGTGGGTGTTTTTAGGCAGGTGGATGCTTTACTTAAACTATCTCGTCCTGGAGTAAAGTATAGCTTGGTCAGTGAAGCCTGGCTTGAAAGCCAATTACAAGAGGCAGATCAATCCGAACAGGGGAGATGGGGGTATCTTTTTCTTATTAATGGACTTTCAGCAAAAGATATAAAAAAGCATATGGGGGGATGGGGTGTTGGTCTAAACGTTGTAAAAAAATATTTGGCTGAACTTGGCGGCACGTTTAAATTGAGCATAAAAAATAATAAAATTACCGTTTCAGTGACATTACCAGTTTTTAAAACAGGGGATAGGGCCCAATTGACCAACTCTCAATTCAGCCAAGAGGGGGGTGTTCATAATCCTAATTTTCATGGTTATTATTCTATCGGAGAAGTTATGGGAGCTGTTAACAAAATTTTTTATGCGCTCAATCCGCATAATGTTTCCGGGTTTGTAACAGAAGAAAATATAACTACCCATAACGCAGAGGCATCTGCTATAGAATTTTATGATTATTTAAAAAGGCTGAAGTCGGAGGGAAAATTGCCTTCTAAAATCATAGTACAAGAATGGGGTGTGGGGAGGGGGAGTTTTTTAATGAACTTTTTGACATTTTTTTTAGAAGAGGACAAGAGTCATGAATTTTTGGACAATTTTGAATATCAATGTTACGACATTTCACAAAATATTTTGGATAACGTTCGGGCCAGGTTTTTAAGGGCCGCTCGTAACGTTAATCCAAAAGATGAGTTTAAAAGCCTTAACGTAATGATGGGGAAGGTGACTTTTCATCAATTGGATTTAAGCAGGAGTTTGCCAAAATCAGAAACAGCTCCCCTGCTTATTAGGTTTAATGAGCTATATGATGACCTCTCCGGTGTTGAGTTTGCAGAAAGGACTTCGGATGGCTGGAAGCTTGTCAAAATACGCCCCAAATTAAAAGAGGGTATTAGTATAGAAACTGTGGATGGGAGAGCGATAACCTTTGAGGATTTCTTGTCGAATTATTTATTTTTTGGCGATTTGGATCGATTGCGGACAATTAAAGATGTGTACAATATTTTGCAAAATTTGGAGTATGAAGAAGAATTGGCCCCGTTTCAATTACCCCAAGAAGATTATTTTGAGGCCACTAAAGAATATTTAAATTCTGTTAATGCGGGGATAGGGACAAGAATGCCTTTAAATATAGGCGCAGTAAGAAACTTAGAAAATATTCCAAAACTTTTTTCTTCAGAAAATGGCGGGGTAGTTCAATTTTTTGATTACGGATTTTATAAGGTGCTGCCTGGAGAAAAAAGCCATATGTCCTCATTTGAAAAAGGATATGGAGGGCATTTGACTGTAGGGGTTAATTTTGGTTATTTGGAATTTATGATGAACAAGATTTTATCAAAACCTGATCTGAAGATTGAGAAACAATTGGACTGGCAGAAAAGGTTACTGTGGGAAGGTATTCAACAGTATGCGGATACTTCAGACTTAGATTATGATCAACTTTATCAGTTTAGGTTGGTGATAGATGGCGGAGGCAGTAACCAAAAAACAGGGGACAGCGCCGAATTGGCTGATAACACAACGGGTTCCCTTGAGCTTGTAGCTAGGAATCTTGGCTTTGTTCAAAAGATAAATTATTATTTGGGGAACGATGTCAGGAATATTTTTAATATGCTTTACCTGAAAGTTTGGGAAGCTGTTAATAAATACGGTCCGTGGGAAACGGGGACGCCGATTGGTTCTTTGCCGGGAGTAGAAAATTTAGGGGTTGCTATATATAATGGCCAACCCGAATCGATTAAAGGCAAAGATGTGTTTGTGGTATTCGGTGCCGAACGTGAGTTCGGGGAGGCGATGAGATCCATTGGTATTCGTTGGGGGTATGGTATAAGACGTGAGACTTCTTTGGGGTTTGCCGCGGAGGAATTAGGAAAGAATATCCGTGATCATGCCCCTGGGGCCTTAGGTGCTCTTGTCGTTGTTCGAGATTCTCAAAAGAGGTCGGTTTACTTAGCCGCAGTGGATGCAGGGAAAGAAAGTTTTTTTAATGCTGTGGATGGGGAATTGGGATTAAAAGTTCGTTCTGATGGTCGGGTTGTTCAACGTCCTGGAAGTCCAGGAGAGGGTAAGGCGATGGGGCTTCTATCTCAGTCAAATGGAGCTGTTATTATTTCTCAGGGTAGGGTTGTCGAATATCGGTCATCGAAAATTAGTTATGAAGCTACAGGGACGACTGAACTGATAGCTTTAAAATACTCAGGCCCGGATGCTGAGGTTGTAAAGACCTTAGGGGGATCAGCGATTATTCTTGAACGCGGTGATGATGAATTGAAGGACCGGGCGATGAATAGCAGGTCCCTTAAGCCAGAATCTCTGGGAAAAGCTGATCCAACTAAAAGTGCAAAGTTTAATGCCGGAATATTACTCACCAGATTAAGAGAAAAAAGGTTAAGCTGGGGACAAATTGCGATCATGTTAGAAAAATACGTTGGTGAAATTTTTGATAAGTCCTCTCATAATTACGAATTAGTTGATCAAGGCATCAGGACTTTTTTACAAAGGGAAGATAAGGATGAGGGCTCAAAAGATTCATTTGATGTGGGTGTTATTAATACCGCGCTTGGTAGTGTTGCTCTGATTTTAGAAAATCCAAACAATGCGCGACAAATTCTGGATAGCATAAAAGATAGTGATACTCCCGAAGGGAAAAATCAGGCGATGAGGACCGAGGATGGGGCGGCGGGTGATTTGGAAGTATTGCGCAAGATGGGGGATTTTTTGCGTACCAAGAATATAACACAGGGCCTTGTGACCATTGAGGGTGTTGCTGGAGCCGGGAAAACTTTTTTGAAAAGTGTGATTAAAGAAAAAGGCATTTCGGGATTTGAGAGCAATGCAATAGATGTCATTGAAACAGATGATTTCCTGGGCGGCCCTGTTGACAGTTATTTAGGGACCGATTTGATGAACGAATTTAAACTACGGGTTGAATCATCATTAAAAAGCCATCGATTGGTCATTGTGGTTGGTGCGCATGTGCCTTATTTTTTTAGTAAATCGTCGGCGCCTCTTCCCGATGTGAGGGTTTATTTGGAAACTGATATGTGGACGGCCAGAATGAGGATTGCGCGCCGGGATAACGGGAGACTTGCCCATTTTCTTGATACTATTGATAACCATTTAGACACGGAATATCATGAAATACCCGGCAAACAAATAGATCTAAGAATAAGCAATAATGAACCAGAAATACCAGTGGCGGGATTAAGGACGCATATGCCATCAAAATTTAAGTTTGTGCCATCGGAAGTTTATGGAGATCTTGTCGGAGAGCAAGCCTATGATATTTCTTCTTCATCCGAATTTGAAACTTTAAGCCAGATTATTGAACAGAATGCCAAGTTGGCCGGCATTAGGGGTGCGATTGATATTCGGGATAAAGAATTATCGGACATAGAAAAAATCATAGTGGGGACTTTTATGGTTTTAAACGAGATGGTTACACAGAAAGCACGACCGAGCATTGTCACTATTAGGCGATATAGCAGGGGATTGGAAATAGCCGTAGAAGGAGATTTTCCTGTTCCTTTTGCGTCGAACCCTCCCTGGTATATCGATGCGGCCACGTCCCACTCTATCGAGCTTTTGGTTGCTAAAAATAGTTACGGGGTGGTACATGCGCAGACATTTGGTGAGACGTTTCCCGGGTTGACCCCCGAGCAGGGTGCACGGTATGTGTTGGCCATACCGGCCAACGCGCCTCATGCAGTGATAGACCATGCAATGGGGAGGGGAGAGAAAAATGGTGGTATTGATTTAACCCCTGCTAATATGAATGTAGAGACAAAGACTGGCTCCCCGATGACAAACAAAGGAATCAAATTTCACCTAGACCCCGCCTTGCTCCGGCAACTTCAAAACGCCCCGGGTTTTGTACCGGTCATTATTAATATCCAGCCCATGGTTGACCTTCGGCGGTTTTTAGGTGTTGATGCTTAAGAACTGTTGACAATTCCGTGTTTTTTTGTGATATTAAAACCCCATGGATCGGTTTTTTTATACAGAATTAACCCGCCGGAGTTTGGAAGGGTGCTCGTTGGATGATGCCGCGTGTGTGCGGATTTTATCCGATACTTCTTTGGAAATTTTGCCCCTGTTGGACGCCGCGTATCAGGTGCGTAAGCACTATTTCGGGCAGGAAGTTTGTGTGCATATTATTAATAATGCGCAAAACGGCCATTGTCCGGAAGATTGCCGGTATTGTGCCCAGGCCAAGACGTCAACTACGGATATTGAAGAATACGGGATGAAATCCGACGAGGAAATGCTGCAGGAAGCGCGTCGTGCGTATGGTAATGGAGCCTCGTGTTATTGCATGGTTTTTGCCGGACGGCAAGCATCAAACTTCCGCATTGAGCGCTTGAAGCGTATTGTGAATCAGATCAAATCCGAATTTCCTGACAAAGAAATTTGTGTCTCCACGGGCTTTGTATCCAAAGAAGGAGCGCGAGAATTAAAACAGGCGGGTCTGGATCGTCTTAATCATAATTTGAACACCTCTGAGGCTCATTATCCGCAGATTTGCACGACGCATACATTTAATGACCGTCTTAATACCTTGCTGGCGGCCAAGGACGCCGGTCTTAAAATATGTTCCGGGATGATCGTCGGCATGGGGGAGAAACACGCGGACATTATTGATGTGGCTAAACGTTTGCGGGCGCTTGAGGCCGAGGCTATTCCGGTTAACTTTTTTTTACCTATTGCCGGTGACGGACTCTTGTCTCAAGAGCCGGATTTGACCCCGGATTTTATTTTAAGGGTTTTGTGTTTGTTTAGATTTTTAAACCCTTCGGCGGAAATCCGGATAGCCGCCGGACGGGAGGTATATTTGCGGTCTTTGGAAGTGATGGCTCTGTATCCGGCGAATTCTTTGTTTTTGCAAGGGTATTTGAACGCTAAGGGCAGCAGCAATGAGCAGACATTACGCATGATTCAAGATGCGGGTTTTGTGATAAAATCGGAAGTTGATGTAAGTGAACTTTTAGAGACAGAGAATAAAGTTTTATTGAAAGACTTAAAAGAATTAAGGCCGGCTATTTAATCAAGGTTTATGGACACTTTAAAAGTTTTTTCCGAAACGGGATATTTTCGCCGTCGTCTACGGTTTGCGACAATTGTTTTCTAAAGTATCCTTAGTATATTTGGAAAACAATTGTCGCAAATCCTTGACGACTTTTGGCGAAAAATCCCTTAATGTTTCGGAAAAAATTTTAAAGCGTCCATAAACACGCCTGTCAAGGCGTGGGAATCTATAGGGAGATAAGTAATGGAAAATTTGATAATTATCGGCTCTGGTCCTGCGGCACATACAGCGGCTATTTATGCGGCCCGCGCCAGGTTAAATCCTTTGATGTTTGAAGGGATGTTGGCCGCAGGGGTGTCCGCGGGCGGTCAGTTGACAACTACGACCGAGGTGGAAAATTATCCAGGCTTTATAGAGATTTCCGGCCCGGATTTAATGGCTAAAATGCGCGAGCAGTCCCTGCATTGCGGGGCGCGCGTCCTCACCGAAACTGTGGACCGGGTAGATTTGTCTAAAAGACCTTTTAAGGTATGGGCCGCCGAACAGGAATATGAGGCGCAGGCTTTAATCATTGCGACCGGGGCCACGGCCAAACGCATGCATTTGCCCGGCGAGGACAATCTATGGCAGAAAGGCATTTCCGCCTGCGCGGTTTGCGATGGCGCGCTGCCGTTTTTTCGCAATAAAGTATTGGCGGTGGTAGGCGGAGGGGATTCGGCGGTGGAGGAAGCGACTTATTTGACTAAGTTTGCTTCCAAAGTGTTGATGATTGTACGCCGTGATGTGTTGCGCGCCTCCAAGGTGATGCAGGAGCGCGCCAAGAATAATCCCAAGATTGAAATTGTGTTTAACACGCTTCCCGTGGAAGTTTTGGGAAAGACATCGGTGACGGGCCTTAAAGTGCAGAATAGTAAGACTAATATCCAGAGCGTTTTAGATATCGGCGGTCTTTTTTATTCCATCGGACACTTACCTAATACGGCCTTTTTAGAAGGCCAGCTGGAATTAGACGAGACAGGTTATATTAAAACTAAGTCAGGCACGACCAAAACAAGCGTCGAAGGCGTATTTGCCGCCGGAGATGTGCAGGATAAAGTTTACCGTCAAGCCGTAGTTTCCGCGGGAACAGGTTGCATGGCAGCACTGGATGCGGAACATTTTTTAAACTGAATTTTTGCTTTTTAATTTGAAATAACCCGACCTTTCCGTTAATATAATTTTGCTACAATAGATATTATTTTCTGACAGGATTTTTCGGACATTTATTTTCCCCATGACAATCAATTTTAGAAACACAACATTGCAGGCATATTTGGACCAGCTTTCACGCCGTGAGCCTGTGCCTGGCGGCGGCTCGGCGGCGGCTTTGACCGGGGCTTTGGCCGCGGGGTTGATTTCTATGGTGGCCAACTATTCTCTCGGCCGTAAAACCAATACTAAAGCCGTCCAACGCCGTTTGGCCAAAATTTTGAAGTCTAGTGAATCACTACGCCGAAGGCTTTTGGCATTGACCAGTTTGGATAGTCAAGCGTATTTAAATGTTTGCAAAGCCCGCAGTTTAGATAAAAAAGCCCAAAGGCAGGCGGCCAAACAAGCTCTGGCCGTGTCACAGGAGGTCTGCAGACTTTGTCTCAAAGCGGTTTTATTAACGCCCTTTCTGGCTGAAAAAGGTAATCCGTATCTTCTTTCTGATGTTGAGGTCGCTCTCGAACTTTTAATGGCGGCTTTTAACGGCGCCAGGATCATGGTGAGGACCAACTTGTGAGTGCACAGATTCTCGACGGTAAATTATTAGCTGCCCGCCTTAAAGAGCGGTTAGCCGCAGAAATCAAGACCCTCAAGGATTACTCCAAAGATGTCCCTCGTATTGTCAGCATCATCGTGGGCAATGATCCGGCGAGTTTTTCCTATGCGACTTCACAACAAAAGACGGCCAAAGAGCTTGGCATTCATTACGAATTGCAAACTTTTAAGGCGGAGGCTCCACAAGAGGATGTGATGAGTTTGATTGGCGATTTAAACGGCTATGACCATGTTCATGGTATTATCGTCAATAAGCCTTTGCCTTCAAGCATGGATTTTAAAACCCTCATCAATGCCATTGACGCCAACAAAGACATTGAAGGCATGAATTTGACTAATTTAGGGCATTTATTTTTAGGAGATTCCAGGATTTTTCCCTGCACCCCACGGGCCGTGCTCGAATTGTTGAAATCTTCCAGGGTTAATTTAAAAGGTAAACGCGCGGTGGTGATCGGCCGTTCTGAAATTGTGGGTAAACCGGTGAGCTTGTTGTTGCTCAAGGAAGATATGACGGTCACCATCTGCCACTCTAAAACCCATGATTTACCGGGGATGGTGGCTTGTGCGGATGTGGTGGTTGCGGCTTTAGGTAAACCTTTGTTTGTTAAGGGTGAATGGCTTAAAGGTGGGGCCATTGTTATTGATGTAGGCATCAATCAAGTGGGGGACAAGATCGTTGGGGATGTAGATTTTTCCTCTGCTAAAGAAAAAGCCGCTTATATTTCGCCTGTGCCCGGAGGAGTCGGGCCTCTGACTTCTGTCATACTCATGAATAACGCCCTTGAAGCTTTTAAAATTCAACATAAAGATTTATGAAAACTCTTGTTGTCGGAAATTCTTTGGATGTTTTTCCCCTCATTGAAAATATTTTAAGCCAAAACAAAGAAGAACAAGTGACTTTGTTTGCGCCCGAAGGGGTTTTGCCCTATGATCGCAGCAACCTTCCCGCATTGGCGGCAGGGACTGTTAAAGAAGCGGAACTTTATGAGACAGCGGCAGTTTTTTTGGCAACTTCCCATCCTCTGGTTGTCACCTCAGAGGTGTTGGCGCGTGTCAGTGTGCGGCGCAAATATCTGACCACCGAGAAAAAAACTCAGATTAGCTATGACCGCCTGGTCGTGGTGGACACCGGGAATCTGATTTTGCCTCCGGTTAAAGGCCATCAAAAAACAGGCGTTTTTGATTGCTGGCGCCTGTCTTCAGTTAAAGCGATGCTCCAATATGTACTGTTGTCCGATACTGTAACGGTGGTGGTTTCCAACATACAGGGTTTGAATATGGCGTGTGCGTTGAGCTCGCTTAAGAAAGAAGTCACCATTGTATCCACAGGAACAGGGCTTTTGTCTGATATCTTTGATGAGGAAACCGGGCTTTTGCTCAAACAAATTTTAGAGGGCCGCCAGATACGTGTTTTTAATGAGAATGCGGTTGAGGAAATTTTAGGCGATGCAGAAGTTAAGGCGGTTAAATTACAGTCAGGCAAGGTGCTGGCCAGTGACGCCGTTATTTTTGACGAAGTTAAGGTGGACATGCGTGTGCTTTCAGAACCTGCATTGACCGACCCGGACCGGATTGCCATCGCAGCGAGTTTGGAGCCACCTGTATTGCCTTTAGGGCCCGCCCATTTCGGCTTCAAGGTGCTTGACGGATTCTATGCCGGGTGGACTAAAATGCCCGAAGGCGGACGGGAATATTTAAAATTCGACGGCCCTCAAAATATCTACAAGAAAATGTATGTCCACGATGATCACATAGCAGGACTAGTGGTTTTTAACGCGCCCCAGGACCAAGAACGCCTTTGGGGGACATTCCAGCGTCAAGAGAATATTGCCGGTCATGAAGAAGAAATCCTCTAATCGCGTTTTACTCATTGATGCTCACGGCCTTTGTTACCGGGCTTTTTACGCCATCAAATCTTTGAAGAATTCCAAAAATCAACCGACCAATGCGGTTTTTGGTTTCTGCAATATTTTGCGCAAGTTGCTTGCCGATTGTCATCCGACACATGTGGCGGTTTGTTTCGACGTAGGCAAGCAAACTCATCGTCAGAAGAAATTCGCCGATTATAAAATACAGCGGCAAGCCATGCCGGATGATTTAGTCACCCAAATTCAAGTCATCCGTAAAATCATCAGCGCTTATGGGTTCCCGATTTTTGAATGGGAGGGTTTTGAGGCGGATGATGTCATGGCGACTTTAAGCTTGCGCCTGGCCCAAAAAGATGTAGAGGTGTTGATTGCGACCGATGATAAAGATATGTTCCAATTAGTGGGGGGGCACATCAAACTCTACAGCCCCCGCGAGCAAAAGGTGATTGAAACTAAAGACGTGGTGGCAAAATTCGGCGTGACCCCAGGACAAATCACGGATTATATCGCTTTGGCCGGGGATGCCTCTGATCATATTCCGGGGGTCAAGGGTATCGGTGAGGTGGGGGCATGCAAACTTTTGGAAGAGTTTAAATCTTTGGAAGGCATTTATCAGCATGTGGATAAAGTTACCCCAGAGCGGGTGCGGGAAAAATTGATCGCCGGACGCCCGGATGCTTTTTTAAGCAAGGAATTGGCCACCCTGGACGCCCAAGTGCCTGTGGATGCGGTTTTAGATGATTTGGTTTTCCCTGAGCCTGACAGGGACAAGTTATTCGCTCTTTTTAATGAACTGGAATTTCGTAAATGGGCTCAGGAATACGCGCCTGCCGGTACGGTGTTAACCAACCCGGAGACAGATTTGAAGACATGGGTGGAGGGTCGTGACGATGACGGGAAACCCGTTTATATCGTTTATGATTTAAAGTCACGGCTTAAAGCGGGACAAGGGAGTGTAGAATCCCGTCAGCCCCATGTCATTCCCGCGCAAGCGGGAATCTTTGATGTCTATTTAGCCGATTATTTATTGTCCGGCGGGCAGGGGCAATATCAGATGCCTGTTTTAAGGGCCACTGATGAGGGCATGCGTGAGTTGTATAGTATGCAAAAGAGATTGCTCAAAGAACAGAACCTGGAATTCCTTTTTTATGATGTGGAAATGCCTTTAGCCGGCGTGCTTTTTGCTATGGAACTCGACGGTGTAAGGCTGGACGTTGCGGTGCTTGGTGATTTATCTCAAGAATGCCAAACTAAAATGACTGCATTAGAAAAGTCTTTATTTAAAATGGCAGGGGCACCTTTTAACGTCAATTCACCCAAACAATTAAGCGAAATTTTATTTGAACGTCTTAAATTGCCGGTCGTTAAAAAGATCAAAACAGGATTTTCGACCAATGAGGAAGTCCTAACCCGTCTTTCCGACAAGCACCCTTTACCGGCCTTGATTTTGGAATACCGGCAGATGGCCAAATTAAAGTCGACCTACCTTGATGCTTTGCCGACGATGGTTGACCCCAAGACTCAGAGGCTTCACGCGAGTTTTAATCAAACCGGTGCTGAAACCGGGCGCCTGAGTTCCAATAATCCTAATTTGCAGAACATTCCTATACGTACGGATTTCGGCCAGCGCATCCGGAAAGCTTTTGTGCCGTTTGCGCCGGGGCATGTATTGCTGTCCGCCGACTATTCCCAGATTGAGTTGAGGATTTTGGCGCATTTAGCCGGGGATGAGCATTTAAAAAAGGCGTGTCAGGGGCAAGGCGACATCCACCGTTATACAGCGTCTTTGATGTTTGACATACCGGAAAGTCAGGTAGACGAAAAAATGCGTTATGCGGCTAAAAGGATTAATTTCGGGATTGTTTACGGCATGAGTGCTTTTGGTTTGGCTAAGGACTTGAATATTGCGCAGCCCCAAGCGCAGGATTTTATTGATAAATATTTTCTGCGTTATCCTAAGGTGCGAGAGTTTCTGGATGGGGAAATCCGGAAAGCCCGCGATTTGGGCTATGTGACAACGCTTTTTGGCCGCCGTCGCTATTTGCCCGATATCCATAATCGTAATTTGGGCCTAAGGCAGTTTGCCGAGCGCCAGGCCATCAATGCCCCTATGCAGGGCACGGCCGCGGACCTGATTAAAATTGCCATGGTGCGTATCAGTCAGAAGATGGCTTCCAAGAAGTTATCTTCCAAGATGATTATGACGGTCCATGATGAACTGGTGTTCGATGTCCCTCGCGAAGAGTTAAACACAATGGCGGCATTAGCGCGTCAGGAGATGGAAGGGGCCATGGATTTGTCGGTGCCGATGAAGGTGTCTCTCAAAGCGGGGCCCAATTGGCTTCAGATGGAGAAGATAAACTCATGAAAATCGTATTTTGCGCTTCTGAAATTGTCCCGTTTGCCAAGACAGGCGGTCTGGCCGATGTGTGCGGTACGCTGCCTGTCGCCTTAGAGAAATTAGGCCATGAGCTTGTCATTATCACGCCGCGGTATAAAACCTCCACCATCCAGATCCCCTCACCCGTGGTGCGTGTCGGTGAGAATGTGCGGGTTTGTTTCGTCGAGCATAATCAATATTTTGGCAGGGAAGGTTTGTATGGCGAGGGGGGCCGAGAATATCAGGACAATCTAGAGCGTTTTACTTTCTTTTGCCATAAAAGTTTTCAGGTTTTAAAAGACATAGATTTCTCGCCCGATATTATTCATTGCCATGACTGGCACACGGCGTTGATTCCGGTGTTGCTTAAAACCAATTATCAAAAAGACCCCTTTTTTAAAAATACCCGTTCGGTGCTGACGATCCACAATTTGGCGTATCAGGGCGTCTTTCCTAAAAACCAGTATGGGAAATTAGGTATTGATATCAACCTGTTTCATACTCAGGGACTGGAGTTTTATGATCAGGTCAACATCCTTAAAGGCGGGATTATTTTTGCGCATGCCATCACCACGGTTTCTCCCCAATATGCTAAAGAAATACAGACTCTGGAGCTAGGCTGTTCGCTCCAAGGTGTTTTGCGCAATCGCGGTGCGGATATTTATGGTATTCTTAACGGTCTTGATTATGTGGCTTGGAACCCTAAGGATGATCCTTTCTTGGACTTTCCTTATGGTCCGGCTGAGGCTTTTCAGCTTAAAGAGCAGAATAAGCTGGTGTTACAGACGGCCCTGGGTTTGCCTTTGAAAGAAAGAGTGCCGGTGTTTAGTTTTGTGGGCAGGCTTTGCGCTCAAAAGGGTTTGGACATGATTATGGAGGTCATTGATACCATCGTTGAGGCAGGAGGGCAGATCATTCTGGCAGGAGTGGGAGACAGAAAATATTATCGTATGATTGAGGACGCGGCCCAACGCCATCCGCAGCATGTGGGTCGGTATTTAAAATTTGAGGAACGCATCGCGCATAAAGTTTATGCTTCTTCGGATTTCTTTTTAATGCCGTCTGTGTATGAGCCCTGCGGTTTGGGGCAGATGATTGCTTTGCGTTATGGAGCTATTCCTATTGTGTATAAAACCGGAGGCCTGGCGGATACGATTCGTTTATATGATCCCATTCATAAGACCGGCAATGGTTTTTTGTTTACCGCATATACCAAAGAAGCTTTTAGGGAAGCGGTGAGGGAAGCCTTAAAAGTGTATGCGCATAAAGCACAGATGGAAGACCTGGTGAATCAGGCGTTACACTATCGTTTCACTTGGGAAAAATCCGCCAAGGATTATGAGAGGGTTTATCAGCAATGTTTATCATAGGGATTTCAGGCGGCTTAGGCAGCGGCAAATCAACGGTGGCGAAGATGTTCGCTAAGCGGGGGATACGTGTCATTGATGCGGATGCCGTCACCCGTGACTTATTGGCGCCCGGGAAAAAATGTGTAAAAAAAGTGGCAAAAACTTTTCCAGGTGTTATACTATACGCAAATAGGGTTAATCGTTCACAACTGGCCAAGATTGTTTTTAGTCATCCGCGTGAATTAAAGAAACTCACCGATATTCTTTATCCTGAGGCTCTCAAAGTAGTTAAAGTTAAGATTTCCCAATATAAGCATGAACCGTTAATCGTCTTAGATGTACCTCTTTTATTTGAATCCGGATGGCATAAAATCACAGATACAACCATTGTGGTGGTGGCCACTCGCCGCCAACAGATTGAGCGCGCCCAAAAACGTTTGGGGTTGACACAAGCTCAAGCTGTGCGCCGCTTGAAGAACCAAATGCCTATGAAGGAAAAATGTAAATTGGCGGACATTATTATCGATAACCGCCATGACCTTCAGGAGACGCGCCAACAAGTCAATGCGATTATAGATAGATTGCGAAAAAGAAAGTGACCCAAAAAGCCCCGCACCCCCGCCTTTGGCGGGGAACGGCGGGGTCCAGTTAGGAGAGAGACACATGAGCAGGACAGAAACAAAACCAGAAAAAGATGATCTTAAAGAAAACGGAAACGGCGATTATAAACCGGCCAATCCTTCGGGTAAGACGGTCCATATAGAAGAGTTAAAAGACATGAAGATGACCGAGTTGACCAAGCTTGCTCATGATATGGACATCCAGGGGGCTTCGGCCATGAAAAAACAGGATTTGATGTTTAAAATCCTGCAGGTCCAGGCGGAAAAAGAAGGGCTGATGTTCGGCGAAGGGACCTTGGAAATTCTTTCTGAAGGCTTTGGTTTTTTGAGAAGCGCTAAATACAATTATCTGCCTTGTCCTGATGATATTTATATTTCGCCTTCCCAAATCCGTCGTTTTGATCTTAAAACCGGGGATACCGTTTCCGGCCAAATCCGTCCGCCTAAAGAAGGGGAGAAGTATTTTGCTCTTTTGAAGGTGGAAGCGGTCAATTTTGAAAATCCGGAAAAATGTAAAGATAAGATTTTCTTTGATAATTTGACCCCCCTTTATCCTAAAGTACGGTTAAATCTGGAAACGACCCAACAAGAAGTTTCCACCCGCATTATTAATTTGTTGACTCCCATCGGCAAGGGCCAGCGTGCCTTGATTGTGGCGCCACCCTATAGCGGCAAGACCGTGCTTATGCAAAAAATGGCCAATGCCATTGTGCATAATCACCCGGAAGTGATTTTGATTGTGCTTTTGATTGATGAGCGGCCCGAAGAAGTGACGGACATGCAAAGAAGTGTCAAGGGGGAAGTCATTGCCTCGACCTTCGATGAACCGGCGGAACGTCATGTGCAGATTGCCGAAGTGGTGATTGAAAAAGCCAAACGCTTAGTTGAGCATAAACGCGATGTGGTTATTTTGCTCGACAGTATTACGCGTTTAGCCCGTGCGTATAATACCGTAGTTCCGCATTCCGGTAAAATTCTCTCCGGCGGTGTGGATTCCAATGCTTTACATAAACCGAAACGTTTTTTTGGCGCTGCCCGTAATATAGAAGAGGGCGGTTCTTTGACGATCATTGCCACGTCTCTGGTCGATACCGGAAGCCGCATGGATGAAGTCATTTTTGAGGAGTTTAAAGGGACAGGCAATATGGAATTACAGCTTGACCGTAATCTCTTCCAGCGCCGTATTTATCCGGCCATCGACCTGAAGCGTTCCAATACCCGTCATGAGGAGTTATTAGTTCCGGAAAGCGATTTACAACGCGCCTGGCTTTTGCGCAAGGCCTTTAATGACCTTAATTCCGCGGAGGCGATGGAGTTGTTGATTGAAAAAATATCCAAATTCAAGACTAATTCAGAGTTCCTGCAGAATATGAACAAATAATGGCAGGAGAATCTCGGCTTTTCTTCCATTAAAGCGGCAGAAAAGCAGTAGCCGAGATTGCTTGCAAAATATGAATAAATAGTGTAGCATATCCCCTTATTTTGTGTATCTTCGGGTGACCGAGGGAGGGGCATCCCTAGCGAGCGCAGGCTTTGCCGAGCACGCTGGGGAAACCCGAGGGCAGGACCCGAAGATCCAATAGAAGGAGAATAATTTATGAAAGCCAATATTCATCCCAATTACGAAGCCGCCATGATTACGTGCGCCTGCGGGAATGTTATTCATACACGCGGCACCAAGAAATTAGTTCGTGTGGAAATCTGTTCCCAATGCCATCCGTTTTTTACCGGTGCCAAAAAATTTGTGGACACGGCTGGCCGCATTGAACGTTTCAACAAGCGTTATGCTAAGACCAAATGACGAAGCAAAGTTGGTCAAGGCCCAAGAGCGTTTTCATGAGCTTGAAGGTCTTTTAGCTGACGAGAAGGTTGTATCCGACCAGAACCAATACGGCAAGCTGGCCAAAGAGTTTTCTAATCTCTCCGGTCTTATAGAGCGTTTTCGTTCTTACCAGAAGGTTGCCACCCAAATCCGCGAGTTACAGAATATTTTAAAAAGCAAACATGATGCTGATTTTAAGGAGCTTGCCCAAAGCGAGCTTCTGGATTTGCAGTCTCAATTGGAAACTCATGCCCTTGAATTAACGAATTATTTAGACCCTTCCAAAAATGAACCGGATCGTGACATTATTATTGAAATTCGGGCAGGGACCGGCGGCCTGGAAGCGAGCCTTTTTGCTGGGGATTTATACCGCATGTACACCAAGTATGCAGACTTGAAAGGTTGGCAGTTGGAGTTGATGTCTTATGTGGCTACCGAAGCCGGCGGTGTTAAGGAAGTGGTGTTTTCTTTAAGCGGGAAGGAATGTTCCAAACGCCTGAAATGGGAAAGCGGGATCCATCGGGTGCAGCGCGTACCTACGACCGAAGCTTCCGGGCGCATTCATACATCCGCTGTTACGGTGGCTATTTTATTTGAACCTGAAGAAATTGATTTGGAAATTAATCCCAAAGATTTGAAAATTGACGTGTATCGTTCTTCCGGTCCCGGAGGGCAAAGCGTTAATACGACCGATTCGGCGGTGCGCATCACGCATTTACCGACGGGGACAGTCGTGGTCTGCCAGGATGAGCGCTCCCAGCTTAAAAACCGCGCCAAGGCCATGCGTATTTTGCGTGCCCGTATTTTGGACCATATGCAGCAGGAGGCTTTTCAAAAAGAAGCGGCCCTGCGCAAGTCCCAAGTGGGTTCCGGCGATCGCAGTGAAAAAATCCGCACGTATAATTTCCCCGACCGGCGCGTGACAGACCACCGCATTGGATTTACCAGCCATCAGCTGGAGGCGATCCTCAACGGTGCTATGGACGAATTGACCAATGCCCTAATAGCGGCTGAAAAGGAACTCAAAGAGCAGGCGCAGATCAAGTGATCATTGCCTTGTATTGGACCGTTTCCGCTTGGGCCCTAGAAATATAAAGACTTATGACGGAAGTGTCCCCATGATTGAAAAAATACATAGGGGACACTTCCACCGTAACCTGATGAGACTCTAAGGCTTCGGTGGAAACGGTCCAAGAATAGGGAAAAGGCTAATGATCGAAGACGAAATTATCCTCACGCATATCTTGCAATGCCGCACCATTGATTTGGTCCTGAATAAGCCTGTATTAACTTCTGCCCAACAAAAACAATTTGAAGAGTATAAGTCCCGCCGTCAGGCCGGAGAGCCTTTGCAGTATATTTTAGGTACGTGTAATTTTATGGGCTTGGAGCTTAAGGTCAACCCATCAGTCTTGATTCCAAGGCCTGAAACGGAACAACTGGTTGAGGTGGCACTTAAATATTTTAAAGGCGGGAGGGCGTTGGATTTAGGCACAGGCTCAGGTAATATGGCGATTGCCTTGGCCCAATTTGTCCCTCAATCGCACATAGTCAGCGTTGATGTTTCAGCCGAGGCACTTGAAATCGCCCGGGCCAATGCCCGGCAGCATGGGGTTGATGATCGCATAAAATTTATTCAGAAAGATTTAAATGAATATTTAACGTCATTCAGGGAGGATATCTTTGACCTGATCATTTCCAATCCGCCGTATATTCCCACAGCTTGGTTGAGTCGCCTGCCGCGGGATGTGCAGAAAGAACCTGCCATGGCTTTAGATGGAGGCGAGGATGGCTTGAATTTTTGCCGGATTATTATAAAATATACTCCCTGCTTGCTAAGTGGTCACGGTTGCCTTATGATGGAGTTTGGCGACGGACAAGCAGAATCCATCAAAAAGCTTATTCAGGCGCAAATGGTTTTTTCAAGTATAGAGATTATTCAAGATTTAACAGGACGGGACAGGATTGTCAGGGCTGTTTTATAAGGAGAGTATTCATGGAAAAGTTTATTATTGAAGGCGGCAGGTCTCTTAAGGGAGAAATTAAAGTCAGCGGCTCCAAAAACGCGACCTTACCGATTTTAGCGGCGACGCTATTGACTGACGGCGTTTGTGAAATCCGTAATATCCCTAAATTGCGTGATATTTTAACCATGTGCAAATTGCTGCGCTCATTAGGCAAGACGGTTGAAATTGGTAGTAATAAAGTGACCATCTCCGGTAGCACTAATAATCACGTGGCGGATTATAAATTGGTATCAACCATGCGCGGTTCTTTTTGCGTCCTTGGTCCTTTGCTGGCCAAATTGGGGCGGGCGAAGGTGTCTATGCCCGGCGGCTGCGTCATTGGTGTGCGTCCGATTGATTTGCATATGAAAGGTATTATGGCTTTGGGAGTCAAGGCAGATTTTGAAGGGGGTTATGTGTTAGCCCAGGCGCACAAGCTTAAAGGGGCTCAAATGTATTTAGGCGGCACCTTTGGATCGTCGGTCTTGGCGACTGCCAACGTGATGATGGCGGCGAGTTTAGCTTATGGGGAGACCATCATTGAGTCTGCGGCCTGTGAACCTGAAATCGAAGACCTGGGGAATTTTTTAAGTGCCATGGGGGCCAAGATTGAAGGGCAAGGCACTCCCCGGATTGTGATCAATGGGGTGCGTAAATTAAATGGGACCAGCTATAAAATGGGTTCTGACCGTATTGAAGCCGGGACATTCCTGCTGCTGGCGGCCGCGGCCAAAGCGGATATTTTAGTCAAAGACGCGCATTATAATCATCTGTTGGCGTTAATTGATAAATTGCATTCTATCGGCGTCCAGGTGCATAAAGATGGGGCGGATATACGCGTCAAATGCAAGAAAACTCTGCGTCCTGCCAATATTGTCACTCATCCTCATCCGGGTTTTCCGACGGACTTGCAGGCCCAATATATGGCTTTGATGGCGATCACCCCTGGGGTGAGTATCATTACCGACCGGGTTTTCCCGGACCGTTTTATGCATATTGCCGAGCTTAACCGTATGGGCGCTCAGATTCGCCGAGATACCGGTGTTGCCATTGTTGAGGGGATCAAACATTTATACGGAGCCCCGGTCATGGCTTCCGACTTGCGGGCCTCGGCGGCTTTAGTCATTGCGGGCTTAGTGGCGCAGGGCAAGACGGAAATTTACCGTATTTACCATCTGGACCGCGGTTATGAGAATCTCGACGGAAAATTGACGGGTATCGGGGCCAAGGTTTATAGGGAAAAAGAGTAGGTCTTTATGATTTTAATAATCGACAATTACGATTCATTTACGTACAACCTCGTGCAGTATCTCGGTTCGCTTAAGGCGGAGACTAAAGTCTTCCGCAATGATGCATTGACTGTCGATCGTATCCGCAAGATGAAGCCTCAAAAAATCGTCATCTCTCCGGGGCCGGGTCGCCCGGAAGATGCGGGCATTTCTGTTGATATTATCAAAGAATTGGGGCCTGACATTCCTATCTTAGGTGTCTGTTTGGGGCATCAGGCCATTGGTTATGTCTTTGGCGGCAAGATTATTGGCGCCAAACGCCTGATGCACGGTAAGACATCCATGATCAAACACAATGGTCAGGGGATTTTTGCAAATCTACCCAACCCTTTTGAAGCCACCCGTTATCATTCTTTAGCCATTGACTCTCAGCATGTGCCAGGGGACCTTGACATTACAGCTAAAAGCAGTGACGACGGAGAAATCATGGGCGTGCAACATAAAACTTATCCGATCTACGGCGTACAGTTTCATCCGGAATCGATTTTGACTAAACAGGGCATTAACATCCTCAAGAATTTTCTTCAATTATGATGCGCGATTACATTAAACAAATACGGCAGGGAGAGAACCTTAGGCCGGATGCAATCACTATTGTCATGGAGCTGATTATGTCGGGCCAAGTCCCCTTAGAGGAGATCAAGGATTTTCTTTTGGGGCTTAATACAAAGGGGCCGACGATCGAGGAGATCACCGCCTCTGCCTTGATCATGCGCAAATTTGTGATACCGGTTAAAACCCGTCACGAAGTTGTTCTGGATGTCGTCGGTACCGGCGGGGACCACAAAAATACTTTTAATATATCGACGGTCGTGGCCATTGTTGTCGCGGCCTGCGGGGTGGTGGTGGCCAAACACGGCAACCGCCGCGTTTCCAGCCTTTGCGGCAGCGCGGATGTGTTAGAGCAGCTGGGTATTAATGTGAATATGGAAGAAAAGTATTTAAGTGCATGTTTGGACACGATCGGTTTGGCTTTTCTTTTTGCCCAGCGGTTACATCCGGCCATGAAAAATGTCGCAGGCGCCCGCCAAGAGCTAGGGGTCAAAACTATATTTAATATATTAGGACCATTGACCAACCCGGCGCGGGCCACCCACCAGATTATGGGGGTATACAGCCGTGAATTAGTAGAGCCCATGGCCCAGGTGTTGAAAAATTTGGGACTCAAACGCGCTTTGGTGGTGCATGGCAATGACGGCTTGGATGAAATTACTATCACGGATAAAACTTTTGTCAGCGAATTTAGCGGGAGAGAAATCATCAGCTATGATATCAATCCTGATGAATTGGGTATAACCCGAGCCCGTATAGAAGATTTGGCGGGCGGCAACGCCGCAGATAATGCCGCCATCGCACGCAAAATTTTAAAAGGGGAGAGTGGCCCTAGGCGCGATATCGTCATCGTCAATGCCGCTTATGCGCTTTATATGACCCAGGTGGTGGATACTTTAAAGCAGGGTATGCGTATGGCAGAGCATGCGATTGATTCCCAAAGGGCCTTGCGCAAGCTGGAAGAATTAAAGGAGTTTACTAATCGTGCCCAGTGATTTCTTAAAAACTATAGCCCGCTATAAGTTGGCGCAACTGGCCCTTAAAAAGGCGTATTATGAGAATTTGAAAAAGAACATGAAGCCGTCATCACAACGGCATTATGAAGTTTTCAAAAAAGCCATATCAAAACCCGGGGGGATCAATTTAATCGCCGAGATCAAAAAAGCGTCGCCGTCCGCCGGTTTAATCCGTGAAGATTTTAATGCGGTAAAAATCGCTAAGGTTTATCTCAAAAATAATGCCGCGGCCATTTCGGTGGTGACTGAAGACAAATATTTTTTAGGAAAATTCGCTTATTTGAATAAAGTCAGCGAAAATTGTCAAGTCCCGGTCTTGATGAAAGATTTTATTGTGCACGAGTATCAGATTTATGAAGGGCTTTTTTACGGAGCATCGGCGGTGCTTTTGATTGTGAGCCTGTTAGAGCAAAGTCAGCTGCAAGAATTAATGGGGGTAGCGCACAGTTTGGGGCTGGACTGTTTGGTAGAAGTGCACAATCAAGCAGAAATCGATCGTGCTGTTTTGGCCGGGGCCAAAATCGTAGGGGTCAATAACCGTAATCTGCAAACGCTTAAGGTTGATTTAAATAATTGTTTGGGGCTTATCCCGCGCATCCCCAAGGGGATTATTATTGTGGCGGAAAGCGGTCTTAAAACACACCAGGACGTGCAAAGAGTACAAGAGGCCGGGGCCCATGCCGTGCTCATGGGGGAAGTTTTTATGCGTTCTGTGGATATCGGCGCTAAAATGAAAGAAATCATGGTTGGTAAATAAGTTCCCCCTCTTTAATATAAAGAGGGGGTTAGGGGGAGTTAAAATGGTACGCGTTAAAATTTGTGGCATTACCAACGAAGTTGACGCGCTTAAAGCCGCCCGCCTAGGTGCGTGGGCCTTAGGATTTATTTTTTATAAAAAAAGCCCGCGGTTTATCTCCCCGTTTAAGGCCAGGAAAATCATTGAAAGCCTGCCGCCCTTTGTGACGCCCGTCGGTGTCTTTGTCAACCACCCTGCGGGGGCGGTCAAGGACATTATCAATCACTGCGGCCTGCGCGCGGTCCAGCTGCACGGGGATGAAGACCATCATTTTTGCCATAGGCTGAAAAGTTATCATGTCAAAGTCATCAAGGCCTTTCGCGTGGGGGAGGGTTTTGACCCCAAAATTGTCGAACCCTTCAAAGTGGATGCTTTTTTATTTGATACTTTTGAGCCGACTAATTACGGCGGCAGCGGAAAGACTTTCGATTGGAATATTTTAAAGCAGATTAAATCATCCTATGATGTCCCGCTTATTTTATCCGGCGGATTAAATGCGCAAAATGTGATCGAGCCGGTCAATGAATTAAGACCCTATGCCGTGGATGCCAATAGCGGCGTTGAGGAGTCGCCGGGTAAAAAAGACCACAAGAAAATGAAAGATTTTATCGACATCGTCAGCTACATCAGCGGTGCCAAAGTCAAAGAGCATATCTGATGTTAACCTTAATAAATTCCAATCATCTGAAAAGCATCATTCACTTAAGCGGTGAGGCTATCCGGGATTTTTTGTCCCATGCCGATGCCGGTCAGTTTAAAGGTGAGGCCCGCGGGGCCATTGCTCTTTTTAAGGCTAATCCTGCCGATTTTTCCGACGATCAATTAGTGGCCTGGGGGTCGGATTGGTCACAAGCGGTCAATCATTCGGTACGTATAGAGGTGCGTGGTAAAACCTCACTAGGGGCGGCACAAATGGTGGCCAAAGGTATTTGGGGTCCCCAACGCGTCCAGGCTATGGCAGAGATTACCCAAAAATGCCAACAGCTCGGCGCTGGTATACATTTGAAATTGGCAGGAACATCTTCCATAGAATTTAATGTGCAAGGGGTGGATAAGTCCGTGCCTATTCGTTTTTTACAGGGGGCTTTTGATGAGGTGCTCAAAGCCATGAATTATCAGCCGGGACCTCATATAGACGCGCGTCAAACTAAGACAGTTATTGCTGCTGACGGGGATGATACGATTTACGATGGCCCTCGGCTTGGGATTTTGCCGACTTTGGCTGAAAGTCCGGTCCGTGAGGCGCTCTGTGCGTATTTGCGTGCCGGCGGCATATTTATGCTGGTTTCCGGCAATGATTTGGATCGTTCTTTTAAACGTCTCGTAGGTGGCCTGCCTCAAGATGTTTTTTGCAGGATTTTGGTGGCAGCCAACGGGGGGGCGGAATTAGTTTTCGTGGATGCTAAAGGTAAGGCCCTTTCTGTACCCGGTTATCGTGAACAGGCGTTGGATTTGGCTTCAGATACAGCCGGCCGACATGGTTTGGATATGGTTTATATCGGAGATGACGGCTCCAAGGAAGGTAATGACTATCCGGCTTTCCAGGCCGTTGGCTTTAAGCATTCTGTGTTGGTGGCCCGTAAATTTTTGGCAGACTATGACCCCAGGCTTGGAGACGGTTATGTCGGCGGATTATTGCAGGGCACCAAGAAGTTTATAGAAGATTTTTTATCATCCCGCACGGGTTTATAAACTATGCCTGAAGATTTAGTTTTATCTAAATCCGACTCCTGGAAAATGTTTGATGACATTGCCGGACGGTATGATTTTTTAAACCGTTTGCTGTCGCTGGGGCAGGACATGCGCTGGCGCAAGGCCTTAAAGCCATTTTTGCCCGACTCTGATGGGCAAATTATTTTGGATTTAGCCACCGGTACCGCCGATGTTTTGATTGCCTTAACTTGGAACAATCCTAAAATCCATCGCGCCTTTGGGGTGGATTTGTCCGTTAAAATGCTTGAAATCGGACAAAAGAAAATTATAGACTGGCATTTGGATGACAGGCTTATGCTGCGTAGGGGCGATGCACAAGCGTTGACGTTTACGGATGAAACCTTTGATTGCGTCAGCATTGCTTTTGGTATCCGTAATATCCCCGATCTGCGACGGGCTTTGTTAGAAATGTACCGGGTGACAAAGAAGGGCGGCAGAGTTTTGATTTTGGAATTTTCCAAACCCGATAATCCTGTGCTTAAAGCAGGGCATTGGCTTTATTTACAGATGCTTGTGCCCATAGTCGGATTTTTGTTATCCGGGAATTATCAAGCTTACCGCTATTTAACCCGGACCATACAGACTTTTCCTTATGGCAATCGTTTTTGTAAAATTTTAAAGCAAATGGGATTTATTAATATCCAGCCTCATCCCCTCATGGGAGGCCTCGCCACTATTTATGTCGCCCAAAAATAATTTTTTTGCCTTTGAGAAGGCCAAAGAACAGATGGCCGGCTTGATAGCCGCTTATAAGCCGTCCTTATCTATTGAGCGTATGGAAATCAGGATTAATCCGGTGGATATGCTCGCCTGGCTTTCTATTCAACAATCCGAAGTTAAAATTTACGGCACTAATCAAGACGACACCATGGCTATTGCCGGCATTGGAGAGGCGGCATGTGTCAGGGGTGGGCGCAAAGGGGATTTAAAAAAGATTTTTAAAAAACTGCGGTCCTATTTAACATCACGATATCCTTATTTGCAATGGTACGGAGGGTTTTGTTTTGATGATCATCATTTGGACACCGATTGGAAGGAATTCGGCGCTTATCGTTTTGTGCTGCCGCGTTTTGAATTGGCGGCACAAGACGATAAAATGATTTTTTGTTGTAATCTGTGCCCCCAAGACAATGTCGCGGACGTTTTAAAGCAATTACATAGGATTGTTATCCCTACGAAAGCGCCCGCGCATGAGGGGAACAAAACATTTTCCCGCCGCAGCGATAAGCCAAACGAAAAACTTTGGAAAAAAGACGTTGAAAATATTTTGCTGGATACGACAGTCGAAAAGGTGGTATTAGCACGTAAAACTTCTTTGGATTCCCGGGAGATCATTGATCCTTGGAGCATGTTGCGGCAATTAAAGAAACTTACCCCTGACAGTTATCATTTTGCTTTCCAATTCAAGAAAGTAGTTTTTCTGGGAGCATCTCCGGAACGTCTTTACCGGCGTTATGGGCGTTTTATTGAATCCGAAGCTTTGGCCGGGACCATGGCCCAGTCAGTAGATCCGAAGATATTGCAGAGCTCTCGGAAGAATCGATGGGAACATGCCTTAGTGGTTGATGCCATCCAAGCGGCTTTTAAAGATCTTTGTACCGCTTATAGCTACCCCAAGTCTCCCAGTGTTTTGACTTTGCCTAGTGGCCATCATCTGATTAGCAAATTTGAGGGTCAATTAAAAGATGGCGTAAATGACGAAGATATCTTACAATCCCTTCATCCGACTCCGGCCTTGGGTGGCAGCCCCAGGCGGCGCGCTTTGGCCATTATCCGCAAGCTCGAGGGATTTTCCCGGGGATGGTATGGAGCCCCTATCGGTTATGTGGGGCGGGATGGGGCGGAATTTGTAGTCGGCATTCGTTCGGGTTTAGCGTGCGGTAAAAAAATGTCCGTCTTCGCGGGGGCGGGGGTTGTGCAAGGTTCCAAACCCCAGGAAGAATGGCAAGAAGTGGAAAATAAAATCAGCAATTTTATAAAAATTATACGATGACTTTCGCGAATATTAACCACTGTTGGGCCAGTTTAATGGTTGAGGAGCTGACGCGTCTAGGGGCGGATTATTTTTGTGTGGCTCCGGGCTCGCGCAGTTCTCCTTTGGTCATTGCCGTGGCCCAAAATAAAAATGCCAAAAGTTTTGTGCATTTTGATGAGCGTGGACTGAGCTTTCATGCCATGGGCTATGCCGCTGCTACGGACAAGCCGGCGGTCCTCATTTGCACGTCGGGTACGGCCGCGGCTAATTTTTTTCCGGCCGTGATTGAAGCTTCCAAGAAAAAACTTCCCTTGATCGTTGTAACGGCTGACCGTCCGCCGGAATTAAGGCAGACAGGGGCGGCACAGACTATTGACCAGGTGGGTATTTTTGGTAAATACACCGAGTGGACAACTGATATGCCTTGCCCCGATACCCAAATTGTTCCTCAGTTTGTTTTGACTACGATAGACCAGGCCTGGTATCAGGCCACACGCAACCGTGGGGTGGTGCACATCAATTGCATGTTTCGTCCGCCGTTAACGTTACTCAAGGCCAAGGATGACACCACAAGCTATACAAAATCTCTCAACCGCTGGTTTAAATCCCAAGAACCTTATACGCGTTATGTCACGGCTTTTGAGTCTGCGGGCTTGGCGCATATTCAGTGCGTTGTTGCGCGTCTGGAGAAAATTAAAAACGGCTTGATTGTCGTCGGTAAAATTGCGGGGGTCAAAGAGCGTCACATGGTACTGCGTTTGGCGGATAAAACAGGCTGGCCGGTTTTTGCGGACATTGCCTCAGGCTTACGGCTAGGGGTGAGACATCCCCATCTCATTGCGTATTTTGATCAGCTGCTTTCATCCGATACAATTGTCCGACGATTGTCGTTTGACGGCGTGCTTCATTTAGGCGGGCGCCTTACCTCCAAGCGCTATTATGAATTTATTCAGGAGCAAAATCCCGCAGAATACATCATGGTGCTGAATCATTCTTTGCGCAATGACCCTAATCATCAGGTCACCTTGCGTGTAGAGAGCAGTGTTACTCATTTTATTAAAAGCGTCATCGGGCGCATCAAATCGCGTAAGCCTTCCGGTGCTCAAAAATTATTGTCCAAGGCCAACAGGGCCGCCGATAGTGCCATTGAAAGTTTTCTTAAAGATAAGGAGTATTTATGCGAGCCCGGCATTGCCCGCTTGGTATCCCGGCTGGTTGGTCGGAATCAGGGATTATTTTTGGCCAATAGTATGCCCATCCGCGATATGGATGCTTACGCGGATTTTAAGGGACATGAGGTGGTGCTCAACGGTAATCGCGGGGCCAGCGGCATCGACGGACTGATAGCGTCGGCCGCAGGATTTTCGAGAGGCCTGGAAAAGCCTGTGACGCTGATGATTGGTGATTTAGCGGCTTTGCATGATTTGAATTCTTTGGGGATGTTACGCGATTTGCCTTTTCCTTTAATTATCGTGGTCCTCAATAACGGGGGGGCGGGCATTTTTTCTTTTTTACCTATTGCTGAATTTAAAGAAGGGTTTGAAAAGTTTTGGGGCCTGCCGCATTCTTTTACTTTTGCCAACACGGCGGCGGCCTTCGAATGTAATTATCATCAGCCGATGACGGTTAAGCATTTTAAAGAAGTTTATACAAGGGCGGTTAAGTCACAAACGTCCACGATTATTGAAGTCATAACCGGCAGGTCGGACAATGTAAAGGTGCACCAGGCCCTAAACCATTTTATCTTGGACCGTTTCCAAGATAGCCTCAGAAAAATATAGAGTTAGGATGGAAGTGTCCCCCATATGAAATTCGCAGAACTTGATTTTAACGAAGAATTTGTTGCGGTTTTTGAGGCCATGGAACATACCGGTGAGCATATGTTTATTACTGGTAAGGCAGGCACGGGGAAATCAACTTTATTGCAGTATTTCCGTCAAAAAACCGCCAAGAAGGCGGCTTTTCTGGCTCCCACGGGCGTTGCGGCCATTAATATTAAAGGACAAACTATCCATTCGTTCTTTGGGTTCAAGCCCGATGTGACGCCTGAAGGTGTCGGCGATATACCGGTGCGCAAACGCCGGCGTAAAATGTTCGAGCAACTGGAGACGGTCATTATTGACGAAGTATCCATGGTACGGGCAGACCTTATGGACTGCGTGGATATTTTTTTGCGTCTTCATGGGCCTTATTATGAGAGGCCTTTCGGCGGCGTACAGATGATTTTTTTCGGTGATTTGTTCCAACTGCCTCCGGTGGTAGGGCGCGGGGAAGAGGATATTTTTAAGACCCATTATCCGACCCCATTCTTTTTTTCGGCCAAAGTTTTTGAATCTCTCGATTATAGGATCATTCAGTTAAAGAAAATTTACCGTCAGAAAGATGAGCATTTTATCCGGCTGCTCAACGCTGTCAGGGATGACAATCTTGAGGACCATCATTGGGAGAGCCTCAACCGCCGTTTTAAGCCCGACCATCAAGGGGTGTCGGGTGATTTTTATATTGTTTTGACCACCACCAATGCCTTGGCTGAAAAAGTCAACAATAGGCACCTGGAAAGTTTATCCGGGCCTGTGAGAATATATCAGGGGGTGGTGACCGGTCAATTCGACCGGAAATCCCTGCCCACCCCGGAGGTTCTTGAACTTAAACTAGGGGCACAGGTGATGATGCTTAACAATGATCCCGAAAAACGCTGGGTCAATGGCTCTTTGGGGAAAATTGTGGCCATTAGGTCCGATGGTGAAGGTGAAGATGTCATCAAAGTTGAGTTGGAAGACGGTGATTTGGTCGATGTCAAAAAACACACGTGGGATATTTATCAGTATTATTTTGACCAGGCGGCCAATGCCCTGGCCTCTAAAACGGTCGGTTATTTTACTCAATATCCGCTGAAGTTAGCTTGGGCTCTGACCATTCATAAGTCCCAAGGGCAGACTTTCGAAAGAATCGTGATTGACGTCGGCGGGGGGACTTTTTCGCATGGGCAGATGTATGTGGCTTTAAGCCGCTGCACCACGCTGGAGGGCATTGTTCTTAAGCAACCTTTATTGCCGCGGCATATTTTGATGGATGAGAGGGTTTTGCAATTTATGAAAACACGGGCGTTTTCTTTTATATTCTTTATTTTATTCCTGGGTTTTTCTACTGTCAGCCGCGCCCAGACGCCGGATTTAGACCGCAGCCATGCCGTCGAGCAGGCCTTAAGCAGTGTAGAAACAAAACAAGTCAACCCAAAGTCCTGGGAAGAAGAGAATGCTGAGGCGCCTTATATCGGACTGTTAACTGAAACAGACACGACCATTCATGATGATTGGTCGTTTGATGAAGATTATCATGCCCGGGTCAAAATCCAGAAGGAGGCAGCTAAAAAGTTAGGGCAGTGGCCTATTTATTACAATAAGTCCCGTGAAGAGATCACGGACATCCAAGCTTTTGTGGAGACCCCTGATGGTAAGAAATTTGAGGCTACCGATATTAAGGATATACCGGCGTATGATCTCTCGAGCTTGTATGCAGATATGCGTTTGAAGGTCATTAGTTTTCCTAACATTAGTTTAGGATCCGTTATCGATGTGAGGGTCAAGACCAAGGTTTTGCGGGAAGTTATGCCTAATCAATTTTGGGACCAAGTGACCTATCCTTCGATTCCCACCAAATACGCCCGGTATACATTTGTTTTTCCGGAGAGTAAACCGATTGTGTTCCACGCGTACAACAATACGGCACAGCCGATCGTTGAGAAAAAAGACGGCACGGTCAAATATTCTTTTGTTTTTGAAAATACGGCTTACAGCGAGAACGAGGATTTCATGCCGCCTGCCGAAGAAACCATCGGAGTTCTTTCTTTATCGTCCCTGAGCGATTGGCAACAGGTGGCGGACTGGTGGCGGGAGTTGATTAATAAAAACACGGTCGATGACCCGGATATTACCGCGAAAGTTCAAGAATTGGTTTCGACCAAGGCGACTCTCAAAGATAAAGCCCGCGCTATTTTGGAATTTATTCAGGATAATTTCCGTTATGTGTCCATGCATATGGGCGACCATACGGTCGAATTGCATCCGACTAATAGCGTTTTTCATAATCATTATGGAGACCGCAAAGACTTGAGCCTTTTGGCCCGACAAATGTTTAAAACGGCCGGCATAGAGGCTAATATATGTTTATTCAGCGGGGAGTTTAACGGCAATCCTCAGCACAGCTTGCCTAATCCTTCGGCTTTTGATCACGTGATAGTACAGATTAGTCTTGAGGGTCAAAAATATTTTGTGGATACGCAGATTAAAGGATTTGATTTAGGCCAGCTGCCGTCCGGTTATGACAATGCCTATGTGCTGACCATCGAGCCTCAATCCTATCATTTTGATAATATTCCCGTTGCTGATGATTCGTTTCATTCTGTGATATCGTCCAGTGATATCATGATAGCTGAGGATGGTTCAGCTGATTTCCAGGTGCATGTACAGATGCCGGTGGAAGCCTCCCAGGAGTTTAAGAGCGGTTGGAATTCAACGTCGGAGGGCAACAAACAGAAATTTTTTGACAATCTGCAGGCGACTTTCGCCCAGGGCGGTCATGTGACCGACCGCAATGTCAAGGGGCTGGAAAACCGTTATGGCCCTTTGGAGTTTGATTTTAAATATAGCTCACCGAATGCTTATCCGCTCGCTAATGACATGATTTTAGTCAGGGAAGCCCAGCAAGGTGACGTTCCTGATTTTGGTGAGGATAAACGCCATTATCCTATTTTTGTGCCTACTAATTCTTTGATTAAAAATCGCAACACGTATCATATCGCTAATGGTTTGAAGGTTGATTTTGTGCCGGCTGATTATGATTTAGAGACGAATTTTATGCAAGTGACCACGAAGTATACTCAAGGGGACAATACGGTGACGGTGGAAAGTGTTTATCGCCTGAAACGCGCGACAATGCCCGCGCAAGCGTACGCGGATGTGAAGAAATTTCGTGATGAGCTTGATCAAAAGAACCAACAGTACATTGTATTAAAAAAGAAATCGAATGTTGCGCCTGAAGTTAAAACATGGGTGAGAACTCAGTAGGGGCCGACCTTGTGTGGTCTCATACCGACCACTATCGTTGGTCGTCGGCCTTCAAAGTTTTATTATCTTCGACGCAAGCGCATGCGGCGGGGAGTTTGAAAGGCCATGACTGGGCTCTTGGGCTGGTGGAACTTCTCCAAAGGTATGGTCGGATGGCTGTCCGTCACAGGGAGAGGTTGATTAATAAGCTTCTCGATATTTTTGACGTCTAACCTTTGGTCAGGTGTCGCAAAAGACACGGCATGTCCGGAAAATCCCGCGCGTCCGGTACGGCCGATGCGGTGGATATAGTTTTCCGGATCGTC
>Ga0182027_10000625_pt1 | contig 60576 bp, 59 predicted proteins | sample 712E1DmetaG_FD_121300 | JGI IMG/M metagenome (GOLD analysis project Ga0182027, IMG submission 121300) | Permafrost microbial communities from Stordalen Mire, Sweden - 712E1D metaG (Illumina Assembly) | ecosystem: Environmental > Terrestrial > Soil > Wetlands > Permafrost | place: Sweden...
CCGCCAACGGGCCTTGGAAGACCCATTTTATCGCCGGAGAATGCGCAGCGCACGCCCGGAGACACGCGACATCGTTCTCAAGGTCGCCCGCAGTTTGGCCAGCCAAGCCGAAACGCGCGTCGGATTGATCTACAACAACCCTCCGTCGTCTTTTTCAGCGAGTTTCTGATCGGCGCGCTCGACGGCAGCGGCCGCAACGGCGTCCTGTACAATTGGTGAGCGGAGGCCTATCGCGGCAGTTCGCTCGATCCCATGAGGAAGGTGTCGACCGCGCGGGCGCATTGCCGCCCCTCGCGGATCGCCCAGACCACCAGCGATTGGCCGCGGCGCATGTCGCCGCAGGAGAAGATCTTGGGCGTAGTGGTCTTGTAGTCCTCGGTGCCCGCCATCACGTTGCCGCGCGGATCGAGTTTCACGCGCGCCTGTTCGACGAGGCCCGCCTTGCGCGGCCCGACGAACCCCAAGGCGAGCAGCACCAGATCGCATTCGATGGTGAAGGCGCTGCCCGGCATCTCGACCAGATTCATCTTTCCGCCGTCGCCGATCCGCCACTCCACGCGCACGCATTCCAGCGCCTTTAGATTGCCGTCCGCGCCCACGGCGCGCTTGGTCAGCACCGACCATTCGCGCTCGCAGCCTTCTTCCTGGGACGACGACGTGCGCAGCTTCTGCGGCCAATCCGGCCAGACGAGCGCCTTGTTTTCCTTTTCCGGCGGCTTGGCGAGGATTTCGAGCTGGATCACCGAAAGCGCGCCTTGCCGGTTGGCGGTGCCGATGCAGTCCGAGCCGGTATCGCCGCCGCCGATCACCACGACGCGCTTTCCCTTCGCGCTAATCGTGCCGCCCGGCGCCGCGGTGCGCTCGTCGTCGCCCGCCAACCGCTTGTTCTGCTGGGTGAGATATTCCATCGCGAAATGAATGCCGTTGAGCTCGCGGCCCTCGATCTCGAGATCGCGCGGCGCTTCCGCGCCTGCGGCCATCACCAGGGCGTCGTATTCCGCCAGCAGCGCCGACACCGGATGGGCGCGGCCCACTTCGACGCCGGTGCGGAATTCCACGCCCTCAGCGTGCATCTGCTGGAGCCGGCGGTCGATCTGCTGCTTCTCCATCTTGAAATCGGGGATGCCGTAGCGCAGCAGTCCGCCGATCCGGTCGTTCTTCTCGAACACGGTGACGGCGTGCCCGGCGCGCGCTAGCTGCTGCGCCGAGGCGAGTCCGGCGGGACCCGAGCCGACCACCGCGACCTTCTTGCCGGTTTTTCTCGCCGACGGATGGGGCAAGATCCAGTCTTCTTCCCAGCCGCGATCCACGATCTGGCACTCGATGGTCTTGATGGTGACCGGATTGTCGCGGATGTTGAGCGTGCAGCTCGTCTCGCAGGGCGCCGGACAGACGCGCCCGGTGAATTCCGGAAAATTGTTGGTCGAGTGCAGCACGCGCAGCGCCTCGCGCCACCGCCCGCGATAAACCAGATCGTTCCAGTCTGGGATCAGATTGTTGACCGGGCATCCGTTGTGGCAATAGGGAATGCCGCAATCCATGCAGCGCGCCGCCTGCTTGCCGAGTTCGGCGGGCGGGAGCGGCTTGACGAATTCGTGGTAATTCGCCTTGCGCGCGGCCGGCTTTTCATAGCCGCGGTCCTGCCGTTCGATTTCCAGAAAGCCGGTGATCTTGCCCATGTCTATTCCGCCGCGGCTTTGGCCGCTTCGCGCTCGGCCTTTAGATCGATCAAGGCGCGGCGGAAATCGTTCGGCATGATCTTGACGAATTTGCCGAGCGCCGCGTCCCAATCGTCGAGCAGGGCGCGCGCCCGCGCGCTGCCGGTGTGCTTCAAATGGCGCTCGACCAGGATGCGCAGCCGTTCGGCATCGAAGCGCAACAGATCGCCCATTCCGGCGTCGAACACGCTGAGCGAACGCCGGCGCGGCATTTGCGGATCCTCGCCCGTGGCCGGCGCAGCGATCTTCTCCAGCGTCACCATCGACTGGTTGCAAAGCGAGTCGAACGCGCCGTCGGGGTCGTAGACATAGGCGATGCCGCCCGACATGCCGGCCGCGAAATTGCGCCCGGTCTTGCCCAGCACCGCCACCACGCCGCCGGTCATGTATTCGCAGCCGTGATCGCCGGTGCCTTCAACGACCGCGACGGCGCCCGAATTGCGCACCGCGAAGCGCTCGCCGGCCACGCCCTCGAAATAGGCTTCGCCCGCAATGGCGCCGTAGAGCACGGTGTTGCCGACGATGATGTTCTCGGTCGGCTCGCGGCCGGTGCCCTTGGGCTGACGCACCACGATGCGCCCGCCCGACAGGCCCTTGCCGACGTAGTCGTTGGCGTCCCCGATGAGTTCGAGGCTGACGCCGCGCGCCAGGAACGCGCCGAAGCTGAGGCCCGCCGTGCCGGTGAAGGTTACGGTGATGGTGTCTTCGGCCAGCCCGGCGTGACCGTATTTCCGCGCGATTTCGCCCGACAGCATGGCGCCGACGGTGCGGTCCACGTTGCGGATCTTCCGTTCCAGGCTCACCGGCTCGCCCCGCTCGATGGCGCCCCGCGAGACGGCGATCAATTCGTGGTCGAGCGCGGTTTCAAGGCGGTGATTCTGCTGCTCGCAATTGTGGGTCGCGACGCCGGGCTTGGGCTGCACGACATGCAGGACCTTCGACAGGTCGATGCCCTGCGTTTTCCAGTGGCGCACCGCGTCGGTCATGTCGAGGCGGTCGGCGCGCCCGATCATTTCGGACACCTTGCGGAAGCCGAGCGAGGCCATGATCTCGCGCAGTTCCTCGGCGACGAAGAAGAAGTAATTGATCACATGCTCCGGCGTGCCGGTGAAGCGCTTGCGCAGCACCGGGTTCTGCGTCGCGATGCCGACCGGGCAGGTGTTGAGATGGCACTTGCGCATCATCACGCAGCCCGAGGCGATCAAGGGCGCGGTGGCGAAGCCGAATTCGTCGGCGCCGAGCAGCGCCGCGACGGCGACGTCGCGCCCGGTGCGCAGCCCGCCGTCCACCTGCACGGCGATGCGCCCGCGCAAGCCGTTCAGCACCAGGGTCTGCTGGGTTTCGGCCAGTCCGATCTCCCACGGACTGCCCGCATGGGTGAGCGAGGTCAGCGGCGAGGCCCCGGTGCCGCCGTCGAAGCCGGAGATCGTCACATGATCGGCGCGGCATTTGGCGACGCCCGCCGCCACCGTGCCGACGCCGACCTCGGCGACCAGCTTGACCGAAATGCGCGCCTTGGAATTGACGCTCTTCAGGTCGCGGATCAGCTGCGCCAGGTCTTCGATGGAGTAGATGTCGTGATGAGGCGGCGGCGAGATCAGGCCGACGCCCGGCGTCGAATGGCGCACGCGCGCGATGTTCTTGTCTACCTTGGGACCGGGCAGCTGGCCGCCCTCGCCGGGCTTGGCCCCTTGCGCCATCTTGATCTGCAGGTCGTCGGAATTGACCAGATATTCCGTCGTCACGCCGAAGCGCCCCGACGCCACCTGCTTGATGGCGGAGCGCATGGAATCGCCGTTGGCGAGCGGCTTGAAGCGCTCGGGCTCCTCGCCGCCTTCGCCGGTGTTAGAGCGCGCGCCGATGCGGTTCATCGCGATGGCGAGATTGGTGTGCGCCTCGCGCGAGATCGAGCCGAAGCTCATCGCACCCGTTGCGAACCGTTTGACGATCTCGACCGCCGGCTCGACTTCGTCCAGCGGAACCGGGTTCTCCGCCGGCTTGAACTGCATCAGCCCGCGCACCGACAACAACCGTTCGCTCTGCTCGTTGATGGCGGCGGCGAACAGGCGGTATTCGGACGAATTGTTGCCGCGCACCGCATGCTGCAGCCGCGACACCGAGTCCGGCGTCCAGGCGTGCTCTTCGCCGCGCAGGCGGAAGGCATAATCGCCGCCGACGTCCAGCATGCCGCGATAGACCGGATTGTCGCCATAGGCGTTCCGGTGCCGCGCCACGCACTCCTCGGCGATGTCTTCCAGGCCGATGCCCTCGATTCTCGTCGTCGTGCCGGTGAAGTATTTTTCGATGAAGGCCGAGGACAGTCCGACCGCGTCGAAAATCTGCGCGCCGCAATAGGACTGGTAGGTCGAGATGCCCATCTTGGACATCACCTTGAGCACGCCCTTGCCGATCGCCTTGATGTAGTTCTTCTGCGCCTCTGCGGGTTCCAGATCGATTCCGGCGTCGGCGCGAATCTGCTCGAGCGTTTCGAACGCCACATAGGGATTGATCGCCTCGGCGCCGTAGCCGGCCAGCACGCAGAAATGATGCACTTCGCGCGCTTCACCGGTTTCCACCACCAATCCGGTCTGCATGCGCAGGCCCTGGCGGATCAGATGATGATGCACCGCCGCCGTGGCGAGCGCGGCGGGAACCGGGATGTGCTCCGCCGAAACCGCGCGATCCGAAAGGATGAGGATGTTGCTGTCGGCCAGCACCACATCGGTTGCCTCCGCGCAGATGCGCTGCAGCGCGCCGGCAAGGCCTTTGGCGCCCTCCGCGGCGGGCCAGGTGCAATCGATGGTCGCGGTGCGGAAGGCGCCGTCGACCAGTTCCTCGATGGCGCGGATCTTCTGCAGTTCGGCGTTGGTCAGCACCGGCTGGTGGACTTCGAGCCGCTTGTGCGCGCCCGCCTGATGGCCAAGCAGATTGGGCCGCGGCCCGATCATCGACACTAAGCTCATCACCAATTCCTCGCGGATCGGATCGATCGGCGGATTGGTCACCTGGGCAAAGTTCTGTTTGAAGTAATTGTAAAGCAGCTTGGGTTTCTTCGACAGGACCGCGATCGGCGTATCGCAGCCCATCGAGCCGACGGGATCGTCGCCGCCCTTCGCCATCGGTTCGAGGAAGAATTTCAGGTCTTCCTGCGTGTAGCCGAAGGCCTGCTGGCGGTCGAGCAGATCCGAGCGAGTGTGGCTGTCTTCGCCGTGCCCGTTCGGCACGTCGGGCAATTCCTCGAGCTTGTACTGCGCCGCCTTCAGCCATTCCTCGTAGGGCTGGGCGGCGGCGAGTTGGGCCTTGATCTCCTCGTCCTCGACGATGCGGCCCTGTTCGAGATCAATCAGCAGCATCTTGCCGGGCTGCAGGCGCCATTTGCGGCGGATTTTCTCTTCCGGCACCGGCAGCACGCCGGCTTCCGACGCCATGATGACGAGATCGTCGTCGGTGACGATGTAGCGCGCGGGGCGCAGCCCGTTGCGGTCGAGCGTGGCGCCGACCTGCTTGCCGTCGGTAAAGGCGATTGCCGCCGGGCCGTCCCAGGGTTCCAGCAGCGCCGCGTGGTATTCGTAGAAGGCGCGTCGCTTGGCGTCCATCAGCTTGTTGCCGGACCAGGCTTCCGGAATCAGCATCATCACGGCATGGGCGATGGGATAGCCGCCGGCGATCAGAAGCTCGAGTGCGTTGTCCAGGCTCGCGGTGTCGGACTGGCCGTGCGGAATGAGCGGCCACATCTTGTCGAGGTCGGCGCCGATCAGTTCCGATTCCATGGTGCGGCGGCGCGCATTCATCCAGTTGACGTTGCCGCGCACGGTGTTGATCTCGCCGTTGTGGGCGATGAAGCGGTAGGGATGGGCGAGCTTCCAGGACGGAAAAGTGTTGGTCGAGAAGCGCTGATGCACCAGGGCAATCGCCGAAGTGGTGAGCAGATTCTGCAGGTCGAGATAGAAGCGCCCGACGTCCGGCGCCAAGAGCAGGCCCTTGTAGATCAGCGTGCGGGTCGAAAAGCTCGGCATGTAGAACTGGGTGATGGCGGGCAGCTTGTGCTTCTTGGCCAGCGGCTCGAGCGGATTCTGCGTCTGCTTGCGGATGGCGAGCAGCTTGCGCATGAAGGCGTCTTCGTCGCGGATGTTCGGCCCCCAGCCGATCACCGCCTGGCGGAAGAGCGGCATCTCGGCGACGACGGTGTCGCCGAGCCCGGTGGGATCGGTCGGCACGTCGCGCCAGCCGAGCAACACTTGTCCCTCGACTTTCAGGAAATGCTCGAACTGCTTGACGACGACGTCGCGCGCATCGTCCTCGCGCGGCAGAAAGCACATTGCCACCGCGTAATGGCCCGGCTCCGGCAGCGACACGCCGGTATTCGCCGCCCAGTCGCGGAACAGCGCGTCTGGAATCTGGATCAGGATTCCGGCGCCGTCGCCGACCAGCGGGTCCGCGCCCACCGCCCCGCGATGGTCCAGATTGGTGAGAATCTGGAGCCCCTGCACGACAATCTCGTGGGACTTTGCCCCCTTGATGTTCGCGACAAAGCCGACGCCGCACGAGTCATGCTCGTGGCGCGGATCGTACAGGCCTTGTTTCGGCGGCAGTCCCATTACCTTGCGTCCAGTGCTATTGACCGGCTTTCCCAAGCGGCAAGCCGGATTCCCTGCAAAACATAGGCCGCCCAGCCTATAGCTGGCAATTTCATTCGCGTCGCAGGGGGTCTAGCTCATATTTTCTTTCAAATTGTGACTAAGATTCCAAGAAGAGCAAGGTGGCGCTGGCGCGGGGCAGCCGGACGGCCAGTGAGGCGTCGCGCAGGGGGATTGGCTTGATATTGCGTGGGCGCCAGGCGGCGCTGCCGTGCTCGACCTCGGCTCCGGCGAGCTTGATCCGCCGCCTCGCGTCCAAGGAGGGTCCGGTCAGCGCCCATGCCGTCGCGCGGCGCGCGGCGATCCCTTCAAGGTCGATGCGGACGGCGAGGTCGCGCGCGGCCTCCTTGTTGAACAGCGCGATTCGCCAAGCGTCCCCTGCCTTGGCGCAATAGGCCGTCGCATTGGCGCCCAAGCTGTCGAAGCTGTTGGCCACCAGCGTCGTCCCGGCGAACTGTTCACCCAGCATCATGCCGTAGAACAGCGGCCGCGCCGAGAAACCCCCGGCGCGGCTGCCGGCGAAAGGCGAGTAGAAGGTGCCGAGCCGCGCCTCCGCGAGATCGGCTTGGTTGCGCGCGCCGGGCAATTTGTCGCCGATGCTGCCCGCGATCTGGGCACCCGGACCGCCGTGAAAATTGACGCCCTTGCAGCCGCGCGCCGCCATGTCGAGCATATAGTCGCCGCCCCACAGGGCCGAAGCGAGCGCGTCGCTCATGCCGGGTTTGCCGCCGCGGAAGCAGCTATTGCCCTCGGTCATGCGAAACGGAACTCCAAGCGAGCGCGCCGCCGGGCCGATCGCGCTCATCGCCGCGGCGATGCGCGGATCGGGCGCCAGCAGATTGGCGATCGTGGCATTCGGCGAATTGGGCGGACCTTCGGCGTAGTAATGCGCGCTGAGGCTGGCCAGCGGCGCGCCGAGACGCTTGGGCGCTTCTTCGGCAAAACGCGCCACCCAATCCGGTGTGCCGTCGGGACCGCCGAAGCGGGCGTCGGGCACGAGTTGCCTCACGGCTTCGGCAATGGCGATCCACTCGTTCAGATAGTCGGCAAAGCCCCATCCCGCCGGGCGCAGCAGATTGTTGGAGGTCGTGTAAAGATCGGGCTCGTTGCCGATCTGAAAGAAGAGAAGTTTCTCGCCCAGCGCCTGCGCGATATAGGCGGCTTCCTCCGCGTCGCGCTCGGGCGAACCGGTGCCGAGGTTGAGGCCCCAGATGCAGCTCCAGCCGCAGGCGTCGAGGAAGGCGCGCAGATTGTCCACCGAAGCGGGCGTGATCGGCGTGAAATGCTGCGGCATGAAATTGTCGGCGCGGCCGAGACCCGGCGCCGAGATCACGGGCGGCTCGGCTGCGGGGCTGTCTTTCCACCAGCAGAACTCGCTCGAATTGCCACCGATCCTGAGCACGCCGTTGGCGCTGAGCCGGCGGTGAAGGGCAATCAGGCTCGTGTTCCCCGGATGATAAAAGTCCGGATCGGATAGCTGGACGGTCTCGGCGCTGAAGCCGCTATAGTTCGCCGGGATTTCGTTCAGCACCTCATCCGGGCGCAGCCTCAGACTGGCCTTGGCGGGCGCGCCCCATGCCGCGGAGCCGAGCGCGGCAAGGCCGGCGGCGAGAAGCGCGCGTCTGTCAAGTTCCACCATCGTTTGGCGCCTGCTTCAGGGCTTCGGCGTTTCCAGCGCCCAGTCGACGATCTTCGCGAGCGCCCGGGCCAGCGCCGTATCGAACGCCTGCACCGCCGCCTCGACGGAATTCTGGCCGGCGGGCTCTTCCTCATGCGCCTCGAAACGGCTCGCGATGTCGCGTTTCACGGTGCGGACCAGCCTGGCGCCGATGCGCACCACGGCCACCGGAATTCCGTCCGGCTGGTCGTAGCGCGCTTCGAAATCGCGCAGATCGGTCGACAGGATGTAGTCGGCACGCGTCCCGTCGTTGTCGGGCGCCACCGCCTCTATCCGCCCGCTCGCCTCGAAGGCCTGCAGCAGAGTGCTTTGCACCAGAGCGGGCAGGCGGTCGGGCCACTCCGCGTCGGCATAATAATCCAGGCCAACCGGCGGGCGCGTGATCGCGATACGCTGCGAATCCAAACCGGCGGAGGCATCGGGCAGCGCGATCGAAAGCGCCCAATCCACCTTGGCTCCCGGGGCCGGCTGCGGCACGGGATTGAGGACGAAAAGTCGAGGCGCCTCAGGGGGACCGATCAAACCGCCGCAGCCGGCAAGCGCGAGGCCGCAAACGCCCGTCAGCAACAGGCGGCGGCTTGTCAACAAAGTAGGAGTGGTTGTCATTTTGGCGTGTATCCCTTGCGCCGGTCGCCGAAGATCATCTTCGTCGGCTGCCGGTCGAGTTCGTCCGAAAGTCTGTTGACGCTTATGACCAAACGCCTCGTATCGGCGAGCAGTTCAGCAAACTGCGCCAACCCTTCGCCCTTGATGAATTCGTCGCTGTCCGCCGAAAGCTGGCCGAATTTCTTCACGCTGACGTCGGCGTCGGCGATCGTGCTGGGAAAAGCCTTCGATGCTCTGGAGAGATTGGCGATGGTGGCATCGATGTCATCCGAGCGCCGCGCCAGGGCACCGGTCGTTGTGTCGAGATTCGCCAGAATGTGCGCGAAGGCTTTTTGATTGTCCTTGCTCAAGACCGCATTGATCTTGTCGGCGGCGCTATTGAGTTTCGAGAGCAGTTGCGGCGCGCCCAGCGCGAGCTTTTGCAAGGTGGACGGGGCCGATTTGATCACCGGGTAGCGCTGACCCTCTTTCGCCGTCAGCAGCGGCGCGTTCTTGCTGCCGCCGGAGATTTCGACATAGGAACCGCCGGTCAGCCCCTCGCTCTCGATCGAGACGATGGAATCCGTGCGGATTCCGAGACTGGGCAGGACCTGCAGCGTGGCGATGACCACCTGCGGATCGTTCGGATCGAACTTGACATCGTCCACGTGCCCCACGTCGATGCCGTTGTAGCGCACCGTCGTGCCCTTCCCGAGTCCCGTCACCGCCCCGGTGAAATTGGTCTGGTAGTAGGAGAATTCCTGATTGTATTGCATGCCGGACAGCCAGAGCAGCATGATGACCAACCCCAGCATGCAGGTCAGCACGAAGGCCCCTACCGCAACATAATTCGCTTTTGTTTCCATGCCGTCACCTCATGACGAAAGTGCCGCGCGTCCGCGCGGGCCCGAGAAGTATTCCTGGATCCAGGGATCCTTGTCGTTACGCAGGCTGTCGATGGTTCCGACCGTGAGCTTGCCGTCCACCAGCACCGCAATGCGGTCGGTCGTCGCTTTCAGGGTGTCGAGGTCGTGGGTGACCATGAACACGGTAAGGTTCAGGCTCTTCTGCAGGTCCTTCACCAGATCGTCGAAATGACTGGCGGAGATCGGGTCGAGGCCCGAGGTCGGCTCGTCGAGGAACACCAGTTCGGGATCGAGTGCCAGGGCGCGCGCCAATCCGGCGCGCTTTCTCATGCCGCCGGACAGCTCGGAGGGGTGCTTGTGCGCGGTGTCCTCGGGCAGGCCGACCATCGACAGTTTCATTGCGGCGATCTCGTTCATCAGCGACTGTGACATGGCGGTGTATTCGCGCAGCGGGACCTGGATGTTCTCAGCCACCGTCTGCGAGCTGAACAACGCCCCGTCCTGGAAGAGAATGCCCCAGCGCACTTGCAGCGCGCGCAGCGTGCGTTCCTCCATGTTCAGGACGTCCTCGCCGAACACCTCGACGCTGCCCGCTTGCGGCCTTCTCAGGCCGACGATGGAACGCAGCAGCACGGACTTTCCCGCGCCGGAACCGCCGACGACGCCCAGCACCTCGCCGCGGTAGACGTCGAGATCGACATGATCGTTGATCACGCGGCCGCCGATGCGGTTCAGCACGCCGCGCAGCCGGATGACGGTCTCCTTTTCCTCGCCGTTCATTCAAATCCCCATGATGGAGAACAGGATTGCAAAACCCGCATCCAGAACGATGACCAGAAAAATGGACTCGACCACCGAACGCGTCGTCAGCTTGCCGACGCTGCCGGCGTTGCGCTCCACGTTCATGCCTTCGTAACAGCCGACCATGCCGATGACGTAGGCGAACACCGGCGCCTTGATCAGTCCGACGAGGAAGGTGTTGACCGTCACCGCGCTGTGCAGCTCGCGCATGAACGCCGGGATCGTCATCCCGAGGTCTAAGTAGCACATCGTGGCGCCGCCGATCAGTCCCATCACGTCGGCATAGAGCGTGAGAAACGGCAGCGCGATGACCAGCCCGACGACGCGCGGCAGGATCAGCACGTCGACGAGGTTGAGGCCGATCGTCTGCATGGCGTCGAGTTCCTCGTTCACCTTCATCGTGCCGATCTGGGCGGTGAAGGCCGATCCGGACCGCCCGGCGATGACGATCGCGGTAATCAGCACGCCGACCTCACGCAGCAGTCCCGCGCCGAGGATGTCGACCGTCAGGGTCTCGGCGCCAAAGCGCTTCAACTGAGTGATGCCCATATAGGCGAGAACGATGCCGATCAGGAACAACAGCAGCCCGACAATGGGCAGCGCGTTGATGCCGACTTCCTCGATCTGGTGGACGAGCGCGGTCACCCGAAGGTTGCCGCGCGGCGCGTAGATCGACTCCAGCCATTCCAAGGTCACGCGGCCGAGATAGCTGAGGATGCCGATACCCTGGATCAGGATGTTGTGGGTCGCCCGTCCAACGCGTTCCAGAAACGCCTTCAGCGTGTCGCGTTCCACGATCTTGACCGGCTCCACCACATGCTCGGCTTCGATGGTGGCGAGCAGCGCCACGTAACGCTCGGGCACCTGGAAAAGCGGGACGCGCAGTCCCGCCGCCTCGAAGGTCAGTTTGGTGCGCACCAGAAGCCAGCCGCCGGTGCTGTCCAGCTCGCTGATCGCGCTGCCGTCGATTTCCGCATCCGACGCGCCGCGGACGTCGATCGCGCGCAGCTGCGGATCGAGCATCGCGGCTTGACGGGAGGTCCACTCGCCGCCGACCGAGAGGCGCAATGCGCCGCGCGCGCCCCGCGAAACTTGCAGCCAGGGTAGCGGTTCGGTGGAGGTAAAGCTGTCGGTGATGCCCATCCCGAAGGGATATTAGCCGGGACGGGGCGCGGAGGGCAAAGCGCCGCAAAATGCGGCGGTTCCCTCCCGCGAGGATAGCCGGAACAGGTGCTTAGAAGAGTTTGCCGACCGGCAGATCGGTGAGATCAGGCACCGGCACGAAGTCGTTGCGAGTCGGCTTGTCCGCGTCGGCCGCGAGCGTCCAGCCGCCGCCGAGCGCGAGGTAGAGACCGACGCCCGCTTCGAGCCGCGCGAGTTTGATCTGCACCAGCGTGTCCTGGGACGAGAACAAAGTCTGCTGAACTTGCAGCAGGGTCAGCAGATCGACGACACCTTCGCGGTATTGCAGCTCGGAGATGCGGAAGGCCTCGGTGGCATTTTCGACCTGAATCGTCGTCAGCCGCTCGCGCTCGGCGAGGCTCGATGTGCTGCCCAGCGAGGTCTCGACGTCGGAGAGCGCGCTCAGCACCGTCTTGCGATAGGTGGCGACCATCTCGGCTTCCTGCGCTTTGGCGAAGTCGCGCTGCGAAGTCAGTCTGCCGCCGTCGAAAATGGCCTGCAGCAGCGAGGCGCCGATGCTCCAGGCGAGATTGCTGGGATTGATCAGATTGGAGAGCGTGGAACTCGCGTAACCGCCGCTGCCCGTCAGCCCGATCGCGGGCAGGAAGGCGGCGCGCGCGGCGTCGAGATTGGCGTGCGAGGCGTAAAGCGTGGCTTCGGCTTCGCCGATGTCCGGGCGGCGCTGCAGCAAGGCCGAAGGCAGGCCGGGCTCGACCGGCGGCGCCGAGAGGCCTTCCAGCGTGTCCGCTTTCACGTCGAAGCCTTCTGGCACCTTGCCGAGCAGAATCGCCAGCGCGTAGCGCGCCTCGCGTTCTTGTTCTTCCAGCCCGGGAATCTGCGACTCCTCTCCGGCCACGATCGCCGTCTGCTGGGCGAGTTCGAGATTGGACGAGACGCCGTTGGTGACCTTCGCCGTGGTGATCTGCAGGATGCGCCTGGCGGCGGCGACATTCCTGTTGGCGATGGCAACGCGCTCGCGCAGCGACAGCACCAGGAAATAGGCGTTCGCGACGTCGGCGCTGACGCTCAGCTGCCCCACGTCCTGCGCATAGAGGGCGGCGCGCGCCGAATAACGCGCGGAGCGCAGATTGTCCTGCGCCTGGCCCCAGAAATCGACCTGGTAGCTGGCGTTGAGCGAAGCGCCGAACGAATTGACGGCGTAGCCCTGGCCGCCCTGCCGCCGGGCGCTGCCGTTCAAACCGATGCTGGGAAACAGGGTCGAGGCAGCCTCGCCGGTCTGGGCCTGCGCCTGCCTGACACGGGCGGCATAGACCGCCAGATCAAGATTGTCGGTGCTCGCGGTCTCGACCAGGCCGGTCAGCTCCGGGCTGGAGAAGCTCTTCCACCATTCCGCGGAAAGCTCGACCGGCGTACCCGCCGTCGTCGGCGCGGTGTACGCCTTGGGCCACTCATCCGCCTTCATGGCGATCGGGGGCGTCGTCGAGCAACCGGCCGTGACCAGCGCCAACATCACCAACGGTACCGATTTCCGAATAATTCTCATGGTGTCACCCATTGCGCTGCAACCGCTTTCAGCCGCCCTTATGGCAGGAGGGGCCACGAACGCCAATATGGGAACTGTCGCACAGCCGACAACAGAAATCTCTGAACCGCGCGCAGGAAGAAAGTCCCTGATTCTCAAGGCTGAAGGGGTCCGGCCGGATCTTGCTTCGGTCTTGGGGGACCCGAAGGGATCCGGCCGCCCATATGGCTGTGCCCGTTAGGTGGAGCGCCGATGGGAGCACAGCCTCACTATCGCTCTCGAAGCCGCATCCGCAGAACGGATGGCGGGCCCGATTCGCGATGACATTCGCCACCGTTGCCCGAGCAGATTGGAACGCAGCGGCTGGCGGGGAAAGTGCGTAAAAGTCGAAAAATTGTAACGGATTGTCGCCAGCGCCCAGACCGCGCCGGGATCGCGAATGAAATCCCGTTCAGCTGAAGGGGCGGCTCAACGCGCCCAGGGATCGCTGCCGAAATCGCGCACAGCGTGCATCGCGATGCGGATGGAATGCATGGTGCCGAAATAGAAGACGAGCGTCATCTGCCTCGATTGCGGGTCCCACTCCATCTGCGGCGACACGCCCCCCGGCTTGCGGAAGACGCGGCCGTCGAAGTCCATGGCCCTGGGCTCCGCTTCGTCCCAGTTTTCCGCCAGATCGTCCGCCAGGCGCGCGTGCATGGCAGAGCGCTCCTCGTCGGTCACCTGGCCGATGTCGAGCAGGTCGGGCGCGCTGGCGCGCACCAGCCCGCCCTTGCCGATTTCCAGCCGCGCATCGACCATCACCTGTGAAGAGTCGTAATGGCCGATCCAGCGGCCGGCCGGAGGTTGGGCGGAGCGCGAACAGGCCGCCAACACTCCAAGTCCCATCGCGAGAAGGATTGCAAACCGACGCATGGCGCACACTCCCGGCCCCGCGTAAGTTAACAGAGCCGGGTTGAGAATCGGTAATAGCGGCCAAACGCGCGTTTTCCGTGGTGAAACGGGGCTTGCCGGGACGGGCCGCGGGTTGATAGGTGAACGCTCCAACGCGGAAGGCGCAAATCCCCATGGCCGACATGTCAAAACCCCTGCCCAAGTCGTTCCTGAGCGCAGCGCTGGGCCGCATCCAACCGTCTGCGACCCTTGCGGTCACCCAGAAGGCGCGCGAGCTGAAGGCCGCCGGGCGCGACGTCATCGGCCTGGGCGCCGGCGAACCCGATTTCGACACCCCGAACAACATCAAGGAAGCGGCCATCGCGGCAATCCGCCGCGGCGAGACCAAGTACACCGCCGTGGAGGGCATTCCGGAACTGCGCAAGGCGATCGCCGCGAAGTTCAAGCGCGAGAACGGCCTCGATTACACGCCGGCTCAGACCTTCGTCTCGGCGGGCGGCAAGTCGATCATCTTCAACGCGCTGCTGGCGACGCTGAACCCGGGCGACGAGGTGATCTGCGTTGCGCCCTATTGGGTCAGTTATCCCGACATCGTGCTTCTGGGTGGCGGGACGCCGGTGGTCGTCGAGGCCAGGATCGAGGACGGCTTCCGGCTGACGCCCGACGTGCTGCGACGCGCCATCACGCCGAAGACCAAATGGCTGATCCTGAACCAGCCCTCCAATCCCACCGGCGCCTGCTACACGCACGAGCAGTTGAAGGCGCTGACCGACGTGCTGCTCGACAATCCCCAGGTCTGGGTGCTGACCGACGACATGTACGAGCATCTGATCTATGGCGGCTTCAAATTCTGGACCGTCGCCCAGGTCGAGCCGCGGCTGATGGACCGCACATTGACGATGAACGGCGTATCCAAGGCTTATGCGATGACCGGCTGGCGCATCGGCTATTGCGCCGGTCCCGAACCGCTCATCAAGGCGATGGCGAAGCTACAAAGCCAATCGGTGACCAACGCCACCTCGATCTCGCAATGGGCGAGCGTCGAAGCGCTCAACGGCCCGCAAGACTTCATTCCCGAACGGGCGAAGCTTTTCGAAGAACGGCGCGATCTCGTCGTTTCCATGCTCAACCAAGCGAGCGGCATCGAATGCCCCTCGCCGGAAGGGGCGTTCTACGTCTATCCGTCGATTCGCAAGCTGATCGGCAAGAAGGCGCCGTCGGGCAAGACGATCGCCACGGACGGCGATTTCGCCGGCGAATTGTTGGAGGCCGAAGGCGTGGCGGTGGTCCACGGCGCGGCGTTCGGCATGTCGTCCTTCTTCCGCATTTCCTACGCGACGTCGAACAAGCTCTTGGAAGAGGCCTGCACGCGCATCCAGCGCTTCTGCGCCGCGCTGCGTTAGGGCGGAGCCGCGGCAGCGCTTCGCCGGAAGAAGGGTCTCGTCGCCAGCGCGAAGAGGATCAGGACCAGCGTTCCGATTACCGGCACGGCGGCTTCCGTCAGCAGCATTCCGGTCGAGCCCCATCTTGTCTGCGCCCAACCATCCATCTTGGTCAGATAGATAATCGGGAAGTTGGCGATGCTGGCGAGGATATTGTATTTCGTCGCCGCCGCCCCTTTGCCGATGGCTTCCAGCACGACCGCGCCCCAGGCCGCGAAGCCGAAGCCGTTGATGAACGAATAGAGCAGGACGAAATCGATATACATCGCTTGCGTGCGCGGCGCGAAGGCCATGGCCACCGCACTCAATGCAAGCACGATGCTGAACAGATTGAACGCGACCATCCGGCTCATCTTGTCGCTGATCCAGCCTCCGATGATGCAGCCTACCATCGACACGGCGCCGTTGAGGGCGCCGTTGACCAGCGCGACTGCATCGCCTGACGCGTGCCAGTCTCCCGCCACGGCGGACCACAGGTTCGACATCGCCCCGGCGGCGATCGGCAGCCACATCGCCGCGAACACCACCAGCCCGCGGCGCGAGCTGACCATGCTCCAGACGTCCTTGCCCACGTTCAGGATGCTGTCCAAGAACCGTTCGGCGCGGTGCTCCGCCTCCGGTTCCCTGACGAACAGCAGGGCCGCGCACGATAAGACGCACGCCGCGCCGACCACCGCACCAGCCACCCAGCCGAGCGCCACATGCTGGGCCAGCCAAAGCGCCGCTCCGCCACCAAGGCCTGAGCCGCCGAGATTGCCGGCCTGGCTCCAGCCTCCGGCGCGGCCTTTTTCTTCGGGCGAGGTCGCATAGGCCATCAAACTGTCGGCAGCCAGCGCGTTGAAGGCGGCTGCGGTGCTGAGCGCCAAGACCAGGACATCGATCCAGAAAAGGTTGCCCGCGACGGGCCGGATCAACGCGGTTGCCGTCATCAGCACGCCCGTCGTGGTGGCCGAGATCATGAACCAGATCTTGTTCGTGAGCGTCGTATCGACGATCGGCCCGCCGATGAATTTCCAGGTCTGAGGCAGCAGGTTCGCAGCGGCCAGCGTCGCCAGATCGTTCATCCCGATATGGGCCTGCGCCAGGAGGTACACCAACGTGACGACGACATAGCCGTTGGAAATGCCCATCGGCAGGAAAAGGATCAGGAACAACACAGGATGGGTGGAGCGTTCCGGCGTGCTGCGGTCGGACACGATGAGAGGCCCCCGGTTTCAGCGGCACTGCGACAGTATAGAGCGTGAAAGCGGCGCGATAGTCCCGCTCCGCGCGATCCCCGCCTCTTGCCTTCGCCGTTCAACGGCGCGAGGCTTTGCCAACAAAGCGAGGCGCGGCCCGGGCCCCCGGGAATCAGTCGCCCGCCGGACCTGCGCCGAAGGAGGCAAATAATGTCCAATGCGAATGGAGGAAAAGGGCCACGTACCGTGGCCCTGGTAGGACCTTACGGCAGCGGTAAAACCACGCTGCTGGAGGCCATATTGTTCGCCACCGGCGCGGCGCCTCGCAAGGGCTCGGTGGCGCAGAGCAATACGGTCGGCGACTCCACGCCGGAAGCCCGCGCCCGCCAGATGAGCGTCGAACTCAATTGCGCCACGACCAGCTATCTGGACCAGAGTTTCACCTTCCTCGATTGCCCAGGCTCCATCGAATTCCTCCAGGACACGCTGTTCGCGCTTCAGGGCGTGGACGCGGCCGTCGTCGTCATCGAGCCGGAACCCGCCAAGGTGCAGATGCTCAAGCCCTATCTGAAGCGTCTGGCCGATCTCAAGATTCCCCATCTGATGTTCGTCAACAAGCTCGACAAGGCGAGCGGCTCGCTGCGCGAAATCCTCTCGATGTTGCAGGAAGCGAGCGATCTGCCGCTCCTGCTGCGCCAGATTCCGATCTGGGAAAACGAGGTGGTGACCGGCTACGTCGATCTGGCGCTCGAACGCGCCTTTGCCTTCCGCGAGCACGCGCCGTCCGAAACCATCGACATCGCCGACAAGGACCGCGAAAAGGAAGCGCGCTTCGCGATGCTCGAAAGGCTCGCCGATTACGACGAGCATCTGATGGAAGAACTGCTCTCCGACGTCGAGCCGCCACGCGAGGAAGTGTTCGGCGATCTCAAGCGCGAATTTACGGAGTGCCTGGTGGTGCCGGTGCTGATCGGATCGGCCGAAGGCGATCACGGCATCCGCCGGCTGCTCAAGGCGCTGCGCCACGAAGCCCCCGAAGTCGCCGCCGCCGCCACCCGTCTGGGCCTGGCGACCAACGGCGACACCATCGTCCAGGTTTTGAAGACGGTCTATTCCGCCCACGGCGGCAAGCTTTCCCTGTCGCGGGTGATGAACGGTTCGCTCAAGGACGGCGCGGTGCTGCGCACGGCCGACGGGCGCGACTCGCGCGTCGGCGGCATCTTCGCGCTGGTCGGCGCGGCGCAGACCAAGCTGCCGGACGTCAAGGCCGGCGATACGGTCGCCCTAGTGCGCCTCGAAGGCATCGTGACAGGCGATCTGCTTTCGAGCGGTAAGAACGCGCCGCCGAAGCCCGCGATCGAGATGCTGGCGCCGGTCTACCGCCTGGCGATCGAATGCGCCGACCGCAAGGACGAGGTCAAGCTGACCGCCGCCATCGGCAAGCTGGTCGAGGAGGACCCTTCGCTGATCTTCGAACAGAACGCTGAGTTGCATGAGATGGCGCTGGCGGGCCAGGGCGAAATCCACCTCAAGGTGGCGATCGAGAAAGTGATGAGCAAGTATGGCATCAAGCTCCTCAGCCATCCGGCCAGCGTCCCCTACAAGGAGACCATCCGCAAATCGGTGACCCAGCGCGGCCGCCACAAAAGGCAGTCGGGTGGCCACGGCCAGTTCGGCGACTGCGTGCTCGAGATCAAGCCGCAGCCGCGCGGCGCGGGCTTCATCTTCGTCGACGAGATCGTCGGCGGCGTGGTGCCCAAACAGTTCATCCCGTCGGTGGAAAAGGGCGTGATCGAGTATCTGAAGACCGGGCCGCTGGGCTTTCCGGTGGTCGACGTTTCGGTGACGCTGAACGACGGCTCCTATCACACCGTCGATTCCTCCGACGCGGCGTTCCAGACCGCGGCGCGCGTTGGCATGCAGGAAGGCATGCCGCAATGCTCGCCGGTACTGCTGGAGCCGATCATGCACGTGAAGATTCATGTGCCGAGCGACGCCACCGCCAAGGTCAACGGCGTGGTCAGCAGCCGTCGCGGCCAGCTCTTGGGATTCGACGTGCGCCCTGGCTGGAACGGCTGGGACACGGTGGAGGCCGAGATGCCGCAGTCCGAGCTGGGCAACCTCATCATCGAGCTGCGCTCGCTGACCCAGGGCGTGGGCACCTACAAGGTGAACTTCGACCATCTGGCCGAATTGACCGGCAAGGTCGCGGACCAGATCGTGGCGGCGCACAAGGCGGTGAAGGAAGAGGCGAAGGCGTCGTAAAAAGACGGCATCGTCAAAAGACAAAAGGCGGGCTGCGCGTTTCGCGGGCCCGCCTTTTTCGTGACAGCAGATCGCCGGAATATCCACGCTGCCTAAAACTCAATCTCCGCCGCAGGCACGAGGTCGGCCATCTTGGGCTGCCAGACGCGATGATGAAGTTCGATGATCTTCGTAGCGGGCAGAATCTCGTTGTCCAATGTGGTGTGCCCGTCGCGCGCGACCGTCATGCGAAAGCCGCGATCGACCGCGCCCAGCAACGTTGTGTTGATGCAGAACTCGGTCTGCATGCCCGTCAACACGATGTGATCGATTCCCGCCAGGCGCAACGCGTTTTCCAGTCCGGTGCCGGCAAAGGCGCTGCGTTTGGTCTTCACGAAGACCGGCTCGCCTACCAGCGGCGCCACGGCATCGCAAATCTCGAAACCGCGTTCCCCGCGGCAGAACTCATCGCCCGGGCCGCCATCATGCTGGACGTGGAAGACGGCCGTTCCACTCTGCCGTACCCGGGCCAAAAGCTGCGCGATGCGAGCGACGACTGTCAAGCCGTCATGGGGCGTCCGCCCCGATGCGAACATCGCCTTTTGAACATCGACCACCATCAATGCGTTCATCTTGTTCCGTGTCCGAAATTTGCGGAACGGGTTGTATACCGGAACGATTGCCTTCGCACTTCGTGCTTCGGCGGACAACTCGCTCGGCAGCCTTCGGCTCGCGAAGGCTCGCCGCCCCCTTCCCGCCTTTCGGTCGGACTTCCCCCGCGCAAGCGCGGGGGCAGAAAGCCTACCTCGGCAGTTTGCCGAAGAGGCGCAGCCATGAGCGGATGCAACGATGGAACGTATCCACGGGCTCGCAATACATCATGGGACAGCCGCCGACGAGGCACGCGATGCCGCTCGCCTTGCACGCCTCGACCGCTTCGCGCGACACGCTGCCGGTGCCGAAGGAGCGATGAAACCACACCCGGGTGATGCCCTTGTCGGCGCACTGGCGAACGAGGTCCGCAGCCGTGCGCGGGTGCGAGGCGATGACGACGCCGTCGACGGCGCCCGGAATCGACATAAGGTCGGGATAGCAGCGCACGCCTTCGACCTCAGCTGCGTTCGGATTGACCGGCAGCACCTCGAAGCCCGAGCCGAGCAAGCGGCGATAGATGGCGTTGGCAAACTCTTTGGGCTGGCGCGAAACTCCGGCGACCGCGTAGCGCTTGCCCGCGAGAAATTCGGCGAGCTTGGCGGGCATGTTTGCCATGAATGTTTCCCCCTCCCCGAAATTTGCCGACGCAAATTTCTGCCCCTCCCGCGAGGGGAGGGGCGATACGATCACGCCGCCGGGTAGTGCTGCTCCAGCAGCTTGACGCAGGATTCTACAGCGCCGAGGAGGCCGTCGGCGATGCGGCCTTTGCGCGCCGCGTCCGTAAAATCCGCGACCACGGCGTCCCAAGTTTCTTGCGGTACGCGCGAATGGACCTCGCGGTCGGCGATCACCTGCACATAGCGCTCGCCGAGCGACACGAACAGGGCGACGCCCGGTTTGCGCTCGGCCTGGGCCAGGATGGTCGCCGCGAAAGCATGGTGTGCCATCGCCATCGCGTGCGAGTGCTTCACTCGCTTGGGCACGATCATGAGACGCAATGGCCGCCACTCCAGCAGCAGCGACACCGCCATGAAGGCAAGCGCGGTCGCGTAGAAAGCTGTGCGCAATGGAAGGTGGGACCAGAACAGCGCAATCACGCCGAACACCGCCAACCCCGCGACAGCGCCGTACACGATCGGATAGAGCGCATAGCGATCGCTCAGCGGTACCGTCACCAGCTCGAAGCGCGCGGACGTGCGCTTGCCGGCTTGGGCGAGCGCCGCCGAGAGCTTTTTGTGGTCGTCAGGTGAAAGGCCCATCACCATCCCCCCGAAGCGCCTCCGCCGCCGAATGAGCCCCCGCCGCCGGAAAATCCGCCACCGCCTCCGCCGAACGAACCGCCGCCGAATCCGCCGCCGCGCCCGCCCATGATCCCGCCGAGGAAGAACAACGGCCATAAGAAGCGTCCGAACACGATCCACAATATGATGACGATGAAGATGATAGGAATGCCGCCGAAGCCGTCATGGTGCTGGCTCGGCGGGGGCTGGGGAAGCGTGGCCGCGTTCGAAGGCTTGCCGCCCAGCGCCTGCAACACCTGCACCGTGCCGGCCAGCACGCCCGAATCGTAATCGCCCTTCTTGAAATAGGGCAGGATGGTGTTTTCGATGATCAGCTTGGATTGCGCGTCGGTCAGCTCGCCTTCCATGCCGTAGCCGGTATCGATGCCGACCTTGCGCTCGTTGGGCGCCACGACGATGAGCACGCCGTTGTTCTTGCCCTTCTGTCCGATGCCCCAGGCGCGGCCGAGATCAACGCCGTACTCCTGAATGTCGTAGCCCTGCAGCGACTTGACGGTGACGACGACGACCTGATTGCCGGTCTGCTGTTCGTGTTCGGCAAGCAGCGCGGTGAGCTTGTCCTGGGCATCGTGCGAGAGGATGCCGGCCTCGTCGACCACACGCCCGCTGAGCGCCGGGAAGCTCGGCGCGGCCTCCGCGCCGGTCGCCACAACCAGGGCAATCAGCGCCGCGAGGAATGCCTGCGCGAAGAACCGCGCCATGCCTTTCATCAGAAGCTGACCTGCGGGGTTTGCTGCGACTTTTCGCTGATGGTGAAGGTCTGGTAGGGCTTGGCGCTGGGATAGAAGATCGCGGCGATCCAGGCACTCGGATAGGTGCGCAGCGTCGTGTTATAAACCCGCACGGCCTCGATATAGTCGCGCCGCGCCACCGAGATGCGGTTCTCGGTGCCTTCGAGCTGCGATTGCAGCGCCAGGAAGTTCTGGCTCGATTTGAGATCGGGATAGGCCTCGCTCACCGCCAGCAGGCGGCCGAGAGCGCCACCCAACTGCGCCTGGTTCTGCTCGAACTGCTGGAAGGCCTTCGGATTGGACAGAATGTCGTCGGGCAGTACCATCTGCGTCGCCTTGGCGCGCGCCTCGGTGACCTGGGTGAAGACCGTCTGCTCCTGCTTGGCGTAGCCCTTCACGGTCGCCACCAGATTGGGGACCAGATCGGCGCGGCGCTGGTATTGGTTCAGCACCTCGCTCCACGCGGCCTTGACCTGCTCGTCCTGCGTCGGCACGGCGTTGATGCCGCAGCCGGCCAGGACAAAGGCCACCGCACCCACGGCCGCGAACCGGCCCACATATTTCGCAACCCGATTCAACATGACGGACCCTCCCAGATCGCACGAACGAATTCCGGAGCGGTTTGTAGCACGCTTTCCTGACTTCTCGCTCAAGCAGGCGCTCCCATAAAAAAGGCGCCGGAGCAGGGGTTGCTCCGGCGCTCAGCTTGGGATGCCCGCGAGTGTTGGGGCGCGAGCCGAGCCGGGCGGCAGTAATGCCGCCCAAGGCTCCGCGAAGGGGAACTTCGCGACGGCCGATCCCGGGGGAAAGGAACGCCGTACCATTTAGATAGGGTGCGATTTTGGCTTTTCAATAGCGCCAGTCCTTGGCCTCCCGGACCAGAAAATCGCGGAAAGCCGCCACCCGCTTGGACTGGCGCAGGGCGTCGGCATAGACCAGATGGACGTCGAAGCTGGGACCGGGCACGTCGGGCAGGATGCGGATGAGTTCGCAATGCTCGACGGCGACATAATCTGGCATGGCGGCGATTCCCAGCCCCGACTGCGCCGCGCCTAAAATTCCCGTCACATTGTTGATGCGCACGGTGCGGCCCTTGCCGCCGGGGCGCGTCAGCCGGCGCGTCTGCTCGATCAGCCAGTTGACCTCGCGGATTTCCGGCGCGGCCGATTCACCGTAAGCGATGATGGTATGTTCGGCGAGATCCTCGAAGGTCTCGGGCACGCCGCGCGCGTCCAGGTAATTCCTGGTGGCGTAGATGTGGTAATGCACCGTGAAGAGCTTGCGCTGGATGAGATCGGCCTGCACCGGCGCGCGCATGCGGATGGCGAGGTCGGCTTCGCGCTGCGCGAGATCGAGTTCGCGGTCCTCCATCACCAGATGGAATTCGACCTCGGGACATTCCATGAGGAACTTGTGCAGGCGCGGCACCAGCCAATAGGTGGCAATGCCGTTGCTGGCGGTGACCTTCAGCGTGCCGCGCGGCGCCTCGCGCACGTTCTTAAGCGCCTCCTCGGCCTGCGCCAGACGGGTCAGCACGTCGCTCACCGCCGCGTAGAGCATCTCGCCTTCGTCGGTCAGCGTCAGGCCGCGGGCGTGGCGCTGGAACAGCGGCGTGGTGATCTCGTCTTCGAGCGCGCTGATCTGCCGGCTCACCGCTGACTGGCTGAGCGCCAGCATCTGGCCCGCGTGGGTGAAGCTTCCAGCGGAAGCCACCGCGTGGAAGATGCGCAGCTTGTCCCAATCCATCAATGCGCTCCCGCCAGGAACCTTTCGGCTTCAAGCGCCGCCATGCAGCCCATGCCTGCCGCGGTCACCGCCTGACGGAAGACCTTGTCCTTGACGTCCCCCGCCGCGAAAACCCCCGGCACGCTGGTGCGAGTCGAATCCGACGCGGTTTTAATATAGCCGGATTCGTCCATCTCCAGTTGGCCCTTGAACAGGGCGGTCGCCGGCGAATGGCCGATGGCGACGAAGAAGCCGTGGACCGGGAGCGTTTGCGTTTCACCGGTCTTGCGGTTGCGGATCTGCACGCCGGTGACGCCCTTGGGCTCTTCCGTGCCGAGGATTTCGGCAACTTCGCTGTCGTAAACGATGTCGATTTTCTTGTTGGCTTCCAGCCGCATCATGTTGGTCCTGTCGCAGCGCAACTCGTCGCGGCGGTGGATCAGCGTCACATGGTCGGCGAAATTGGTGAGGAACTGCGCTTCCTCCGCCGCCGTGTTGCCGCCGCCGACGACGGCGACGTTCTTGCCGCGGAAGAAGAAGCCGTCGCAGGTGGCGCACGCCGAAACGCCGAAGCCCTGGAACTTGTGCTCGGAGGGCAATCCCAGCCAGTTCGCCTGAGCGCCGGTGGCGATGATCAGGGTTTCGGCTTCTGTGCGGTCGCCGGAATCGCCGGTCAGGATAAACGGGCGCGTTCCCAAATTCACCGATGCGATAGTGTCGTTGATGAAATGCGTGCCGAGGCGCCTAGCCTGCTCTTCCATCTGCTGCATAAGCCAGGGGCCCTGGATCGCCTCGGCGAAGCCCGGATAATTCTCGACTTCGGTGGTGATGGTGAGTTGGCCGCCCGGCTGGATTCCGGCGATCAAAGTCGGATCGAGCATGGCGCGCGAGGCATAGATCGCCGCGGTGCAGCCCGCGGGGCCGCTCCCCAGAATCACGACTTTGGAATGAGCGGTCACGGGCATCTCGATTTCGTTCGCGGGAGCAGGGTTGAGGACCGCGCAGCCGAGCACGCCCCACGACGATCCGCTCGGCCGGTGCAAGGCTCATATCGGGAGCGCCGGGCTAAACGTCAAGTCTCTGATATTATTTATGAATTACATGGAGTTAGAAATGGAATAGGCCCGCCTCGCCAGCGCCGTGAACGACTCATCCAAAGTCTTCGTTCCGGCGGTTGTAGAAATATTATTGCGCAAATGGGGCCGTCTGGGTTAAATGCCGTCGCCTTCAAATTCGGGGATACCCCTTGGAGCATCACAAGCTCGATTCCATCGACATGAAAATCCTGGCCGAGCTGCAAGCAGACGGCCGCATCACCAACGTCGAACTTTCCCGCCGCGCCAAGATCACCGCGCCGCCATGTCTCAGGCGAATGCGGGCGCTCGAAAAATCCGGTTACATCCAAGGCTATCACGCCGATCTCGATTCCAAGCTGCTCGGCTTCGAAGTGACCGGCTTCGTCTACGTCGGATTGGCCAGCCAGCACGATCACGACCTCAAGCAATTCGAGGAGCATATGCGCTCCTGGCCGGAGGTGCGCGAGTGCTACATGCTGTCGGGCGAGGTGGATTTCATCCTCAAATGCGTGGCGAAGGATCTGGCGTCGTTCCAGAACTTCATCACCGACAAGCTGACCGCCGAGAAAAACGTCGCCAGCGTCAAGACGGCGCTCGCCATCCACGCCTCGAAGTTCGAACCCGGCGTGCCGCTGGAGATCAAGGGGTAGCGAACCGGCTCTTGCGCACGCCGTAGGGCGTGTAGACTAAGGTTTTGGCACCGTTTCAATTCTTGCCCCTCCCGCGAGGGGAGGGGCGAATCTCAATTCAATCTCACCCCAGCCAGCCGGCTCTTGCGCATGCCGTAGAGCAGATAGACCGCAATACCGAACGCATTCCAGCAAACGAACAAGGTCTGCGTCAGCACCGGAAGATTCCAGAACAGATAGATGCAGCCGGCGATCGCCGCCGGTCCCACCAGCCACCATAACGGCACTTTGAACACGCGCGGCCGTTTCGGCTGGCGCACGCGCAGCAGGATCATCGACAGCGCCACGGCGACGAAGGCGCAGAGCGTTCCGGCGTTCGCCAGTTCGGCGATTAGCTTGAGCGGCGCGAGGCCCCCGATGGCCGCGGCCACCACGCCTGTGAAGATGGTGACAGCCACCGGCGTGCCGGTCCTAGCGCTCACCTTCGCCAGCCGCGCGGGCAATAGCCGGTCGCGCGCCATGCTGAAGAAGATGCGGCTCTGCCCGTACATGAAAACCATGATGACGGTCGGGAACGCCACGACCGCCGCACCGGCCACCAGCGTCGCCGCCAGCGGGTGATGCAGCGTGCGCAGGATCAACGCCAGCGGCTCCGCGCTCCTGGCGAAGTCGGCGGTCGGCACGGCGCCGATGGCGGTCGCCGCCACAGCGATATAGATGACCGTGCACAAGATCATCGAACCGACGATACCGATGGACAGATCGCGGCCGGGATTCTTCGCTTCCTCGGCGGCGGTGGAGATGGTGTCGAAGCCGTAGAAGGCGAAGAAGATCAGCGACGCCGCCGGGAGCACGCCGAGCTTCATGCCATCGGGCGAAAGGCTCACCCAGCCATAGGGCATGAACGGCTTGAAGTGCGCGGGGTCGAAGGCGGGCAGCGTCAGCGCGACGAACGCCGCCAGCGCCGCCAGCTTCACCGTCACCAGGACGAAATTCACCGTGGCGCTTTCGCGCGTGCCGAGGGCCAGCAATCCGGCGACCGCGAAGGAAATCAGCACCGCGGGAAGATTGAGCATGCCGGCCGCCTGCGGCCCCGCCAGCAGCGAGGCGGAGAATGGAATGTGCAGCGACTGGATCACGCCGCCGGCATAGGCCGACCAGCCGACGGCCACCGCCGCGCACACCACCGTATATTCGAGGATCAGGCTCCAGCCAACGAACCAGGCGACGGGCTCGCCCATCACGACGTAGGAATAGGTGTAGGCGCTGCCGGCGGCGGGCATCATCGTCGCCATCTCGGCATAGGCAAGCGCGGCGCAGGCGCTGACCAGACCGGCAATCGCGAACGACAGGATCATCGACGGCCCGGCCAGCCCCGCGCCGATGCCGGTCAGGGTATAGATACCGGTGCCGACGATCGCGCCGACTCCCAGCGCCACCAGATGCGGCCAGGACAGCGTCGGCTTCAGCCGCTCGCCGTCGGGATTGTCCGCAACGCCGTCGATGGATTTGCGCCGGCTGAAGATGCTCATAAGGCCGCCCGGATTCGCTACCGGCGCATTTGGCGGGCGGCGAGCGCCGCTGTCCAGTGCGCCAGTATCTTGTCGAGCGTCATGCCGCCCTTGAGGAATGTCTTGGCCGCCGCCCGGACAAAATTCTTGTCGACTTCCTCGGTGACATATTCCACCGGCGATTTGCCGTCGATGCGCGCCAGGAGAAACGCCGAGAGCAACGCCGCCGTGCGCCGTTCGAGGCCGTCGCGCGGTTCCCAATCTGCCTTGGCGAAATAGGCGTCTTTCAGCGCGGCGAACGAGGCCGCATAGGCCTGGGCGTGCTCCGGATGCCAGACACATTTCAGCAGCAGATGATTGAGGCAGAAGGCGAGATCAAACGCCGGATCGCCGTAGCAGCTTGTCTCGGCATCGAGGAATACCGTCCCGTCGGGGCCGCAAAGGATGTTCTTGGGGCTGACGTCGCCGTGCATCAGCGCGATGCGCGCCTCGCCGACATTTCGCGCCAGCGCGCGCAGCGCATCGCCGACGTCGGGATGCTTGGCCGCCGTGTGGAGGAGATAGGCGTCGAGCCTGAGCGCATGGAACTGCGTCTGGTTGGCGAAGGCGCGCGCGATGTCCTCGCGTCCCGCCGTGGCTGCGTGGATGCGCGCGATGGCATCGCCGACCTTCGCCGCGAAAGGGGCATCGGCGTTGCCCTCCGCGAGCAGCGATTTCCAGACGGGATATTTCTCGGGCGGCAGGAACTCCATGACGAAGAGATGGCGCGCCCGGTCCTCGCCTAGGATGCGCGGCACCCATCTTGGCTCGATGCCGGCGACCAGTTCCATCCAGGCGACCTCGGCGTGGCTGCGCTCGGGGTCCGCGCGCCAGTCGGTCTCGACGCGCAGCTTTGGGAGCGCGCGCTTGACGCAAAAGGCGCGCTTCTTGGTGTGCAGCTCGAAGACGTCGCACGACACCCCGCCCGGCAAGGCGCGGATGGCGAATTGTTCGCCCTCCGCAATCAAGCCCATTTCGCCGAGCGCGCCCGAGATGATGCTGAATTCGACGGTCAAGTTCATATGATGGGAGCTACCGATTCGCTCGCGCGGATTTGCGCCTCGTGCCATAATCGCCGCCGCCAGCATAACAGAGAGGGACCCCATGATCCGCACTTGTCTTCTGGCGGCCGCCGCGGCGGCGCTGCTGACGGCGGGCGCAACAGCCGCGCCAGTACCGGCTTATGCGAAGGCCGCTGTGGCGGATTCGGCCCGTCCGGTCGCCGACACCACGCGCGACGCCGATCGCAAGCCGGCCGAGATGCTCGTCTTCGCCGGCATCAAGCCTGGAATGCGCGTGATGGATCTGATTCCGGGCGGCGGCTATTTCACCCGCATCTTCGCCAAGGCGGTCGGGTCGAACGGCTATGTCTATGCCTACGATCCCACCGAGTTGAACTCTTTCTACAAAGGCAAGCCGGCGCCGGTCCTGGCGGTCGCTGCGGAATATCCCAATGTAAGCGCCATCCAGGCGCCGATCGACAAGCTGGTGGCGCCCGAACTGCTCGACCTCGTGTGGACCTCGCAGAATTATCACGACATGCACGACAGCTTCATGGGACCGGCCGATCTCGCCATGGTGAACAAGGCGGTCTATGCCGCGTTGAAGCCGGGCGGCATCTATATCGTGCTCGATCATTCCGCGCCGAAGGGCTCGGGCATCAGCGACACCAACACGCTGCACCGCATCGACGAGGCCGTGGTGAAGAGGGAGGTGGAAGCGGCGGGTTTCAAGCTGATCGCGGAGAGCAATGTCCTGCGCAACCCCAAGGACACGCGTACGGTCAAGGTGTTCGATCCTTCGATCCGCGGCCACACCGACCAGTTCATCCTGAAGTTCCGCAAGCCGGGGCACGCCAAATGAGCCAGGAGGTTCGCCGCCGTCCGCCGCCGCCCATCGCCACCGTCGCGCTCGGCGCGCTGGCTCTGGGCGCATTGGCCATCGGTGCGCTGGCCATCGGGCGGCTGGCGATCGGCCATCTTTCGGCCCGCAAGGTCCGGCTCAAGACCGTCGAGATCGACGAGCTGACGGTGCGGCGTTTGCATGTGCTGGAGCCCGCGCCGGAATCCAAACCGAGTCCGAAGCCCAAGCCGAAATCGAAAGCCCCTCGCGCCTAGGAATCAGTGGCGCCGCTTCAGCCGGGCGTCGACATCGGGCAGCCGCTTGTCGCGCACCATGGCGGTATAGGCGACGGAAGCTTCGATCCTCACCGTCTCCTGGCGCGCCGTGGCCGGGATATGCGCCTCGGCATAGGCTTCGAGCTTGGCGATCATCGCCGGATCATGCGACTCCCCCGCCAGCCGCGGCATGAACTCGTTGCGGCTGTCGGGCTCCAGCATGGTGTTGATCGCGTCCGCATGCGCGACGGCGAAATCGAATGCCATGTCGGGGAAATAATCGGCGACCGAATCGATGAAGGCGGGTCGCATGGTGACCGGCGCTTCGTCGCTCAGCGCCAGATCGAGCGCGCGCTGCGCCAGGGCGCGGTCGTGGGCGCGGCCCAGCAGCAGATAGAGCTGGTGCTTTTCGAGCGAGCTTGGCGCGCTCTTCGCCAGGGAATGGAGCTGCTCCCAGGTCGCGGCGTCGGCATGCGCGGCGACGATCTCGAGCACGCTGCTGCGCAGATCGCCGGTGAGGCTTTCCGGCTTCTTCAGAAAGGCCGCAAAGCGCTTGCGGGCCGCGGCGATGACCGACGGATCGTCGAGCTGATTCAAGGCCGCGAGCAGGTCGCTGCGCAATAGCGGCATGTTGGTGTCCTCGCCCGGCTTGGCGCTCCAGCCGACCTTGGCGAACAGCGGCCTGAGCACGCGAAGCCCGTAGGCGCGGAACGCCGCCCGGCCCGGCAGATCGCGATACAGAACATCGAGTGCGGCGATCTGGTTGGCGATGTCGACCAACACTAGCGGATTCATGCCCGCACGCGCCCGGCCGATCAGCGCCAGCGTGTCCGTCATCGGCTCATAGCCGGCGTAACCCAGCGCGCGCTCGTCGTTGAGCAGACCAAGCTGGTCGATGGGCGACAGGGCGCGGAAATGTGCGGCGAGCCTGGCAGACAGCGTCCTGTCATAGAGCGTGCGGAAATAGCCCGCTTGGCCCGCGTTGACGATCGGCACCGCGCCGTTGGCGAGGGCGATGACCGCCGGTTTGTCGCGGCTGACCAGACCGCGCCATTCGCTCTTGCCGCCCAGCGTCTTCTCGACGACCGGAACCCGCCACGCCGTCGGCGCCTTGCCGGAATCGTCAACGGTGAAGCGGTCCTGCGTCAGGCGAACGGCGTGGTGGATCGCATCGACCCGGATCAGCGGCACGCCCTCTTGCAGCGTAAAATCGTGCGCGATGTCGGTGACCGGGGTCGCCGAGGTCTTCTCGATCTCGGCCCATAGCCCGTCGGTGACGGCGTTGGCGTAGGCATATTTCTGGATGTAGGCGCGCATGCCGGCCCGCCAGGCGTCGTCGCCCACAAAATTCTCCAGCATGCGGATCACGCTCATGCCCTTCGAATAGGTGATGGTGTCGAAGGCTTCGTTCGCCTGGAGGACATCGTGGATCGGCTGGACGACCGGATGCGTGCCGGCGCGCGAGTCGACGCGCATGGCGCCCTCTTTCGCACGCATGGCCCTGAGCCAGACGTTCCAGGCCGGATTGAAGCGGTCCGTCGCCTTGTATTCCATCCACGAGGCGAAGCCCTCGTTCAGCCAGATGCCGTCCCACCAGTCCATGGTGACCAGATCGCCGGACCACATATGCGCCATTTCGTGGGCGACGACGATGAAGACGCCGTGCTTGTCGTCTTCGGTGGAAATCTTCGGATCGATCAGCAGATCGCGCTCGAAGAAGAAGATGGCGCCCCAGTTCTCCATCGCTCCGAAGAACTGGCTGAGCCCCGGCCCGGCGACGAGATCGAGTTTCGGCAGCGGATATTTCGCGCCGAAATAATCCTCGTAATAGGGCAGGATGCGGGCGGCGGCATCGAGCGCGTATTGCCCTTGCGCCGTGTCGCCGCGCTTGGTGATGACGCCGATATCGACGCCGTCCACCTTGCGCGAGATGCGCTCGAAATCGCCGAGCCCGAAGAACAGCAGATAGGACGACATTTTCGGCGTCTCGGCGAAATGCACGCGATCGAGCCCGCCCATGAGCTTGTCGCGCGCCGCGACGGGCGTGTTGGAGACCGCCATCTCATCGGACGGCACGGTTGCGGTGAGCGTGAAGGTCGATTTCTGCGCCGGCTCGTCCCAGCAGGGAACGAAGCGCCGCGCGTCGGAATTCTCGAACTGGGTGAACAGCGCCCGTTTCTTGCCGCCGGCCACGTCGTAATCGAGATAGAACAGGCCGGCGGCGTTGTTGTTGATCTTGCCGGCATAATCGATCGACAGCACGTAGCGGCCCGGCGCGATGGGGGCGGCGAACGTCAGCGTCGCGGTTTCCTGCGACGCATCGAAGGAGACCTGCGGCGCCTGGGCGACGCCGGAAAGCGCCACATGGGAAAAGGTCAGATCGGCGGCGTTCAGCTCGATCCGCGAGGTCGCCTGGCGCACCTCGATGTCGATCTTGACCGAGCCCGCGAAGCTCAGGGCGGCGGTATCGGGCACGACCGCAATCTCGTAATGCAGCGGCACGACGTCGGCGGGCAGTACGATGCGCCCTTCGGAGGCTTCGCCGGCCAAGGCGCGCGACACGAAGCCGATCAGGACGCACAGGACGAACGCAGCGGATCTCATCGTTTTCCCCTCGATGGCAGCGGTGTCGGTTGATCCAAGCCAAGATGATCCGCGCGGGGAACGCAACGGGAAAACGGCGTCTTGCATCAAGCCTTTGTGATCGGCCGCCGCGGCGCGGCCCCGTGCCAAATTGTGGTAGAGCCAAAGCCGGCCAGATGGCCTGAGCAGATTTCCCGGATTCATGCCCCGCCGCGATGTCCGCGAATAATGGCCCGGACTTGGGCGACGCTCTCGCGAACGCCCTGCCTTAGTCGTCCAACGGTGATGACGGATTGCACGCCGGGCACGTACTCGCCGGGCAACGCCGCGCGAAGCGTGCCGCCGGCGTTGCCGCCGATCCAAACCGGCGAGCCGTCCGGCCGCGTGAATCTCGCCTTTTTCCAATGCAAGATCACAGCGCCGGTCTGCAGCGTTAGCGTGATGTCGCCGACATAGTCGCGCGTTTCGGCGGGCAACAAGCCGCCTCGCACCAGCCGCTCTTCGAGGTTGCCCGGTCCGTCATTGTAGGCCGCGAACAATGTCGGATACGGGTATCTTTCGCGAAGCCAGCGCAGATAGGCCGCCCCCGCCAGGATGTTGTCGTGCGGGTCATATGGGTCGGAACCAAGCCGGTGCTCCTGGCGCATGTCCTCATACGTCGATGGCATGATTTGCATGAGCCCCATGGCGCCGGCGCTAGAAGTGATCGGTTGGTTCTCTCCCAGGGCGGTTCGCCCGCCGCTTTCGATTTGCATCACCGCGCGAATCCAGGATTCGGGAACGTCGAAGCGGTTCGAAGCTTCCGCAATGTAGGGGTTCCATCTTTTCATGAGCTGACCAAAGCTCATTTGCTGCTCTCTCTCGAAGTCGGATGGCCCGGAAGCCGCGCTGGCTCTTTGGCGCGCGACCTTGGGCCGGGAAACCGCGGCGTGGTCTGCGTGGACGACGGTTTGCACTGCGCGGGCGGGAGGATGCCGGTTGAAAAAGCCGGATTTCTGCAGCACGAATATCGTGATTGCGGCGACGGCAACCAGCGACGCCAGCGTGGCCGTAGAATGTAATGGCAGGGCTAACCGCTGATACCGGCGCTTCATGAAGTTCGCCGCCTTCGATGGCCGTTACGAAAGAGTACCGCATCGATCATTCTATTGGTTCCAATGAATAGTCAGCATTGCACAGATGCGCCGGTGTCTTGGGCGGAGCTTTGCTGCGCCCTTTTGGCCTGCCAGGGACGGTCTCTGATACGCCGTCCTGATGCAGCCGGCGCGATTTCACCCGACACTTCCGCCGACTGTGCTGCGCCCAAAAGACTCAATAAGTTATTGGTATTAAATAGAAAACCGCTGGCGGACAGGGAGGGATTCGAACCCTCGGTACGGCTCAGCACCGTACACACACTTTCCAGGCGTGCGCCTTCAGCCACTCGGCCACCTGTCCGCGGCGCACGGGTTTATCGCAACCGTCCTGCAAAGCAAGCCGGGCGGCCAAGCAGGGGTGCCTGGCCGCCCAAAAGGCGTCATTAGCGCGGCCGTCAGTCTGTGCCGGCTTTACCCAAGCCCAGATCGTGCTCGGCGGCGACGATCGAGACCGTATAGCCCGCGATGGTGTCGAACAGACACATGATCATGATGAAGAAAAACACCGAGGTCGCGAAACCCTTAAGCGTGATGAATTCGATCAGCGCGGCCACGAACACCAGCATCGACAGGCCGTGATTGATGAGTTCCAGCGACGTCGTATGCGTCGCCTTGATGACCTCGATGAAAAGCGGCGCCAGCGCCAGCAGGACGAGGAAGTCGCCGAAGCTCACCTTCCACACGTCGCCCGAGAACATGGGCAGCGAGGTGGTGCGGGCCAGCAGACTGAAAACGTCGTGGTGGGCGATGACGCCGCCACCCAGAGCGAACAGGTTGTAAATGATGATCGGGACGATCATCAGCGGAAATATACGCAGCATGGAAGTCCTCCCCGAACCGAGATTAAGCCCCACTTATGCTTGTACCATAATAGGGCGAAACTGCGGCCCGCATAGGGCCTGCGTGCGGCACTATGGTTAAGGGCTGGCCGAAGGCCCGGCCGCGCCGCGCCGTTCCGCAGCTTTCTCGCGGAAAATCAAGTAGAGATTGCGGGCATAGACGATCAGACCGCCGCCCTGGCCGGCGATGAAAACCGGGTCCAGCTTGTGGACCGCATAGGCCAGCAGCACGACGCCGCCGCCCACGCTGAAGTACCAGAAGGCCAGCGGAATGACGCTCTTGCCGACGATCTCGCTCTTGAACCATTGGACGACGAAGCGCGCCGTGAATAGCGCCTGGCCCGAGAATCCGACCAGCACCCAGACGTGATCGACGGTGAACCACGAAAGCATGTGCGTCATCGTCACAATTCCTTTGCTTCGGTTCGGCCGCGCAGGCGGCGTTGCAGCCATCGCACGCCCAGAAGGTCGTCGATGCCGACCATCATGCGGTTGAAGTTCGTGTATTTGGAAGTCCCGTGCAGGCGCGGGCGGTGGTTCACCTCCACATAGCCCACCTCATAGCCTTCGCGGATCATCAGGCTGATGAGGAAGCGGTGGCTGTGATCGAAATAGGGCAGCGCCAGATAGGCCTCGCGCCGGAATGCCTTGAGGCCGCAGCCGCTATCGACGGCGTCGTCCTTGAGCAGCCGGCGGCGGATCGAGTTGGCCGCGCGCGAGGCCAGCTTGCGGCTGAGCGTGTCGTGGCGGCGGGCGCGCACGCCGCTGACCATCGCGAGGCGCCCGTCCTTGTCGTGTTTGCGCAGTTCCGCGAGCAGCTTTGGGATGTCGGCGGGATCGTTCTGGCCGTCGCCGTCGAGGGTGACGACGATCTGCGCCCGCGCCGCACGCACGCCGGTACGCACCGCGCGGCTCTGCCCGCGGTTGGCGGCGTGGCGGATCACCCTGAGGGCGGGAAGCTCGGCTTTGAGCGCCAGGAGCGCCTCGGCGGTGCCGTCGCCCGAGCCGTCGTCGACGAAAATAATCTCGGCGGATTCGCCCGCGACCGCTGTGGCGATCTCGCGCGCCAGCGGGCCGACATTTTCGGCCTCGTCCTTCACCGGCACGACCACCGACAGCGACACCGCCATGCTGAGGTTCCGTTCGAATCCGTCGTAGTCTAAGGTTAAGGCCGTCCCGCCCGCGCGGGATTCTGAGAGCGGGGGCCTTATACAGGTCCGCGCCGCCAAGAAACAGGCTTCAGTCGCAATGTGCTTTCCGCCGCCGCGAAACAAAAGGCACTCCCGATGAGCGAAACGGTCGAGAGCACGGCCCCTGAGGGGCGTCTTGGGGCGCTGCTGCATCGGCTCGCGCAACGCCCGCGGCTGGTGCTGCTGCTGCTTTGTCTGGCGCTGTGGACGCCGGGCGTGTTCAGCCTGCCGCCGCTCGACCGCGACGAAAGCCGCTTCGCCCAGTCCTCCAAGCAGATGCTGGAGAGCGGCAACTTCATCGACATCCGTTTCGGCGCCGTGCCCCGCTACAAGAAGCCGGTCGGCATCTATTGGCTGCAGGCGGCGAGCACGGCGGTCGCCGGGATCGGCGCGCGCGACCAGATCTGGACCTATCGCCTGCCGTCGCTGCTGGGCGCGCTGGGTGGCGTCTGGCTGACCTTCTGGTGCGCGCGGGCATTCGCCAGCGCCGAGGCGGCGCTGCTTGCCGCGGCCCTGCTGGGAACCACGCTGCTCTTGGCCGCCGAGGCGACCATCGCCACCACCGACGCCGTGCTGCTGGCCTGCGTGATGGGGGCGCAGGGGGTGCTGCTGCGCGTCTATCAAGCGGCGCGGAGCAGCGCGCCTGCCCCCGGCCGAGGGCTGCTGCTTCTCGGCTGGGCGGCGTTCGCCGCGGGCATCCTGGTCAAGGGGCCGGTCGTCATCGGGGTCTGTGCGGTCACTGCCGTCGCCCTTTCGGTCTGGGACCAGGACGGGTGGTGGCTCGGGCGCACCAAACCGCTCATGGGCGTGGCGCTTACGCTGGCCGTGGTGCTGCCCTGGCTGATCGCCATCTGGCTGCAGAGCCACGGCCAGTTCTATCAGCAATCGCTGGGACACGATTTCGTCGGCAAGCTTGAGGGCGGGCAGGAATCGCATGGCGCGCCGCCGGGCTATTTCCTGGCCCTGGCGAGCCTGACCTTATGGCCGGCGACCCTGTTTCTGCTGCCGGGCTTGCTGGCGGCGATCCGCAACCGGGCAGAGCCCGCGATTCGCTTCCTGCTGGTCTGGGCGGGCGCCTGCTGGGTGATGTTCGAGCTGGTGCCGACCAAGCTGCCGCATTACGTCCTGCCGGTCTATCCGGTGCTGGCGATGCTGGCAGCGGTCTGGGCGATGGGCGGGGCCGAGGACAAATCCCGCTGGGGCCGCGTCCTGTTCTATGCCGCGCCGGTGCAGTTCGCGCTCGGCGCCGCTGTCCTCGCCGCAGGGGCAGTCATCCTGCCGGGAAAGTTCGGCGAGGGGACGCTGTGGTGGCAGATCGCGCTCGTGGCGCTCTTCGCTGCCCTCGCGCTCGGGGCGGCGATCGCCACACTTCGCCGGGCGCATCTGGCGGCCGCCGCCTGCGCCTTGGCGGCGGCGCTCGTCTTTTATCCGGCGCTGACGCTCGGCGTGGCGCCGCGCCTCGATCAGCTCTGGGTCAGCCCGCGCGCGGCGGCGGCGGCGAAGGCGCTCGCCAGGCCCGGCGATCCGCCGCCCAGCTTGGCCGGCTATGTCGAGCCCAGCCTTGTCTTCCTGCTCGGGACGGAGACGCGCCAGACCAACGGGCGGGGCGCAGCGGAGGCGGGCGCGGCACAGGGCGGCCTCGCCCTGGTCGAGGACAGCGAGCAGCCGGCGTTCCTGGCGCATCTGGCGGAACTCGAGGCCGATGCGACTCAGCTGGGCTCCGTGTCCGGTTTCAACTACTCCCACGGCCGGCGCGTTCACATCCGGATCTATCGCATCGCGCCGGTGCGCGAGGTGATGCCGCCGCCAGCCGAGTGAATCCACAGCGGCGTTCGTCTGGCCCGCGGCCAGTCATCGAGGCGCGCGCGATAATCTGCAGAGGTTCCGGCGGCGCTCCGGACAACGCTGAGGGAAAGTTGGACGAAGTCTGCAACAATCCGCCAAGTGTCTGTTCTCCAAAAACATTCGCCCTGGTGTGTGCGGCTTCTCTGGACCTCTCCAAAACAGCTGAGGCGATGTCTTCGCCGGTCTTCAATGATGGGCCTCGTTCGTCGGCCGCCTCGTCTGGCGCCTTCACCATCTAGACAAGTACTCGCGCGGTTTCGCTTGACGAACCAACGGAAGCTACTAAAGATCGACTCGTCTGTTGCACCCGTTGATGGGGAGTCGTTGGGGCTTTCGCGCTGGTCGCAACCATCGGAGCTAGAAGAGACTAAGATGAGTCTCCAAGCAGTGCGGGGGCGCGAACTGAAGCCTCCGCTACGGCCCGTCGAACCCAGACCGGCCTTAGCTTCAATCCCGGAAACGAACAAGGTCACGAATCTAACGCAGGCGAGAGCCGCGTTTCGTTTCCCCGTCAATCCCGACACCCGCGCCTTCTATCGCCACTTCTACCCGGGCACTTCTACGCTGGAGTGGAACGACTGGCGCTGGCAGATGCGCAGCCGCATCCGTTCGCTCGAAGAGCTGGCGCGAATCTTCGCACTATCGGTGGACGAGCGCGTCGCGGTCGATCGCCACGAAGGCTCGCTTCCCGTTGGTATTACGCCTTATTACGCAAGCCTGATGGGCCTCGACGACCCGAGCGAACCGCTGCGCCGCACCCACATCATGACCGGCGCCGAATATATCCGCAGCCCCGGCGAAGCCGACGATCCGCTCGACGAGGACCATGACACCGTGGTTCCCGGGCTGGTCCATCGCTATCCCGACCGGGTGCTGTTCCTGACCACGGGCACCTGCTCGACCTATTGCCGCTATTGCACGCGCGCGCGCGTGGTCGGCAATCCGGGCGGCGAATATCAGTTCTCGACCCGCCAATGGGAGAAGGCGCTCGCTTACCTCGAAGTCCATAGCGAAGTGCGCGACGTGCTGCTCTCGGGCGGCGATCCGCTGACGCTTGGCGACGACAAGCTCGACTGGCTGCTCACGCGGCTGAGGGCGATCAAGCACATCGAGTTCCTCCGCATCGGTACGAAAGTTCCTATGGTGTTGCCGCAACGCATCACCAAGGATTTCGTCAAGATGCTGAGGAAGCATCATCCGCTGTGGATGAGTATCCACGTCACCCATCCGGTGGAGCTGACCGACGAGGTGACCGAATCGACGGCCCGGCTGGCCGACGCGGGCATCCCTCTGGGCAGCCAGACCGTGCTCATGAAGGGAATCAACGACGATGTCGCCGTGATGAGGCCCCTGATGCAGGGCCTGTTGAAGCGCCGGGTGAAGCCCTACTACCTCTACCAGTGCGATCCGATCCGCGGCTCGGCTCATTTCCGCACGACCGTCGAGAAGGGCCTTGAGATCATCGAGGGGCTGCGCGGCCACACCACGGGCTACGCGACGCCGATCTTCGCGGTGGACGCGCCCGGCGGCGGCGGCAAGATCCAGATCGCGCCCGACCTGGTGGTCGGCCGCGAGGGCGACGACCTCCTGCTGCGCAATTTCGAGGGCAAGGTCTATCGCTATCCCGATCCCGGCGGCACGCTGGGGCGCGGCAAGAAGCTGTTGGCGGCGGAATAGCGGCCCCTCATGGTTCGACAAGCTCACCATGAGGGGTTTTGGAATTCCCTCACCCTGAGCTTGTCGAAGGGTGAGGGCAGCCTTTCCCGCCTTTGCTGTGGGAGCACCTAAATATGCGCATCGGGGTCACCTACGACCTCCGGGCCGACTATCTCGCGCAAGGCTATGGCGAGGAGGAAACGGCCGAGTTCGACCACGAGATCACCATCGCGGCGATCTGCGAGGCGCTGACGGGGTTGGGCCATGAGCCCGTGCGCGTCGGCACGGTGCGCAATCTCGCCGAGCGGCTGGTCCACGGCGAGCGCTGGGATGCGGTGTTCAATTTCTGCGAAGGGCTGAAGGGGATAGCGCGCGAGGCGCAGGCCCCGGCGCTGCTCGAAGCCTACGACATTCCCTATGTGTTCTCCGATCCGCTCACCCTGGCGCTGGCGCTCGATAAAGGGATGGCCAAACGCGTGGCGCGCGACGCCGGCGTGCCGACGGCCGATTTCGCCGTCATCGAACGCATCGAGGACGCGGCCAAGGTCGCCTTGCCCTATCCCTTGTTCCTCAAGCCGGTGGCGGAAGGCTCGGGCAAGGGCGTCAACGAGCATTCCAAGGTCGATGACGCGGCAGGACTCAAGCGGGTGGCGGCGGATTTGCTGGCGCGCTTCCGCCAGCCGGTGCTGGTGGAGACCTTCCTGCCGGGGCGCGAATTCACCGTCGGCATCCTCGGCACCGGCAAGGACGCAAGCGTGCTCGGCATCAGCGAGATCAAACCCAAGGAGAAGTTCGTGGGCGCCGGTTACGGGCTGGCGAACAAGAGCGAGGGCTGGGAGGAAAAGGTCGATATTGTTCCGGCGGACGACTCCGAGGCGCTCGTGGCGGGCGAGGTCGCGCTCGGCGCCTGGCGGGCGCTGCGCTGCCGCGACGGCGGGCGCATCGACATCCGCAGCGACGCTTGTGGCCAGCCGCATTTCATCGAGGTCAATCCGCTGGCCGGCCTGCGCCCCAACCATTCCGATCTGTGCAACATCGCCGATCACGCGGGCCTCGGCTATCAGGGGCTGATCGGCGCGATCATGGCGGCGTTCCTCAAGCGCCATCCCGAGCTGGCCGCGCTGCGCCGCGCGGCGGAATAATGAAAGTTCTCGTCCTTCATTCCGACGTGCCGCCGGATGCGCCGCCGGAGGATCAGGATACGCTGATCGCCGCCGAGGCGGTGGAAGCGGCGCTCCAAAGCCGGGGCCACGAGGCGGTGCAGGCGCCGTTCCGGCCCGATGTGAAAGCGCTGGGCAAGATGCTTGGCCGCGAGCGCCCGGACGTGGTGTTCAATCTGGTGGAGTCGGTGTTCGGCGCGGGAATCTATTCGTCCCTGGCGCCCGCCATGCTGGCGCGGCTGGGGGTGCGCTTCACCGGCGGCACGGCGGCCCATTTCTGCGCGACGACGGACAAGCCGTTCGCTAAAACCATCCTGCGCGCCGCGGGCCTGCCGACGCCGGACTGGTCCGCGCCGCCCGCCTGGGCCGGGCTGGACGAGGCTCGCGCCTATATCGTCAAGGCGGCCGACGAGGATTCCTCCGTCGGCCTCGACGATGCCTGCGTGGTGAAGGGCGCCGAGGTGCGCGCGCGGGCCCAGGACTGCACCAAGCGCTTCGGCGGCCGCTGGTTCGCGGAAGCCTATGTTGAAGGCCGCGAATTCAATATCGGCGTGCTACAGGAAAAGGACGGCCCGCGCGTTCTTCCCATCGCGGAGATGACCTTCGAGGACTGGCCGGTGGACAAGCCGCGGATCGTCGGCTACCGCGCCAAATGGGCGGAGGGCTCCTTTGATTCCGTCAAGACCGTGCGCCGCTTCGGAGTGGAGAGCGAGGAGCCGCTTCTCGCCGCCGCCCTGACCGATCTGTGCCGCCGGACTTGGTCCTTGTTCGACCTGATGGGTTATGTGCGGATCGATTTTCGCGTCACCGGCGCGGGCGAGCCTTTGATCCTCGAAATCAATCCCAATCCGGGCATCGCGCCCGACGCGGGCTTCGCGGCGGCGGCGGAGCGCGCCGGCCTCTCCTATGCCGAACTGATCGAACGCATCGTCCTGGCGGCGCGGCCATGAGCGTCATCGCGCTGGGCCGCGACTATCCCTCCATCTTCACGGCCCCGGTTATCAGGGCGGTCGATACCGGCATCTTCGCGCTCAGCTATTTCACGCACTGCATGGCGTGCGGCTTTTGCAATGACCAGTGCTGCGACCACGGTGTGGACATCGACTTGGCCAACATGGAGCGGCTGCGCTCGCTCGGACCGGCATTTGAGAAGTTCGTGGACGCGCCGCAGGGCGAATGGTTCGCGCCGCAGATCGTCGAGGATCGGGAATTTCCTTCGGGCCGGCACGGGCGCACAAGCGCGGCCGGCGGCAAATGCGTCTTCGCCGAGCGCGGTGGGCGGGGCTGCCGCATCCACGCCTACTGTTTGGAGAATGGCCTCGACTATCACCTCTACAAGCCGATGGTCAGCATCCTGTTCCCGCTGACCTTCGAGCATGGCGTGCTGGTGCCGTCGGGGGAAGCCGCCGACGGCAGCTTGGTCTGTTCGGGCGATGGTCCCAGCCTGTACGAAGGCGTGCGCGGCGAACTCACCCATTTCTTCGGGGACGAATTGGTCGGCGCGCTCGACGCGCTCAGCGAGCAGGCTATGTCACCGCAGCGGGCGGGCGATCCACCTGCAATCGGTGCTCGCGCCAGGCGATGAAGAGGCCCGCCGCGATTACCACGCCCGCGCCGCCCAGCACCATCGGTTCGGGGATTTCGCCGAATACGAAGACTCCGAGGGTAACCGCCCACAGCATCAGGGCGTAGTCGAACGGGGCGAGCAGCGACGATTCCGCGTAGCGGTAACAATAGGTCAGGGCGATCTGGCCGATGCCGCCGATCAGGCCGCTGACGGTCAGCCACGCCACGGTGCGCAAATCGAGCATCGGGTGTTCGAACGCCATCACGGCGCCGCCGATGATCGCTCCCCAACTCATGAAGTAGAACACGATCGCCTCGCCGCGCTCGGTCCGGCTCATCTGGCGGATCAGGATGACCACCAACGCCCATAAAAATGCGAACGCCAGGGCGCAGGCGACGCCGCGCGACAGTTTCAGCGCCGCCAGCGCCGCCAGCCCACCATGCGGCTCCTGCATCATCAGGATGCCGGCGAAGCCGACGACCACCGCCCCCCAGCGCCAAGGTCCGACCCGCTCGCCCAATAGCGGCGTCGCCATCATGGTCACGAACAGCGGCTGGAGAAAGCCGAACGCGGTCACCGTCGCCAGCGGCAAAAGCTGCACCGCCAGGAAGTTGAAGAACATCGAGATCGAGCCGATGCCCGAGCGCAGGAAATGATAGAACGGCTTTTCGGTGCGGATCGCCGCCCAGAAGCCGACCGTGTAATGGGTGAAGACGACGAGCGGGATCAGCGCGAAGAAGCAGCGGAAGAACACCACCTCGCCGATCGGGGCGCCCGGTGCCAGCTTGATCGCCGCGTACATCAGCGCAAAGAACAAGGTCTGCGCCAATTTCAGCGCAATCCCGCGGGTGACGTTTTTGGTCATTGTTCCGGGCGGGTTACAGCCAGCCTTTGCGCTTGAACCAGAGATAGGGCAGGACGGCGGAAATCACCATCACCAGGACGGAAAGCGGGTAACCCCACCAGGCCGACAACTCGGGCATGAAGTGGAAGTTCATGCCCCAGATCGAGGCGAACAAAGTCGGCGGCAGGAAGACCATGGCGGCGACCGACATGATCTTGATGATGTTGTTCTGGTCGATGTTGATCAGCCCAAGCGTGGCGTCGAGCAGATAGCTCAGCTTGTTTCCCATGTAGGACGAATGGTCCTGCAGCGATTGCACGTCGCGTGTCAGCGTCTTTACGTGAGCGAGCACGTCCTTGTTGGGTTTGGTGTCCATCGCCTGCGCCAGGAACGCCAGCACCCGGCCAAGTGACAACAGGCTGTCGCGGATTTTGCTGTTCAGATCGTGCTTGCGGCCGAGCGCGCGCAGGATCTTCTGGAAATCGCGCGAAGTGATCGGCTGGCTGCCGCGCGTGGAGTCGAAGATTTCGTGCGAGATGCCCTCGATCTCCGAACCGGCGCGCTCCAGGATATCGGCGAGGCGGTCGATGATCACGTCGATCAGCGCCATCAGCGCGTTCTCGGCCTTGTTCGCGCCGATCATGCTGCGCCCGCAGCGCGTCTCAAAGGTGCGGAAGGGCTGCGGATCGATATAGCGCAGGGTGATGAGCTTCTCGCGGGCGAGGATGAAGGTCACCACGTCGGCGGCAGGCTTCTCGGTTCCGCTGTTCGCCAGGATCAACGCGGTCATGAACAATGCGCCGTCCTCGGAATAGAGCCGGCTCGAGATTTCGATTTCTTCCATGTCCGCCCGTGTCGGCAGTTCCATGCCCAGCGCATTGTTGACGGTCTGACGTTCCTCGGGCGTGGGATCGATCAGGTCGATCCAAAGCCCGTGCATGATAGCCGCCGCACTCTCGGCGTCGGGCGCGGCCCTGAGACCGCCGTTCTGCGGCAGATAGGTCTTCATCATGGGCGGTCGTCCGGATGAGGCGATGGGCGTCGCGCGGCGGGGCGACCATAACCTCAAGGCTTTCCGGGCGCTAAGGGTTTTTGGCGCCTTGCAGGCATCCGGTAAGCGCGCGCGACAGCCCGCGCAAGAGGGCGGGATAGAGCTGCGGCCCGGGCTGCAAATCCGCGCCTAACGGATCGAGCACGCCGATGCGCACGGGCGCGCCTTCCTGCAGGGTCTCGATCAGCTTCGGTGGAAACTGCGGCTCGCGGAAGAGGCACGCGACACGGCCGCTGAGGATCGCGCCCCGCAATGCTTCGATGCGACGCGGCCCCACCGGGCGGTCGGGAGCCACCGTCACCGCCCCCGCCGCCGAGAGCCCGTAGTGGGTCTCGAAATAATGATAGGCGTCGTGGAAGACGAGATAAGGCCGGCCGCGTATAGGGGCCAGCGCCGCCGCCAATTCCTTGTCGAGCACCTTGAGCATGGCGATCTCGCGCGCGGCGTTGGCGCGATAGGCGCCGGCATGGGCGGGGTCGATCCGGGCAAGCGTCACGGCGATGGCCTGCGTCATGGCGACGGCATTGCGCGGGTCGAGCCACAAATGCGGATCGGTCGGACCTTCATTCGTATCGCCGCCCCACAGGCCGCCGCGGCGCGCCGCCAGCAGATGCACGCCGGGCGCGCGCTCGAGCGCCACGACCCGGCTTCCGTCGCTGAGCGTCGCCAAGGGAGCCGTCAGATAGGTTTCCAGGTCGGGCCCGATTTCGAAGATCGCAGCCGCGCCTTCGATCTTGCGGGCGTCGGACGGCTTCAGCGCGTAGGAATGTTCCGACAAGGCGCCGCCGATCAGCAGCTCCGGCGTGCCCACGCCAGCCATCACCGCGGCCACTAGCGAGTGGACCGGCTTGATGGTGGCGAGCACCTGGGGAGCGGCGGCGGCGGGCGCCGCCCACAACAGCAGCGCCAGGGCCACGCAGAAATCTCTCGGTTTGGGGATCGTCATATCGGTTAGAGTAGAGGAAAGACGCGGGAATCATAGCATGGCTGTCAAGTTGCCCAGCTTCGCCGATGTGGAAGCCGCCGCCCGGCGGATCGCGCCGTTCGCCAGCAGGACTCCCTTGGTGGAGAACGTCGAATTCAATGCGAAGCTCGGCGCGCGCGTTTTTCTGAAGCTGGAGACATTGCAGCGAACCGGCTCCTTCAAGTTCCGCGGCGCCTTCAACCGCATCAGCAAGATTCCCGAGGCTGACCGCCCCAGAGGCGTGGTGGCGTTCTCTTCCGGCAATCATGCGCAAGGCGTGGCCGCCGCCGCGGCGCTGTTCGGCGTGCCGGCACTGATCGTGATGCCGAAGGACGCGCCCGCCGCCAAGCTTGAGGGCACCAAGGCCTATGGCGCCGAGATCGTCTTCTACGATCGCGCTACGGACGACCGCGAAGCCATCGCGCTCAAGCTGTGCGAAGAACGCGGCGCGACGCTGATCCGTCCCTTCGACGATCCCGACGTGGTGGCGGGGCAGGGCACGGTGGGTCTGGAGATCGCCGAGGACGCCGCCCTCTTGGGCGTGGCGCTCGACGCCGTCCTGGTGCCGTGCAGCGGCGGAGGTCTGGTCAGCGGCATCGCGCTGGCGCTTTCCGTCCTCAGTCCCTCGACGCGTATCGTCAGCGTCGAGGTCGAGAATTTCGACGGCATGAAAAGGTCGCTGGCGGCGGGCGTGCGCAGCGCGGCGCCGGGCGGCGCGCCCTCGCTTGCGGACGGTCTGATGGCGCCGACGCCGGGCGAAATTCCTTTCGCAATTGCGAAACGTCACATCACTGACGCATTGTCAATCAACGACGCGGAGTTGGCCGACGCCCTGGCCTATGCGGCCGGGAGGCTCAAATTGCTCGTCGAACCAAGCGGCGCGGCGGGGCTCGCGGCGCTGATTTCCGGCAAATATTCCGCCCGAAACCAAGCCGTTGGCGTGGTGTTGAGCGGCGCCAACGGCGATCTTTCCACGGTTGCCGGGGCTTGCGGCCGGTAACCATGTGACGTTAGAGCCAAGACAAATAACTCCTTGGTCCTTCCCAAAACCCATAAAACTCGTTAGCCTGAATGAAAAGAAAACGTAAATGCGTTTGGGCGGGTTGGGGCAAATGCAGAATGGGCAAGACGGCGGCTCTCGCCGCGCGATCAAGATAATCATCAGCGCAACGTTCATGTTATCGCTAGTGGGTTGCGGCGGTCTCGGGTTGTTGCCACACGACACGCAAGTGTCGGGCTCCCCGAACTTCCAGACCTACCAGCAGGTCGCGACCGCTTACACCGACATTGTTCCCGGCACCACGCGCCAGGAAGATCTGCCGAAGCTCGGCTTCGACACGGTGACCACGCCGAATGTCGAGATCCTTTCCTATCTCGGCGTCATCGAGCGCTTCATGCCGAACAACAGCATCAGCTTCGACCACTTGGCGCAGCCGGTGCAGTCCTGCATCGAGGCGCAGGATCGCTGTTCCGCCTACGTCTTCCATCCCCAGCACATCGAATCGCAGCGCACGGGCAACATCTTCCTCGATGTGCTCGGCTTCGAACGCGAGACGCTCGACACCGGCTGGCAGGCTGAGGTCGTGCTGCTGATCCAGGACGGACACGTCGCCTACAAGGTGATGTCGGGCCGGCCGAAGATCGAGGCGGTACACGACTCGGTTCAGCCCTTGGGCCCGCTGCAGGACATCGGCACTACGGCATTCCACACCGCGTCGCGCTTCCTTTAGGACGCGGTTCGCTCGCGAACGCAAAACCCTCATGCATCGCATGAGGGTTTTGTTTTTGGCGCGAGTGCTTCCCTCCCCTGAAAGGGGAGGAACCCACCGCTCTATCTCGGTGCCAGCACCATCATCATCTGGCGGCCTTCGATCTTGGGCCACTGCTCCATCTTGGCGAAGGTCTCGGTATCCTTCTGGATGCGGTTGAGCAGGGCGATGCCGAGATGCTGGTGCGCCATTTCGCGGCCGCGGAAGCGCAGCGTGACCTTGACCTTGTCGCCGTCGTCGAAGAAGCGGCGCATCGAGCGCATTTTCACGTCGTAATCGTGATCGTCGATGGTCGGGCGCATCTTGATCTCCTTGATCTCGATGACCTTCTGCTTCTTGCGCGCCTCGGCGGCCTTTTTCTGCTGTTCGTATTTGAATTTGCCGTAGTCCATCAATTTGACCACGGGAGGCTTGGCCTCGGGCGAGACCTCGACCAGGTCGTAACCCTTCTCCTCCGCGATGGCGCGGGCCTCCTCGGTGCCGAGCTCGCCGTATTTGTGGCCGTCGTCGCCGATGAGCAGGATGGTCTTGGCGAAGATCTCTTCATTGACGCGCGGGCCGTCCTTGGCGGGGGCCGGCGCCTGCGATGCGAAACGTCTGGGTACTATGACTCTCTCCTTTTGCTTGGACCGCGCGTGGACGCAGCTCTCGCGAGGACTGTCCTGCCTCGCGAAAGTTGTTTCGGCTTATGGGCGCAGGGCAAGTCCTCCAAAACGGGCCGCACGGGGGCCGTCGAACAGCCTAAGAATAGGAATTGCTGGGTTTTTCGCAAGAGCTATTCCGCCACATCCTTGCGGGATTCGGCTTTGCCCTTGATCCGGGCAATGAAGGATTCCGGCGGCATGGGCCCCAAATCCTCGCCCGAGCGCAGGCGGACGGCCGCCTCGCGCTCACTCCGCACCGAATCTCCAACTCTCATGGCCCTTGGCAATCCCGGAATGCGACCCCATATTTCGAACGGCGCAAAAGCAGGGGGGTATCATCCTCGGGGCGATCTTTCCCAAACAGGCGGACAACACGTATCGCGGTCAGATCGCTGCGATCTGGATTATGGTCCTGGTCGTGCTGGCAAAATGCGCGATGGCCGGCAATTCGGTCTTCAATACAAGCTATGTGGCCAGTAACGCCGATGGCATCCCGCTTGACCGCTACACCGGCGGCGGGGCTGAGGCCGTTATCGCGCTGTTCGCGCTGCTCGGACTCTGCCAGCTCGTGCTGGCTTTGATCGCCGTATTGGCGCTCATCCGGTATCGCAGCCTGCTCCCGCTGTTCTACCTGATATTCCTCGCCGAGCAGCTGAGCCGTAAGTGGCTGATTGCCCTACATCCAATCGTACGCAACGGAGAGCAATCGGTAGGCCTCACCGTCAACCTGGTGCTGCTCGGGCTACTCGCCCTCGGTTTCGTGTTGTCGCTCGTCAAGCGGCGTCGCGCCGCCTGACCGGTCCGATCACTCTGCCCGGTCTTTGCGCGTCTCGGCCTCTTCCTTGATGCGTGCAATGAAGGATTCCAGCGGCATGGGCCCCAAATCCCTGCCTGAGCGCAGGCGGACGGCGACGTTGCCTTCGGCGGCTTCCCGCTCGCCGACGACCAGCATGTAGGGGATTTTCTGCAACTGGGCGTCGCGGATCTTCTTCTGCATGCGCTCGGCGGTCGTATCGACGTCGACGCGCAGCCCGGCGGTGCCGTTGACCACCGGTACCTCGAACAGAGTGCGGCGCACCGTCTCGGCGTAGTCGTTGTATTTCTCGCTGATCGGGATGATGCGGGCCTGGGTGGGCGCCAGCCAGGTCGGGAAGGCGCCGGCGTAATGCTCGATCAGGAAGGCGGTGAAGCGCTCGTGGGTGCCCAGCGGCGCGCGGTGGATGACGTAAACCGGATGCTCGCCGCCGTCCTCGCCGATGTAGCTGAGCCCGAAGGTCTGGGTCGCCAGGAAGTCGAGCTGGTTGGTGGAGATGGTGTATTCGGTGCCGATCACGCTCTTGATCTCGAAGTCGATCTTGGGGCCGTAGAATGCCGCCTCGCCCTTGACCTCCTTGAAGGGATAGCCGGACTCCTTCATCGCTTCGCGGATGATGTCGAGCGCGGTCAGCCATTTCTCCGGCTGGTCGACATATTTGTCGAGCTTGGCGAGGTCCGGCAGCGACAGCCGCATGTAATAGTCCTTGATGTTCATCAGGTCGTAATAGCGCGCGTGCAGGCGCATGACCTTGATGAACTCTTCCTTGGCCTGGTCATAGCGGCAATAGATGTGCGCGTCGTTCATGCAGAAGCCGCGCACGCGCATCAGCCCCGACAAGCCGCCCGAGGCCTCGTAGCGGTAGTCCTGGCCATACTCGGCGATGCGCAGCGGCAGTTCGCGATAGGAATGGCGCGTCGCCAGATAGATCATGTGATGGTGCGGGCAGTTCATCGGCCTGAGGTAATAATTCTCGCCGTCGATATCGAGCGGCGAATACATCGTGTCGGCGTAGTAGGGCAGGTGGCGCGAGCGCAGATACAGCGTCTCCTTGGTGATGTGCGGCGTCGCCACGCGGACATAGCCGTCCTTGCGCTCTTCCTGCAGCGCCAGGAATTCAAGTTCCTGGCGGATCACCATGCCGTTCGGCATCCACAGCGGAAGCCCGGCGCCGACGTCGGGCGAGAAGGTGAAGAGTTCCATCTCCTTGCCGATGCGCCGGTGGTCGCGTCTTTCGGCTTCCTCCAGGCGCGTGAGATAGGCGTCGAGTTCCTTGCTGTCGCGCCAGGCGGTGCCGTAAATGCGCTGAAGCTGCGCGTTCTTGGAATCGCCGCGCCAATAGGCGCCCGCGATCTTGGTCAGCTTGAAGGCATCGCCGATCTTGCCGGTGGTCGCAAAGTGCGGCCCGCGGCACAAATCATGCCAGTCGCCGTGCCAATAGATCGAAACATCTTCGCCCGCGGGAATGGCGGCGATCAGTTCGGCCTTATAGGTCTCGCCGATGGATTTGAAATGCGCGATGGCTTTGTCGCGCGGCCACACTTCGCGGCGCGTCGGCAGATCGGCCTTCACGATCTCGTGCATCTTGGCTTCGATCTTGGGCAAATCTTCGGGCGTGAACGGCGTCTCGCGCGCGAAATCGTAATAGAAGCCGTCCTCGATCGCCGGACCGATGGTCACCTGGGTGCCGGGATAGAGTGCCTGCACCGCCATGGCGAGGACGTGGGCCGCGTCGTGGCGGATCAGTTCCAGCGCCTTGTCGTCCTTTTTGGTGACGATGCGGATATGGGCGTCGCGCTCGATGGGGCGAAAGAGGTCCCATTCCTCGCCGTCCAGCTCCAGGATCAGCGCCGCTTTGGCCAGCCCCGGGCCGATGGCGGCCGCGATCTCCCCGCCCGTTACGCCGCACGGAAGCGTCATCGTCTTGCCGTCCGGCAAGGTGACGACGATCTGCGATGCGGATGCGGGCGCGGACACGGGCGGCTCCTCCAAAAAGCGCGCCCGGACCATCTTCCAGGGGCCGGTTCCAAGTCAAGCGAAGCGCCGCCGGCCCGGATAATTGCTTTCATTCAAGCAAAAGACCCGGCGTCCATACGCGTCCTTCGCTGTCGCTCAGGACCTCCCGGGCCTTTTGCCAGACATCTTCTAGTGATGGTGATCGTACCCGCCGTGATCGTAGCCGCCATGGTCATAATCGCCATGGCCAAAGGGGATATCGATGTGAAATCCCGGATCCCAGCGGTCGCGATGGTGGCTGTAGCACCAATCGCGGGTATCTTCGAGTTCGTGGCGCGCCTCGCGTGCCGCTTCGCTGCGGTACCCGAAGCGGTCGATCATATGATCGAGATGCCTCTGGGCATGGTCGATCCGGTCGTGGCAATCCTCCCAACGCTGGGCTTGCGCCGGCACGCTGACGACAACTGGGCCGCCCAGTATCAAAAGGGCGGCCAACCCCCCAAGAAGCGTTTTCACTCGCATGCTGTGCTCCTTTCATCATGCTGCGCGCGCAGACTCTGCACGCTGGAGCCACAATACCCATAAAATCCCTGTGGTGAAACGAAAGGCCGGAAAAAAGGCCGGGCGCTGGTCCCGGCCTTCTTTCTTTGCGAACTGTAATTAGTCGGCGAAAGCGTCGTCAGCCGCCGAGATAATCCTTCTTGCCGATCTCGATGCCTTTGTGGCGCAGCAGATCGTAGGCCGTCGTCAGGTGGAAATAGAAATTCGGCAGCACGAAGCCCGTGAGATATTCGCAGCCAGTGAATTCGACCGTGCGGTCGGGGAATTTAAGCGTGATCTTGCGGTTCTCCGATCCGCCGACCTGCTCCGGCTTGACGCTTTGCAGATAGGCGATGGTCTTGGCGATGCGCTCCTGCAACTCTGGAAAAGTGGTCTCGGTATCGGGCCAGCTCGGCGGGTCGAGGCCCGCGAGCCGCGCCGCGCAACCCTTCGCGGTGTCGCTGGTGATCTGAATCTGACGCGCGAAGGGGAACATGTCCGGCGCCAGGCGGGCCTCGACCAGGCTGGTGAGGCTGGCTTTGCCGTCCTTGGCCTGCGCCGCAGCCTTGGCCAGGATGGCCGACAGGTTCTGGAGCATTCGGATCATCGGCGGAAGGGATGCTTCGTACATCGAAAATTGCATGGACGGCTCCGTGGAGGGGGGTGGCGGGAAGGCAGTGGACGATTAAATCCGCCGCCGATCAAGCCTTGAAAATGCGCGTTGGAATGCAGTTCGCAATCCATTATGACACTGCAAGTCCCCATCTTTGCGAAGGTCTTTGGCCATGAGCGACGCGCTGCCCGACCGGCTCTGCACCAACCCGAAGAGCGCCTATTACGACGAGGCGCTGCTCGAGCGCGGCGTCGGCATCCGCTTCAACGGCCAGGAAAAAACCAATGTCGAGGAGTATTGCCTGAGCGAGGGCTGGATCCGCGTCGCCGCCGGCAAGAGCCTCGACCGCCACGGCAACCCGATGACGATCAAGCTCAAGGGGACGGTGGAAGCGTATCTCAAGGGCGAGGTGAAGCATGATCATCCTTGAGTTCCTGGTTTTCGTGATTTCGTCGGGGCTGTTCTTCAACGAGCGCTTTCGCCACAATCTTTATGCCTGGCTGACGGCGGGCGTCATCGCCACCGCGTCCTCGCTGCTATTCGTCTATCATCTGGGCGCGATGTTCACGGTGCATGCGGCCGAGCCGCCCGCGGTGATCAGACAGGTGGTGGGCGTGCCCGTGATGCAGAAGATTTCGCAGCCGCCGTCGATTTCGACGGCACAGGACTGCAACGAGAACTATCCGTTCTGGGCCTGGCTGCTCGACCAGGAAGGAACCACGGAGCTTGCCTTTCACGTCCTGGCCGACGGCACGGTTGCGAACGTGAGCGTGACGAAGTCCAGCGGTACTGAGGGGCTCGACGACGGCGCGGTGAAATGCGTGAAGAAATGGCACTACCTGCCGGCGATCAAGGACGGCAAACTCGCCGACGTCCCCTGGACAACGCAGGTGGTGTGGAGCCTGGACGACAAAGCCAAGCCCGAGGAGCCGGATAAGCCTGCGGACCAGAAGTAGTTTCGCGGCAACGTTTGCATTTCTTTCTGCCCCCGCGGAGCGGGGGAGCGCGTAGCGACAGCGTGCGCGCGCCCGAAGGGCGGGAAGGGGTTGCGCAAGTCGGTAAGATGTCTTACATTCTTACCACTGTTCCGGAGCCCACGCCATGAACGCGCCCTTTTCCAAGATCACCTCGAAGTCGCAGACCGTCATCCCCAAGGCGGTGCGAGAGAAGCTGGGACTGAAGCCCGGCGATCTGCTGCGCTATGTGTTCGACGGCAAGCGCGTCGTGATCGAAAAGGCGCGGACCGAGGCGGAAGACGATCCCTTCGCCAGCTTCGGCGAATGGGCGGGCAAGGCCGATGAAAAAGCCTATCGCGATTTCTGACATGAACCACGCGTCCTTCGACGTCGTCGTGGTGCCGTTCCCTTATGCGGACCGGTTGGCGGAAATGCGCCGCCCGGCGCTGGTGGTGAGCGCGCCGGCACTGCAAAAGCGCTTCGGACTGGTGTGGCTGATGATGATCACCAGCGCCGACAATCCCGCCTGGGATTGCGATGTGGCGATTTCGGACTTGAAGCTGGCGGGCGTTCCCGCGCCCTCGGTCGTCCGCCCAGCCAAAATCGCCACCATCGACGCCACTCGCATCCTGCGGCGGGTGGGGAAGTTGGCGGCGAAGGATGCGAAGAAGGTGAAGGAAGTTCTGCATGAGTTGACGGCGGGGTAGGCAAACAAAAGGCCCGGGATTGCTCCCGGGCCTTTTTTGTATTTCTAACTGAGCTTGGACCGACCCAGGCTTCGCTCCTGCGGAGCTTCGCCGGGCTGATTTCGCGAAAGCGAAATCAGAAGTCCATATCGCCCATGCCGCCGCCCATGCCGCCGCCGCCCATGCCGCCACCGGGCATACCGCCGGCTTCGCGCTTCGGACGGTCCGCGACCATCGCTTCGGTGGTGATCAGCAGCGCCCCAACCGAGGAGGCGTTCTGCAGCGCGATGCGCACGACCTTGGTTGGATCGACGATGCCGGTCTCGACCAGATCGACATATTCCTCGGTCTGCGCGTTGTAGCCGTAGTTCACCGACTTCTGGTCGAGCAGCTTGCCGACGACGATGGAGGCTTCGACGCCCGCATTCTCGACGATCTGGCGGATCGGCGACTGGATCGCCTTGCGGATGATCGCGATGCCGACGTTCTGGTCGTCATTCTCGCCGGTGAGGTTGGTCAGCGCCTTGGTGGCATAGAGCAGCGCCGCGCCACCGCCGGGAATGATGCCCTCTTCGACCGCCGCCTTGGTGGCGTTGAGCGCGTCGTCGACGCGGTCCTTCTTTTCCTTCACTTCGACTTCGGTCGCGCCGCCGACGCGGATGACGGCCACGCCGCCCGCCAGCTTCGCCAGACGCTCCTGCAGCTTCTCTTTGTCGTAGTCCGAGGTGGTGTCCTCGATCTGCGTCTTGATCTGGGCGACGCGCGCCTGGATGTCGGCCTTCTTGCCGGCGCCGTCGATCAGGGTGGTGTCGTCCTTGGTGATGCGCACCTTCTTGGCGGTGCCCAGCGTGTTGAGCTTGACGTTCTCCAGCTTGATGCCGAGGTCCTCGCTGATGACTTGGCCGCCGGTGACGATGGCGATGTCTTCCAGCATGGCCTTGCGGCGATCGCCGAAGCCCGGCGCCTTCACCGCGGCGACCTTGAGCCCGCCGCGCAGCTTGTTGACCACCAGGGTGGCCAGCGCTTCGCCTTCGACTTCCTCGGCGATGATGAGCAGCGGCCGGCCGGCCTGCACGATCGATTCCAGGATCGGCAACAGGTCCTTGAGCGAGCCGAGCTTCTTCTCGTGGATCAGGATGTAGGGCTCTTCCAGCTCCGCCACCATCTTGTCGGCGTTGGTGATGAAGTAGGGCGAGATGTAGCCGCGGTCGAACTGCATGCCCTCGACGACTTCCAGTTCGGTGTCGAGGCTCTTGGCTTCCTCGATGGTGATGACGCCTTCGTTGCCGACCTTGGCCATGGCTTCGGCGATCATCTGGCCGACGGTGGTGTCGCCGTTCGCCGAGATGGTGCCGACCTGGCGGATCTCCTCGTTCGACTTGACCTTCTTGGAGCGCTTCTTGAGGTCGGCGACGACGGCTTCCACCGCCTTCTCGATGCCGCGCTTCAGGTCCATCGGGTTCATGCCGGCGGCGACCGACTTGGTGCCTTCGCGCACGATCGCCTGGGCCAGAACCGTCGCCGTCGTCGTGCCGTCGCCCGCCGCGTCGTTGGTCTTGGAGGCGACTTCGCGCACCATCTGCGCGCCCATGTTCTCGAACTTGTCGTGCAGCTCGATTTCCTTGGCGACGGTCACGCCGTCCTTGGTCGAGCGCGGCGCGCCGAAGCTCTTATCGAGCACGACGTTGCGGCCCTTGGGGCCGAGCGTGATCCTCACCGCGTCGGCGAGGATGTCGACGCCGCGCAGCATCCGCTCGCGCGCGTCGGCGCCGAATTTTACGTCTTTAGCAGCCATGTTGTTGTTCTCCTGAATTCAGTGAATGTGCGGGCAGGGGGACCGTCAGGCCGCCTTCTTCGCGGGCTTCTTGCCCTCGATCACGCCCATGATGTCGGACTCCTTCATGATCAGGAGTTCCTCGCCGTCGAGCTTCACTTCGGTGCCCGACCATTTGCCGAACAGCACGAAGTCGCCGGCTTTGACCTCGGGCAAGACGCGCTTGCCGTGATCGTCGAGCGCGCCCGGGCCGACGGAGATGATCTCGCCTTCCTGCGGCTTCTCCTGCGCGGTATCGGGAATGATGATGCCGCCGGGGGTTTTCTGATCCTCCTTGACGCGGCGGACGACCACGCGGTCGCCTAGCGGACGGAATTTCATGATTTCTCGCCTCCTAGAGCATTGATATGATTGAACGAATTTCTATGGCAGCACTCACGATTCGAGAGTGCCAATGCCATACCGGGCATATAGTCAGGGCGGCAGGGGGCGTCAAGGGGGAAGCGCCGGGGCTCAGACCGCCGCCAGGCTCATCGTATCGATGGTAAAGCTGCCGCCGGGCGCGATCTCGAAATGGGCGCGGACCTCGGCCGGCATTTGCGCCATCAGCGTCCGAATCACGTCGGCCTGCGGTTCGGGCGTCTGCATCCGGGCGATCCAGCTTGCGAAGTCGAGCGGCACGCGGCGGCAGACCGGTTCGGCCGGCGCAAAGGCCGCCTCGCGCAGCATCGCGGTCCATTTGCGCAGCGAATAATCGCGTACATGCGAGGGGTCGCGCAGCATTTCCACGGTTTGCAGAAATGTGTCCAGCAGCGGCGCTTCGGGGGCGACGACGTCCATGAACAGGGCGCGGCCGCCCGGCTTCAGCACGCGGCGCGCTTCGCCCAGCGCGCGCGGCACGTCATGCCAGTGATGCGCCGAATAGCGCGTGGCGACGAAATCGAACGAACCATCCGCGAAGGGCAGCGCCTCCACCGTACCTTGCCGCGTGACAAGGTTGGCAAGCCCGCGCCGCTTGGCTTCCGCGGCGACCGCGGCGAGCATTTCCTGTGACAGATCGTAAGCGACCACCTCGCCGGTATGCGGCGCCAGCGCGAAACTCACATGCCCGCCGCCACAGCCGAGGTCGAGCGCGCGCGCGAATTTGTGTGTTTGCGCCAGCGCCGCGAGTTCGTTCAGGTCTTCGCCTTGGGCGTGGACGGCGCTGGCGACATAGGCCGCCGCGCGCGGCCCGAACTGTCTGGCCACTAGGCCGTGAACCGTTTCGTCCGTCATGATTTACCCTCGAACCCTTCCAGCACGTTGGCGGTGATGGTGCCCAGCGCGTCCAAGTCGTAGCCGCCCTCGAAGACGAAGAGGGTGGGCCGGCCGAGCGCGGCGATCTTCTCGCCCAGGCGCAGATAGTCGGCGGGCTTGAGGAGAAACGACGAGATGGGATCGTGCTCGAAGGTGTCCAGCCCCAGCGAAACCAGCAGCGCGTCGGGCCCGTAGGCTTCGATCGCCGCCGCGGCGCGCGCCAGCGCTGGTTCGTACACGGACCAATCCGTGTGGGCGGGCAGCGGCAGGTTGAGATTGGCGCCCTCGCCCGCGCCTTCGCCCGTCTCGTCGGCGAAGCCCAGAAAATGCGGATAAGCGAAACTCGGATCGGCGTGCAGCGAGCAGAACAACACGTCGGGGCGCGCATAGAAGATCGACTGCGTGCCGTTGCCGTGGTGGTAGTCGACGTCGAGCACCGCGGGGCGCAGCCCGGCGTCGGCGAACCATTGCGCGGCGATGGCGATGTTGTTGAGGTAGCAGAAGCCGCCGAAGACGTCGGAAGCGGCGTGATGGCCGGGCGGGCGGGTCAGCGCGAACGCACACTTGTCGCCGTCGCGGATCGCCTCAGCCGCCGACAGCACGACGTTCACCGCCTCGCGCGCCGCTGACCAAGTGCCGCGCAGGATCGGCGTGTCGGCGCTGAAGGCGTAACTGCCGAGCTTGGCTTCGATGTCGCCGTGGCGGCCGTCGCGCAGTCCGTGCGCCGGCCAGGCGGAGGGCAGGGCGGGCGGCGCATTCTCGCCATAGCGCTGGGCCCATTCGTCGAACGCCACGCCCAGGAACTGCACCAGTCCCGCATCGTGGACGCGCAGAATCGGCTCGTCGCCGAATTGGTCGGGCTTAAGGATTGCGCCGATCCGCCGCGCCTCGATCTCGGCCTTGACGCGCTCGACGCGAATCGGGATTTCCACTGCGGGCAGAAGCTCGCCGTGCTCGAATTGCGCCCGCGGATCGTGGCTCGCATGGGCGGGAGAATAGAAGGTCTTCATCGCGATCCTTGTAGCACATCGGCGCCACACTGGCCGGATTGTGGCCGATTGAAGGCACGAACATTAGCAAATCTGACAAGATCGTTCATGTGCGGTTCAGCCGCCGGGTTCCAGATTCCCGCCAACAGTTGATTTGGCGGAAGAAGGAGATGGAACCATGAAAAAGATCGCCAAGCTTGCATTGGGTGCGGTACTGCTGGCCGGCACGGCGTTCGCCGTAACCGCGCCCGCCGCCGCGCGCGTCTCGGTCGGATTCGGCGTCGGTGTCGGACCGGGCTACTCCGGCCCGTCGGATTATGCGGTCTGCGATCCCTACAGCCGCTACTACAATCCGTACTATTGCGGCGATGACGAATACTATTACGGGCCGCCGCTGTTCATCGACGGCTTCTGGTTCAACAACGGCGGTCGTTATCGCGACTGGCACGGCGGACGCCAGTATTGGGTCCATGGCGGCTGGCACGGCTATAGCGGCGGCGGCGGCAGCTTTGGCGGCGGCAGCTATGGCGGCGGCCACGGTTGGTCCGGCGGCAGCGGCGGCCATAGTTGGTCCGGCGGCAGCGGCGGCCATAGTTGGTCCGGCGGCGGCGGACATCATCACTGAGCCGCGCTCCGTACTAGAGAGGACGCAAAACAGATGAACCGCATCGGCAAAATTGCGCTGAGTGCGTTGATGCTAACCGGCGCGGCGGCGTTCTTCGCTGCGCCGGCGTCCGCCCAAGACGATCTGGGCTTCTCGTTCGGGATCGGCCCGGGCTTCGTGCCTTACAGCGACCCGTGCGACTATTACGACTATTACGACGAGCCGCCGCCTTGGGGATTGCCGCCCGACTATTGCGACTATCCGGTCTATTTCGAGCCCGTGTACTACGACGGCTATTGGTATCGCGGGCCGATCTATTCGCGCTGGTACGGCGGCGAGCGGCTTTTCTGGCTCAACGGCGGCTGGCGGCACGACGGATGGCGCGGCGCGCGGCCCGACATCCGCTGGCAGGACCGCGGCGGATGGGGGCGCGGAAACGGCACTTACCGCGGCGGCTACGACCGCAATCGCTCCTATGACAATGGCGGTGGCCACAACAATTTCTACTCAGGCGGCAGTCATAACAATTGGTCGGGCAACGGTGGCAATCACACCTGGTCCGGCGGCAACGGCGGCAGCAACAACGTCTATTCCGGCAGCGGCCATAGCAATTGGTCGGGCAACGGCGGCAATCACACCTGGTCCGGCGGCAACGGCGGCAGCAACAACGTCTATTCCGGCAGCGGCCACAGCAATTGGTCGGGCAATCACAACTGGTCCGGCGGAAGCAGCAGCGGCCATTCATGGTCCGGCGGAAACGGCGGCGGTCACAGCTGGTCTGGCGGCGGTGGCGGCGGCCACAATTGGTCTGGCGGCGGCGGACATCACCACTGACGGATAGAGGTTCGCGACATGCTCGGCGGCTCTGGGGTTGTTCACCAGAGCCGCGTGATGGATGATTACACCAAGAAGATCCGAGCAGTGCACCGTGCGCACCGGAACGGACAACCAAGCTGAAAATGGAGCAAGACTTATGATGAGGACATTCTTGATGAGTACGGCTGCTGCGGCGGCAGTCATAGGTGCGGCGCTGCTTGGGGCGGCGCCCGCCAATGCACAGGGCTTTTCCATCGGCATTGCACCGGGCGGAGTCGGCTTTTCCTACGACAGTGGAGGATATTGCGACGACTACGGCTGCCCGGACGATTTCTGGGACTATCCGCTCTACTATTGCCCGGTCTATTTCCGCGGCCAATGGTACGACGGGCCGGTCTACTACCGCCAGGACGGCGACGAGTATTGGTATTGGATCCACGGCAACTGGCGGCGCGATCAATGGAACGGCCTGCGTCCGCAATGGGCTTGCTTTGATCGCTACGGCCCGCCGCTTGGGCTCGACTTCTATGTGACGCACGGTTTCAGGGTGCGCGACGATTGGCGTCGACAGTGGGAGCACGGCCATGACCGCAACCACGGTCTGTGGAACGGCCAGACTCACAGGTACGACTGGCAGGGTCACGGCGGCAACGATTGGTCGAACCAGTGGCTGGGCCAGCACGGCACCGACCATGGCAACTGGAACGGCAGCGTCCGTGGCTGGAAAGGCGGCGGCGACAATGGCGGCAACAACCAGGGCGGTTCGCAAAACAACCAGATCAAACTGTTGGGAACCCCAGGCAAACCGCCGGGATGGAGCGGCGGCTACAACGGCAGCCACGATCACGGCACCGTGCACCTCTACAACAACGGCTTCGTCGGAGGGAACGGCGGCAACCCAGGAAACGGCAATCAGGGTAGCGGGAACACCGGCGGCAATTCCGGAAACGGAAATTCGGGCGGGACCGGCCACTCCGGTACGCCCGGCTGGCATCTGAACGGCGGTAGCACCGGCGGAAACAATGCCAGTGGCAGCACCGGCGGCAATACTGGCGGAAGCACCGGCGGCAGCACCAGTGGCAATAGTGGTGGCAACAAGGGCGGCAGCACTGGCGGCGGCACCGGCGGCAGCACCGGTGGCAATAGTGGTGGCAGCACTGGCGGCAGCACCGGCGGCAACAACGGTGGCAACACAGGCGGCAATAGTGGTGGCAACACTGGCGGTAATAGCGGTGGTAGCACCGGTGGCAACAGCGGCGGCAACAACGGCAACGGCGACCATCACCGCGGCGACCACATAGGCCCCAACCCCAATTAGTTGTTAGAGATCCTGTTGCGTGCATCGGCTCGGCGCGATATGCGCCGGGCCGGTTTCCAGAAACAATCGGTCGATGCGGGCGAGTTCGGCGCAAGGGAATGGCTTGCGCGCCGCGACAGACCGCAATGCACTATGTCTTCTTGACCCTCTTTCTTCCTCTGCTAGCTTGCACGCGAATCCTGCCGAGGAATTGCGATGCGCGTCGGCGCCCCCAAAGAAATCAAGAATCACGAATACCGCGTCGGCCTCACGCCCGCCGCCGTGCGCGAGCTCAGCGCGCGCGGGCATGATGTCCTTGTCGAGACCGGGGCCGGCGACGCCATCGGCCTGACCGACGACATGTACGTTCGCGCCGGCGCGAAAATCCTTCCCGCTGCGGAGGAAGTTTTCGCCGGCGCCGACATGATCGTGAAGGTCAAGGAACCGCAGCCGGTCGAGATCGCGCGGCTGAAGCCGGGCCAGACGCTTTTCACCTATCTGCATCTCGCCCCCGATCCGGAACAAACCGAGGGACTGCTCAAATCCGGCGCCGTTGCGATCGCCTACGAGACCGTCACCGATGCGCGCGGCGGCTTGCCGCTGCTCGCGCCGATGAGCGAAGTGGCCGGGCGCATGTCGATCCAGGCCGGCGCGCATTGCCTGGAAATCGCCCAGGGCGGCCGCGGCATGCTGCTCGGCGGCGTGCCGGGCGTGCCCTCGGCGAAAGTCGTGATCCTGGGCGGCGGCGTGGTCGGCACCAATGCGGCGCGCATGGCGATGGGCATGGAGGCGCACGTCATGGTGCTGGATGTTTCGCTGCACCGCCTCTACGAGCTCGACCTGCAATTCGGCGCCCAGCTGCACACCGTGTTCTCCACCATCGATTCCATCGAGGAGCAGGTGTTGAGCGCCGACCTGGTGATCGGCGGCGTGCTGTTGCCCGGCGCCGCCGCGCCCAAGCTGATTACCGAGAAGATGGTCAAGCAGATGAAGAAGGGTTCGGTGATCGTCGACGTCGCCATCGACCAGGGCGGCTGCGCGGAGACATCGCACGCCACGACCCATGCCGATCCGACCTACAAGGTGCATGGCGTGGTGCATTACTGCGTGGCCAACATGCCCGGCGCGGTGGCGCGCACCTCCACTTTCGCGCTCAACAATGCGACGCTGCCCTTCACGCTGGCGCTGGCCGACCTCGGCGCGGAAAAGGCGATGCGCGCCAACGAGCATCTGCGCGCCGGCCTCAACGTCTACAAGGGGACGCTGACCTACAAGGCCGTGGCCGAGGCGCAGAAGTTGCCGTTCAAGAGCGCGGAGGCGGTGCTGGGGGTGTAGGGCCTATTCCTCGCATTTGCCGACGCGCAGGTGGCAAGCGAGATAGGATCGCAGTTCCTTGATGCGCGCGTCGGTCAGCCGTTTCGCGCATGTCGTATAGACCATGGAATATAGGCTGCCGCCGTCGTACATGCCGGCCTCATAGGCGCATTGCGTGCCGCGGTACTGAAGCCAGGCCTGCTCGGCGACTTCGAACCGCGTCTTGTCGCTTTTGTATTGCTGCAGCGCGGCCCGTGTTTTTTCATAGACATCGCTCAGCTTCGCATCCGCCGCCTTGAAGTCCAGGCTGGCGCAGTGGTTGATGATCTTCTGCGCATGCTGGGGTTTCGTGCAGTCGGCGTCGGTTATGACGTCCGCGCGGGCGTGGCCGGACAATAGCACCATCGCGACGGCAAGCAGGGCCCTGCGGATCATGGCAAATCCTTTCCCGTTCTATTGCGGTCCGCCGCATTTGTCGGCGTTCTTGAAGCAGGCGAGATAGGGCTTTAGCTCTGCAATTCCTTGATGCGCGCTTTGGTCTTCTCGGTCAGGCATTCGGAGTATTCCATCGGCTGGATGGAGCCGCCTTCCGAAGCATTTGTCTGATAGGTGCATTGCGCATCGCGATAGGTCATCCAGGCGCGTTCGGATTGTTTGAGCAGATCGCGCCCGTGTGCGTCTTCCTGGGCTGCGGCCTTGCGATAAGCTTCATTCAGCTTCTTATCCGCCGCCTGATAATCCTTGTCGGCGCAGAAGTTCATATCCATCTGCGTCACCGCATTCTTGCATTCGACATTGGCGGCCGCGGCCGGCGCGGCAAAAAGAACCAGCGACGTCGCAAGAACAAGGTAGCGGATCATGGCGCTCTCCCGAAAGGCGGCGGAGCTTATGCGATCGGCGCGCCGGCGTCGATGATCGCGGCCTTGCCGCCCGGATCGAACCATTGCATGGTTCGCGCCTCAGAGGGTGCGATGAAAACCAAGCTTCTGTGTCTTGCCGCCGCCTTGGCGCTTGCCGGTTGCCAGAACGGCCCGCTCGAAACGCCGCCGCCGGTCGGCCATCCCGTGCAGCCGCCGGCTCACACCGCCGGGCCGCCTGCGCAGGTGGTCACGGCGGGTCCGCTGACGGCTGCGGGCGTTGGTCCCTACATGGACAAATTGGAGCGCGAATTGCGCACGCGCC